>Ga0126375_10000318_pt1 | contig 12441 bp, 12 predicted proteins | sample PanSoiMetPlot_14_FD_109577 | JGI IMG/M metagenome (GOLD analysis project Ga0126375, IMG submission 109577) | Tropical forest soil microbial communities from Panama - MetaG Plot_14 | ecosystem: Environmental > Terrestrial > Soil > Tropical forest | place: Panama | collected 2016-02-17 | reverse complement strand
TAGCTTCCTCCTATCCATCGGCGGTCTTTCTCGAGAGTCATTGAAGGTCACGTGCCGGCGTCCATGCACCCGCCACAACGACCACAGAAGGTTCCGCCGGCAGCAATCTCAGAACCGCAGTTCGGACAATTCATAGTTTGCTCCTGTTGGTGCACGCGCCCCCGCGTGCCGGGTATGCAATTGCGCCGATCGACAGGTCTTAGCACGACAGAGGCGTGCGTGCCGCTACTGCTTACTGCCGACTGCTTCCTGCCGCTTACCTTTCAGGAATTGTTGGGCCTCGTTCAACCAGCGCTTTTCCGTGCGGTATTTGTATGCGGGTGCGGTCTTGACTGCGTCGATGCAGGCTTGCATCGAACTGTTGGCGCCTTGCTGATCGCCGAGCCCGGCATACGCCCGGCCGATCAGATACAAGCCTTCAGGATCGTTTGTTCGCCGCTCGAGAAATTTTTCCAGCGCGTTTCGGGCATCTCCATATTGGCCGGCGTTAAGATAGGTCGCACCGATTTCCCGCCAAATCTCGTTTTGCGAATGCGCCTGGTCACGCTGGACCACTTGCTCGAAATTGCCAATCGCTTCAGGCAGGCGACCCTGTTGGCGCGCGATGCGCCCAAGTTGATAATGGGCATCCAACTCGTCCGGGTCGATATCAATGGCGCGCTGAAAACGTTCCCGCGCTTCGCTCAACTCGCCTCTCTGTTGATGGATCAATCCCAGGTTGTAATGGGCGGACGAATCACGTGGATTGATTGTCGCCGCTTCGAGGTTTTGTTTGAAAGCAGCGCGCGCACGTTGATTGCTGACGATGCTGGAGAAATAACCGCGCAGCAACAGGAAAACCATCAGCAGAATAAAAGGCGAACCGATTATCCATGAGCCAAGCCGGATCCACAGCGGCGAAAGCACTACCGCACCGAAGTAGCTGGTGAGTACCACGATGATCGAACGAAGCAGGGACAGCCTGAACACTTTGCGTACCGCCTCCAGGGTTCCTACACTAAACACTCCAATCTTTACGGTGCGAAAAAGACTGCCGGCAACCATCGCAGGGTCACTAAGGCTCTTCTCTAATTCTTTCTGAAATTCTGCGGGAAAATTGAACATCGATTTGATCTGCCCCGCCGACTGCAACGAGCTGGCAACGTAAGCTGCCTGCACGCCGCTGAAATGAAAGAAGATTGAGATCAAAATCGTAACTATGTTCGCGGCAATCAGCGCATAGAGAACAACGGATGCCAGCGATGCATATTCTTGTTGCAGGACGAGTCCAAAACTGCCGCGTCGATCGAACATGTTCGCCGTTAATGCAAGCAAGGGCACCAGCACTATTGCCACGGGCAACAATGACGTAGCCGCGTGAAAGAGATTCGAGGCGATCAATTGGGGCTGGTTAATTGCTGATCTGCCGACCAGCCATTGCACGATAAACAGGTAAGCAATCTGCGAAATGTACGCGCAAATCGCGGCAGGCAGAAGTGTGCCGCGATCGCGGACTTCGCGCATGCCCCGCATCGGCGCGTAAAAAATCATGGCGATGTATCTCAGCCAATCGAACATTGTGTAATCCCGATTTCAATACGGGAGTCTTTACTTGGGTGTCACAGCCAAATGTGACATCTATCGATCGTCCGCGTCCGGAGTTTCGTCACCGTTGCGTCGATAAGTCACGCCGGGAGGAATTCCGCCGTTGTGTGTGTCTCTCGTAATTACCTTCGCCGTTCCCAGCGGCCAATATCTGAAAAGAGCTTTTCCGTAGATGTACTTCTTTGGCACCAATCCCCAAATGCGGGAATCACTCGAGTTATCCCGATTGTCTCCCATCACGAAGTAGTAGCCCGGTTTGACGAACGTCGGCGACTTGCTGGCATGCGACATGTTTAAATGCGGGTCGAGATAGCTCTCGTCAAGATCGCGACCATTCACGCTGACTCGACCATCGTGAACTTCAACCGTATCGCCCGGCAAACCAATAACTCGTTTGATGTAGCTCTTGGAAGGATCTTCTGGAAACCAAAAGACCACGATGTCGCCCCGGTAGATTTTCGGCGCCCACGGGTATTCATCGTAATAGATCAACTTGTTAACAAAGATGCGCTCACCGTCGTGCAGATACGGCAGCATCGAGGTGCCTTCAACCTTCACCGGCTGAATGATAAAAACCATCACCAGGGCCAGCACCATCAGTGCGAAGATCAGGTCGCGTACCAGCAACCGTGATTCCTGCCACAGATGTTTTCGCGCCGCATCCTTTGGTTTTTGGATGTCGATATCGGGATCGTCGTCGGGATGAATCGTGCCGAAAGGCGGCAGCTGGTTGAATCGCTTACCAAGCATTTTTCTTCACAAATACCGAGCTATTAGATGCGGACACAGAGGGTTTCGGTTAACAAGATTTCCTTCCGTATATCGAGGTTATCCGCCGTTCGCTTTCGTTGTCAAACGGCTGCGGATAAGACAATCACTCGACCTGTTTGGTAAAGCTTGACAGTCATTGGCGCGGCTTTCTATCATCGCGGGGCACAAATCAAAGCGAGCTTTCCAACCCGAAAAATCAGCGATTGTTCGCCAGACCCTGGAGGCAACGTTCCGTGATCAAACTCGATATTATCAATCGTCTTGCCGATGAAACGGGAATACCCAAGTTGAAAGCCGAACAGGCGGTCGAGGCGCTCTTCAATTCGATGAAGGACGCGCTTTCTCGGGGGGATCGGATCGAGCTGCGCGGTTTTGGCGTATTTATCGTCAAGCCACGCAAACGCGGCGTCGGCCGCAATCCGCGCACCGGTGAGGAGGTGGCAATTCCGTCAGGAAAAACTATCCGGTTTAAGCCGGGCAAGGAATTACAGGATCACGGCGAGAACGGTGGCGGGTCTGAAGATTCCGACATCTGAGATTCGAATTTTTGCGACTGACCCACGGAATTGATTCCTGCGGCCATCAACAAAGACGCCAGTAAGCGCGAAAAGCAGGACTGTTGACTACAACGCGGGAGTGGAAGCGACGCTTTCACTCCCGCCTTTAAGTTAAGCGGAAATTAATTATCTCTCGGACACTGCAACGGATCCTCTGTCCGACTGATTCAGAACTAAATGTCACAGCGAGTTGAAATCAGCGAGCCCGGCACCACGCCGGCTTACCGTAAACCGAGCGCCCGTCAGTGGCTGCTTCACATTGGGCTTTTTTTGTTGACGGTGATCACAACAACGATTTTTGGAATCATAATCGCCGGTCCTCAGGTGAACACCGGTGTCACACCTCCTCCTTCCCTCAGAGGTTGGGCTGGCTCGATTTTTTTGATTCCCTGGATTTACGCGACGACCGTCGTCAGGATAGTCCAGTACGCGCTCTTCCATCTTGAGTTCCTCAGGAAGGGTTTGCTGTTTTCCGGATCGCTGTTGGCCATCCTTACGGCGCATGAATCCGGTCACTATCTTTTCTGTCGCTACTATGGAGTGGACGCGACGCTGCCGTTCTTCATTCCGCAGCCGCCGCTGCTTTGGCCGGGAACTTTTGGAGCATTCATACGCATGAAGTCGCCGGTGCCTTCACGTCGCGCGCTGTTCGATATCGGATTGGCCGGGCCGTTGGCAGGATTTATCGTCATGCTGCCGATAGCTTTTGCCGGGGTCCTGACGGTTCATCACGTACCGTTGATCGCCGGGGAAGCAAACGGCGGCGGTGGCGGCATCATCTTTAACGACCCATTGTTATTCAGAATAATTGCGCGTGCGTTCAGAATCGATCTCGAGAACTCCGAAGCCAATTCGTTTTATCTCGCCGCCTGGTTCGGGGCGTTGGTGACAGCTTTGAATCTAATTCCGGTGGGTCAACTCGATGGCGGCCATGGAACGTTCGCGGTTTTCGGCCGCATTGGTCATCAATGGATTGGGCGCGCTGTCTTTGTCGGCGTTGTAGCGATCTCGGTTTTGGGATGGATTTGGCACGGGAGCCCTGCGTGGTTCGTTTTCATTTTGCTGCTGGCGGTGATGCTGCGCCTGCGCCATCCACAACCGGAACAGATGGAGCCGCTCGGCCTGCCTCGGCTAATCATCGGCGTTGTTACTCTGATTGTCTTTGTCCTTTGCTTCTTGCCGTTTCCGATTACGATAACCTAAGCGCCCGCTCGCGGCCCCAGGAGAACTCCGTGAGAAATTGTTTGATCTTGATCCTCAGCGTTAGCACTCGCAATTGTGATCGCCGCGCCTTCTTGAAAACTTCCAAACAATTCTCAGAGGTGCCGGTTCCGCTAAACGCATGATCGAAGATAATCAGCGTGCTGGCATTTGCGCAAAGATCACAAAGTGCCCACCCGGTTCCTTCGCGACTATCTCTTTCGAGCCGTAGAAGGTTTCATGAATTGGTTGGATGATTTCTGCGCCTTTGAGCGCGGCCTCAACCGCCTTGATGTCTGGCACCTCCATAAAAAGGAAACTTGGTCCTTTTTCCACGGCCTTGGCCAGAGGGTTTGACGGATCAGCCTGCATTCCCGAGTAAGTTTGATACATGACCTCTACGGAGTCGTTCTCAAGGGCCACGAAGCCGATGTGGTCTCCCTCCGGGACCTCGACGGTTTTGCGAAAGCCGAACCGTTCAGTCCAGAACTTCAAACTCGGCTCGACCGTCTTAACGTGCAATATGGGCGTTGACTTGTTAACCATAGTCTTCCTTTCCTTACCTTCCTGCGTCTTTTGCATAGTGACCGCGCTTAGCGGCAGAACAATTGACAATAGCCCGGCGGCAATCCTCGATTTCTGTTCCATAGCATCCTCCAACTACAAATTCTTGCTATCTAGTCTTATTTAGACTAGATGTATAATAGGCGGCATGGGCAAAGTTGTCAAGAGGCAAAAATCGGCTTCTCGCGTGGCGAGCGAAGCAAACGCCGAGGTTCGTTTGACCACACCTGATTTAGTGCTGCTTAGTTTGTTGGCCGAACGGCCAATGCATGGTTACGAGGCCAACGCCACGCTCGAAAATAGAAAGATACGTGATTGGGCCGCCGTTTCGAGGCCGCAGGTTTATTACTCGCTTGAGAAACTGACCAGACTTGGCTTGATTCGCGTCACCGAGGACGCGTCATCGTCAGCCGGCCCGGAACGGCGTGTCTTTCAAACGACCGAAGCGGGCCGCAAACGTCTGGCGGACGCGCTCGAAGCCCCGCGCTGGACGCATACGAAAGTGCATCCGCCCTTCCTTACCTGGCTGGCGTTGTCCTGGCAGGCACGGCCGAAGGCCTTCGCTCAACAGGTAAAGCGGCGTCGAAAATACCTGGAAGACAAACTGGCCGAAGAAAAGATGACTTTGGACGATGTTTTAAAGGAAGTGGGACATCCTTTTCATGAAGCCGTCTGGATGCTGAAGCTCGCCGTTGCTCAGATTGAGCTGGAGTTGAATTGGCTGCAGCAAATTGATGGCGAGACACCAAAGCGAGCGCCGGCGAAACGTCGGAAGCCGTAAACTCAGGCGGCCGGCAGCAGACCTTTAATTTCTCTGACCACACGGTTCACTTCTTCCTGATCAGCCAGTGCGATCATGAAAAACTTGTAGCCCTGGTGAAAGCAGATGACGCCGTTGGCGAACAGCCACACGCCGTCGAGAAATGGGTTCCCGCCCAGAATCCAACTGATAGGCGCGCCAGTGATGCCTACCGGATTAATTATCTGTGCGAACATCGCGGCGCCCGCGGCGCAACTGAAAGCGCCGAGCAAAGGCGCACCCACATACTTTGCCATCTTGCGCTGAAATTCCACGCGTTCACGTTCAGCTTCAGCCAATTCACCAGCCGCCACTCGCTGCTCCTGTTTTTTCAGGTACTCTTCGAATTTCTCACTCGCCTTTTTCAATCCCCAGACGGGCAGCGCGGAATGCGTCAACCAATGGGGGTGCGTACCCAGCAACACCAGATCGAGTCCGGGAAATGCTGCGCCTGCGCGAATGCCGAGAATGAGAGAAGCCGAAACCACTGCAGCTTTGCCGGGATTCTCTTTGACCCAATCTTTAGCTTTCAGAATACCCGCACTGGCCGCCGCAGACGCGCGCGTCGCCTTGAATCCTTTGCCCGCGACTTTTGCCGCTGAGCCGACATACCCGGCAGCATCGTCAAAGACTTTTTCGGCTTTCTTACCGGCTGGCCCGGCCGCGTCGCGAATGACTTTGCCCGTATCCTTCAAATGCCGCTTTGCCTCGTCCGCCGCCCGCCGTGCGTTCTCTCGCAGTTTGGGATCATCGGCCAAACGCTCCGCCTCAGCTCGCAGATGCTCCGCGCCTTCAGCCAGGCTCTTCGCGCCGCGCCGCGCAGCTTCGCCGGCAACCCTCGCCGTGTCTTCGACTATGCCAGAAACATGAAGCTTTTCGTCCAATTCACGGGCCTTCTTCTTCGCCGCGCGCTGAAAATCGTCGAATTTTTCTTTGTAATCAGCCATTCCGGAACTCCCAGAGTAATTCTACGCTAACGCCTGAGCCTGAGTTCGGCAATATTGAAGCCATTGAAATTCGTATCGCCAGGCCGGCATCAACGCGGAATCGATGGGTCAAGCAGACAACCGGAGATCATAACGCGAATGTAGCTGCCTGCTCGCTGTCCCGATCGGTGTTGACGTTCTCCGCTCACCTTTACTTTTCGTCTCTTCCTTCTTACTTTTGCCATATGGCCAAATGTCCGACGTGCGGGAAGTCTGTTGAGTGGAAAGACAATCCCTGGCGGCCATTTTGTTCCGAGCGATGCAAACTGATCGATTTCGACAAATGGACCAGCGAGGAATATCGCGTTCCCGGGCAAAGAATTAATCCCGGCGAGATCTCTGATCGCCAACACCATGCCGGAGCCGACGACCACGAAAGCGGCGAATCGTAACCTTGGAGCTGCGTCGCATCAAGAGAATCGGATGCCTTTTGGCTGCGCTTGTTATCGTCAGCGGTTGCGCGCGACGAACTGTGGCGCCTGGAGCGTGGACGACCGACAACAATCAGCGAGCGACCCTTTCGGATTACAAAGGCAAAGTTGTTCTGCTGGATTTCTACGCGACGTGGTGCGTGCCATGCCGCGCCGAAACGCCGCACCTGGTGCGACTGCAGAACGAATACGGCCCGAAAGGATTGCAGGTTATCGGATTGAATGTCGGCGGCGACGAAGATCGTGACAAGGTTCCGGCGTTTGCAAAAGAATTCAACATTCAATATCCACTCGCCTATCCGGACGACGACCTGGTTACGAAATATCTGAGCGACAACGAGAATATTCCGCAATCTTTTGTGTTCGATCGCAACGGGACTCTGGTAAAACGCTTCATCGGCTACAGCGCCCAGTCCGGGATAGAACTCGACACGGTCGTTAAGACCGCGATGGAATCCGGCCCGAAATAAAGAGACAAATGATTCGCGAGAGACTAATCGACAACAACATCGGCAACGACAGGAAATTTCGCTGGCGCAGCCATGAAGTATCCCGGATTGAAGGATTGAGCGACGCCGTATTCGGATTTGCCGTCACGTTGCTGGTGGTATCGCTTGAAGTTCCGAAAACGTTCGGCGAGCTTATGGAAGCAATGCGGGGTTTTGGCGCCTTTGCAATTTGCTTCGCCTTGCTGATTGTCGTCTGGTACAACCAGTACAAGTTTTTTCGTCGGTATGCACTTCAGGACAACTACACATTGGTTCTGAACGCGGCACTTTTATTCGTCGTGCTGTTCTATGTTTACCCCCTGAAGTTTGTCTTTTCATTTCTCATCAGCATGTTTACCGGACAAGGCGCGCGTGTGAGATTGCCGAACGGCACCATCGAAATGATGGTGGAAAATTCCGGCCAGGCCTCGAGCCTCATGATTATTTTTGGTGTGGGCTACCTGGCAGTATTTGGGTTGTTCATCCTTCTTTACGGCCATGCTTATCGGCGGCGCGAGCAGCTCGATTTAAACGAGCTGGAAGTCTTTGATACCTGTACCGACATTCGCGAAGCAGCGCTGAATGTGGGCATCGCAGCGGTTTCGATCGCGCTGGCAGTTTTTACGCGCTATGCGGCCCTGGCCGGAATGACCTACATGCTGTGTCCGGTTGTGATGACGACTCACGGAATGCTCACAGGAAAGCGACGAAGGAAGTTAGAGCAGCAGCTCGGCTTCCACGAAAACACTATGTTCGAGCCGACAACTTGAAAAAGTCAGACCTTCCGGAATCGATGAAACAAAATGTGAAAAAAGCGAAAATTTTAGCCACGATTGGACCGGCATCGCGCGAACCGGGAGTGCTCGAAGCCATGCTCGCCGCCGGGGTTGACGGCGTGCGCATCAACATGTCGCACGGCACTCAGGATGAAAAGGCTGCTGACGTTCGTCTCGCGCGCGCTGCGGCGGAAAAGCTTAACCGCCCGCTCGCGATTCTCGCTGATCTTGCGGGGCCAAAGATCCGAACGAAAACACTCAAGAATCATCAGCCGGTTGAGCTGAAGGCGAATCAGACATTCATTATCACTACTCGAGAAATCGAAGGTGATGCGGCGCAGGTGGCTACGAATTATCCCGGGATGCCCGCTGATGTGCATGAAGGAGCGCGCATTCTGCTGGATGACGGCGCCATTGAATTGCGGGTTGAGAAGACGACGGAAACCGACATCATTACGCGCGTGATTAACGGCGGCGTGCTGAGCGAGCGTAAGGGCATCAACCTGCCTGGCGTCAAGCTGCCAATTCCTTCGTTGACGGAAAAGGACCGCGATGATTTGCGCTGGGCAGCTGCACAGGCAGTCGATTACATCGCCCTTTCATTCGTGCGCAGGGGCCAGGATTGCACCGATGCCAAGGACTTAATTAAAGCTGCGGGCAGCACAGCCCCCTTGATTGCGAAAATCGAGAAGGCTGAAGCCATTGATCACCTCGATGAAATTGTCGCGGCTGCGGACGGTGTCATGGTTGCGCGCGGCGACCTCGGGGTTGAAACCAGCGTCGAGCAAGTTCCTGTTTACCAAAAACGAATCATTGAACAAGCTAACGAGGCCGGAAAATTAGTGATTACCGCGACCCAAATGCTGCAATCGATGGTAGCCAATCCGCGGCCCACGCGCGCCGAAGCTACCGACGTGGCTAATGCAGTTTGGGACGGAACAGACTGCCTGATGCTTTCCGGAGAAACTGCTACGGGGAAGTATCCGGTCGAAGCAGTTGCTACGATGTGCCGAATAATCAAAACCGCGGAAACTCGTCATCAAAAGGAATCGATCATCAACAAGCTTGTTGGCAAGCAAAGTGGCCGAGTCAGCCGCGCGCTGTGTGAAGCTGCCGCGTTCGCTGCGGATGAGATGAACACACGAAGCATCGCGGTGTTTACTGAGTCTGGTTTGATGGCTCGCCGGTTATCATCACTGAGACCCGCTCAGCGAATTATTGCGCTTACTTCATCAGAAGAAGTCATCAACGAGCTATCGCTCATCTGGGGCGTCGAGTCCGTACAAACATCGCCCTCAAAAAGCACCGAAGAATTGTTGAAAGTTGGCGAGCAAGCGTTGCTGCAAGCTGACCTGGTCGATTTGGGAGAGACGATTGTGATTATGGCCGGCACGTTGTCAGGACTGGGACTATCGAGTTCGGTGACTCTGTACACGGTCGAGGGTGATATTCATGAGACTGTGTAGGTAAACGCACCGTTGACGAGCCGCGTCACCGCGGCTAGTTATCGGCACGGACCATTTGCCCAACGCGCTCTTTTTCCTTCTGCTGCTTCTCTTTGCGCAATTGTGCCGCCGACATCTGCGGATCGCGCCAGTTGTCGAGGATGCCGACCTGGTGTACACACTGAATGGTGCAGGTAGGAGCACACCATTTCTCCGTCTTGTATTCGCGCTTGAAATCTTCCATCGTGTAGTCCTCAAGCGGAATGCCCGGATAGCCGCGCTGTTGCGAGCACCAATGGACCTTGCCCTCTTCGCAAATGTACAGGTAGCGCGAACCGGAACGGCAGCGCCATTCGTAGGGCTTGCCCTCCGCGATACTGTCCTGAAACCAATTGAGTCGCGCGTGGTCCTTGTTACCGAGCTTTTTGACGGCATGAAAGATTTGCTTCTCTTTTTCGGTGAGCGGCTTGAGCGTGCCATCTTCGTCGTGAATCACCCCAACGGTCGTCGAGAAGCCAAGTTCCACCGCGCGCTGCGCCACGGTTAGCGCGTCTTCAGGCTGTTTAATTCCTCCGCCGATCACAGAATTAATGTTGATGTGAAAGTCTGCGTGTTCGGACAGGTAACGCAGCTTCTTATCAAGCACGCGCAGGCTTTTGCGCGAGACTTCGTCGGGATTCACGTTGTCGATGCTGATCTGGAGATACTCGAGGCCGGCTTCATTTAAGCGCTTGATCCGATCAGGCGTAAAGTAATATCCGTTGGAGATCAAACCTGCAATCATCCCGTGCGAGCGAATGTGCTTGATGATTTGATCCAGCTCGGGATGCATCATCGGCTCGCCTCCCGATATCGTGACCACGGAAGTGCCCAGCTCAGCGAGCTTGTCCAGGCGCCTTTTCATTAAATCCAGCGGCACAGGCTTGGAGTTATGATCGTATTCGTTGCAATAGCCGCAGGCGAGATTGCAGCGCCGCATGGGTATGATGTGGGCCAATACGACATGATTCGTGGAGAGCAAAGCGCGCGAAATGAACGCAGCTTCGCGCAGTTTAAGCCTGAGAAAAGTGGTCGGTCGCACTGGCATCGGAACTCAGAAGGATAAGTCCAGGGTTACGTGTCGCGCAAGCAGCATCAGAAGCCCGGCGGTGACTAGGTTTGCGGTCAGGCCTGCGATTCTGCGAGTCTTAGCTTGAAAAACCCGACAACCTTCAGCAAGAGAATCGCAGAATCGCAGGCCTGACCCCCGCACGCCAGCTTACGCTACAAAAGTCGAAGGGCTTCAGTTTCCCGAAGCCCTTCGTGTCGGAAAACGAGCGATTCAAATTTAGCCCTTAACCTTCTTAACGCTGGAATCGAGCTTAAGCTCGAACTCAGTTTTGGGAATACTTTGGTTCTTCGAAACGTTTGTCAGTCGCACGGTGGTCGAATCGTTGTTCTTTTCGACCATCTTGGTTTGCACTGGCATGCCGCTGCCATCAACCCAAACCTCGATATAGTTGTAGCTGGCCGCGGTCTTGGGCACGGCTTTGAAGTGCGTAGTTGCGACACCACCCCAGAGTGTCTCTTCGCGCACGTCCTCCAAATCGCCGAACCGAGTCTTAAGCTGAGCTGTGGACATATTTAACAGCGCCAGAACGTCGCTGTCCTTTGAACTTTTTATTGATCCCGTCGTTCCCACATATGCCATATTCAGTCTGGGGCGATAAAGGATATATGCGCCATTAGCCACAGCCAGGATCTCGTGCTGCGGCTTGGTCCATTCCAGCCGCACAAAAGCGCTCTTGCCACCAACCGGGATGTATTTCACGGTCCCATAGAACTTGTCAGAATCGTTTATCTGAGAGTTGTACTTGTCCATGCTGATGTCAGCGCTCAGCGTCTTTAATGTCTGTTGATTGCGCTGCATCCTAGTGAAGAGCGAGCTGACCAGACCAGCCTGTGCGTTTGTCCGCGGAAGCGGAGTTGCGACCAGGGCAATAAATGCAAAAGCCAAGGCCAGAATTGGGGTAAGAAATCGTTTCATAATAGCTCCTATCTAAAACTTAAGGCCCCTGCGGGCCCCATGAAAACCTCGAGTGCGCTTCTGGATTCCGCGCCTCTCGGCAAATTATGCCCAAAAACTATCAGGGAACGTCAGCGGATGTCAACCTCATATCTTCTTATTTTTCCCGCCGAATCGTATTGCGGCCGGATCTGTATGTCCTTCGCATCAGGTCTGTTCGCTACCTCTTTCGCGCGACGCTCAATTTCAGCCTTAACTGGTTGAGGGCCAAAGCTTTCCGCCTCCAAAACGACAATCGTATGAGGCGTTTGACGGTTGTACGATGTGTTCGCGAACCAACTCTTTGGCGTCAGAAAAATAAAAACCAGGATTAACACGCATAACACATCCCATTGCCACGAAGTCCGCGGATAATTCCAAAAAGCAATCTTTTTGATCGTTCCGGAAACGAAACTCATGACCTAATTTCTTCCGTCCGGCTGAACTGCCAGTCAAATCCCATTCCAAGTGCTGATTTAAGACGGCCTACACGATGTGACCATCGCGCATTTGGATGACCCTTTGGCAGGCAGCCGCTGCTTCGGGATTATGCGTGATCATAATGATCGTCTGATTGAATCGATCGTTGAGCTCACGAAACATCTTCAAAACAATCTCGGAATTCTCGGAATCGAGATTTCCGGTTGGCTCGTCAGCCAGCACGATCGCCGGACGGTTGACGACTGCGCGGGCCAGCGCGACGCGTTGCTGCTCGCCGCCGGAAAGCTCCAGCGGTTTGTGATGCATCTTGTCCTGCAAGCGAAGCATTCGCAGGATTTCGCGACGACGATCAGGC
>Ga0126375_10000317_pt1 | contig 12470 bp, 17 predicted proteins | sample PanSoiMetPlot_14_FD_109577 | JGI IMG/M metagenome (GOLD analysis project Ga0126375, IMG submission 109577) | Tropical forest soil microbial communities from Panama - MetaG Plot_14 | ecosystem: Environmental > Terrestrial > Soil > Tropical forest | place: Panama | collected 2016-02-17 | reverse complement strand
TTCAAAATCCTTAAACTTCTTTAAGTTTCGATAGTCCTTTCCACATTCAATGTCACACGGAATAACCAATTCATGTCTAGGCAAACTACAGCGCGAGAAATCAATTGGTCGTTCCATCTCCTGTTTGATAATAGGAATCCATTCCTTCTTCTTGGAAATGGGCATACTAAATAGTAATGCGTCATGAGCTTCCATGACTATCTTAATCGTAGGAATCCGATACTGAATGCGAAGGGCTGCTGCTTTAGTGTTATCCGATACAGCCCTTTGAGGAAGATATGAGAATCCCTGACGGAATAGCTCATCTCCCATACGCTCAAAGAATGTTCTCTTACCACCCAACGAAGCGTCAATACCATATGGAATGGGAGCTATCAGTTGACGGTTGGTTTTGAGGCATTCGATGACTTTTGCTTGAAAGACTTGTTGTATTCGTGGAGACTTTGAATGAAAAATAGATAAGGCTCGTTCTGCAATCGCTTCCGTAATTGAAATAGGTATCTTATATTTGCGTGCCTGAGTATTAAGCTCAGTTGCTGCACGTCTTTTTCCAGCCCCCAAGTGCCCCGCATGTCGTAGTGTTTTACCAGCAAATCTAACAGGATGTTCATAGCCAAGAGTCTTTTTGCTATAATCAGATTCAGTGCCACCGAAGAACCAAGAAGCAGTGAGAGCATGAATGTCGTGTTCGTCATACATTGCAAGAGTTCGTTCATCATCAGCTAACAATGCTACGGCTCGCGCCTCAGCTTGTGAACTGTCAGCCTGAACAAATTCTTCCTCCTCAAATACCCCTACTAGTTCACCGTCAATAAACTCATAGTGCCATTCGTCAGGGATATACATTTCCCTAACATCAGCACCAATATCACCATGTTTCGTCATTGTTTGGAACGCGGTTCCCAGAACTTTATCTTTCTTCTTTCCCTGTTCGTCAAAGACTTCGATACTAGGTCGTATGGGTGGGTCTTGTTGTCCTGTTGAGGTTCTACCTGTATCAAGACAGGGAAAATAGGTAGTCCGCATACGTCCATCATAGTCTGGAAGAGCCATAAGATAAGTAGATACCGTCTTTCTAACTCTGCGTCCCTCCAGAATAAGCTCACAGATTCTTCTATGGGATTCGTTCTTAATTGCCGACTGCGAATTAAGCAAAGCAGTAATATCTTCTTCGCCCGTAGTCTCCTTACGAGGAAGCTTAAGGTTCTCCCAAAGTAGATTGGCGATTTGTGTGTGGGAGTTGACATTTATTTCTGCTCCGACGAGTTTGAATAATTCGTATCTGATTCCTTCATCCCAACTAATATATTTTCGGATAAGTCTGTCGCGAGCGTCGACATTAACTCTAAAACCTTGACGCTCAATAGACCAATACAAGTCGGGCAATCTGAGCAGAAAATTTTCGTAGAATGGACGCATTCCAAGTTCGTCCAAATCTGTGTCCATGACTTCGTCAATTTCGATAGTGACGCAGGCATCTTTCCCACATCCAATGAATAAATCATTGAGACTCCCTTGATACATACCCTCATCTTTATAAAAGGGTTCTTCGGTAAAGATGGAGGTATTAAAAGCGAGTCCTTTTGGAAGCTCTGGATTGATGGCGTGTGCCTTGAGCATGATATCCGAGACAAGGCGACGTATAACAAACCCAAGTCGTTTAAGTTTGTCTCTATCGTAATTGAAGTTTTGTCCAACAATGTCTTTCTCCCATAGCATTTCTGCTAAAATAATCCAGATTTGCACCATGTCAGCGGTGGGAATTGAGGATATACCATCCTTATTCCACAACGGAACGACCATTGCATGATGCTTATTGAATGCGAGGCCAACGCACACAGGCATACAAGTTCCATTAGCCTCAATATCAACAGCCATCCTTCTTTTCTGTCGATAGAGATTACGAAACTCGGCTAACTGTGCGGAATTACGGCAGATTTCTACGTGGCGCGAGGGGAGATTTAATTCACGGAATTGACTCTGAGCGTGGGCACGCTTAAAGTCATGAATCATAACTTGTCTATTCCAATACCCTTTAATCTCTCCTCCAGCCTGATGTAAAAGGTGAGCCGGATGATACGAGGAGACAAACTTCGTCCCCATTCCCCACATAATGCTACCACGGTATTGCCCAATCTTATCTTTACCAGATAAAGCCCACAATGCGGTGCCACCCAACGCGAGAATGCAATTGGGTTTAAGTTGATTAATTTCGTTTTGAAGTTCAGTAAGTTGTTCTTGAATGTCGATACCATGATTCCTCGCACGAACGTGAAATGGAATCTTCTTTCGCGGGGGATTAGGAGGAACTTCGTATTTACAAACATTAGTTATCCAACAGGACGAGCGTTGTATTTCTGCATCGTATAGCAGACGGTCCAATTCTCGTCCTGATGGACCTTGAAATGGTTTACCGGCAGCAGTCTCCACATACGATGGAGCTTCCCCTAGTATCATTAGTTTTGCGCCAATCGACCCCATTCCGGGGACATACTTATGTTCGGTCACTTTTATATACCCATCCTGCGTCACATCGCGTTCTGACTACATCCAGCACCGATTCATAATCAGGAGCTACGAGATAGCCATCGAATCTAAATCCGTAGGCTTGCTCTTTCCTATTAATAATATGGTAAGCAGTATCACCACATTCTACAAAGTTACGTTCATGATTTACTTTAATTGGCTTACCCTCTAACACGGTAAGTCTTAGCCAGTTGATAGTTGCGTCGGTTCTGGTTGATACTACTGCAATTCTGGTCATTTTCTTTCTTCTTACAATCGTCACAGACTCGCGTTCTGTGGATTAATCCCGGAGTAGCTTTAGCGTCTTTCCATGAGCGTTTGCAGTATGGGCACGTATTCCACGTATCGTGATACCTCATCTCACTCGAAGTTACATCCGGCGGGTTATCAGCCATAGCCATTCAACCTTCTTAAAGCTTTCTGTCGAGACTCACAGTTCAATAGTCTCTCATTTGAATGGATTGCCTCCGCGAGCTTGAGATTTTCGCTCACCAATCCAACACTACAATTAAAGTGGCTTGCAGTCTTAGCCACAGTCCATTGGTTATTCCTATGTGACATAGCAAGGTGATAAATTTCCATTATCATAGCCCTGCCATGCCACGTAGGTTCAGCTTGGTAACGGTCGAGAAACGATATGCTCATTTCTTGTCTGGTTCCACGATAATTTGATTGTTCAAATCGATGGGAATACGAAAGTCCCTGTCCGCACGGATATGCATTCCACCATCTAAAACTTGGTAGAACAGGTTATCCCTCTCGAATAAACGTTGGATGTGGGGGACAATCCGCTCAAATTCAGCGGCTATTATTTGGGATTCAGTGAGGCCAGTTCTACTAGGTAAGAATATTTTCTTAGTATTTGGAACCCAGAGTAGCCGGTCTAGGTCAAGTTCTGAACCAACAACTAAACCGGCTACCCCTGTTCCTAGGAGTTTAAGAAACTCCCTTCTTATCATCCTCGATGACCCTTATCTTAATCGCCCGCACGCCTTTTCCTTCGACTTCCACTGGGGTAAATTCCACCTTCATGGCAGTCTTTAAGTCGGTGAACCTCAGAGTATCTTGTTTCAGAGAGGTCCAATGAAAAAAGATACGTGTGAACTTGATATCCTTGGAAGAAATGAAACCCCATCCTTCTTCGGATACCTTGATGATTTTGCCGGTAACTCTCTTTTCTCCGGGTTTCTCTGGAGAGTTATCGCCCTGTGGTTCGGCGGGAATGTGATTGTCCACTTCTTTTTTCTCCCCACCGAAGAACTGACTAAACGGAGTGTTCATGATTCTCCTCACGACTAAAAGAGGATTAAACAATGGAGCATACTGCCGCGATGCTCAGTAGATGGCAGTTAGTCGAGCGAGAAAAGTTTCAGAACCTTCTCCCTCATTCCGCGAAGTCTCTCAGTTTCTTTGCGGACCTTGGGAAGATGTTCCTGCACAAGTTTCATCGCGACGATTGCGTCCTCAATTAGACGCTCTAGTTCTTGAAAATCATCACCAGTATGAGATTCAGTTTTAGCCTTGATTCTGGCAGCAGTCTTACCACCACTTGCCTTCTGCTTTAGAAAGATTCCCAAAGCATTAGTGATGGACATGATGGTAGTCTTGACCCCATCCCTCTGCGCGACTTCAAAGAGTCTCTTGCCTTCTTTCGACTTTGACCCTTTGATTGAATAATCGACAGACAAGTCGATGTTCTTCGCGAGGAATTGCTGCAAAAGTCCCGGCTTAAGCATTACGTGTTTTGCCACAGTAGTCTCCTGTATTTCTGGCGTAGTTTGGATTGCTTGCTCAATCTGTTCCTCAACTACAGTATCAGGAACATCAAGAGCATCAGTTTGAACAACCTCTGAAAGAAGTTCCTTAATTTCCCTAGACCTAAGCATAGGGAACTTAATCGCGTGGAGTTGCTTTGCAGCATTGTTCAAACGAGCAACAGTTGAATGCGAAATCCAGCGATTCCACATTATGACCTTGACGTTTGAGGGAATTTCCCTATTCAGGATGTTGATTTTGTCATCATCCCAGATAAGGATTTGTGCGTGTTCTTGGTATGGACGTGGCAAATCTTTTGTTTCGCCACCTACGATAAGCACTCGCCCACCCCGTTTGAGTATTGTGGCGATTAGTTCTGGATTATTCACGACTGCTCCTTAGTGCGCAAAAGGCGGGGAACCCCACGTATATACCACAGTATACTTTGTGAGGCTCCCCTATCACTGTCACCCAATATGTGCCACTACCATTGACAAGGAGAATAAAGTTGGTAGCAGGGTCAGGGTTTACAGTGAATAGTTAAACGTCAGTGTCCTCAACTTCCTCGACGATTTCATCATCGTCGTCCTCATCCTCGTCGAAGTCGTCGTCGATGTCTGAATCTTCCTCATTGGACTGCTTACGGTTAAGCTCATCCATATCGGTTGATTCTTCCGCAGGCTCCGCAGTAACGAAACGATAGATACTCATTGACGTTCTCCTTAGTTGTGAAAAGATGGGGAGTATACCACCACGAATACTCCCCTAGTTAAACTAGTTACGCAGCAGCCTTAACGTCAGGCCGTGGCGTGCGATACTTGTGATTGACCCGATTTACCAGACGATTCTGGTAAGTGTCGGTATCAACGAAAACATCCACTTCACGTCCGGAAGCAGATGCAAGGTCGAACCGTGTTCCCTCGGTGACTTCAACACCGAAAGCCTGAAGGAATCCAACAGCAAAACCAATGGCCTTGCTATTGAAATTCCAATCAAGTGGAACGTTGGCAAATTCAACGTCCCCGGTGTCACCGTTGAAAAGAATAGTTCCTTCAACGGGATAGTTCGTGGATGGCCCCTTCTCAGAAGCTTTAGCAGGAGCTTCACCCACACTCTCAATCCGAACGCGATACCAAGCTGGGGTTACAATCTTACCCCTCAGCAGGTCGCGTTTACCAAACGAGATAAACGCCATAGTCAATTCACTCCTTACTAACAAACGGTTTAACGTTGGTCAGTGGTTGTGTGGTGGATGGTGGTTGTGTTGGTGTTACGACTGTTGGTTGTGGTGGTATTCTTTGAACGGGTTTTTCAGCATTTAACTTCTGAATAGCTGGAGCAATGTAACGCTCATACAGCGGGTCATTGTTAAATGCAATCTTCCGTTCTAATGGTAGAGAGGTTCTGGCATAGTCATTACCAGTATGACTGGTGAATAGACCATACTCCCCCTCATCTGTTTCTGCGAATCCCGGCTTAATATCGAAGTGATATACTTCCGTCATCTTGGAAGCAATCTTACCCGATATTTTATCTCCGCCGGTGATGATAACTCTGGAATGATGAGTCAGCTTATTCTTCTCGTCGTCCTTACGCTGACCCACTACATGCGCGATGATGATGACGTGGACTTTATGGTATTTGTGGATGTCCTGAAGTATTGCCATTAGTTCGCCAAAAGCGTTGGCCTCAGCATTATATTCTTCCAGTCCTGGCACGTATATATTCCCGACTCGTTTACCAGAACCTTCAGCACGTTTCGACTTGATAGTCTGTCGATTCATATTGTCACCGATTGACGTTGCTGAATCGACAATAATAGTTCTGAATGGACAGTTGACCTGTAACTGTTCGAGCTTCGCTTTAGGACCGTCCCAATCAGTGTAGTCATCATACTGAACATCACTCATCTTTACTCCCCAACGCTTAGCGGGTAAAGTGAGAGCTTGCATTTTCTGGTCAGTAGAAACCCAGTATTGTGGAGTAGGATAAGAAAGGGCACACGTAGACTTTCGTGTGCCCGGTTCTCCTTTGAACATGGTGAACAGTGCGTCACCAATCGTAGCAGACAGAATAGTCACTTAGCCAACTCCTCTATTCTCTTACTGAGACCTCTGATTATCGTGCCATGCCTTTCAAGTATCTCTACTATCAGGCGCGAGGGAACATTATCAAACTCCTCAGTAGCAGAAAGTGTGACAACATTCGCGAGTTCCACAATGAGGTTGTTGTATGACTTGTTAAGTTCACGATACAATCTCATGACCTCAACAGCCAATACACCAACTTCACTTATTCTATCCAGTGCCTCTTGCTGATTATTCTCCATTTTTCCTTCTCCTTTGGAATCATGGGTGACAGTCTAAGTCTTATTTCCTTCCAGATATGCAGCAATCGCTTCAACAGCACTTGGCTTCTTCCTCTTAACGCAATCACTACAATGAGGTTTGGACATGGGACCGCCGCCAGTGTGAGTGAGGATTTCCTTAGTAAGAAGCATTGGTTTGAAACAACGATTACACTCACAAATGCGGCCTTCGGCCATATGCATGGGGATATAGTGGCTACAAGCGGGTTTCATACACCTGTAGACAAGATATGGAGTTTCCTTAGAACCAATATTCACCTTCTTGTAACGGTGAACATGGTTTGCAGCTTTACTTTTTGGCATTGCGCTTCCTTCTTTCGGCTCCTTCGCCGAATACAATAGTCCGTTCTACTCTAACCACACGAAATGGATATCGCTCCCCCGCGTGGTCAGCCACATACTCAAGAGCTTCTCCATGTCTCTTATACGTATGTAGTAGAACCCAACGATTGTTGAGCCACGCCTCAACGTAATAGTCCTTCATAATTCACCTACGCAGTTTCGAGGATAAGCAAATCCCTCAGTGCTTTTACCTCATCAGGATTCAACACAATAGTGAACACATCACCATCAGTATTAACAGTTTTGACGAGCATGAATCCAGAATCACTAGTGTGAAACTCGATTCCCTCATCATTACGACTGAACTCTAGTGTCGGAATTGTATTAGTTACCATCTTCAACTCCCATAGTATCGTCATCATTCGACGGATTCCACTCCGGTCCAATGATAAACAATTTCTTGATTTCTGTTTCCCGCATGTCTGGGTCCGCTTCACATACAGGAACAAATCCACAATTGCCATATTTCCCTTCACAGTTATTGTAGTTAGGAGGCCAGTATCCAGTCTCCGCATACATCATAAGCAGCTTGGCATAATACGGAAGTATCGTGCCCTGCCATTCCAACAAACGCGGGGCCGAATAGGATACAGGCTTACGCTCGAATTTCTCCTCTGGTTTGAGACTCTTTTGGAATCCCACTTTGTTAATCATGACTGAGCGTGTATTCTCTACTAGGCACTGTCCCTTAAACTGATTGTTCAGAGATAGTGTATTACGGCGTTGCTTCATTGTCTTATGGTCAGTTGGATATATTCCCTGATTTGTGTCAGCGACTAAATCCAGTTTGGCTTTCCACAAGATACGAACTTCGCTATCCTCGTAAAGAATCTTACTCTTGACAACCTCTACTTCTAGTGGAACCCAATGGTCGCCACGATAATGCATGAAGTATTGGTCACAAGTATCTAACGCCCACTGCCACCCTGTTTTGTATTTCTCACGTGGATTCGTCGAATCAGGCTCCCTAGGCGTATTCCTAACACCGGGGAACTCGAATGGCTTATGTCCACAAGGTGGTTTTGGAAACTCCTCGGAAGGGACGAAAGTTGCACATCCTGCACAGCCTTTGATATACAACTCAGCAGCCGTAATTCCAAAACCAAAAGCTGACTCCTTCTTGATTCCGTTGATAATTGCACGATAGTAATACTCCATGAAAGTGTGAACGATTGACCCCACCTCTAGTGAATTAGATTTACCTGCAATCGAAATGAAATTGTAGTTAAACCTAAAGTCCGATAGACGTGGACAGGACATTAGTGAAGTCAGTATTTGACTATCCAGTATGACGTTTGTTGGGCCATACTGCGGAACTTCAACGATTTCCTCTAAAGGAATCTCGTTAATAGTTCTATTATCCGGCTTGAACTCTGTCATACTTCCTCAATGACAATCGGCGTTTCGCGGTGGACAACCAGCTTAATTTCCACAACAACGACACATTCCACTTCGTTATTGCGAATCATACGCTTGGCATCCTCAATAGCTTCCTCAATAGTTGCCTTGGTGCAACCAGCATTACGACCATTGAGAATAGCTGAACCGATGTGCTTGGCCCCAACGTAGAACTTGTTAATATTCTGCATTAGCAATCTCCTAGTATCCAGTAGTCTGTTGACTTGTTATCGTTATTCAGTGTTAGCGCCGCTTCAGCTTCTGCGAGGCGATGCTTAAGAATCTTAATTTGCCTTTTCTTTCTAGCATGGTAAGATTCTAAAGCAGCGTCTACAGTCTCACAAGCATACTTCTTACGAGCCTGAAGATTGACAAAACGCTGACGCCCATAATCATCAACCCATGCACCACATGGAGTCCTCTTGATTATAGGTAAATCTATCTGGATGAGCACAAGCCTACGCTCAGACCAGCGAGTTTCCTTGAATCTGTAGAGATACTCCACTAGTGAATACTCCTAGAAACTACAGCGATGTGCTGTGATTCCGGACGTAGTTGATACCAGTCTGCATTTAATGGCCCACCATTATCATCAGACAGTATTGGTTCGAAGATATAACCGTCGAATTCTACATGAAACGCACGACCAACCCGCTCACCATTCCAATACACGGTTAGAATGGTAAGTAGGCCGGTCGTAGTTCCACCCTTTTTACGGATGAGAGCCACTGATAGTTACCTATTAGTGTCCTCGGGATGTTGTTTGTCATCTTCTGGTTTGGGAAACGTAATGCCCTTACCATGTTCCCATTCCATCGAGATGCAGTCACCACCATCAGTGATAATCACACGGACAGTAGTGCCGATTCTGGCGCCAACACTTGTCGTGTAATGGCGAAAAGCTTTGACAGCTTCCTCAGCCATAACATGATGACGGACGTATTCGTAAGAACCGTCCATGAAGAATTGGCACACCGACCATTCAGGATATTCTTTTTCCATTATGACACCTCAATTGGCTTGTAAGCAGCCATGTTAGTGATGTTAGTCTTAAGAACTTTACCCTGAGCCTTCATCTTAGCAGCGAACTTCGTGCAGATTGTGTTAGCAAGTTCGCGCATTGCCTCGTCCTGATTCCACGTCACAATCTCAGAATTATTGTGAACCTCGTGGAAGTAGCGACGCTTGCGGTCTACCATTGCATCGAGATATTCATCAGTGGTATCTTTCCCTTCAGGATTGATAACAGTGATAACCTTTGCCGCCTGTCCAATACGCTTAAAACGTCCCGGCGCGGCTTGGTCCTCATTCTGTGGATTCCACTGACGTTCGTGGAGAATAGCTGTATCGCACGTTTGAAGATTCAGCCCTTCTCCACACGCCAATGTTGAAGCGACCATGATACAACGTGGCGTATTGTTGAAATCGTCCTGTATATCCTGCCCTTCTGGTTTGCCAGTATGTTGCGAGGTATACTGGAGAATCTTGATACCCTGTTCCTTACAAGCTTGCGCCAACTGATACCAGTCAGAGTTTGACTTTTCGTCAGTATCAGTCAGTGCATTCTTAATCAGGATACCAACGTCGCGATGCTGAACGAATACGACAATCTTCTTATCGGATTCCTCAACAAAATCTTCGAGATAGGAGAGAGTCGCCGGAATTTTCGCGAGGCCACAGATATGACGCATTCTCTGTAGCTTTGCGATAATCTGCATTCCCGACGTTTTTTCTTCCATCCCACCGATAACGATATTATTCCACCATTCAACGAATGATGAAGTCTCGTTATCGTAGTTGGTCTGCGAAAGTGCATCGAGTTCTACCGGAAGTTTGTCACGCTTAACTTGCGGGAACTCTTTCATTACCTCGTCATACTCGCGACGGATAACGATGTTGGAGATGTATTCACGGAACTTCTTGACGTTCTTAATTCCGCCCATCTTCCGCTTGTTACCGTGCCAGTAGAAGTCTACCCACGTATCGAGGAAATGCTGATTGGAATAGAACTTAACTGGGTCGATTAAGTTCAATGCCGGGAATAGTTCTGCACCGCGATTCTTCCACGGTGTTCCTGACAATTCGATAACCTTGCACGCGGGGTTAGCCGATACAAGCTTACGAACTTCTTGTGTGCGAGCGGAATCAACATTCTTAATCTGCTGAACCTCGTCCAGAATAACAAGGTCGATTCCAAGCTTATGAAGTTTTTCAGGCTTCATACGTCGCAGCAGGTCATACGGAATGATGTAAAGATTCATGGTCGGAATGAGAAAATCTTTACTCGTCCGAATAATCTGCGCGATATAGTCAGGACCAAGCCAGCGCACAGCTTGTGAAAACCACTGATATGTGATGGCAGACTTGGTAACTACCATCGTTTTCTTGAACTTCTTTTTGCTCCACTTCTTATTAATCATGCCGTAGAAGTAGAGGAATGCGAGAGCCTGAACAGTCTTACCAAGACCCATTTCATCAGCAATCAGACAACCCTTGCCCATTGCTAATGCAGCCTCAGCGAATAGTGAGCCTGTTACTTGGAAATCAAATAACTTAAACTCACCACAAACGAGGCACTGATTCTCAGCCCACTTGTGTGGACAAGACGCAATCTCAGGCTTCCACCAATTCGATATGATTGACTCGAAAGCCGTTCCGCGAGGAATGACCTTCATCATAACGTGGAAGCATTCGAGAGTAATAATCTTAACTTGATTACCCTGATTGTCCACGTTGGTTGTGGAGAACTTCTCGATTGCAACCTTACCGCAAGTAGGGCATTTATCCTGCAACCGAGTTACGACGTGGCGAACTTCACGAACTTTCTGAACAATTTCCTTTTCCTCGACAATAACCTCGACGCTGGCGCCGCTACGAATAGCGTCAATCACATGCGGAGGTAAATCGAGATGTGAGCAGGCTTGTGTATTATCACAACCAATCTCACGCGCTTTCGTGGCCCATACATCATTATGTCCGTGGCCCGGACCAACAATAGCATGAGCAATCTCATGGAGAATTGTGCATACAACTTCGAGATAAGGATGAATGTCAATGTGAAAGCCATTGAGCATTATGACCTTATCACCGTGCATACACAATCCGAGAAATGGCAGATTAGGGTCTGTCGTTACCCTAACATGCCAATTCTTTAGACCGTGTTCGTTTAACTTCTCACGGCAAAAGTCTACGGCGGTTTGTCTATTCATGGTTAGTTCCTAGGATATCGGCGTATTGCGCCTTTAGTTTGGCAATGCTATCACGCAATGCCTGAATATGTTTGGCGTTAGTTTTTTCGCCATTCCCGCACATGAGACACTTGATATCAAATTCAAGCGCCCATATTTTGGATTCTACTTGGATTTTGTCCATACTATTGTCCTGATGCAGCACGCATTTTGGCAATCATTTCACGGACGATATCGGCAGCCTTTTCCACCGATACGCCCTGCTGAATAACAACCTGCTGTAAATGGAATTCTGGAACGCCGATTTCTGCGGCGTATTTCTTCAGAGCTTCCTTATCAATCTTTTGACGGTGGGCAGGAGCCTTAGACTGTTTAGTTCCCGTCGTCTTGACAGTCTTTACGCGAGGCTGCTTTACTTCGGTAGGCTTATAGTTGATATCCTTAATCCGAAGTGCTTCCCGTTCCTCAGCGCGTAATTGATTAGCCATGCTATTGAGGTAGGACTGAATAGCACGCTGTTCATTAGTAGATTCTCGCACTATTCTGTCTGATTCCTGAATAGTGTCGAAAATTACTTTGGAGAGATGCTCGAATCTTGTCTTGATTGTTTCGGCCAATCGGTAGGGTTTATTCTCGATTGCGGCATCATTGTCGATTGCCGCCTTGATATCGAGAATGGCCGTAGTGTAGGCATTGAAGATATCAGTCTTGATTTCAATAGACTGGTCTATCTTTTCCGCCATCCTGAGAGTTTCGTTCTGTAAGCGCGAAGCTTCAATCTTTTCTTCCAGAACTTTATTCGCAGCATCTACACGCGCCTGCTGATTCTCCGGCGACATATTCTCAGCTTGCAATGATTGCTCTTTTTCCCAGCAACCATCACATACTGGCAT
>Ga0126375_10000315_pt1 | contig 12485 bp, 12 predicted proteins | sample PanSoiMetPlot_14_FD_109577 | JGI IMG/M metagenome (GOLD analysis project Ga0126375, IMG submission 109577) | Tropical forest soil microbial communities from Panama - MetaG Plot_14 | ecosystem: Environmental > Terrestrial > Soil > Tropical forest | place: Panama | collected 2016-02-17 | reverse complement strand
TGCTCGGAATGACACGTTCCCGTTCAGCCGGGTTGGCGATATGTGCATTTGCGTCTTCCACTTCCTTGATCAGAGGGTCGGTCCGGATGTTGGTCCGACTCCTGTCAGCCCGTGCACGCCGAGCTTTCTTTCCTTCTGCTCGTTTCTTCCGGTGTGTCATCGAGTCTTCTTTTCCTATTGATGACGACTGCCCTAAGAGTAGATGCCTGTTTCGATACTTTGCTTGAATCGCTGGAGATCGTCGGCAATTTGTGAATCAGGGTCCTCACCAACCAGCTTGGCAATGGCCGTGCCGACCTTGCCTGCCGGCGGCGCGTATTGGAGGGTGACAGTCAATCTGGTTCGCTGCCCGTCAGCAATCGGCTCGAATCTCACCGAGCCGGCATTATCCACATCTGAGCCGTTCAGCGACCGCCACCCGATACACTCGTTCTCGACATCATTGATGATCTCAGCATCCCATTCCACTGTCGGCACGCCGGCTCTCGTCCTGACCATCCAATGGGAAAGGCGATCCGTAATCACCTCCACCGACTCAAGGTGATTCATGACCCGCGGGAGGTTTTCGAGCGAGCGCCAGAAACGGTACAGCTCGTTGGCGGGACGATTGATTTCAATCGTCCGCACAATTTTGGTCGCTTGCTCCGAATGTACTTTCCTCCGCCCCAAGCGATTCGTGTCGTGGCTGCATTCACTGATGCCAAGTGCAGCAAAAGCGGGGCAGTAGCCGGTGGCGGCTCGAAAGAGAAGACCTATACCGGCTATGGCCAGGACTGCGCCCGACCACGAACGTTTGGGCAAGGCGGCTGCCAGTACTCCTGCCCCCGCAACGGCGGAGAACAGACGCTGCTGGTCACCAATGTTGTGCCGGGTCTTTCCGCCGCTCGCTTGCTCCTCACTCCAACCCAGATCCTGCGTGTTTGTTCGGGAGCGATGCCGTGGTTGTTGCCTGAATGTACGTCTCATTGAATTAAGCCTCCTAGCTGTCTTTTCTCGCGATTCGAGTGATGAGGGATTACAGATCGGTCTGCGTGAAGCAGACCGGTGGTTTCGAACGTGAGGCCCGACGACCTCGAGGTCACCGGGCCAAGCTCTAACTCACGCCGCCTGCCGGTAACTCTCCCTGGCCTCGACCGGTTCCATTCGTTGGCCAAAACCAAAATATGCTGCCATGGCTGCGATGCCTGCATGCAACCAGACGTCATGACCATAGAGTGGAATGAGCCCGAACGTCATATTGAGCACCGGAATGAGGCCCATCACCGCCAGCGCACCATAGAAGAACGATAATCCTCGGACGAATTGCCGGGCGCTGTCGTAATCCTGCGATGAAGACCAAGCTGCGATCCCGATTCCCAGGTGAACAAGGTTATGGAGCCAATTGATGGGGAACAGCCCGAACAAGAGACCATAACCCCCGTCAACAGCCAAATGAGGAAGCCCCGGAGGGGGAGCCGACTTCATTCCCGGGAAGAAACCGACTACACCGACCAGAATAAATACAATGCCTACGACTTGGGCAAAGCTCCGGGTGGTCATAACATTCCTTTCTGACCGCTCGCTCAAGAATGGTCATCGCGCCGGAGTGACGTTTGGTGTGGCAATTTCCAACACGTATCCTTGGTCATCCATTAATAAGACCACCTCCTGACCCGGCTGAAGTCGATCAAGTTTGTTGAGTGGTGGTCGGTAGGGCACTTCCCGTTCCTGGCCATGCTCGGCAATCTTGAGCATTCCATCCCGTCCAGTCCCTTTGAATACAGCCTCGACCTGTCGGTGGGCTCCTTTGATACGGGCCTTATTGTTGTCGGCTGATTCCTGCAGCGCCTGTCTGCTCGCGAGCTGTGCATCGACTAATTGACCAGTTTCATCGGCCAAAAAGAATGCTTCAGCCCCCACCGGAATCGCCGTGAGCTTCCCTTTCGCGCGGTCGGCGACGGTAAAGGTCTTGGTCCCCTGCTCTGTTTCGATTACGGCTTTCTCCAACCCGACCGTTAAAGGCGTGCTCAATTTTCCACGTACCACTTGATGATCGGAACGTTCATTTGGGTGGTGGTAGTCCACTACGGCATTGTGATCGTTCAAAGTCACAATGATCGGCTCGCCTACTTTGAATGTCTGGCCTTTCACCTTCGCCGGCCTTAGAGGGACATAGAGGTTCTGCGGGTTGCCGATATCGATTTCGATTTGGTTCGCACGGATGGACACGATTCGTCCCGTGACAAGACGGTCACCTGGAATCAAATCCTTTGTCGGCTCGCTGATGACCTGTTCTTTTTGCTGCACGTCGCCCGCTGCTTCAATGCAAGCTGGAGTCGTCAGTCCGCAACTCACCAGCAAGCTTACAATCATCATTGTTTTGCGCGTCATGAAATACCCCCTCGTCTTAATTGGCCAACTATCCCCTTAATTAGAGGAAGAATCAGCAAATGTTGGACCATCATGGTCCCTGCGAAGGGCGCGAAAATTGAGGGTATCGACGCGGATAGGTCTGATCGTGTCGATATCGATCGGTACCAATCAGACAAGCTGTCTCGGGCCGGACAGGATGCGCATGGCCCGATTACCGCTCTGTGGCCGACGCTTCCTTGTGGATTGCGATGGCTCGCCCCTGCCCTGTGATCGTCCCGGTGACAATATCGCCCGGGCGCACGTCCCGATCGCCCGCAGTCGCGGCGTCCACCAACATTGTCGTCTCCTTTCCCTTGGAGTCTTCGATGACGATCGTTTTAGGGCTCGCCTGTTTTACCTCTCCTCTGACCACTCGCATTCCGGACGCCTGTCCCGGATTGACGCTTGGATCGGACATGCCCGTGTCCTGGCGCGTTTTTCCTTTGGTATCGCCCGGCGATTGTCCAAAAGCCGGCAGCGCGCAGATCAACAACCATACAACTGCATAAGCGACAAGCGGTGTTCTGATCATGTGTGCCTCCTTCGCTTCTGCTGGAAAAGCCAGCCGGTAAGAAGCAACCCAGCCGCTAACGCGCCATACAGTAAATTATTCGACTCGCTCCTTGCACGCCTATCGGTGCACAGTGATGGGTGTGTTGAGCCGTTCAAGATCCCCCTGGATCCGTCGACCGACGATGCCGATCACATCCCCTGCATGCTCAACAAACCCCGCACTTCAAACTGAGTCCATTGATTGTAGGCAGCCCTCACCGGCACATTGCTCTCAATCGATTTTTCGATGACCGAGTGTTCCATCACTGCTCATATTTCTCCACGATCTCAGGCGGCCTGATCTGGGCCTTGTCTGGATCTTGCCCCACTGTCCGCAACGCTCGACGTTGCCGTAAAAGATCCCAGCACTGATCGAGCTCCACCTGTACCGTATGCAAGTGCGCGCGCTCGTTCTCCGATAAGGATTCTTGAGCTTGCAGGCGATGTTCTTCCGATACGAGTTCTTCAATGTGTTGGAGTACCGACCGATCCGTTGTCTGATCGTCCATATCTGCGTCTCCTATCGGGTCGTTTCCTGATTCATGTCATAAGGCGCGCAGGAAGGCCGTCAGCGCCTTTTTCTCCTCCTGATCAAGTTTGAGACCGCCAACGACGTTGAAGAATTCCACCGTATCTTCGAGTGTTGGGAGACGACCGTCATGGAAGTACGGGGGCGAATCCTTGATGCCTCGCAGGACAAAGGTCTTAATCGGTCCGTCTCCTGCCGCTCCGAACCGCTCCAGCTGAAAATCGTGCATCTGATGATCGGTGTACGCAGGGGGTACGTGGCACGAGGCACACCTGGCTTTGCCGAAAAACACATCCTCTCCGCGCGTCTCCAGCGCCGTAGCTTTCATTCGGTCCAGGCGGCCGGTCATCGGATCGAGGTGCGGCGCAGGCGGGAAATCGATCATATTTTGCATCTGGGCCATGTGAGCCACAGGCACCCGATCAAGAATATTCATTCCCTTCTTTGTCGCACGGATCGGATCACCATTGAAGTAAGCGGTGCGCTGCTCGAACTCGGTAAAATCCTCAACTGAGCGGAGTGACCGTTTGGATCCATGGATCTGTTGATTGTACAGGCCGCGAAGGCTGACAGTATCCAGGCGCAGCCGCTCCATCTGGGGCCTCGTGTCGGGATTCAAATGGAATTGCCCTGTCGTGTGGAAATTGACATGACAATCCAGACAGCTTACGCCCAAACTGGGCTTTGCGGATTTACGGTCATGTGTGGCATTGAATTCTTCCTGAGGAAATTGGGTGACCAGCATACGGAGACCGTCAAGCTGAGCCGGTGTCACGAGCCCTCGAAACAACCGGTCGAAATTCTCGGCATGCAGGACTTCGCCCTGCGACACATCACCCAGCTCCGGATGGGTCGTTAAAAATATGGGTGGAGGGAATTCGGGAAGAAAGCACTCCGGCAGATCGAAGTCGACATCGAAACGTTCCAGTCGTGGAAACTGCTTGAGTTGAATCTGAGGAAATACCTGTCCTCCGACAGCCTGCTTGACGTGAGGCAGGCGATCAAACCCGGCTGGAAACATCCCTTTGCTCTTGATCTCCTCGGGGCGCCATTGAGCCAATTGTTCCCAACTGGTCCCAGACGGCAGCTTCACCGCCGGACCGATGGGCTGCAACTTCCCCTTCGTCATGACCACGGCCTTCTCGGATCGACAATTCAAGTCATAACGCTCGCTCAATAGCATTCGTTGCCGCTTCATCACATCCGACTTTTCGGCCATATCCTTCTTCATCACCTCATCGGCGATCTTTTGAGGGTCCTGACCCGGAGGAGCGCCGAATGAGTCGTAGGAAAAATCGACACCGTCGAATCCTTTTTTCTTCGTATCCTCAATCGTTCCGATCTGTGCCTGCTGTTTTTTCCCTTCGGGTGTCGGCTGGGCGAGGCCGGTCCGGGTGGGATGGGAGACCAGAAGAAACACCGATGAGACCCCCATGACGATTCCCAGCAGCAACAAACGTTTCTCTACCTTCATCTCGATTCTCCTCTCGTTCTCCTCTCGAACCGTCATGTAGCTCGAGCTTATCCGCACGATCTCAATGTTTGTCCGTGAAATGGCGCGGCCCCACCGGACGCCGCCTGCTCAGCCACGACGTCAATGTGAGACCGGCGGCCGCGAGCATCGCAGCGGTCTCGATCGGATAGAGGGAAACCTGCGTATAGAGACTCGACTCCGACACGTAGGGAGCGCGCCCTCCCCGTTCTCTTAATCCTCTCGCAGGTGCGTACAGGTTATTGTCTTGCCGATCCTGTTCCGGTCGGTCGAGCTGCTGAGCAGCGAACATCATTTTTTCCATCACTTTGTCTGTCAAACGCGGAGCCAGATTGCCGAGCAATGACATCAGCTTCCCGCCACCTCCGGCGAACACATCGCGCACCGGATGCTCCGCACAATGCAGTATCGTTTCGGCGACTACTTCCGGAGCATAAACGGGGGGTGGATTGGTCGGTTCGTTCGATAAATAATTCTTGGCATGCTCGGCGTAGGGCGTATCAATGGCGCCGGGCTTGATCAGCGTCACTGAAATCGGCAACCTATCGTGCTCCACTTCCATGCGCAGCGCATCGGTGAAGGCTTTGACCGCATGCTTGCTTGCGCAATACATGCCCTGCAAGGGCACGGCGCGATCAGAAAAGGTGCTGCCGACATTGATGAGTGCGCCGCCGTCTCTACTCAGATGTTGGACGGCGATTCGCGATCCGATCACTACGCCCCAAAAATTCGTCTCGAATAGCCGACGTTGATCCTGCAAAGACACATCGATCACTCGTCCATAGACCGACACACCAGCGCCATTGACCCATGTATCAATACGGCCGAAGCGCGAGATCGCTTCCACCGCTACGCGGCGCATCGCCGATTCATCAGCGACATCCGCCGCGATGAAGGTCGCCATGCCGCCGTTGGACTCGTTGCCTTTGATTTCGTCGGCAAGCTGCTTGAGTGCCTCATGATTCCGCGCTGTCAGCACCACACGGGCGCAACGCCTGGCCGCCAAACGAGCCGTGACGAGCCCGATGCCGCTGGACGCACCAGTGATGACAATGACCTGCTCTTTGATGGGCTTGAGCCGTACCTGCATCGGCTGTTCGTGTTCGGAGTTTAGTTCTTTTCACTATGGAGGATGCGCAAGTCTCCATCGACTAGCAAATGCCCGAGAACAAATTACGACAAAGGGATGGTTCGGGCGACGATGTTGACGAACAGATGCAGGAAAAGTGAACTGCTCAAACACTCTCACCACACTGTGTCTTCAGGGGATCTTACTAGTCTCTCTGCAGTTCTAGACCGTGATATCCAGAATAGATGGAGAGTGAAACAGCCGTTACACAACCAAGGAGGATTCTTATGACTCGCATATTGCTATCGTTCGTTGCTGCAGCGGTATTCTTCGGTGTTGGAGTTGCGCAAGCAGCCAATCCTATGTCCGATAAAGAAGCGACGCCCTCGATCGGTGAGCGACTGACCAAGGACGCCGTCAAGGGGACGTTGATGAAAGTGGATGGAGAGTTTTATTGGATCAAAGACACAGACGGGAAAGAAACAAAGATCCATGTCGACAAGAGCACCAAAATGGATAAGGTCGTTGTAGGCGATCAGGTCAAGGCCTATATCACCGACAAAGGGCATACCACCACGCTACAGCGTGCAGACTAGACGACATTGAGAGAATGTAGGAGGTATCTGATCACCATGGCCCGATATGGCAAGACCGCACAACGATCTGTCAAGCGTGCAATGCACAAGCGGAAGAAAGGCAGTTTGAAAAGCGGGAGCGGAAGGAGGGTGAAGAGCAGAAAACAGGCAATTGCCATTGGGCTTTCGGAAGCCAGACGCAAAGGCAGTAAGGTACCTGCCAGATAATGCGGGTACCGAGAAGGTGAGGAGACGTCAGCCGTGAGGCGTGGGGCACTCTGGTGTTTGACGTTGATTTGCGCCTTCAGCGAGATTTACGCGCAGACTGTGCCCGATGTTAACACTGAAACCGGCACCGTTACAGAAGGCAGAGACAAATCAGACGGTCAGGATGCTTTAGGCGCGCTGCGAGGGAAGCGCGCAGAGGCCGAGGCGGAATTGCAGGCTGTGAATCAGCCTGCAACCCTCGCAGCGGGCGCTCCTATCGGCTCCCCACAAAATGAGCTTCTTGAACGGCGAACGCTTTTTCACCTGATCATTCGAAGCGTCGACGAGCAGATCGACGATACCTTGCGGTTGGAGCAGACCCGCCAGCGTCGCGCAGAGTTCACAAAGACTCAGTCCGACGCAACCAATCCTAGTGAATCTCCTCCCTATTCCATCTTCTTCGCCGATCAACTGTGGGATACCAGCTTTTCGCTCCGACTCGCAGTAGAAGGTCTGCACTCCCAATTGAGTCTCACCGAATTGCGATTCAACCGTGCACGTGAGTCTCTCCTGGCAGCGGAGGCAGGCCTCCGGCAAGCATCAGAGCGCGCGGAAACCGCAAAGGGCTCCCCCGGCGTCAGCCGAGAGCGCTGGCTCAGAGACCTTGAAGCACTTCGCCAGCGAGCGGCGGCTGCCATGCTCCAGGCAGCGGAACTCTCAAAAACCCGCGTTCAGGAAGAGTTAGAGGACGCGCGTGCCCGCTTAGGCTCGGCTGAACGTCAACTGGAATCTGTCGAACCACATGTGGATTTTACGGAAGCGGATCTCGGAAAAATCCGAACTCGCCTCTCAGAAGAACGGAAATCGTTGGCCGAGGATTTGGAGCGGACGACAACTGCTCGCCGCCGACATTCTGACCAACTCCGGACCATCGAACGCGAGCTGGCGGCTCGACTCGCTAAACAGACTCATCAGACCGGTAAAATTCCCGAGAGCAGCCGCCAGTTGCAAGCCACAGCCGAGGTGGGACGTATCCAGGCCGATAATCTGGCTTTGAAGGGTGACCTCCTTCAGCTCCTGCTCGATGTGGTGGAGGGTGAACGGCAATTGTGGGAGAGCCGTTTCACCATTGCGCATGGAGCTGAACCCGGTAAGGTCCGTGAAGCGTACGATCGCTTTACGCCACTTTTCGCGAATTTCCACGCCTCCCAGGACTACCTCCGGCAACAAATGAGTATCGTCTCAGGCCAGATCGGAGAACTCGAAACTCGTTTGAAACACAACCAGGGCACCAGAGACCGAGCGCAAGCCCGGGCGCTGCTCCAAGCCCATCAGCAGCGACAGCAGATTTATAACCGTGCACTCCAGCGAGTGGATCAGGCCTCGCGGTTTCTTGAGCGATGGAAGGCTGAATTCAAGGAACAGCGGAAGGAGCTTCCGCTCTCGGCACGCCTCGAGGATTGGTGGCAGCGTGCCTGGGAGAACGTCAAAATTGTCTGGCAGTACGAGGTGTTTGCGGCTGAAGACACGATTGAAGTCGATGGCAAGACAATAACTGGCCACCGCAGCGTCACAGTCGGCAAGATCGTCAGTGCGCTCGTAATCCTCCTTGTCGGATATTGGCTGTGTCTGTATCTCGCGGGACTCATCGGCCGCCTGGCCGTCACGCGACTCGGGGTCGCCCCCGAAATCGCCAATCTCATGCGTCAATGGAGCCAGGCGTTACTCATCACCATTCTCATTGTGGTCAGCTTTGTATGGGTCAAGATTCCCTTAACCATCTTCGCCTTCTTAGGAGGCGCCTTTGCCATCGGAGCAGGCTTCGGTGCTCAGAATTTGTTGAAGAATGTGATCAGCGGCATTCTGTTGCTCATTGAACGTCCATTGCGCGTAGGCGATCTGATCGAAGTCGACAACGTGCGTGGCCGGGTGACAACCATCGGACTTCGATCATCGACCGTGCGGGATGCAAAAGGGATGATCACGCTGATTCCTAACAGCAGTTTTCTCGAGCGCCATGTTACAAACTGGACATATTCCAGCCGCCTCGGCCGCTTCTCACTCAGGGTTGGAGCACCGTACGGCTCCTCTACACAACAAGTCATGGATCTCCTGGCCGCTCTGGCGAAAGAACATCCCCACGTGCTCAAGACACCGCAGCCGCAGGTCTTGCTCGAAGAGTTCGGCAGCCAGGCACGAATATTCACATTGAACTATTGGTTGGAAATCCGCCTGGACGTGGATCCGAACGAAGTAGCCAGTGAGTTGCGATTTGCTATTGAAAGAAAGTTTGAAGAGGCGGGTCTGAAAATTCTTGCTGCAGGGTGACGCGGCAAAGGATTCCGCCTAGCGCAGGAAGAGCAACCACAAGTAAAGGGTGCTTAATAGGATTGATCCCACCATCACCGGGAATCCCACTTTGAAAAACTGCCAGAACGAGATGTGATGCCCCGCCCGGCGAGCGAGATCCACCACGACAACGTTGGCGCTTGCTCCAATGAGCGTCCCGTTGCCACCCAGACAAGCGCCCAAAGCCAGCGCCCACCACAACGGCAGGATGTCCGGTTGATGGACGAGGGCCGCATGGTCGACAACGTCCGGATGCAACGCACGCGCAAGATCGATGATCAAAGGGTTCATCGCTGCGACATAGGGAATGTTATCGAAAATTGAGGACAAGACTGCCGATCCCCACAGCACGGCAAAGGTGGATCTGGCAGGGTAGCCCCGCGTAAGGGTAACCAACTGCTCCGCAAGGTAACGGATCACACCGACCTTCACAAGCCCGCCGACGAGAATGAAGAGACCGATGAAGAAGAAAATAGTTTTCCATTCGATGTCCGTCAAAAAGGAAAGATCATCGCTGTCCCGCGTCTTCCTCGCCTGGCCGAGGAGCATAAACACACTGGCGCCGAGGAGCGCGATCGTCGCCGGTTCCAAATGAAGGAGCCGGTGCGCACAGAAAGCGATATTGACGATCGCAAGCAGCCAGATACAACGACGCAACAGCACCGGATCCTGCACCGCCTCCCACGGTCGCAGTGACAAGACAGCATTCTGCAGATGTGGTGCCACCTGGATCGTACGGCCCCATACGGTCCAAAGCACTCCGAGAAAACATCCCAGGATGATAACGACGATCGGAGCCAACACGACCAGGAAGTCGACATATCCCAGCCCTGCCTTGCTCGCAATCATGATGTTGGGGGGGTCACCGACTAATGTCGCCGTCCCTCCAATATTCGAGGCGATCGCCTCGACCATCAGAAAGGGCACAGGGTTCAAATCGAGGCGCTTGGTAAGCGCCAGGGTGACCGGCGCCATCAAGAGCACAGTGGTGACGTTGTCGAGCATGGCGGAGAGCACTGCCGTGAGTACGGCCAGCGTAGCAATCATCTTGAAAGGTTTGACTTGGGTACGCTGCGCTGTCCAGATGGCCAGGACCTCGAAGATCCCAGTCTCGCGAAGTATATTGACGATCACCATCATCCCGATCAGCAGAAAGATGACGTTGTAGTCAACGCCAAATTCATGGGAATAGAACGCTTCTTCCTGCGTGAGGACTCCCGATCCGATCATGAGCGCGGCTCCGAAGAGCGCCACAATAGTTTTGTGGATCCGCTCTGTGACAATGATCAAATACGCGAGACCGAAGATGAGAAGCGCGATCGACACATCCGACATAGCGAACCGGTTCTCCTTTCCTTAAGGCTAACCCATTATGGAGAGACCGGTGAGTGCTGGCAACAGAAGTTGATGAAATACTTTCAACTTGCGACTTCTTCCGATCCTCACCTCCATCTTGAGAGGATGGTGAGACTGAATGCGACTTGCGAGGGGCGCATGACTTGCCGGGCGGTCGCTGAAGGCGATGGCCAGCATTGTTCGACGTTCCGTTCCAGCGCAGCATGGACGGAACAAGTTGCGGAGCCAAGCATCGGCAAGGCACTGCGGTTCCACCCCTCGCTGAAGCGGCAGTCGTCCACCATCCTCGCCTAGTATTTTTCCTCTTCCATAATAGTGTCGTTCCCCTTTACGATACGGTCGAGCAACGTAGGTCACTATGTCCAACCTGCCACGGCAACAGATCGAGCAACTCGTCAAGGGTCATCATTGGGACCCCCTGTCTGTTCTCGGCCCGCATACGATCCAACAAAACGGCGCCGCGGGAGTCGTCATCCGCTGTTTTCTTCCGGAAGCGAAAGAAGCCAGCGTATACCTCGACTCTGCTGAGCAACCGGCCATCCCCATGACACGTGTGCATGACTCAGGACTGTTTGAAGCCGTCCTTAGAGAAGCACCTGCTCGATCACATTATCGTGTCCGGCTCGTCGACTATGCCGGTGGAGTCTCTGAACGATACGATCCCTACGCGTTTGCACCGCTTCTGTCCGACTTTGATTTGCACCTCTTCGCCGAAGGAACCTTTTTCAGGGCGTACGATACGTTGGGCGCTCATCTGCGAACGGTCGATGGGATCCCTGGAATTCACTTCGTCGTGTGGGCGCCGAACGCCGCACGTGTCAGTATCGTAGGCGACTTCAATCAGTGGGATGGCCGACGGCATCCCATGACGAACCGCGGAGCCACTGGACTATGGGAGCTCTTTATTCCTGAGCTTCCAGATTGGACACTCTATAAATACGAAATCCGGCCTCGTGATCGTGACGCCGTTCTCCTAAAGGCAGATCCCTATGCGTTCGCATCGGAACTCCGTCCAAAAACGGCATCGGTTGCGCACGATCTCTCCCATTATCAGTGGAACGATCACTTATGGATGGAAGCAAGAAGGCAGCAGGATCCGCTAACAAAACCTATTTCCGTGTATGAAGTGCATCTGGGCTCCTGGATGCGTGTGCCGGAAGAAGACAATCGGTGGCTGAACTATCGCGAGTTGGCCGCCAAATTGATCCCGTATGCCAAAGACATGGGCTATACCCATCTTGAGCTGATGCCGGTCACCGAGCATCCCTTCGATGGTTCCTGGGGATATCAATCGACGGGATACTTCTCCGCGACTAGCCGCTATGGCACGCCGGAAGACTTCATGGCCTTTGTGGATGCGGCACACCAGGCTGGCATCGGGGTCTTGATGGACTGGGCCCCCGCACATTTTCCGGACGATGCCCATGGCCTTTCACAGTTCGACGGCACCCATCTGTATGATCACGCCGACTCGCGGCTCGGCTACCATCCGGAGTGGCACAGCCGCATCTTCAACTACGGCCGGGTCGAAGTACGCAATTTTCTCTTGAACAGTGCACTCTACTGGATGGACCGCTACCATATCGACGGCCTCCGTGTGGATGCGGTGGCCTCCATGCTGTATCTCGATTATGCGCGCAAAGCGGGAGAATGGATTCCCAATCAGTTCGGAGGGCACGAGAATCTCAACGCCGTGCTCTTCTTGAAGGACTTGAATGTGCTCGTCCATCGTGAATATCCCGGTGTCATGATGTTAGCGGAAGAGTCCACCTCCTGGGCCGGCGTCTCTCGACCGACCTATGCCGGAGGGCTCGGGTTTACATTCAAGTGGAACATGGGCTGGATGCACGACATGCTCGATTACTTCAGCCATGAGCCCGTGCATCGGATGTATCACCAGAACCAGCTGACCTTTGGTTTACTCTATGCGTTCAACGAAAACTTTATGCTGCCCCTGTCGCACGA
>Ga0126375_10000314_pt1 | contig 12486 bp, 11 predicted proteins | sample PanSoiMetPlot_14_FD_109577 | JGI IMG/M metagenome (GOLD analysis project Ga0126375, IMG submission 109577) | Tropical forest soil microbial communities from Panama - MetaG Plot_14 | ecosystem: Environmental > Terrestrial > Soil > Tropical forest | place: Panama | collected 2016-02-17 | reverse complement strand
AACATGCGCAGCACATGGCGCAAAAAGATTTCGAGCGTTTCGCGAAGCTCCATGTCATTGCGTCAATGCAGCCTTATCACGCGATCGACGACGGCCGCTGGGCAGAAGCGCGCCTCGGCCACGAGCGCGCGCGCTACAGTTACGCGTGGCGCAGTTTCCTCGATCACGGCGTGACGCTCGCGTTCGGCACGGATTGGCCTGTCGCTCCTCTCGATCCGATGATTGGGCTTTACGCTGCAGTGACGCGCGCCACACTGGACGGAAAGAACCCCAGCGGCTGGATCCCGGAGGAAAAAATCACGCTGCCGGAAGCGATTGAAGCGTACACGATGGGCGCTGCATTCGCCGAATTTCAGGAGCGCGAGAAAGGCTCGATCACGCCCGGCAAACTCGCGGACATGGTCATCCTCAGCGACAACATTTTTGACCTGAAACCGGAAGCCATTCGCAACGTGAAAGTAAAAGCCACGATTGCAGGCGGCAAAGTGGTGTACAGCGGGCAGTGAGCTTGGGTAAATAGATCAGCTCTCTCGCGGCTTAGATGCGATCGCATAAATTCTTTCTCGTCATCGCCGCAGCTATCAGCTCGGCCACGCTTTCCTATTTCGGCACTGGCCTTCATCCGGTTTGGTGGACGCTTTGCTTCGCGCCTGTTCCGGTGCTCGCTGCTGCGCCACGACTTCGCGGCGGCGCCGCGTTTTTGCTCGCTTCAATCGCGTGGTTCCTGGGCGAAATGAACCAGTGGAACTACGTCAGGCATGAGATAGAACTGCCACCGCAAATCGCAACCCTTTTCTTTGTAGTTCCCGCCATGGTTTTCGGCTTCGGTGTTCTATTCACGCGCGCTTTTCTCCGGCGCGGATTGCTTTTCCTCGCGGCGCTTGCTTTCCCTGTTTACTGGGTGACCTGCGAATATTTCAACGCGATGGCATCGCCTCACAGCACATGGGGCAATCTGGCCTACACACAGATGGATTGTCTGCCGCTGATCCAGATCGCTTCGATCACGGGACTTTGGGGAATCAGCTTCACGGTGTTTCTGTTTGCCACCACAACGGCAGCCCTGCTGAGCGGCGCAGGCAACCCACGGCAACGTCGCGCGCTCGCGATTGCGGTGGGCGCTGTCGGTTGCGGAGTATTTGTCTTAGGAGAATGGCGGCTGCAGTCACACCCGTCGGATCATTCCGTGACCGTAACACTCGTCGGCAAAGATGTGCCAATGAGCGTTTACCTCGGCGCTGAAGAACAAGCGTTAGAACTGCTAGGCGAATATGCGCAGGAGATCCACCGTATTACTCCAGATGGAACGCAGGTTGTTGTCCTCCCGGAAAAGATCGGGCGCATCAGTTCAAGTGCTTTACCGGAAGTGGACGCGCTGTTTTCCTCGACTGCAACCGCTACACACACGGCAATTGTTGTTGGCGTCGTTCGAAAAACAGCAGCAGCTGCGTTCAATTCTTCCCGCTTCTATTCGCCAGACGGAAAAATGGAGGCGAACTACGACAAGCATCATCTCTTGCCCGGTGTTGAGCCTGAAAAACCTGGTGGTAAACGAGTAGTTCTCGACGAGCCGTCCGGACGCTGGGGACTGCAAATTTGCAAGGACATGGATTTCCCGAAGCTCAGCCGCCAATATGCCGCCGACGGCTTGGACCTTTTGCTCGTGCCTGCCTGGGACTTCAATATCGATCGCTGGCTGCACGCGCGCATGGCCGTCTTGCGCGCCGTCGAAAACGGTTTTGCGCTTGCTCGTTCGGCACGCAATGGGCTCCTAACCCTCAGCGATAATCGCGGTCGGATTTTGGCAGAAGCGGCGACGCTGCCGGGTCGGTTCGCGTCGATTACTGGAAAGGTAAACGTCGCACGCGAGGAAACATTTTACACGCGCGTCGGGGACTGGTTCGCGTGGTTGTGTATCGGTGTATTTGTGATCCTGCTTGCATCTCAAATTCTTGCGCGATCCCCGAGCAGCTAAAGAAAAGCGCAACGGAACCTACGATGCAGTCGCGCTCGCAGGAATAAAATCTTCCGGTTCGCCGAATCGAAGTCGTTTCCGCAGTTCGTGTCGGAGCAGCAAGAGGTTGACGCACATCTGAAGAATGATGGTCGCAACCGAAAGGTACCAGACCTCTCGGATCTCAAAACCTGGCGTGCGCGAGATTAGCACCGCAGGCAGGGCAAACAGGATCAACCGTGTTAAAGAGCTAAACAGCGGCGGCAGCGTGTTGCCGATTCCCTGAAAGACGCTTGACGTTGTAAAAACAATTCCCGCCGAGATGAAATTGAATGAGACGATCCGCAGGTATTCGCTGCCGAAGGCAATCACTCGCGCGTCTCGTGAGAAGATGCGAATGAGCGTCGCAGGTACGGAATATGCAAGTAGTGTAAGCACCAGCATCATCAAGGATGCGATGCCGATCGCTGAATAGACAGAATGCCTGACCCGATCCGCGCGGCGGCCGCCGAAGTTCTGTCCTACGACTGGCGCAACAGCAAAGCTCAACGCCACCACGGGTAAAAACAGCGCCTGCATCACGCGCGCGCCGATTCCGAAACCGGCCTGAGCCGCCGGTCCAAAGCCGCGGATGATCGCGTAAACGAGCATGATGTAAACGAAAAGCAGCAAAAACTCCGCACCCGCGGGCACACCGATCCGCAGCATGCCTCGCCAAATTTTTGTTTGCGGTCGGAACAACGGAAATCGGAACCGCAAGTAATGATATTTCTTTTCGAAATAAATCACCATCAGCACATCCGCGATCAGAATCGAAATGAAGGTGGCGAGTGCCGCGCCGGTCACACCGAGCTTTGGCCACGGGCCGATTCCAAAAATCAGCAACGGAGCGAGCACGATGTTAAACAACACACTGAGCACCTGGAATCCCACAGCTGGCTTGATGATCCCCGTGGCGCGCAGCGCCGAACCCAAAGCGACAAGAGGGAATTGAAGTAACAGGCCGGGCAGAAACCAAAGCAGATACGCTTTTGCCAGCGTCGCCGTCTCGGCGTCCGCACTTAGCCAGTCGCAATACGCTGGACGCAGAATGAAGCCGACAACACCGAGTGCAACTGCGATCACAATCGACGTAACGAAAGACTGATTGAACACCAGCTCGGCGTGCGGCTGATCCTTTCTTCCCGCCGCTTGCGAGATTAAAGTCGTCGTTCCGACGCCCAGCATTTGGGTGAGTGCCAGAACAATCATGGTCAGGTTGCCGGCCACACCGACCGCAGCAATTGCTTCTTTTCCGAGGTGTCCTACCCAGTAGAGATCAGCCAACAAATAAAGCGTCTGCACCAGCATGCTCGCCGCCAGGAACGCCGACATGTGCAGCAAATGTTTGGTGACTGAGCCTTGCGTCAGATCTTTCATTCGCCGCGAACCTTCGCTCAACTCTTCAGTTGCTCAAGATTCGGATGGTAATCAGGACGTCGGAGGGGAAATTTTTGCGTCGGTTGGAATCAGAGGAGGAACTCCGGCAGAGATTCGCTTTTGCCAGCCGGCCAGATGAGGGACCAGAACGATCAGCCAAACAACAAAAGCGAACACGCCGGCCGGAAGAGTGACAAGCATTAACCAACCCAAAACGCCCAGTGAATAAAGAAGTTGGCCATAATCCTGCCTGATGATGATGCACGGATGCACCGATCCTCCTTCCACTTTTCACCCGTACGCGTTGGCAATCGCTCCGCACAACATCACTGATCCGATCGGCGCAAACGCGAACGCCGCGATCACGAAAAGAGCCAGCAAGGACCATATCCACGGGAACCACTTCTGGCGCGGCAAGGGCGGCGGGTTCATCGACCTAGCTCCGCTTTAACACAGACGCTATCGTGAGTGCGAGTTCGATCCGGTTCTTACGATCCTGCCGCTCGAAAGATTTTGGCGAAAAGAAGGTGGGTTGGCAGATAGGCAACCAGCGGGAACAACGCCATCAAAACAACCACAACCCGCGGACCGGGCAGAATCTTCTTGGGATTTTGGCCGAACCCATACACCCAGTTCACATTCTCCTGTGGGTTGCTCACAAGATAAGATAGCGGCAGCACCACCAGCGCAACAATTGTCTGCCAAAAAAACGCGCGGTGATCATACCCGAGTCGTTGAAGCGTCCAGAGAAGTAGCAGCGGCAGGACGATGTGGAAACACGATAACCCGCGGATCAACATGCGGATCTTAGGATCGAACATATAAGCGCTCAATCCGATCAATGACTTGCCGGTCGCGAGCCGAAAAAAGAAATCGATATTCCAGAGCGCTTCAAAGAACACGACTGAGACTGCCATCATGCTAACGAGCAATCCGTTCTCCAGCCACAGCGCAGGCACGAGCGCGAGCAAAGCGATATCCGAGAACCAGAGGAAATTGGCCGGCCCGTACTGTCGCCAATAGATCGGCACCAGCGCACAGACGAAAAGCGTATAGATGATTTCCAGGCCGAGAGGAATCACGGCTTCAAGAGGTAGCGAGAAATCTCACGATTTTCGTTCTCGCACGAACTTCTCAATCTCGCTCACCACCCGATCGAGCTCATCGATAAGATCGGCGTGATCTTCATGCAGGCGAAACGCGGTCACAAGCGTTCGGTAATACCAAATCGTGCCGTCCTTCTTTCCGCTGAACCGCTCGAAGACTTCCAGACCTTGCCTTCGCAGTTCAGCCAAAATCGCGCGCGTATTGTGCAACTTATCCGACGCGGACACCAGCCGTGTCGAAGAATGCGATTCTTTGAGGTGCTCGATGTAAGCGCGCTTGCGTTCCAGCCACGGCGGCTTTGGCGTCTTGTGCGTATCGGTGCAACCATCAACGATCCCTGCCACGTCATCGCCAAATTTCTCCCGGATTTCGCGCAATCGTTCCGCGCCGCCGCAATCTTCCACCGTGTCGTGAAGCAGCGCGCCGATCGCTTCGGTTTCATTCGCGCCGTACTCCAGCGCGATGGCAGTGACGCCAAGAATATGTGCGATGTAAGGAATGCCTGTTTTCTTGCGCATCTGATCACCATGCGCTCGCGTCGCATAGATCAGCGCTTCCTCAAACTTCGCCGACAGCTTCACATTATGTTCGATGTTCGATTTTTGGCTTTCCTTCACCTGTCCAGATGCGTCTTCTTGAACCCGTCCTCATAACCCTTTTCGAAAGCGAGGGTGCAATCCTGTTTTTTACCGGATCCCTGCTGCTCAAAACACTTCTGAGCCATCATGTTCAACTCGGCGGGACTCGGCAACTTTGCATCGCGTGGCGCTTGCTCTGCCGCTTTCTCGCCCATCCAATACGCCGCCCGTTCCTCCGCAGTTCTGCCGTGCGCGGCGCGATGGGTGTAGAACGCCGTGACTCCGCACGCGACAAACGCCGCGATTCCCATCATCACGAAAAAACGCACCGGTTTAAATTCTCTGGGCATGACCTCGCACTCAACGTCTGTGGTGAATCTGTGTCAATGGAGCTGGTGGGTTCAGCGACATAGAAGGTAAAGTTGCGAGGGGCGCAGCGACCGAGCGGGAAGCCGGGGGAGTTTTAATCTGTGTTAATTCAGGGTGAATCTCTGTCTGTCCTCTGGTTCCGTTTCTCTTGTTGATATCCGATTACGCGTTTTCGCTGTTTCCGTCTTGACGGACGCCACCGATCACGGATTCAATTAACGTTAATCGCGATCTGATGTACGGGGGGCGCATTACCAGCGAGGAACGATCGGCGATCAGCACATACGTTGGTGCTGGCATCGCCATCGTGCTCGCTGTCGTCGGGATCTACTTTTTCTTTCTGGCGCAGAAGGAGAAAAAGGAGACGACAACTTTCGATCCGAATCGGCCGGTCCCCAGCGACGCTGTCTTGAAAAACCGGTTAAAGGCGGAGGAATATGACGTAGTGCGCGGGAACGGCTCGCAAACACCTTTTCAAAATGAGTTCTGGAACAACGAGAAGACCGGCATCTACGTCGATGTCACGACCGGCGAACCGCTTTTCGCTTCAGTCGACAAGTTCGACGGCAAAGTCGGCCTGCCCACGTTCACGAAACCGATCTCGAAAGATCTCCTCGTCGAGGTGCCCGACACCTCAAACGACATGCAACGGATCCAGGTGCGAGCCAAGCGAAGTAACGCCCGTCTTGGTCATGTTTTTCCCGACCCGAAGTCGCCGACTGGCCAGCGTTACGTCGTCTACTCAGCCGCCTTTCATTTTATTCCTGTGGAACAAATGAAAGATAGGGGTTACGAGGCCTACCTTCCGTTATTGAACAAGAAGTAGGGTCAAAGCCCGGCTGTAACTACGGCGCTGTGCGTCGTCTAAGACCCGCGGTTCGCAACACCGAGCGCTGCACAAACGCTGGCTAGAAGAAAGCTCAGAGCATCGGAACGCACCGCAGGCGCGTGGCTATAACACATCCGCGCAAATCTGTCTTAATCCATGGCTAAAAACCCGGCATTGGTGAGCAACTTCGCCGTGATAATCGGGTTCAATTGGCCAGACAACTGGAGGGACAACTTCATATGGGAAAGAAAATTATTGTGATAGCACTGGCGGTGTTCGCATTCGGGTTTGGATCTGCTTTACGCTCGAACGCCGGAACCGACATGGTTGAGCCTTACCGCGCTCCCGCGCGGAGTTACAATTACCCGCCGCCGCGCCCGGTCTACTACCCTCCACCGGTTCGCTTCGGCGTCTTCATCGGGCCCGGCTGGGGATACTACGGACCGCGGTTCGGGTTTCACGGTGGCCGCCGATTTTTCCACCACCCCGCTCGTTGGCACGGTCATCCTCATCACTGGCATTAGCCATAGCAGCTGTAGCGACGCTCTACGACCGGCGATATTCCGGTTTAGAGGCGGCTGTGTCAGCTGCCACGCCGGCGCAAACGGACCGCGACGGCCTCAAGGGTTCAACTGTTCAGCCTCTGTTTTGATTGCCGGAAACCCCGCTTGCTCGAGTTGCTGATTCAATGCGGGAAGATCGGATGCGACTAATTTTTGCCACGCGTTTATCATTGGTCCGACTCTTGTTTGAAGATCGGCCACGGCGGCCATCGTCGCGGCAGTCGGCGCAGCGTCTGCGCCTTGGATGTCGTCGAACAGTTGCGTCGTCGATTGCAGAACGAAAAGCGATGGTGGCGCACCCTGCCGCGGATGCGGCGGTCCAAACTTCACGAGTGTTTGAGCAAAGGCCTCCAATTTTTGCGTCACGTCAGGTCGCTCCGCAGCGCGTGCCTTGAGTCTCGTTAGCTGCTCCACGATCTCGTCGAACTTTTCGCCGATCGACGCAAGCTTGAGCCGCAGCTGATACAAACGCCACGAGAAATCGAACTGTTGCTGAAGATCGGCAGCCGACGTTTTAACGCGCGGATCCATTGCGACGGTCAGCGGTGCGCTGAAACTTTTGCCTTCAACCGTCAACGTAACGGTGTAGCCACCGGGCGCCGCCCAGGGGGACGTTGCCGCCGGTGCAGTGTTGCGATGCGTCGCGGAAATCGGGAACTCGGGTTCCACATTCGGCACAGGCGTGTAATGCATGTCCCACAGAAACCGATGCATGCCTGCGCTTGTAGAAACCGATTGCGGCGGCCGGATCCAGTAGCTCGGAATTCTGAGCCGCTTCGGATTCGCCCGAACCGGTGGATCCGCGCTCGAGTATTTTCTAACTGACTGGCCTTTGCCGTCTTTCACTTCGATTGTGACCGGGCCACTCGCATCTTTGGAAAGGAAATAATCGATCACCGCACCGTCTGGAGGGTTTTCGCCGGCCGGTTCGTCGGGCGGCAACGGAGTGTCGGTGTTTAGGTTCGCACGGACGCGCAACGCAGTCTGCGGTTTAAAGAGCAAATCCTCGCGCTGATTCCCGTTGAGTTGCCGCAGGGGCGTGATGTTGTCGAGAATCCAAAACCCGCGACCATGCGTCGCCACGATGAGATCGTCGTTCTTAACAATCAAATCGCGCACGGAACTCGCAGGCAGATTCAATCGCAACGACTCCCAGTTTGCACCGTCATCAAAGGATAGGTAAACGCCTTTCTCGGTTCCGGCGAACAAAAGGCCTTTCCGTTCAGGATCTTCGCGAATTGCGTTCACAATTTGGCCGACCGGAATGCCGTTCGCAATCTCCGTCCACCTCTTGCCGCTGTCGTGCGTCGCAAAAATGTGCGGCCGCAGATCGTCGATCCGCAACGTGTTGACCGCGGCGTAAGCAGTGTTCGCATCGAAATGTCCGGCTTCGATCAGCGAAATCTTTTGCCACGCTGAAATCTTCGGCGGCGTCACGTTGGTCCAGGTTTTTCCGCCGTCGGTAGTGAGTTGAATCAAACCGTCGTCGGTCCCGCACCAGATCCTGTTCGCGTCGAGGGGTGACGGCGCAACTGTGTAAATCACGCCGCGCCGATGCGCCTGCTTCGTGGCATCGTCATTATATTTTCCAATGCTCACCGGCAGGTCGTAATTTGGTCGTGACAAATCCGGGCTGATCTTTTCCCAGTGATCGCCACGATCGCGCGTTTGCCAAAGCGTGTTGCCCCCAAAAAAAAGCAAATGCGAATCGAGCGGCGAAAAGACAACCGGCTCGGTCCGCAACATCCGGAAATCTTCCGTTTGCACCGGCACCGGAAGAATGTTTTGCGCCTGACCGGTGTGCCGATCGAATCGCGTCAGTTTGCCGCCGATGATGACGTCTGGATCGAGCGGATCGGCAACGACGTAACCGTATTCCTCCGCCGCAACAGGGCGCCAGTCGCGGAACGTGATTTCGCCTTCATCGCCGCGGCTTTTGATTCCGACCGAGCCGCTTTCCTGTTGCCCGCTATAAAGCCGATAGGGAAACGAGTTGTCCGCGCTCACGTGATATAACTGTGCCGTCGATTGATTATACCAGGAGCTCCAACTCCTGCCGCCGTTTACGGTGACGATCGCGCCCTGGTCCGAGCCCAGCAAAATGATATCGGGATTGTTCGGATTGATCCAAACATTTTGATAATCGTCGCCGCCGGGCGCGCCACGCCAACCGTCCCAGGTTTTGCCGCCATCGGCTGATTTCCAACAAACGATGCTGGCCGAGTAAACGATCTGCGGATTTTTCGGATCGAATCGCACTACCGGCAGATCACCGCCACCAATTCCGAGGCCCGGCCGCGGATCATCAGTTGTTCCGCGCCAAGTCTCACCGCCGTCGTCTGAACGATAAAGTTTCGCGATCGTCTTTGTTCGGACCGCGGTGAAGAGTGTTTTCGGCGCGCTCAGCGCGATCGCAATGTTCGCCTGCACAATGTTGTCGGGCAGACCCTTAGTCAATTGGCGCCATGTCTTACCGCCGTCGACCGATTTGAAAATGCCGCCGCCGTCGCCGTTGAACACGCCGTTTTCCCACGGCCCTTCGCGAGATTCCCAAAGCGCAGCGTAAACAATTGCCGGATTACTGGGATCGATCTGCACATCGCTCGCACCGACGTTCTCATCGCGATACAGAACTCTTTCCAACGTTTTCCCGCCGTCGAGCGATCGATAAATGCCGCGTTCTTCGTTAGGCCCGTACGGATGACCGGCCACAGCGACAAAAATGCGGTCCGGATTTTTCGGATCGACCGACAACTGCGCGATCTGCTGACCGTCGTGCAATCCGAGATGCGCCCACGTTTTGCCAGCATCAGTCGATTTGTAAACGCCGTCGCCGACTGAAAGATCCGGCCGATGCAATCCTTCACCGCTGCCGACGTAAACAACGTTCGGATTTGAAGACGCGACCGCAATCGCACCGATCGACGCCGTAGGCTGATCATCGAAGATTGGCTGCCACGTCCGGCCGTAATCGATCGATTTAAAAACCCCGCCGTTCACCGCCGCCATGTAGAAAACGTTTGGCTGCGACGGCACACCGCAGATCGCGCGTGTCCGCCCGCCGCGGTACGGCCCAAGGTTCCGCCAGCGAAGAATCGAATCGAGTTCTCCGGCGCGCCCCGGCCCGATAGAAAAAACAATCGCGAAACCAATTAGGATTGCGTTTCGGACCAATCGCATAAACCGGCCACTGTCTTCTGCGAACCCGAAAGGCGCAATTCGTGAGTAGCAGCTTTCCAGGATTCTAACTTTCGGCTTTGTTTTGGCGATGCCGAAAATCAACGGTTCGCAACAGGGTCAACGCATCCGTGGTGTGCTCGCGCCTGTCGTAACGCCGTTCAAGGCCGATCTTTCGCCTGATCAGCAACGGTTCATCACGCATTGCCAATGGTTGCTTTCGCAAAACTGCGGACTAGCGCCATTCGGCACTACCAGCGAGGCGAACTCAATGTCAGCCGCAGAACGAATGACGTTGCTCGATGCGCTAGTAGCAGCCGGAATCAATCCGTCCCGCATGATGCCGGGTACCGGTTGTTGCTCGATCACCGAGACAGTCGCGCTCACGGCGCATGCCGTAAAACACAATTGCGCCGGTGTGCTGATGTTGCCGCCGTTTTATTACAAGGACATCAGTGAAGAAGGTTTCTACCGTTACTTCAGCGAAGTGGTGCAACGCGTCGGTGACATGCGTCTGAAAATTTACCTGTACCATATTCCAACCGTGGCGATCGTCGGTATCGCAACAAGATTGGTGGAGCGCCTCCGGAAAGCTTATCCAAACGCGATCGCCGGCATGAAAGACAGCTCCGGCGATTGGAAAAACACCAAGATTTTTCTCGATACGTTCGCTAGCGATGGTTTCGACGTGTTTGTGGGCAGCGAATCGTTCCTGCTAGCCAACATGCGCAATGGCGGTGTGGGGACGATTTCCGCGACGGCCAACGTGAATCCTGCGGCGATTCACGAGTTGTACGCTGCGGATCGGCGACCAGACCTGCAAGATCTCCAGACGCGTCTAAATCTCGTTCGCCAGGTATTCAGTAACAGGAAATTTCCATCCATGATCGCAGCGTTGAAGCAGGCGATCGCGATTTACCGGAACGATCAGGAGTGGGCCAGGGTGCGCCCGCCGCTGGTCGAGCTCACGACAGAGCAGGCAAAGTTACTCGCCGCAGAATTAAAAAGGATCCGCTTCGCGATTGAACTGTAGCCGCCGGCGATGACTGGCGCCCTCCATTATGCGGGTAATCCCTTCTTCGCGATCAGTTCCATTTGCTCGCAAAAGCGATCGAGCTCGCTAAGCGTGGTGTAAACGTTGGGCGTGATGCGGATGCCTTGGAATTCTTCGTGCGTGATGGGCACGGCGAAAATGCGATGTTTGTCGAACAGATGTTTCGTCACCGCCTCAGGATTGGTGCCCTCGATGTGAACATTTCCGATTGCGCACGATTGGTTCGGGTCGAATGAAGTGTTGAACCGAATCTTGGGCACCTCTTTGAGTCGGTTCATCCAGTAACGCGACAAATAGCGTAGCCGCGCTTCCTTGCGTTTGCCGCCGATCCCGTTATGAAAGAGAAGCGCTTCGCCAATGGCAACCTTCGGCGCGGCCGAGTGAGTGCCGATCTCTTCGAACTTGCGAATGTCGAACGCTTGTTTCTGTTCCGCGGCCATAAGCGGCCAGAGTTTTTCGATTTTATCGCGCTTGACGTAAAGCATGCCGGTGCCTTTCGGCGCGTAAAGCCATTTGTGCAGACTGGTGCCGAAATAATCGCAACCGATGTCGCTCTGTTTGAAATAGAACTGCGCGAATGAATGCGCGCCGTCGACGATGGTCTCAATGCCGCGGGCGCGGGCAACATCGCAGACTGCTTTAACGGGAGTGATCTGGCCGGTGATGTTGATCATGTGCGAGATTAGGATCAGGCGAGTGCGCTCGGTGATTCCCTTTTCAAACGCGGCGGTAATTTCATTGAGGTTCTTGGGCGGAATCGGAATCTGGATGAGCTTGAGCTTGAGGTTTTCCCGTTTCTCCCGCTGACGCAATGTGGTGAGCATGCGCGGGTAGTCCTGGGTAGTGGTGAGGATTTCGTCGCCCGGTTTGAAGTCCATACCCATCAGCAGAATCTCGAGCGATTCGGATGCGTTGCGCGTGATCGCGATTTCTTCGCGATCGCAGCCGAACATTTCGGCCAGGCCTGTGCGAATGGTTTCCGATTGCGGCTCGAGGATTTGCCACATCGTGTAAGCGGTGGCGTCTTCCTGTTCCCAGATGTAACGAACCAGCGCCTCGGTCACGATTCGTGGACTCGGCGAAACGCCGCCGTTGTTCAAGTTGATGATGCCGCGCGTAACGCTGAACGCGTTTTGGATAGTCGCCCAGTAATCTTCGTCAGTGGCCGCTTCTTCCGGCGTAAGCTGCGCGACGTTCTTCGACGCCGCTTCAACATTCCTCAATAGCGACGCGACCGTCGCTGAAGAAAACGCCGCCAGGCCGAGGCCTTTGCCGGCAAGCGAAAGGAAATCGCGTCGCGTGCGCACTTGCACCGCGCTGATTAAAGCGATCCAGCAGATCGCGTGCAATCATTGTCTTCGCTGCGGCGGTTGCCGGACGAATGCAGCCGCGAGGTAGCGGTCGAGATGAGCGGCGATTGGGTGTGGGTGCCGTTT
>Ga0126375_10000313_pt1 | contig 12498 bp, 18 predicted proteins | sample PanSoiMetPlot_14_FD_109577 | JGI IMG/M metagenome (GOLD analysis project Ga0126375, IMG submission 109577) | Tropical forest soil microbial communities from Panama - MetaG Plot_14 | ecosystem: Environmental > Terrestrial > Soil > Tropical forest | place: Panama | collected 2016-02-17 | reverse complement strand
TGAACGCCACGGTCGTCTATCGGGATGGGCACACCTACTCTGAAATCCCGCCGCCGCCATGAGCGCGCGCAAGCCACCCCCCGGTTCCGAGGTCGCGCCGGCCGCGCCGGCCCCGAATGGCGCAGGGCCGGATCGCGCCGCGCGCCGTAGGGCGGCGCGCGAAGAGCGGCGCGAAGAAGCCCGCGACCTCAGCCTGACCGACCTGGAGCGCGGCATGCTCCTGGGCTGCCAGGCGCGCGACCGCGAGATATTTCGCGAGCTGGTGGCGCCCTTGCAGGCCGACTTCGCCAGATTGCGCGCGGCCGTGGAGACGCGCCTGGCCCTCACGAGCGGCGCGATCGGCACGCGCTACCGCTTCAGCGAGGACGCGAGCCGCCTGGAGGCGGTCGCCGCGGCGGAACCCGCGCCGCCGAGCGCACCCGAGCCGGCGACGGAGCCATCGCCGCCGCCATGAGCGGGGCCGTCTACGGCACCTTCAACTACAACCGGGGCCACCACAACCAGCACGGCAACAACTACGTCGTCCAGCTAACGCTCGCCGCCACCGCCAGCTTCCTCACCTCGGTCCAGGCGCCCGTGAGCGGCGCGGCCACCCTCGCCGCCGCGAGCGGCTTCGTCGCGAACCCCCAGCTCGCCGCCCAGGCCGCCGTCAGCCTCCCCGCCTCGGCCCAGTTGGCGGTTGCCGGCGCGGGCTTGCTCTCGGCCGCGCTCAGCCTACCGGTCGCAGCCCAGCTCGCGACCGCCGCCCTCGCCACGCGCGAGGCCGCGCTCTCCTTGCCCGCGAGCGCCGCCTTCGCTGCCCAGGCCGCCACCGGCGCCGCCGCCGCCACGAGCCTCGCCGCCACGACCGGTTTTGCCGCCGCGGCCACGCTCGATCGGCAGGCGGCCCTCGTCCTGGCCGCCGCGAGCAGTCTCGTTCCCAGCGCGAGCCTGCTCGCCAGCGTGGCCTTGTCCCTCCCCGCCGCGGCGGCGTTCCTCACTGAGCCCCTCGGCGCCAATGACGTCACCGTTAGCCTCGCCGCCGCCGCCCAGTTTGCGACCAGCGCGCTCACCGACCTGGGCTCGGCCGTCACCCTCGCGGCCACGGCGGATCTCCTCGCCGTTGGCGCGACCGGCCTGCCGGTCACCATCAGCCTGGCCGCCACGAGCGCCTACACGACCACCGCGAGCGCCGACCTCGCCGCCGCGCTCGGTTTGGCGGCGACCGCACAGTTCGCGGCCACGGTGGCCTCCGCCGAAGACCGCGCGCTGAGCCTGACGGCGAGCGGCGCCCTAGCGACCACGGCCCTGGCCGACCTTCTCGCGCCGCTGACGCTGGCCGCGAGCGCCGATTTCCCGGTGAGTAGCCTGGCCGTCACGAGCGTGAGCGCTGACCTGGCGGCGAGCGCCCAGTTCCTCGCCGAGGGCCTGGGTGCCAACGACCTGGCGCTGGCCCTGGTGGCGTCCGCCCAGCTCGCCACCGCCGCCCAAGGCGACGCCACGGCTGCTCTCACCCTGGCCGCGAGCGCCGACTTCACGGCGGCGCTCCTCGTCGCTCTTGCCGCCCAACTTGCGCTCGGGGTAACCACCGCCTGGCTGGCCGAGACGATCGCGAGCCTCACGAGCGCGTTGGACCTAACCGCGCTCGGGGGCCTGACGACCAGCTCGCTGGCGGCCGTGGACGCGGCCAGCCAGCTCGCAGCCTCGGCGGACCTGGGAGCTGCGGCCGCCGCACCCGCCGCGCTCGAAGTGGTGCTCGCGGCCACCTCCACCTTCGTGGTTGGGGCGACGGCGGCCTCGCTCGCGCAGCTTGACCTGGCCGCCGCCGCCGGCTTCGTGGCCGGCGGCACCGCGAGCCTCGCCGCGAGCACCGCGTTGGCCGGTACGGCCAGCCTGACCACGGCCACTGGGTTGGCCACCGAGGCCGATCTGAGCCTGGTGGCGGCCGCCGCGCTGGTTGCGAGCAGCATCGGCGTGGAAGCGTCCGTGACCGTGTCCGCCACGGCCGCCTTGGCCACGCTGGCTCTAGGGCCCTATAGCGCCGAGGTCCAGCTTGCGGCCTACCCGGCGCTCCTGCCTTCGAGCACGGTCCTCTTCCAGTCGCCCCTGGTCCTGGCCACCGCGAGCGGCTTCCTGGCGGCGGCGGAGCTACCGCTCCTGCGCGCGCTCACGTTGACCGCCTCGGCCCAGATCGTGGCCGCCGGTGGTGCCTCGGTGAACCGCGCGCTCGTGCTCGCGGCCTCGGCGGGCTTCGCCACCGACGCCGCCACGCGCCTGGACGTGCTTTGCTACCTGATCGCCTACCCGGGCTTCCTGGCCCAAGGGCTGGCGACCATGGCCGCGACCGCGAGCCTGAGCGCCGCCGCCGGTTTCGTCGCCGCCGGCAGTATCCCCGCCACGCGCAGCCTGACGCTCGCGGCCTCGGCCGGCTTCGCGACCGCCCCTTACCGCCAGAGCGAAGGCGCGCTGACGCTCGCCGCGAGCGGCCAGCTCCTGGCCACGGCGCCACCGCCGCTCGCCAGTCTCACGCTGGCAGCTTCTGCCCAGTTCCTCGGGGCCGCGTTGTTCGCGCCCGCGCCCGCGCGCGTGGACTTCGTCGCCGGCGCCCAATTCGCCGTCTCGGTCGCGGCCGAGCTTCGTGCCACGGCCACCCTGGCGGCAGTCGCCGCGCTCAGCTTCGCCGCCGGCACTTCTCCGCTGGCCGCCCTCACCCTGGCCGCGAGCGCGAACTTCGCCGCCGCCGCCGAGCCGGTGGCTAACGCGAGCCTGGTCCTGGCCGCGACCGCCGCTCTTGCATTTAGCCGCTTCCTCATTCGCGCCGGCGAGCTGCCGGGTATCGTCCGGGCGGCCGCATTCGCGCGCGCGAGCATTCGGGCCAGCTTTGCGCTGCGCGGATTGGCGGAAGTGGCACTCTTCCTGCGCGAGCGTGTGAGCGGCGAGCTGCGGCTCCTGGGTTCGACCGAGGTGGGGGTCGCGCGGCTGGGCACCGCAGAGGTCGCCACGACCGCTCTCGGCGGCATCGCCGCCGAGCTAGAACCGTCGGCGCTTGTGGCCGCAGGCGCCGAGGCGCGCGGCATGGCGGAGCCGGTGCTGGAAGCGACGATCGTGACCGCCGCCGCCAGCCCGAGCGGCGGCGGCGAAGCGGAAGCGGAGCCTGCCGGCACGGTCGGGGTCAGCATTGGCCCCAAGGGCGCGGGAAGGTAACATAATTTCGGGGGTACCTATAATGGAAGAGCTTTTGGTGGTGGACGTGGGCCAGGGCCTGCGCTTGCGCGGCACCTTCCGGCCAGACGAGGACTCCGCGCCCGAAGACCCGACCTCGGTCGAGCTGCGAATCCGCGCTCCCGGGACGCTGATCTACGACAGCTACACGACCCCCGAGCTGCAGCACCCGAGCACGGGGGTCTACGAGTTTGACCTCGAAGTGGACCGGCCGGGGGTGTGGATCGGCAAATGGTACGGCACCGGTGATATCAACGCCGCCCGCAGCTTCACCTTCCAGGCCCTGGACGCGGGCATGTAGGACATTTTGAGGATTTTGAGCATATTGAGCATGCCGAAACGTCGCAAGAACCCGCCCGCGCCCGACTTCACCTTCCGCTGTTCCGCCTGCGGCCGCCCCCAGGTCCCCGGCACTCACGAGTGCGACGCCTGCGGCGGACGGGTCGAAGCGGTGCCTTTGCGCACGATCCCGCCCCGCGATCCCCGCCGCGGCCGCCCGCTCTAGGCACAAACCGAACCGGCTACTTGACGTAACTTCCGCGCTGGGTTTACTCTGCGCGCGGAGGCTCAATAAAATGGTCAAGTTGGCGCGGGCGTGCCGGACGATTTAACCCTCGGCGAGGACGAGGTCGGCGGTTACGCGCGCGCGGAGCTGGTCACCTACGGGCGCACCGACTACGCGGATTGGTGGACGCCCGAGGAGAAACTGCTGACGCGGGCTCGCCACCGGGCCCCCGACTCGGCGATTTTCGCCGAGCACCCGCCCTATTTCTGGGGGGCGCGCATCAGCAACGGCCTGCTGGACGGCTACTACACGCGCATGCACCGCACCAGCCAGGTGAACTACGCCGCCGACGCCGAGGCGGGCGTGGCGGTCATGGACTCGCACAAGACCGGCGGGATGCTCTCCGACGCCGAGCTGAACTTCGGGCGTAGCCTGACCGGCGTGCGCGTGGTGCCCACCGGCCAGGAAGAGGACGACTACGCGGGCGAGGTCTTCAGCCAGGCGTTCACGCTCAGCAATTTCGTCCTCCCGAACGGCACGAACACCGACTCCTACATCGGCGGCATCCGCGCGGGGCTCCACCGCGACATCTCGATCGGCTTCCACAAAGGCCAGCAAATCTGCTCGATCTGCGGCGTGGACATGTACCGCGACTTCAGTTGCTGGCACTACCCGGGCCTCTACTACACCAAGACCGACGCCGAGTCGGGCGACCAGGGGCGACGCGAACTCTGCTGGGCCTCGGTCCAGGACTCCCACCTGCGGGAGTGGAGCCACGTCTACAAGGGCGCCACCCCGCGCGCCGCCGTCCTGAAAGCCCAGCGCCGCCTGGAGGCGGGCGCAACCGACTGGCGCGACGCCGAGCGCCTGGAGAATCTCTACGGCGTCCGCTTCCGGCGCAGCGGTCACCTCTTCATCCGCCCGAGCGTCTGGCCGGCGGAGGTGCCCGAGTGGTTCCGCCGTCTCGCCGTGGCCCAGAGCGAAGAGGAGCCTTCGCCCACACCCGCGCCGCCCGCCGAGCCCGCGGCCGAGCCACCCGCCGAGCCAGCCGCCGAGCCGAGCGAACCGGCGGCAACGCCCCCGCCCGAGGCCAGAAAAGGGGAGAGAAAAGCCATGGACCCGAAGGATCTCCTGGCCCAGTTCCGTGCGCTCTTGGGCGCCGTGCCCCTGGAGGGGGTGCGCGGCGTGGCCGAGGGCGGCGAGCTGGACGCTTTGCGCCTGCTGATCGCCAACCGCGAAGAGCTGGCGAACGCGGCCAAGTCCGGCGCGGACGAGGTCGCGCGCCTGCAGCCGTTCGAGGCGCGCGCCACGGAGCTGGGCGAGGCCCTGCTCGAAGACGTGGTCAAGGAAGGTATCCGGGCCCAAGGCACGCGCTTCCCGGCCGACGCCATGCGCCGCGCCTACGCCCACTTCACGGTCGCCGAACTCGTGGCCGAGCGCGATCGCTACCGCGAGGAAGCCGGTGCCGCCCTGCCCGCCGGTCGCCGCAGCCGTCCCGACGCCACCGAGAACGCCACGGTCGAGGACCGCGCGCCGGCCATCGCCTACACCTAATCAGGAGGAGCGGCCATGCCCAATCCCCGTCTCACGACCGACTACGCCGACATCGGCCGCGTGGATGTCGCCTACCGCATCGACGCCTCGACCATCCTCTTCGACCGCACCCTCGCCAACGGCAGCGCCCAGGCGGGGCTCGCGGTCGGCCTGAAGGCGGCCGTCCAGAACATCGTGGAGCTGGTCGCGGACGCCCAGGCGGTCCTGGGTCAGCTCCTGCGCGTCGAGCCGGACGGCGTCTGCGTGGTGCGCGTGGGCGGCTATGCCCAGCTCCCGGGCGGGCTTTCCGCCTCGCTCACGCGCGGCAACAAGATCGTCGGCGCGCTCGGCACCGCCTCGGCCAGGGGTTACATCCGTGACGCCGTGGCCGCCGAGTCGCCCAAGGCTGGCCATCTGATCTCGGACCCGACCACGACCACGGCGGTCTGGGTCCTCCTCGGCGACTGAGCCACCCCGTAGAGGTAAGGAGGCACCCATGCCCGCCACGATCACCCGCCTGTCGGTCGAGGACCTCGCCCGCCGGACCAACCTGAGCTTCCTGCGCGAGGCGCGCGCCAAGCACCACAGCCTCTCCACCTGGATGGAGAAGCACAACCCGACCGACAAGGAAAACGGCGGCCCGCTGGACGCCTTCGGGCGGGTCATGGAGTACCTGGACGTCAAGACGCGCACGGTCCCCCAGGCCGGGGTCTACGCCGACGAGCTGGACATGCTGCTCGACCCGAACGCGCCCGACCGCGAGGTGCGGCGCACCCTCTTCCACGAGTGGGCCTGGCGCCAGTGGCGCGCCGCCGCCCATCCGGTCCTGCGCCTGCCCGAGGTCCGCGCCGTCCAGGTCACGACCGACTTCCCCCTGAACACGGCGATGCGCCCCTACACCGACTCGCTCACCCCGCGCGACCAGACTTTGTCGGCCGCGATCCCCATCGACGAGGTGCTCGCGCTGACCGAGCCGATCCGGGGCAACGCCTACCGCTCGGTCTATGTCACCGAGCCGGCGGTCGCCCAGAAGCGCATGGTCCGCGTGGGCGAGGGCGCCGAGATCCCGGCCGTCACCATGACCCTGTCCAGCCGCACGATCGACCTCTACAAGTACGGTCGCGCGATCCGCTGGAGCTACGAGGTGGTGCGCGCCCAGCGGTTCGACCGCGTCGCCTTGCTCCTGGAGCAGATCGCCACCCAGGCCGAGATCGACAAGCTCGCGACCATCCTGGACATCATGCAGAACGGGGATGGCAACCCGAACACCGGCGGCACGGTCACGAACATGACCTCGCTGGACGCGGCCGCGACCCCGCCCAACGTCACGGCGAAGGCGTACCTCGCCTTCAAGCAGCTCTTCCTGAACCCCTACGTCCTGACCCACATCCTGGTCAAGCCGGCCGACTCGCTCGCGCTCCAGCTCCTGACCCTCGGCAATAACAACAACCCGGTGGCGACCTTCCCGGCGCTCCTGGGCAGCCTGACGCCGATAAACCGCAGCCTGCGGGATGCGGTCAGATTGGGCGAAACCACCGACGCGCCGACTTCCAAGATCATCGGCTTCGACAGCCGGCGCGCGGTCGGTAGGTTGGTCGAAGAGGGCTCGGACGTGGAAGAAACCGACAATTTCATCACAAACCAGACCTGGGTCACGACCATGACCCAGAACGAGGGCTTCCAGGTCCTCGAAGAGCGCGGCATCCAGATCCTGAATCTGTTGGCATAGATAATGGCTTTACAGTTGGACATGAGTCCAGCGCACGCCCTTGCGAATCCACCAGACGGTGGCCGGCACCACTTCGAAGTCGGCCGCGATGACAGCATCGCTCTGTCCCAGCGCAATCCGGCGCTTGATTTCGCGGACGCGTGCGTCATCCAGCTTCGCCTGGCCGTTCCTCGCGCCGTGATGGTCACCGATCACGACCCTGCCGCGAGCGATTGTGTCTTCGCGGTTGGACTGGGCGGAGCCCTCGTAAAGATGCTCGGGGTGGACGCACAAGCGGTTGTCCGCCTCGGCGCAGCAAGGAGCCAAACCCGGGCAGCGGTGGCAAGCCCATGCGCCTTCTCGAAGGCGCCGGCCGAGCTTCAGCTCCAGGGCAACGCGGTGGACCAGTCCCATACCGTCTTTGGCGGCGCCACGCCCGATCACGCCGTAACCAGCCGGCTTGGTGCGGGCGCCCCGCCAGAGCCAGCAACAGTCCGTCTTCTCGACATGGCGCAGCAGGCGCTCTTCGAGCGTGCCACGCGGTTTGATCCCGCGACTCTTTGCCATAACCCTCTATCTTCCGGCGCGGTTGCCGGATCATAAAGAGCCGCGTAACAGGAGTCAAGTGTTATGGACGAAGCGAACGAGCTACTCTGGGTCAAGGCGGGCCCGCGCCTCGGCAAGGGCAAGATCGGCCTCTCGGAGGCGGACGCGAGCCACCCGGGGGACCCCTTGAGCGGGGCGCCGGAGGTCTTCATCTACGATGGCGGCACGGCCGTCCTCGTGGCGCCGACCCCCGGGGTCCTGGGCGGTCTGTCCGACGGCCGCCTGGCGCTGGCCACGCAGGCCGAGGTCACGCACGCCAAGGCCACGGCGGACGCGCTCCGGGCGCGCGCCCAGACCTTCGCGGAGGCGACCCAAGGCTACGTCCTGACGCCGCTGCCGCCGCCGCCGCCGCCCGCGCCCCTGCCCGAACCGCCGGCCGAGCCGCCCGCGACCACGGTCCTGGAGCAGCTCGCGGCCAGCGGCCAGACGCTCGTGACCGAGAAGCGGGAAACCACGGAAACCGCGCCCTCGCCGACCGCGACACCGGTGGGCGGCGGCACGACCGCGTCAGCGTCCACGACCACCGAGGCCGAGGGCGGCGCCCGCCGCCGGCCGTAGGGGGGGCGCCTTGGGCCTGCTGGACACGAGCCACTACGGCGCGATCCGCGCGCTCGTCCGCACCGACCTCGACGAGGTTGAGCTGCCGGACGAGACGATCGCCCTGCCGCCGTTCGCGCCCGCCGCCGACCTCAGCGTGCAGAGCGAGGACCCGGCCTGGGACACCCGCGACGGGGAAGCGCTCGTCCACCTGCAGACGGCCGCGTCCTACCGCGCCGCCGCCCTGCTCCTGCGCTCGCTGCCGCAGGTGACGCGCCGCGGCGTGGCGGACAAGGTGACGCTCTGGCAGCCCTACGACGCCGAGAAACGGGCGCAGCTCCTGGAGTCGCGCGCCACGGGGGAGATCGCCGAGGTGCTAGCGGAAGCGCGGCGCTTCCCGGTGTTCTTCACGGCGGTCGGTAACAACCCGAGGGGACGGTGAGGTGGCCACGGGCCTGATCTCGCGCGTGGAGCAGCACAAGATGCGGCAGATGTGCGAGGGCGAGATGGTGCGCACCTGCCGCGTCTTTCGCCCCCAGACCACACCCGTGGGCAGCGGCGGCGCTGAGGCCCCGCCCCGCCTCGTCTACGAGGGCAAGTGCGGCTGGGTCCCCAGGCCCCTGCTGGGGACGGAGAGCCTGGGCGGCGCGGTCCCGATCGAACGTTCGGTCGTGGTCCACGACTTCACCTTTCCGGTAACGGTCGAAACCGAGCGCAGGCCGCGCGACCGCATCGCCGCCCAGGACTACATCGAGGTCGAGGCCGAGCAGCGCCGCTTCGAGGTCGTGGTCAATCGGGGCCTCGACATGTACGAGATCCAGGTGCTCGTGGACGCGACCGAGCAGCGGCAACCCGCGCCATGAGCTGGGTCCTGCGCGGCAGCCTGAACAAGTGGAAAGCCTACGAGGACGGGGTCATGCCCCTGCTCGCGCGCGCCAGCCACGACGCCGCCCTGCGCGTGGTCGACTACTGCGCGCTGAACTCGCGCTTCGAGTTTGGGGGCTTGTCCGCCGGCTGGTATGCGCGCACGCCCTACGTGGACGGCTACCCGCCGGCCCTGGCCGCCTCGACCGCGACCGAAACCCGCGCGGCCGTGCTCCGCGCCGCGCGTCGTGCCGGCGGCGAGGCCGAGAGCGTTATCTCGAACGTGCGCGGCCACGCGCTGCCGCACGAGGTCGGCACGGCCACGGTCGAACCGAACCCGGTGCTCACCCAGGCTCTGGAGCTGGAGCGGGAAGCCTACCCCAAGGACATCCGCGACGCCTGGACCCGCTTCCGCAGCCCCCAGGCCGACATCCGCCGTCAGGTCGGCGTCAGCGGGATCTTCTAGCCGTGATCCCTCTGGATGACGCGCTCTTCGCGCTCCTGGGAGCGGACCCGTTCTACACCCAGCGGGGCGTGCTCGTGACCGAGCGCGGCAACCTGCCCGAGGACTACCGGGGCAAGTTCCTGGTCTACCGCGACATCTCGGCCACGCCCGACCGCCACCAGGGGCACACGAGCTTCCAGAACGTGACCTACTTCCTGCAGGCGGGGATCGTCACGCGCAACCTGGCCGACGCGGCCGAGCTGCTCGAACACGCGAAGAGCCTGCTGGACGAGCACCCCTACGCCCTGGCCCTCGCCGCCGGGCGCCTGCTCTCCTGTTTCTGGCGGCAGCGCATCCCGAGCCCGCCGACCTACGCCGCCTCGGTCATCTACCAGGAGCTGACCGACCGCTACGACTTCCAGTACACCGCGTGAGGGGGAGCGCCATGCCCGACACCGACAACCCAGCCCCCGACCTGCGCACGATCCAGGCCAATCTGCGCGACGCGAGCGGCCGCCTCGCCGCCGCGCCCCAGGTCCTCGGCAACCCCGGGGACGTGCCCGAGGGGGTGGACCCGGCTTCCTTGGAAGGCACGCCCGAGTGGCTGGTCGCGCGTATCGGCCGGCGCAACCTGGGCGGCGAGCCGCCCAGCCGCGAGGAAGCGGTCGCGCTCCTGACGCGCGGCTGGACCGAGGGGCTGTGGTCGGGCGTGCCCAACTACGAGTGCGTGTGGTGCCCGGACCGGCCGAACACCGAGGGCGACATGCGGCCGGTGACGGCGAACATCGACAAGGACTGGCTGCGCGCCCACCTGGCGGCCGTCCATTTCGTGGGCCTGCCGGACGCGGAAGAGGGCGTCATCTACTACCGCGCGCTCGGGGGCGAGCTGCGTAGCCGGAGGATCTAGCCATGCCCACCACGCCGATAACCGTGCTCGCGCTCCAGAGCATCGGCGCGACCACGCCGAACCTGGGGCTGAAGGTCCTGCGCACGGTCGCCGACGTCACCAACCAGAACCAGTTCGCCTGGACCGGTCGCGAGATCCTGCTCGCCTTCAACACCGGCGCGACCAGCCACAACGTCTCGATCCAGAGCGCCTCGCTGGGCGGTCGCGCGGTCGCCAACGTCAGCGCCCCGATCGCCGCCCTCGGCGACTCGCTCGGCGGCGACGTCTTAGCCTGGTATGACTTCCGCTTCGGCTCGTCCTGGGTCAAGACCGGCAGTATCGTCGAATTTGGCGCCGACAACGCCGAGGTCAGATTCGCGATCGTCCGCTTGCCCTTCTAACCCATCTCGGAGGTGAGAGGCCATGACTCAGGGCGTAAACGCATTCGGCACGTTCTTCCAGGTCGATGACGGGCTCGGCTCTTACACCACGATCGCCGAGGCCATGGACATCAACGGCTTCGGCTACACGCGCGCCTCGATCGACGCCACGAACCACAGCTCGACCGGTGGCTACGAGGAGATCATCGCCTCGGGCGTCAAGCGCAGCCGTGAGTTCACCGTCCAGTTCAATTTCATCCCCTCGCACCCGACCCACAACATGTCCACGGGCCTCCTGGGATTGATGATCAACGGCGCCCGGCGCAACTACCGCATGATCTTACCGACCACGCCGGTCGCCACCTGGCAGTTCCTGTCCGAGGTCATCGGCTTCGAACAGATGGCGCCGGTGGACGGGCTCCTCAGATGTAGCTTCACCTTCAAGCCTTCGGGGGCGCCCACCCTGACCTAAGCTCCGAGCCGCCGGCAAGCGGCGCCTACCGCCGGAGGGGCGCCCGTTCCCGTCCTCGCGCCGAGCGCGTAGAATGGGCCGGGCGCCTTTCCATAAGCGGTTGACAGAATCCCGGGGGCGCCGGTGGAGGGACGGATGGCGGCGAATGCGACCAACAATGGCCACAGCGACTTCATGGACAAGGAAACGCTGCGGCATACGAAGCCCAAGTTCAAGCCGGTCACGATCGACGGTTACGAGGCCCCCTTCCTGATGCGCAGGCTTAGCGGCAAGGACCGGATCGATTACTTAGAGAGTAGCCGTGCGATACCCGAGAACGACTTGAAAGCCTTTCGGGGGTTGCGCGACTGGGCCGTGGCGCGGGCCTGGATCAATCGCGACGGCACGCGCGTACTGGATGTGGACGAGCCGGCGGACATGGCCTTGCTCGCCGAGATGGATAACGAGGACATCGAGACGCTCTTCGCGGCGGCTTTCAACATCTCCAAAGAGGTGCTCGAAGCCACCGCCGCCGAGGCGGCCGAGCAACTGGGAAACGCCCCGAGCGCCTCGTCGCCTATCGCATCGCTGCCCGCTCCGGCTGGGGAGCCCACGTAGACGCGATGCTCGACTCGCTGGACGGCGCGCAGTGGGTCGAGGCGCTCGGTTTCTACTACCTCGAACCGTGGCACTTCGACCCGCGCCTGCCGGTCGCCCTGCCCGGGGAAGACGCGCGCCACCCGCTCTACGGGCTGACGCCGGACCAGCGCGCGCGCCTGCCCGCCTGGACGCGCGAGCAACAAGCGGCGAAGGCCGCGCAGGCGGCGCCCGAGCGCGCACCCGAGGGGCTGGCCGTCTCGCGTCCGGCCGATAAGCCGTTTCCCGACAAGGCCCTGCCGCCCGAGCAAATGTTGCAGAAAGTCATGGCCGCGAACAAAGAGATCGGGGGTGTGACGCTGTGGACCGCCCCACCACGCCCGCCGAGCATGAGTAGCTGACGTGCCCGAACTCGATCCCTTAGTCGCACGGCTGGACGCGCAGGACGAGCTAACCCCGGTCCTGCGCGCCGCGCGCCTGGAAGCGGAAGCGCTCGGCAAGACGATCGTCGAGAGCGGTCGCCTGGCCGCGATGGGCTCGCTGGCCGTGCGGGACGCCGCCGGCCGCGAGGCCGAGATCCTGCGCGAGGTCGCGGAACTCTCCCGCCAGCGCCTCCAGATCCAACGGGAGGTCGTCCAGGCCCAGGCGGCCATGCAAGCGGGCGGCGGTGCCCAGATGGCGGCCGCCGAGAACGCCTACGCGGACGCCATCAAGCGCTCCGAGCAAAACACGCGGGCCGCTGCCGCCGCCGAGAAGGAGCTGCGCGATCTCAGGGCCGCGCCCGT
>Ga0126375_10000312_pt1 | contig 12512 bp, 16 predicted proteins | sample PanSoiMetPlot_14_FD_109577 | JGI IMG/M metagenome (GOLD analysis project Ga0126375, IMG submission 109577) | Tropical forest soil microbial communities from Panama - MetaG Plot_14 | ecosystem: Environmental > Terrestrial > Soil > Tropical forest | place: Panama | collected 2016-02-17 | reverse complement strand
GGCAACGAGTAAACGAGGCTATGGGCAACCTTGTGAAAGATGTGGATGGCAGCGCCGATACCTTGGCAAAAGTGTTTGAAGCGATTGGGAACGCCAATCAAGGGCGTCCCCAGAGCCGTACTCCAGTTCGTTCATAAAGGTTGTCCTCTTAAAGCAGGAGGAAACCTTTCATGCCAGCATTACTAGAGCCCGATTTAGTGGGTAAACGGCAGGACTTAAGCGACATCCTTTATGTCGCTGACCGAAAGACTACGCCGGGAATTACCTCCATTAAAAAGGGCGAACCACTCAAAAACATGCTCTATGACTTCATAGTCAAGAGTTATGGGGCCAGAAAGCCCGGTGGCGTACCTGACGGTAAAGACGTAAGCGCCTTTGACGCGCAGAGTCCAAAGCGTCAGTTGCAAGCGCGCGGTGAAGTCTACCGCAGAGCGCCGATGGTTGGATTTATCGCTCAAGAGATGAGTCTGGCCGGAGGCGTGGCAGGCGTTCCAAACCAGTATAATGAAGCGAAAGCCGATCAGCTAATCGAGCACAAACGCGACATCGAAAAGGAATTGTGGAGTAACCAAGATTCCCGGCCCGATGACGGGGTTAACGGTTCGAGGATGCGCGGATTCGGTCGCTGGATTTATGATGGGGCGGCTACGCTGACCCTCGATGCCAGTGATCCCAGTCCTTCGACTGGGTACTACGAGTTACCGGTCCCGGCAGATGTCCGGACACCGGGCACCCAGATTTACACTGGCTCGATCTCTGCGATGGCGCAATCGACGTTTGATGGCTTGATCCAAGCGAAATACGAAAACACCGGCGCTTCGAGCGACCTGCGTGGATTCGTGACGCCTGTTATCAAGAACCGGATAGGATTCTTCTCACGCTATCAGCCTGACGTTACAGGTTATTCCAGCCGGGTATTCATCTCAAGCGGGCAACTCGAAGGGACCACCCTTTTTGGTGCCACTGTGGATGTGTATCGATCCGACTGGGGGACATTCGAGTTATTCCCGATCCTGACGGATTTCACTCCGACAGCGTACACGGCGTATTTCCTCGATATGGCTCAGCCGCGCATTCGCAGCGCTGGAACTTATGAGACCAGCGATTTGCCGAACTTAGGCGGCGGACCTCGCTGCATGATCCAATCCATTCTGTCGATCTTCCCGGGTGATCCCCGGGCCCACTGCAAGATCGCTGGTACACAATAGGAGGGTACAAACATGATTGTACGCAAACTATCAACCAACGAAGCAGCAGAGACCCCGGGTTTTACGCATCTGGGAGTGATAACGGCAGACGATCTCACCCAAGGCACGGCGAGTGCCGCGCAGTCTATTACGCTGTGCGCACTGAAGAAGTACGATGTCATCCTGAGAGTTCTCGGGGTGCCGTTCGTGCCGTTCCAAAACACATTGGATGCCGCTTTTAACAGCGACACGGTGTCGGTGGGAGATGGTGCGGGTGCAGCGTCCCTAGCTGCGGCGGTAGAAGCAAACGCCAATGGCTCTTTTGGTAGAAGTTTGGGCTCAACGGCCAAGCTTTATACCGCAGCGGATAACCTGATTGTCGTCGTCAATTCGATGGCGGCAAAGTCGCTCTCTTCCATCAACCGGGGAGAATACCATGTGTTCTTCGCGTTGAACCGGAGCGATGAAGTCAGTAACGCGCTAGCGCGAGCACGAATCAGTAAGACTTAACAGATATGGCTAAGAGGCGGCAGCAGATACCACTTTCGGGGAAGGTGGCGAAGCAGCCGCCTCGCGGCCAAAAACGGAGGAACCAAATGGCAGCGGAAAAAGAACCACACAAAGAGGAGAAGGAAGAGAAACCCAAGACCCCGGATGAAATTAAGGAAGAGGAACGGCAGCGTTTAATCAAGCTAGCCGAGAAAGGCCCCCTTCCCGGGTCCGGGTCAAAGGCGATCGGAGCCGAGGTGAGCAAGCCCACCAAGGAAGCCGAGGAAGAGGAACGGGCAAAGAACAAAGCGATAGCGGAAAGCGGCGAAGATTTTCGGGCTTGATGGCTGCATTGCCGAAAACAGGCGATCCGGTCCTCGACTTTGCGTTGGAGGCGGGACCGGTCGCCTTATCGCCGGATACGCCGGAGTACGTGCTGAAAGAGATCGGACGCTACAACTGTTTCTCTCCTCTCAGAGAAGCGATGCGCAAAGTGAAGCTCGAATCGTATGGCAAGATAATGGCGGCAATTAAGCGCACCGTCGAAGAGAACAAGATTTTGGCCAAACTACCCCCGGGCAAAACGATCCAGCCTGATGCCCGGATACCGGTGGAACTGGTGTTTGAACTGGAAGCGCAGGAAAAAGATTCGTGGAACAAGGAGATGCGCGAGGACACCCTCAAATGCTATCCGGAACTCACGATCGACTACTGGAGGAGACACTAAAATGGGATTGTTAGTCATATTCTACTGGATACTGCTGCTGCTCATCGGCGTTGGCGCTCTGGCACCGCAAAGTTGGGAGTACTGGCCGAGAGCCAGCGCAGTCGTCACTCTGATCCTCTTCATCATTATCGGGATCAAAATGCTAAAACCAAACTGGTAAAGGAGGTGAAACAATGGCTGGATATGTAGATTCACGCGAAAGCCGGTTTCCCCGGGCAAAGGTAAGATCTAAACCGGCAATGAACCGCCCGCACATGGCGGCGCACAAAGCGCGCAACGTGATGACGATGCCCAACCCGAACCCGCAGGTAATGGGGCCGGACATTGAGAGCGTTCCGCAAGACATGAAGGAAGGTGGTGGTTACTAATTTTTCGCACCGCCAATTTCCGGGACGCAGTGGTTTACCCATTGGCCCGTCAGATGGGGCACGATCCGATCAACGATCTGCTCAGCGATCAGGCTTTCTCTTATGCTAACTGGATCAACCGGTGGGTCCGCAAGATTCATGGAGCCGCCGATTGGCCGGATCTGGCGCTGATCGACAGTTTCGCGCCGGTTGCCCACTACGTCCCGTTCAAGCCCGCTGGCAAAGATTGGATCGCCCGGGTGTTCAAGGTTTACTTGAACGATCCTTCAGTAACCGACGGCATCGGGTTCGATACCGCTTTCAGAATCGATGGCAACGGCATCTTTGTAGGCTACGAGCACGGGAGCAACGTCTGGATAAAGTATCTGCCGCAAGCGCCGGAATTTACCGCAGACCCGTGGAATGCGACCACCCATTACGCCAAGGATCAACTCACTTATTCGACGGTCACGGGCGAATGTAACCGGAGCCGGACCAACAATAATTTGGGACACGATCCCAGTGGCACCGCCAGTCCACTACCTCTGGCAACCCAGATCACGCAGGAAGCCGTACCGGCTGATCCGGGAACCCCGGCCACGCCCAAAATAATGAAAGTGACCTTGGAGCGGCTTGGCCGCTTCGCGGCGCTTCCAGATCCGCCACCCAATCTTTCGAAATTCACCATCAAAGTAAAAAACGCCGTAGGCACAGAGATTGCCTCAGAAGTGGTAATAGCCAACGGGATCATTACCAAAGCCACTATCGCCAGCACGCTTGTAACGCAACTTCACGCCGATCCAGATCTTGCAACTTTTACCATTACCAGTTCGGGAAAAACGGTAACTCTCCAAGACGCATCGGATTTTACGCTGACGGCTACCTACACGTCGCCTGAGGGCTTGCTTTACCCGATGATAATCGCCCAGTTGCAGGCTTATCTCCCGGCAATTCCGCCAACTCCCGGGGTGCCGCAGATAGCGGTAGTAACCATCACCGATTCGCAGGTGGCAAGCGGCACCATCTTCTCGATCGGCTTTGTCGATGCCACCGGGACCGAGCACTCTTTTTCCTACATGGCCGACGTAACAGATAGCGCCGCACAAGTGATCCAAGGACTGGCGGCATCGCTGGCGGATGCTGCGCTAAGCGATGAGGTGCTCGCAATGGTGCAACTCAGCGTCAATCTCACCGCAGGCACGATGACATTTACCACCGATGAAAGGGCGGCAATAGATGCGACTTACGCGGCGATCTCACCCTTCTGGCTTTATGTCGCTTTCCCGTTTGACTGGGTAGATCTGGTGGTACGCGGAGCGTACGCCGAAGCATTGCGCGAGGATGGTCAGACGGACAAGGCCCAACAGGAAGAACAAATGGTCTTAGTCGATCTGGCTTTCAAACGAGATTCCCTTACCCGATCGCAGTTTGATCTTTTGACCGATCAAAGCATCCCGGCCTCCCGCTATCGCCTTCCTCAAGGCCCCGGACCAATGGGCGCGACAAAATGAAATGGTTACGTGCGCTACTGATTTTGCTCGTTGCTGAAACGGCATTGGGGCAAGGCACGCTTCCGCCCATCTATTATTTGAAGGATCTCTTAGATTGCTCGATCACTTCTCCCACCAACACCCAAGTACTCACCTACGATTCGGCTACCGGCAAATGGAAGAATGCGACGAGTCTTGCCGGAGCGCCGGGAGGCGCAGACCAGCAACTGCAATATAATAACGCCGGGGCTTTTGGCGGTATTCCTTACGCCACATTTAACGGCACCGCTCTCACCTTGGTGGGTGGCATAGGGCCAAGCGGCAGGCTCTACTTCGCCGATTCACTCGACGCCACTAAGAGAACCCGGTTTGATCTGAGTAGTATCACTCCGGCGGCTAACCGCACTCTCACACTCCCCAACTATGACAGCAGCACCGTTCCCGGCGGCGGAACGACGGGGCAGGTGCTCAAGAAAAACACCAACACTGACTACGATTATTCGTGGGGAACAAGCAGTGCTGCCCCCGGCGGGGCGAATACCCAAGTGCAATACAATGATGTTGGGGTGTTTGGCGGCGATCCGGCGTTTACCTTCAATGACACTTTAGGTCAGGTCACCGTTACAAATTATCCCATTGTTAATCTCACCGATGCTATCACCACTTCTTCGGCAACTGGGTTAAAACTGCTTCACAGCACTACCGGCACGGCAGCGGCAAATTTTGGGCAGAACATTACCTTTCAATTAGAGGACGCTGGCGGCGGAAGCACCGTTCAAGCAGGTGTGGAGACTGTAGCTTGGAGCAGTGCAACCACGCCCGTGCCGACAGCCTACTTTGATTGGGGTCTTACCCTCGGAGGTTCGTTTCTTCCCGGGAAAATGCGGTTACACGGGAGCGGCGGGCTTTCAGTCAATAATACCACCGATCCCGGGGCTGGAATCATTTCCGCAAATACTGGCTATTGGGTAGGCACTGCGGCATCGACTTCGGGCAAGATCCTAAAGAGCAACGGCAGCGCGTTTATAGCATCCACCGAGACCTATGCTGCTCCCGGCACGTCTGGCAACGTGCTTACATCGGATGGCACGAACTGGACTAGTGCTGCGCCGGGTGGCGGCGGCGGGGTCACTTCGTTTGCCAGCGGGAATCTTTCGCCGCTTTTCACGGTTACCCCGAGCAGTGCTACAACCGGAGCCATCAGTCAGGCGTTTACTCTTAGCACAGCGGCGGCAAACACTGTCTTTGGCAACGCCACTGGCAGCACCGCCGCGCCATCTTACGGCGCTGTGGTTACAGGGCAGATCACCAACAGCGCAGTGACGCTTGCCAAGATCCAGAACGCCACGGCGAACTCAAAACTTCTTGGGAGCGGTGCAGCGGGGAGCGGTGCAGCTTATTCCGAACTGAGTCTTGGAACCAATCTTTCAATAACTGGGACAACGCTCAATGCCAGCGGCGGCGGGACACCGGGCGGCTCGACGACGCAGTTGCAGTATAACAACGCAGGAGCCTTTGGCGGAATCTCATCCTTCACTTTTGACGGGACGATTCCCGGCACGGTCACGCTCACCCCGGCAGCGAACACCTATGCTACTGGGTTTTTGTTAACGGATACCACAGTCGCGGCGAGCAGTGGTAACCAGCAATACAGCCCGAGCCTGATCTTTCACGGAAGCGGGTGGAAAACTGCTGCCACCGCAGGACCGCAAAACGTGGACATCCGCATGGCGCAGGTGCCGGTTCAAAACACCAGCAACCCAACCACCAAACTGGAGATCGCAGGCTCAATCAATAACGCGGCTTACGGAGCAATCGCCAATTTCATTCGTGATCAGAATAACGCCGCACAGCTTCAAATGGGTGGTGGCAACGGTATTGCTGGCCCTGAGTATTCGTTTTCAGCGGAAACCAACACTGGGATGTATCGGGTAGGCGCGGGAGAAATCGGTTTTAGTGGGGCTGGAACCCAGTCTGCGGACATCACCACTTCGCAGCTTTGGACACTGGGCGTCCATGCTCTTGGCGGCACCACTGGTGCTCCAACGGTAGTCTTGCGACCGAGTGCGGGTTTATCGGTTACACAAAGCACCGCCGCCAACTATCAGCCTGTCGTGGCAGGCAATACGAGCAGCAGTAATACGACGCAAACAGGGTTTACTCTCAACATCGACAACACGATTGGTGCTGGCGGCACGGGGCTCGGGGTTGGCATGAAGTTTCAAGCGGAAACCGATACCACCAATGACACCGAGATCGGCCAGATCCTCGGGGTCTGGGGCACTGGCACCCACGCTTCGCGCACTGGCTATCTGGATTTTCAGCTTGTGAACAACGCCGCTGCTGATGCTTCCAAGATGCGGCTCTTTGGAAGCGGCGGATTGGCCGTAAACAATACGACTGATCCCGGCGCAGGTGTTATTGCTGCCAACACGGGATACCGGATTGGCACCGCTAGCTCGACTTCCGGCAAGATTCTAAAAAGTGACGGCACCAACTTTGTCGCGTCCACGGAGACTTATGCCGCGCCGGGAACTAGCGGCAACGTGATGAAATCAGACGGCACCAACTGGACCAGTGGAACAGTTACGGCGGCTCCGGGCGGAGCAGACACGCAGATCCAGTTTAATGACGCAGGAGCGCTCAACGGGAACACCAATTTCACGATCACCAAGAGCACCAACACCATGACCGCTTGGGGGATGAAGTTTGTTCTTGGTCCGACTTCAGCTGGTGGCTGGATCGACATGCCCACCACTGGCCCGAGCGGCATTGGCACCGGTGGCGCGGGTTCTAACCCGTGGGTGGCTTACGTGTCTAGCAGCGGGCAATGGTTTAATGGAACAGCAGCTGGCGATCTTGCCTATCGAAATTCATCCAGTCAGAAGACTTTCTTTGGAACTGGCAGCACGAACGCCACCTTCAGTCTCGGGGCGAGCCAGACAATGCCCTTTGCTTCTGGTTCGATCTTTGGATTTTCTTCCGCTGGTGATTCCGCCGGGGCCATTGATACCGGGTTTGCCCGCAACGCTGCGGGAATCTTTGAGATCAACAACGGGACAGCGGGAACGTATCGCCAGTTGAAGCTTGCCAATGCCACGATTGTGCCTACCGCCACTATGGCAGGGAACGTGGTATCGGCGCAGACGGCGAACACTTCTACGACGGATCAAACTGCAACTACTGAAACAGCCCATGTCACCTACACCGTCCCGGCAAACCTCTGTAACGTTGGGACGACATTTCGGATCGAAGCGTGGGGCGACATGGACAACGGCACTACCGCCATCACGTTCACGCCCCGGATACGGTGGGGTGGCACCGCTGGCACACAGCTTCTGGCTACTCCCACCGTGGTCAGCACGACCACCGCTTTAACGGGCAAAACGTGGAACATGGAGGCAATGGTGACCATCCGCACCACTGGGGCGACTGGGACTGCCGTGGCGCAAATGACGATGTCCAATCATACCGCTTCCAGTGCCGGAGCCTACGGTCAGGATGACGCCAACACCGGTGGCACAGCGGTAACAATCGACACCGCTTCAAACAAGGATCTGGTCTTGACGTGGACGCTCTCGGCAACCACTGGGACGCCGCATGTAAGGACATACGGTGGAGTCATCGAACTGGTTAAACAATGAAAACACGAATCCAAATCTTCATTCTCTTGAGTGCAACGGCAGTCTTTGCCGGAACGGTCTGCTTTGACATACCAGCGGGACCGCCCACACAACGCGTAGCAGCCGCTTATGGCGACATGCTCAACTTGGTTGACGCCAATGGCAGTCCGCGTCCGGCTAACCAGCAGGAAGTGAGCAACGCCTGCTCGGCTTGGGTGCAGCAGACCACGCAAGATTACGAGAGGCGGACAAACATGGCGCAATTTACGCCTTCCCCACTTCCAATTTCCACTTCAACGCCAGCGCCAACTGCGGCGGCGGCAGCAGCTAAGAAACCATGAGTAACGGACCAATACCGCCGGAAGCATCCCTTAAACCAAACAGCAGCGGCATCGGGGGTCTACTCACCACGATTGCGAGTAAAGGCGGCGACAAGGTGCAGATACTGATTGTGCTCGGTGTGATCGTCAACACCGCAATGACCCAGTGTAACGGGAAAGGCATCAGTAAAGGCAATCGAAATTTAGACCGATTACGGGCTTCTATGGCGCAGCAACTGCGAAGCGTTTACAACAACCAGTCCTTCCTTTTTGACTTCGTGGATGAAGTTCGAGCCAGCCAAGATCGCATCCAAACCAAGCTAGGAATCGAACATCCGAAAGTTGCTCCGTATCCGAGGACACTAAGCCCTGATATTCCTGATTACCTCAGAGACTACATCAACCCTGATCAAACAGACAATGACCACTGAAAAAGGCAAAGCGTACATCAAAGCCCACAACCTTCACGAATTGCTCACGATTGGCAGCGTAACGATCTACGCGACACCGAAGGGCGACTATATCTGTTTCGTCAGCAATTTGGATGTCTGCACCGACGGCACCGGTTCTCATCACGGCGACAATTCGCCCTCAGACGAAACGGCGTACTACAATGGCGGTAAATTTTTGAACGCTGATGTCGATAAATATGTGGTGATCCCGCCCCAAATTCGCTATGGCGTTGATCCCGTGGTGATGGGTTGTCAGGCCAAGCTAACCCGGCTCGATTCCATGAAAAGCAGTCCGGCCATGTGCGGTGAGATTGGGCCGGAAACTAAAACCGGCGAGGCTGCTTATTGTCTTGCTCGTTTAATTAACCCGAAGGTGAGCGCCAACAATGGCGATGAACGCCTGATCTACTTCTACGAGTTGTGGCCGGGGAAAGCTGCGGTTGTTGATGGTAAAAAGTACAAACTGGAGCCCGCGTAATGACGTTCACACTGGATAAACAGACTCTGGAGAAGCTTCACAGTGCGCTCTTTGGTGAGGAGAAAAATCTGAAGTTAACAAACATCGTGTTCCACGTAGAACGTGGCCACATTGAAGCGTGGTTCCATTTTAGGGAGAAGCAGTCAAACGGGACTTACTCAGCCCCATCTTACGACGTTTACACAGTCACAATGAAATCAGATTTCCCCAACCCGAGTTGTTCGGAGGCAGGCGCATGATTCTGACTATTCCAATGCAGCCGGGGACGGTGCTGGCGAACGTCCGCTATTACTGGATTGTGGGCGGGATCGCGCAATCCACTCTCTCCAGCGGGGTAACTCAGCCGGATAACACCTTCCCGCTCTTCGTGTTTACCGTCATCCCGCCGGACAATGCGGACGAGATTATTGTCTTTGATGCCACCGAACCTCGCAACTGGAATGTTGGCCAGTACAAGAACGCTCTGGCAGCGGAAGGTCCGCCGCCCCCGATCGTTCCGCCTCCTGTCTCAGTACCGCCATTTTTCCCGCCAACCCTCAGGACCGTCACCTTCCGGAGCGTTGTAGACAGCATCTTGCGGCGGCATCAGATAAACCCGCAGGGCGACCGGTTTAACTACGATACGTTGCGCGCGGTGACCGAGCACATCAATACCCGGGTTCGCACCGCTTGGAACTTCTGGGAATGGCCACAACTTACAATGCTGCAACACCGGGCTTTCCGCACAGTCTGGATCGACACGCTTCAATTTCAGCGGGTCAATTCCGAAAGCGTTCCGGACGAGTTGTATTATCCGGCTGACGGCAACTATTACCGGGTTAAAGCGGCGGCTCCCGCTGATCCGCCTGTCGGCACGCTTCCAACCAATACGACTTACTTTGAGACCTTTGCGCTAGTCGATCGTTACATCCTCTTGGAGCAGGCCAATCAGACGCCAATGGGTGAAGTGATAGCGGTCTTTGATACTGATCCACGGGTCTCACAATATCATTACGCGCATAAGATCCCATTTCATCCTACGGAGCGCGAGGTTACAACGGTGTGTGTCGGTACGGGCGCGATGGTCTGGGTTGTGTTCCGACTTCCATATTCGGTGTTCACGGGTGTACCGTGGGTTCAAGGCAAAGCCTATATTCGGGGAGACTTGGTTTATTATCCGCCGAGCGGCGAATGCTACAAGGCGCTGGCGGGAACATTGGTCTCTGATCCGCCTCCAGTTTCAAACGTCACTTGGGCGCGCGTTCCACTCCCAGAGATCTTTTCAAGTTACGTAACTGCGGGATCATACGCCGACGGGTTGAGCGAGACTGACGCTCAGGAAAAAGATCCGGTGGTGTTGCAAGTCCGAAACACCAAGGCCCAGATTGCCAACGCCGAAGCGGACACTTATCTGCAACAGGAAGTGGACCGGCTGGTCGTTGAAGGGCAGGTATATCGTTACGGCAAATTCAGCCCAGTCGAGTGGTGGAGGGCAGCATGATTACGACCAAACTTCTGCCCGGCTACTTTTTCTATCAGAAGTTCCCGAGTTGGGCTGGTCAAAGTTTTGAATGGTTGGATCAAGGCACTCTCGACGTGTTCAAAGGCTACGAGAACGCCAGTGACACCACCTTCACACCACTAGGCTACATCATAAACTTCGGAGCCAACTTTGCCGGAGACGAGTTTGAGGCTGCCAAGGAATGGATCTACGCGGCTTACCAAGGCATACAGGTCAGTGGCTTTATTGGGAAAGATCAGCTACGCGCGGGATCGATCATCATGTACATCGGTTTCATCTTTGTCTACCCACTTCAACCCGATTAATTATGAGCGCCATAATTTTTGAAATCCCCAACGCCGACAAGGCTTTAATCCTCGATTCAAAGTCCGCTCTGGTGTACCCGTTTTTTTCTCCGAACTGGATGGACATACGCCTTGGAGTGTTCATCAGTCTTACCAAACTTAGCGACAACAACGATCCTACCGGTCTTAGCGAGACCCTTGTTACTACCGGTCTGGACTCGGATCGTGTGTGGATGGGATTCAAACGTTCGGATCTCTACCTGCCGCGCGAGACAGCTTTTTACGGGCTCTCGTGTTCCGGAGCCACCGAAGCGGGGACTAGCAGCGTTTTGGAAGGGGGCGATGTTTCACAGCGCTGGCGTTACAAAGGGATAGCCAATAAGGCGCTGGTGATCTCAGACGGCAACAGCAACTACTTCGATAACTCCGGGACCATTTTCGGCCCGGAAATGAACGCCGAAGCGGTGCCGTCAGTTAACGCCGGGCGGGCCAGTCTATTCATGCTGCGGATGACCAGAGCCACCGGGACTTCCAGTACGATCTCTGCTTTCTATTTCGCAAAGACCAATCGCAGTGCCGTTGATTACGCTGACGCCAATGTCTTTTCGGATGCGCCCAGTCTTGGCCTGATCCGCCAGAATCTCAAATCGGGCACTTGGACTTCTCTCGGCGCTTCAGTGGCTTTTGCCAACGTCCCGGATGCCGTCTTTTGCTATTGGCCTTTTGCTAACTCGCGTTTGCGCGTTCACAGCCTTTGTCTGGAGAAATTTGCATGATCCGTTACAAAAAGCGGCTGGCAACTTTAAGCCGGGTTCCCAAGCAGGAAGCGGTGAAAGAGTTCGTGCTGACACTGGAACCTTTCGACAAGATGGGGCCCGCTTCGATTCATTCCCAGACTGCGCTGCCGGAGGAAGTCCACCGGGCGGTTCCCATTGACGCTCTGGCTTTGCAGCCTCTGGGAACATGGTTGCGCTGGACTCTCTACGGCGACATCTCCACAAGCGGCGGGCTCACGGTTACTTGTAGAATCCGATGGGGTAACGCCGGGCCGATTCTGCTTGCTTTCCCGGAAGGCACTAGTCCGAGCATATCCTTTGCTACGTGGCGTCTGGAAGCAACGATGATCTTGGGCGATCTCGTTGGCGGCTTGTACGAGATGCTGAGTTTTGGCACGCTGCTGTGGACCGCAGGGGCAAGCGCTTTTGACGGGCTTACCATTGAAAGTGCAGTGGGCGTGGACATTAGTTCAAATCTCGACCTGCAATTTACCGGGCAACTAAGCGCTGGCGGTGCCACCTTGCGAACTTTGGGCGGCTTATTGGAGCTATTCTAAATGGGCAGATACCGGACATACGGAGGATTGGATACTCAGTTAATTGAGGAAGGCGACACTGGTTTCACTGGGCTCAACATGAAACATGAGCGTGGGATTCTGCCGCAAGGCACCTTGGCGCGCTCGGAGAACAAACGCCTCCGGCGTCTCAAAGCGGAGACCCGCAAAGGCACGGCACTCCCGGATTTTGCCAATGGCATCTACAGCGATTTCATCCTTGGGAGCGGCGTCTATTCCAACCCGAACAAGGACGAGAACCTGCTTGTGGCCGAGAGAGGCGC
>Ga0126375_10000311_pt1 | contig 12518 bp, 8 predicted proteins | sample PanSoiMetPlot_14_FD_109577 | JGI IMG/M metagenome (GOLD analysis project Ga0126375, IMG submission 109577) | Tropical forest soil microbial communities from Panama - MetaG Plot_14 | ecosystem: Environmental > Terrestrial > Soil > Tropical forest | place: Panama | collected 2016-02-17 | reverse complement strand
TAGCCGCGCCAGAGTTGTAATCGTCAGAACCGGCATGTCCGACCTGAACAAATGGTTTGAGGAGAAGGTCAATTTCTATGACGATTACAAGAAATTCTTCGATATCGAACCGGGAAGAGTCCAGGGCATCGCACTGATGAGCAGCTCGGATTCGACCCGAAGCGTGGCCGCGGCCGATTATGACGATTTCGTTCTCTTGCCTTAAGCCGAGCTCGCTTTGAACTTGAACCTTGAACCGGAACTCCGGACTGCCTTGGGGTTGGCGTTTAACGATGCTTGTTCTATGGTTTCGCGCCAGTTACGGGCTTTCGATCGAACACGCTGAAGCCATCGATATTGAGTCTAACGGTCATGATGCCGTTGCCCGGTGCAATATCGACTTGCCCGAAGAATTGCAGGCCGGCGAAGGGCGACTGGTTGGGTGAAAGAATTTTTCAAGACTTCGTTCGCTTTCGTTCAATTTGTCACGCCACAGTCCGATTACTTTGAACCATATCTTCTCGGCGTCAGCATGAGTAAGCCGGGTTAGCCTACCGGAGAGGGTTTGGCGTGCCAGATCTCCTCCGCGTATTCCCTAATGGTGCGGTCACTGGAGAAACGGCTGGAGCACGCCACATTGATGATCGCTTTCCGGGCCCAGCCATTTGGATCAGCATAGAGGGCGCTGACGCGACCCTGGGTTTCTAAATAGCCTTTGAGATCGGCCAGGTGCATGTAGTAGTCGCCGCGATTTAAAAGCGTGTCGCGGATCGGGTCGAAGATCCCCGGCTCATAGCGGCTAAAATGATCGTTGAAAATAAGGTCGAGCGCTTCGCGGGTCTCCGGCTCGTTCTCATAATGCCAGAACGGATTGTACCAGCCACGGCTGCCGGCCACCTGATCGGCGGTCAGACCGAAGAGAAAGAAGTTTTCTTCCTCGGCCTCTTCCGCCATCTCAATGGTGGCGCCATCCCGTGTGCCGATGGTCAACGCGCCGTTCATCATGAACTTCATATTGCTGGTACCGCTGGCTTCATACCCGGCGGTGGAAATCTGTTCGGATACGTCGCTTGCGGGAATCAACCGTTCGGCTAAAGTGACGTTGTAGTCCGGCAGGAACAGCACCTTCAGCCGCCCGCGCATCGCCGGGTCGCCGTCGATGGTGCCGGCAACGTTATTAATTAGCTTGATGATCAGCTTGGCGAAGTGATAGGCAGGCGCCGCTTTGCCGGCAAAGAAAAAAGTGCGCGGCGTAAAGTCCAAATTCGGATTTTGACGCAGCCGGTTGTAGAGAACCACGATATGGAGCACGTTCAAAAGTTGGCGCTTGTATTCGTGAATCCTTTTGATCTGACAGTCAAAGATGGTATTGGGATCGACAACTTCACCCGATGAACCTTTGAGCCAATCGACAAAGCGGCTCTTGGCCTCCCGCTTGGCCTGGCGAAAGCGCTCTTGGAAGCTCGCATCGTCCGCGAGAGTCTTGAGATCGCGGAGCTGGTCGGTTTCGATGACCCAATCGTCGCCGCCGATCGCCTCGGTGATCAAGCGCGAGAGGGAAGGATTGGCTTGCTGTAGCCAGCGGCGCGGCGTCACGCCATTGGTCTTGTTGTTAAACCTCTCGGGAAACATCTCGGCGAAATCATTCAAGACCGACTTGCGCAAGAGATCGGAGTGAATCTTCGCCACGCCGTTGGTGCTGTGCGTGCCGACGACGGCCAGATGAGCCATGCGCACCTTGCGTGCTGGTTGATCCTCAACAAGACTCATGCGGCTGATCCGCTGTTCGTCTCCCGGGTATCGCTGTTTAACATCGTCAAGAAAGCGACGATTGATCTCGTAAATAATCTCGAGATGGCGCGGAATGAGCGTCTCGAACAACTCGATGGGCCATTTCTCCAAAGCCTCGGGAAGCAAGGTGTGATTCGTGTAGGCTAAGGTGCGTTTGGTAAGATCCCAGGCCTCGTCCCAGCCGAGCCTTGCCTCGTCGAGCAAGATGCGCATCAATTCCGCAACAGCAATCGCAGGGTGAGTGTCGTTGAGCTGGATCGCCACCCGGTCCGGGAGGGTTGACCACTCGTTTCGTTCGGTGATGTGGAAACGGTCGATGATATCTTGAAGCGAGCAGCTGACCATGAAGTACTGCTGCAGAAAGCGCAACGTCCGGCCCGCCTCGGTGGAATCGTCGGGATAGAGAACCCGGGTAAGCGATTCCGCTTCCACGTTCTCAATCACCGCGCCGACGAAATCGCCGTGGGAGAATTCGCCGAAATCGAAAGATGCCGGAGCAGCCGCCGCCCACAGGCGCAGAGTGTTGGAGCAACCCGCCCCATAGCCGACGACGGGCCGATCGTAGGCGACACCGAGCAAAGTGGAGGGCCGGTTGGGAATCATGCGGATTGCCGAGCCCTGCAGTTCGATGCTGGCCGCGAGCTGAACCGGGTACATCTTGCCGGGGCGGCCGATTTCCCAGGGATCGGGACGGCGGAGCCAGTTGTCCGGCTCTTCCACGTGATAGCCGTCGCGAATTGCTTGATGAAAGATTCCGTACTCGTAGCGGAGGCCATAACCCATGGCAGAGAATTGCAGCGTCGCCAGCGAGTCGATAAAACAAGCCGCCAAACGCCCGAGGCCGCCATTACCTAGACCCGCGTCCGGCTCTTCTTCCAATAACTGTGGAAAATTCCAGCCTTCGTATTTCATCGCTCTCTGAACTAGAGGCTCGGCGGCGAGGTTCATCATGTTGTTGTTGAGCGTGCGGCCGATCAGAAACTCCATCGACAAATAATAAACTCTCTTCGGTTGGCCTTCTCCCGGGCTTGCCGGGTCTTCACCCAGCGGTGCGCCACCAGGTCGCGGATGAATTTGGCGACGGCCTCGAACCGCTGCCGGGGATGCGCCGTCGGCGGATCCACGAGGTGCTCGCACAATAAGTAACGATCGGTCCAGTCGTCTTCCTTGCCGGTCAGACCTAAACGTTCAAGCCGGCGCTCGAGGGCGGCGTCCGTGGTGCTATGACTTACAGTTGGTGCACGCTTCGCCATAATCAATCTCCTCTTTCTTTTTAGAAGCCCAGCCCCGCTGTTCGGTCGTCTTGCGGATTGCTGGATTCAGCGTCAGAAGTCGGCCGCAGTATCCGCAGGCTTCCGCTCGCCGGCTTTGCTCCCTTTCAGTCCCCATTGCCAGTTCAGGATCTCGGGCATGTCCTCGCCGTACTTGTGAATGTACTGCGTGTGCTCGATCAGTTTGTCGCGGATCGCCTGTTTGGCGTAAGCGGCTTTGGCCCCAAGCTGCGGCACACGATCAATCACGTCCCCCACAAGATGGAAGCGATCCATGTCGTTTAGCACCACCATATCGAAGGGCGTGGTGGTGGTTCCTTCCTCTTTATAGCCACGCACGTGGAGGTTGTTGTGGTTGGCGCGCCGGTAGGTGAGCCGGTGGATCAGCCAGGGATAACCGTGAAATGCAAAGATGATCGGTTTGTCTTTGGTAAACAGAACATCAAATTCCTGGTCCGAGAGTCCGTGCGGATGCTCCTCTTTCGGCTGCAGGGTCATGAGATCGACAACGTTGACCACCCTTATTTTCAGCTCCGGCGCGTGCTGGCGCAGCATCTCCACGGCGGCAAGAGTCTCCAGGGTCGGTACATCGCCACAGCAGGCCATGACGACGTCGGGCTCTCCGCCCTGATCGTTGCTGGCCCATTCCCAGATGCCGACGCCGGCCGTGCAATGCTTGATCGCCTGATCCATTGTGAGCCACTGGGGGGCTGGCTGTTTTCCGGCGACGATTACGTTTACATAATTCCGGCTCCGGAGGCAGTGATCCGTGACGCTCAGCAAGCAATTGGCGTCGGGCGGCAAATAGACGCGAATGACCTCCGCTTTTTTGTTGACCGCGTGATCGATGAAACCGGGGTCCTGGTGCGAGAAACCGTTGTGATCTTGCCGCCAGACATGGCTGGAGAGAAGATAGTTGAGCGACGCGATGGGCCTGCGCCACGGAATGCCGTCACAGACTTTCAGCCACTTCGCGTGCTGATTGAACATTGAGTCGATGATATGGATGAAAGCCTCGTAACAGGAAAAGAATCCGTGGCGGCCGGTGAGCAGATACCCTTCCAGCCAACCCTGACACTGGTGCTCTGAAAGCATCTCCATGACCCTGCCGTCGGGCGCCAAGCTGTCGTCGTAGGATAGGATTTCACCATTCCATGCGCGCTTCGTGACGTCGAGCACATCTTGCCAACGATTGGAATTGTTCTCGTCGGGACTGAAAATCCGGAAGTTTTTAGTCTCCAGATTGCGCTGCATGACATCGCGAAGGAATTGTCCCATCACCCGGGTTGCTTCAGCATTTACCGTTCCTGGGATTGATACTTCGATGGCATAATCCCGAAAATCCGGCAGTTTCAGGTCCTTTAGTAATATGCCGCCATTGGCATGGGGGTTTGCGCCCATCCGTCGATTGCCTTTAGGAGCTAACTCTTCGAGCTCCGGCTTGAATCGCCCATTTGCATCGAATAATTCTTCGGGGCGATAGCTCCTCATCCACTGTTCGAGCAGTTTCACGTGCGCTGGATTATCGTGCATCTCGCCCATCGGCACCTGGTGGGAGCGCCAGAAACCTTCGGTCTTCTTGCCGTCAACTTCTTTTGGTCCGGTCCATCCCTTGGGTGAGCGCAGAATAATCATCGGCCAAAGCGGCCGCTGGGTCTGACCGTTGCCCGTCGCAGCTGCCTTGATGTTTTGGATCTCTTCAATGATGGCGTCAAGCGTGCCGGCCATGAACTGGTGCATCTTTTCCGGCTCGTCACCCTCGACGAAATGCGGCGTGTAGCCATAGCCGCGAAAGAGATGATCGAGCTCTTCGTGACTGATTCGTGCGAGCACGGTGGGATTGGCGATCTTGTAGCCGTTCAGGTGGAGGATCGGCAGCACGACCCCATCGGTCGCTGGGTTCAAAAATTTATTCGAGTGCCAGCTCGTCGCCATGGGCCCGGTCTCGGCCTCACCGTCTCCGACGACGCAGGCGACGATCAGGTTAGGGTTATCGTAAGCTGCGCCATAGGCGTGCGATATAGCGTAACCTAGCTCTCCTCCCTCGTGAATCGAGCCGGGGGTCTCCGGCGCGACATGGCTTGGGATACCACCCGGGAACGAAAACTGCGTGAACAGCTTTTTCACCCCCTCTTCGTCCTGCGAAATATTCGGATAGACCTCGCTATAGACTCCCTCAAGGTAAGTATTGGCCACCAAACCGGGCCCGCCGTGACCCGGCCCTGTGACATAGATCATGTCGAGATCGTACTTCTTAATCACGCGGTTCAGGTGTGCATAGATAAAATTGAGACCGGGCGTGGTTCCCCAGTGGCCGAGCAATCGAGGTTTGACATGCTCTTTGGTCAAGGGTTCTTTGAGGAGCGGGTTATCATAAAGATAAATCTGCCCCACCGAGAGATAGTTCGCCGCGCGCCAATAGGCATCGAGTTTTTTCAGCTCTTCGGCACCTCGCGGCAACTTATCGGATCGTGGCTTTTTCTCCTGCGAGCTTTGTTTCGCTTCTTCACGGGTTAGAATTGCGGTCGACATAAAAATAATCTCCTTCCATCAGTAAACATACAACTTAACTTTTTGAACTTAGACATGGGGTCTTCAGGACTAATCTGCACTCGCGCAACCTCCATTATCCCTCCAGCAGCAATGGCCATCCTCGGCTGGCTGGGAGCTGGTTACACTGCATCAGTTGGTATGATTTTGGTTCCACATGTCAGAGACTAATCAAGCTACGATTAGAGAATAATGACAATCACATGAAGCTCAAGTTCCGATTGTTACTAGAACATGAAGAAAAGATGAAGCTTGGGTTCAATTGTTGGCACTTTTCGGATTTGGTGATACAGGTCTGGCTGCACCAGCTGGGTATCCCAGCTTCGTCTTACTAGTGGCTTAACCAAAGAGAATTTTCTGCAAAGGTAACGGGAAGATGATGACGCAAAATCTCGAACAAGTTTGGTTTGATCGCGACCTCGCATGGCTGGAATTCAATCGGCGCGTCCTGGCGGAGGCTTTGGACGAGCGCACCCCATTGCTTGAGCGCATTAAGTTCCTCGCCATTTTTACGTCCAACCTGGATGAGTTTTTCATGAAGCGCATCGCGGTGTTGCGAGTCGAGAAAGACAAACCTAGTCACGCCAAACTCCTGGCAGATCTCCGAGCCGTAACCGTCGGCATGGTCCAACAGCAAAAGGCATGCTTTGCCACGCTACTGCCTGAACTTGAGCGGCATGGCATCCGAATCCTGAGCTGGAAAGATCTGACCAAGCGGCAGCGTCTTGCGGCGACGACATTCTTCCAGCAAAACGTTCTCGCGGCGCTAACCCCTCTAGTTGTTGACTCCGCGCACCCGACTCCGTTTCTTTCCAATCTTTCGCTCTCCTGGGTGTGCCGCCTGCAGGAGCCCGGCTCCCACACGCCATTGTATGGCCGCGTTAAAGTGGCTACGGGCCTTACCCCCTGGATCAAGGTTCGTGAGGAGAGCCCTGCGGACAGCCATTGGTTCATCAGTTTGGCGGAAATTGTGCGGCAGCACCTTGGTGATCTGTTTCCCGGCCTCGAAACCCACGATCACACCCTCTTTCGGATTACCCGAGACGCTGAGGTCGACTGGGAAGGCAATTCCAGTGAAAGCGTTCGCGAAGTCGTGGCCGAGCGCATCCGGCTACGCCGTTATGAACCCGCCGTGCGCATCGAGTTTGGCCCCGACCCGGACCCGACGCTCCGCGAGAGATTGCTGTCGCTCCTGGAGCTCACCGAGGAAGAAGCCTATGATCTGCCTGGGCCGTTTGACTTTAACACGCTCTGGACGATTGCCGGCCTGCACTTGCCCGATTTGCGCGATCCACCCTGGACGCCGCGGGTGCCGGCGGCTTTTAGGAACGAGAATGTACCACTCGTTAACCCGATCAAGCGTGGGGACCTGCTTGTGCACGTTCCCTATGAAAGCTTCGATGCTAGCGTGGAGCGCTTTATTCGAGAGGGCGCCACCGATCCGAACACGCTCGGCATTAAGATGACCGTCTACCGGGTAGGCGACGACACGCCGTTTGTCAAATCGCTGGTCATGGCAGCGGAAACCGGCAAACAGGTCGCCTGTGTCATCGAGCTTAAGGCTCGATTCGACGAGAACAGGAATCTTCACTGGGCGGATGCGCTGCTAAAAGTCGGCGCCCATGTTTCGTTCGGGGTTCTTGAGCTGAAGATCCACGCCAAGATCGCGTTGGTGGTGCGTCAGGAGAGCGATGGGCTGCGCTGCTACTGCCACATCGGCACCGGCAATTATAACCAAAAGACTGCGCGCCTGTACGAGGATTTCGGGCTCTTCACGTGCGACCCTGAAATCACCGGCGACGTCGTGCAGCTGTTCCAATATTTGACCGGACGCGCGCGCACGCCTAAGTTCAACCGGCTCCTGGTTGCGCCCTGGAACATGCGCGACCGTTTTATTGCGCTGATCCAGCGCGAAGTCGAACACCACAAAGCCGGGAGGCCGGCGCGTATCGTGGCAAAAATGAATCAACTCCAGGATGAGCAGGTGTGTGAGGCTTTGGTCGCTGCGTCGCGCGAAGGCCTGCCCATCGATCTCGTCATCCGTGGCTTCTGCTGCCTGCGACCGAGAGTTCCCGGTCAGACGGAAACGATTACCATTCGATCGATCATTGGGCGTTTCCTCGAGCATTCGCGCATCTTTTATTTCGCCAACGGTGCCAGCGATCCTTGCAATGGCGATTTTTACATCGGTTCAGGGGACTGGATGGAGCGAAACCTATCATGGCGCGTGGAGGTGGTTACTCCGGTTCTCGCTCCCGCTTTGCGCCAGCGGCTCTGGGAGGTCCTCGACATCAATCTCAGGGATCGCCGGCAGGCATGGATTATGACCGCTTCGGGAGAGTACCAACGCCTGGAACCCGGATCGGAAGCGAGTGGCCCTGCAGTCGACGGCACACACGCGACGCTCATGCATCTGACCGCTATACGTGTAAGCGAGGGCAACAACTCTGTAGTTGGAGAATCCCCGGTCAGCCTGGTGCACGGCTCGTCTCTCGGCCATCCGGAGAGTAACGCCTCTCTGGCTGATACTATTCTGGAGAACAAGCAGCCGTGATTAAGAGCGGCAGCGTTCTGGTGATCAACTGCGGCAGCTCCTCCATCAAGTTTTCGGCCATCGATCATGAGACGAGCAGCCATGTAATTCGCGGCAGCGTCGAGCGCATCGGCGAGGAGAACGCACAACTAAAATATACCGCGCCTCACGGAATGAGCTCGCAATTCTTAGGCGCCGCGAACCATGAGCGGGCGCTGCATTCGATCGCCTCGATTCTCAGGGAAAGAAACGGCCTGCAAAAAGAGCTGCTCGCCGTTAATCATCGCGTCGTCCATGGCGGCGAGACTTGCTGACTGATTTCTTCTTCCTAGCCATGTCCATTTGGTTGGCCCTTCGCTTCGTTCAGGGAGATAGCCGACCCCTAAAGGCTGAAGATGACCAGCAATTGCGCAGTCGCGAGAGTATCCGTTCCCTGCTGAGCAACATCTGGCGTTTCGGGGACATTTTCCAGATCAGCCGCGGGAGGCTCAGCAAGGACGAAGTGCTGGATTTGCTGGCAGACTTGATCTACCGCAGCCGAAAGGGTGTCTACGTAGATGAAAAAACGCTCTTCGCAGACGACATCGACCGTCTAATCAGGCTGAAGCGAACCCTCTACCTGGAAGAAATCGTATTGGATTAGTTAAGCCTGGAATTCGCCGGGAGGAGCTTGCGCCAGCTCAATCGCGCCGATTTTCTGAGCCGGTCGTGGAGCGCCATTCAGGGCGGCGCGAACTGAAACATTCTGTGTTTCGGCAATCAGAACTGGCCAGTCAAAAGAGCAAAGGAGGCTTGTCAATGGACCGATCGATGCTGGGGTGCATGCTTCTGAGCATGATTCTCCTTAGTTGCACTTCCAACGTGACGCAAAAGCCGGCGTCAGTTGCCACTCCCCCAGTGACGGTGTTCGCAGTCAGCAGCGGTGATGTCAGTTCCAACAGCGCGATCGTCTGGGCGCGCGCTACTGGTAGAACGGAAATATCTGTCCAGTACGACACGGATCCGAGTTTCTCCAGGCCTCGGTCCGCCGGAGCGGCCCAGGCCGCTTCCGAAACGGACTTCACTGCCAAGTTCAGCCTGAAGGGTCTTACACCAAAGACTATTTACTATTTTCGGGTACGATCTTCTCTAGGCCGCAGGCAGGATTCATCCGGACTGGCTGATGGTATGGATGGACAGTTCAGAACGGCTCCGGCTCCAGACGACGATGCGCCGGTGAGCTTTCTTCTCGGCGGTGACACGGGTGGCCAAGGGTACTGCCGGCGCGTTGGAACAGGGTATTTGATTTACTCGTCAATGCGAGCGCTGGATGCGGACTTCTACATCCAAAACGGTGACGGAGTGTATGTCGACTACGCGTGTCCAGAGAGCGGCCCTGAGCCTGGATGGCAGAATATTCCTGGAGATTTTCTGCGGCTCGCGGATCCTGCGTTTGATTGGAGGGATCGGCCTTTGGTTCGTGAGACAATCCTGGCGCACTATCGTTATAACTGGGACGATCAGCACCTCAAAGAGTTCCTTCGGAGCATCTCGACGTACGCTCAATGGGATGACCATGAAGTCATCGACGATTTCGGCGCCCAGTGGACGTTCTGGAATCCTCTTGATGAGCGCCCCGGATTCCCTATCCTTGTCCAGGAAGGCTTGAGCGTGTTTCTCAATTATTGGCCAATTGCCCGGAACCCGGTCGAGCCGGCGCGCATTTACCGGTCATTTCGCTGGGGGAAAAACCTCGAGCTATTTTTGCTAGACACACGGTCCTATCGCAGCCGGAATAATCTTCCCGACAGTGCCGAGAACGGTAAGACTCTGCTCGGCAAAGCCCAACTGGCTTGGCTGAAAAACGGGCTGATCACGTCAACGGCCACCTGGAAGATTGTGAGCAGCACGTGTCCCCTCGCAAGCTCAGCGATGGGAGGAAATTATCCTGTGATTGGCGAAGACTGCTGGGCCCATGGCTCAGCCCCCGATGCATCGTCGCAAACAGGCTTTACCCGAGAATTAGTAGATCTGATGACTTTTCTGGATGAACATGACGTGAAAAATATGGTTTGGATAGCGACAGACGTACATCACGTTGAGAGTACGCGGTACGCCTTCGACGGCAACCACGACGGCAGATCCATGGTGTTCCATGAATTCCTTGTCGGTCCGCTCAGCGCCAGTGTCGGCCCCCTGGGACCCTTCGACAACACCTTGAATCCAACGCACTTGTTCCGCAAAACAGGCATCTTCAATTTCGGCTATTTTCGCATCGAGCGCCGAGACAACTCATCGCATTTTATTGCGGAGGTTCGAGACGAGAACGGGACTCTGGTACCTGATTCGGTCGTTGATCTGACCGCTGAATAGCTAGGCCTAGACATGTTTAATAGTTTGTGCAGAGGTCAGCTATGAAGTCTTCTTAGCTTCTCGCTTGAGACAGAATAATCACGCGGGTCATCGAACCGAGGTATGTGACAACTTCGTAAGTGGGTCGCAATACTTCGGGGTCGCGGTTTTGCGCAAAGTCGGCGGTGACCTTTAAGACAAATTCCCGGTTTTCCTTGTAATAGCGCAGGCATTCGACAAAGGTTTTCATGACCCGCATCACAGTGTCACGATGGTTTTTTACATACGTCTTCGTGCTGGCAAAACAACTGCCGGGATTGTAAAGGCCGAGTTTGCTCATATCGATGAGCTCACGGAGGCCGAGTTTTTCGGCGGCGATATCCTGAGGGGGAATGAATGTGGAGGCGTTGATAACGCCTTTGCTCAAAGCCGCCAGACGATTGGGTGCCGAGCCAACCGCCACGATGGCAACGTCCCGATCAGGAACCAATCCGTGCTCTTTGAGCAGGTAGCGCGTCACCGCGTCTTCCTGCGAGCCCATGGTGGTGAGCCCGATTTTTTTTCCTTTCAGGTCGGCAACGGTTTTGACATCCGGTGTCGAAAACATGCGCCAGTAGAGTGTGTTGATAGCGCACGCGAGGTAAACCGTATCCGCGCCGCCGACGGCCGACGCGACGATAGCCCCGCCGCCAATGAAGCTAAGCGGGACTTGGCCTGAAACCATCGCCGCAGTGAGAATCGGGCTCCCCTGAATGTAAACCAGATCCACATCGAGGCCGTTTCTCTTAAGCAGACCGCCCTTGCGCATTACATCGACAATTCCCAGCGACGCGACGGGAGCGGGATAGCCGATGATAAGCTTCTCTAGTTTCGGCGCATCGGCGGATCGGACTGTGAGCGGGCATGCGAGACTAAGGGCAAGCAGTAGAATTAAAGTCCAGGCGCGAAGCTTCATGAGCTATCTCCGATAAAGTTATTCCACCAAGACGGAACGCCTGATCTTTGTCACAAGAGCGTTTTTGTCGAGCGTTGACTCGTACAAACCTCCCCTACCTCCTCCCTTCGACTCGGCTCAGGGCATGCTTTTTCAAAAGAGCGAACGTGCAGAAGGGAAAAGTTTCTGGCAGCAATTGTTCGAAACCTCCCGCGTGAAAAAAGTGAGAGAAAGAGGTATTTTGCATATCGTTGCGCAGAAACGATTGCGTCTAACGCGGCTCATTTCAGCTTCCGCGGCTACAGGCCAAATATCTAATTCCCCTTGTCGTTTCAAGTTACATGTGTGTGGTTGACCAGGCTTAGTAGCAGTGTTATTCGCCTAGAAGGATTGGAACCAAAGAAAGGATTCATTCATGGCCGCGGAGAGAAAATATATCCTGATCGAAAAGCGCGGAGCGGTGGCGAAGATCACCATTAATCGACCTGAGAAGCGAAATGCGTTGAGTCGCGATACGATACGTGAGGTGCTGGCGGCTTTTGAAGAGCTTAGAAATGACGATGCCATTGCAGTTGTGTTAACCACGGGCGCCGGCGACGTGGCTTATTGTGCCGGGCGGGATCTTTCGGAGTTTCCCACGGAGGGGGGTAAAAACCGGGAGACGGACCGGCGCTCGGAGCCGCGAGGATACCATGTGGAGGAGGTCATCCGAACTTTTCCGAAGGTGACGATCGCCGTCGTCAACGGTTATTGTCTCGGAGGAGGTATCACGCTTTTGCTGCCGCACGATCTCGCCATCGCGTCTGACAAGGCGCAGTTCGGGTTACCCGAGATCATGAGAGGATTCTTGCCGTATCCGATCATTGCGACCATGTTCAAGACGCTCATCCCAACCAAATTGGCCTTTGAGATGATTCTCACCGGCAAGAATTGGGATGCGAAGAAATCAAAGGAAGCGGGATTGATCAATCGCGTGGTGCCGCACGATCAACTTCAAGAAGCCGCATGGCAATGGGGCGAAGAGATCGGCCGGTTTGACAAGACAACGTTGAGGTATTGCAAGGTGGCCGCGCATGCATCGATGGAAGCGGCCACTGTTCCGGCCGCGGCGGAAATCGCATGGCTCATG
>Ga0126375_10000310_pt1 | contig 12522 bp, 7 predicted proteins | sample PanSoiMetPlot_14_FD_109577 | JGI IMG/M metagenome (GOLD analysis project Ga0126375, IMG submission 109577) | Tropical forest soil microbial communities from Panama - MetaG Plot_14 | ecosystem: Environmental > Terrestrial > Soil > Tropical forest | place: Panama | collected 2016-02-17 | reverse complement strand
GACTTCGTCCGTCATCCTGAAAAATTCATGTAATCACACTAAGAGGCCAATTGCGAGTGAATCGGAATCATCAAGTCCCAAACTTCCAACCAACGAACTGGTGGCGGCCGGCGTGGCATCTGTTCTTCAACCTTCGTGCGAGCGACGGTACATCGTCTCTGCGACATTCTGATAATCCCTTGAACAGGTGCCGGGTGGTGAACTGAGCATTGATTCGTCGTCCCAGGCCACCTCTGTACGAGTCGTCATTCCTCTCAAGAAATCCATGACATAAATATGCCGTGCTGAGACCGGAAATACCCGACGTCCTGCTGCTGGATATTCGTTTGCCCGGGACTGGTTCTGACGGTATTCCCCTGCTGAAGCATCCACACCGCACACAATTACATACGTTGCATTTACGACGAGCTGCATGTGCATTCCAAGTCCGAAGTTGTCTGCAAGGCTCTGCGAAGCCGGATCATCTACTAAGCTCTCAATTCCAGTCTTTGCCGTTCCAAAAAAAGCCCAAGTATGCCTACCGCCGGCCACTTATGGTGCGTAGGCTGGGTTCAGTTTCTGAAGACAACGCGAGCAAAAAGATACGCTCGCCAAGACTAACTGAGCGCGGATCGCTGGCAAGTCATGAGTGGCGAGAGCGCCGCCAGTCGAAACCGCCTTCCCATCGATAAGGAACGTAGGTACAACCATGCGAATACGACACACCATTCCCGCACAATTCTCCTTAGTTATATGCTCCGCGCTCTTAACGCTGGTTCTGCCGCTGACAGCAGCCGCACAGGGAAAGATCGCATTTACATCCAACCAAAGCGGTAACAACGACATTTGGCTGATGAACCCCGACGGAACGAACCAGGTTAATCTGACGCAGAATGCGGCGAATGATTCGGATCCTGCGTTCTCGAGTAATGGGTCGAAGATCGCTTTTGTTTCTGACCGCGACGGTAATCTTGAAATCTATGTGATGAACTCCGTTGGTGCGTTTCCGACGCGAATTACCAACAACGCGGCAGGCGATTTCGACCCGGTATTCAGCCCTGACGGCTCGAAGATCGCCTTTACGTCGAACCGCGATGGTAATGACTCGATCTACGTAATGAACGTTGACGGCACGAACGTGGTCAGGCTGACCAATTCCAGCACGGATGTCCAGCCTACATTCTCGCCGGATGGAACCAGGATCATTTTCGCACGCGTGGGTGGGTCCGCAATTGCTCTCTATTCAATGAATGCCGACGGCACTAATCAGACTCAGTTGACAAACTTCACAGGAGAAATCAGCGGCCAGCCGAGTTTCAGCCCTGACGGCCAGAAGATCGTGTTTTCCAGCGTTCGTGTATTAGCTGGACATACGGACCCCGAGATCTATGTGATGAACTCCGACGGGAGCAACCAGCTCCGACTCACAGTCAGTCCAGGTAACGACGAGGAGCCCGCATTTAGCCCTGACGGCTCAAAGATCGCATTCCGTTCCGAGCGTGACGGTAATCCTGAAATCTACGAAATGGATGCTACAGGGGCGAACCAGCAGCGGATCACCTTTGGGGGCACAGGAATCAATAATGTCGCGCCATCATGGAGCAGTGTTCCAACAGTTAACGTCGATATTCCGGACGACCTTGCGGCCGAGCAGGGCACTACACTTACCGTTCCGATCAATGTCACGGACACCAGCGGGATGAGGGTAATCTCATTTGACTTCGCCATGAATTACGACCCGGTGGTCTTGCAGCCACAAGCTGTGCCTTACGACAAGACCGGCACCCTGTCAGCCAATTTTGAGATAAACGCCGGTACCAGCACTCCCGGACGAATCGTTATATCCGGATTCGGCTCGGCCCCTTTGACCGGATTTGGGACTCTTCTGAAACTTAAGTTCAACGTCATCGGCACACCGCCGACTTCAACTGATCTGATCCTAAATCCGTTTACGTTTAACGAGGGAATTCCGTTCGCGCAGGTGACGGGAGGACGCGTTTTTGTTCAGGGCACTATAAACGGCACAGTGCTTTACGGCACCTCAGCTGCCGTGCTCGGTGTGCCGAACGTGAGCCTTTTCGCGGCCGGATCTCCAAACGTTTCGACGACGACCGGTTCGGATGGGACATATCACCTTGGTGGTTTCGGACCCGGTGTATATACCGTCACACCATCAAAGTCCGGCGACATCAGCGCTATAACGGCCCTGGATGCGTCGCTCATATCGCAATTCCTGGTCGGCTCGACTGCCTTAACGACGAATCAGCGGGCGGCTGGCGACGTTTCCGGGAACGGCACACTGACGTCGTTCGATGCGGCGCTCATCGCGCAGTATGTAGTAGGTTTGATGCCAGATAGCGGAATCACCGGCGCATGGCGATTCCTGCCTCCATCACGGGGCTATGTGTCCGTAGGCAACGAAATCGCGCAGAACTACACGGCGCTGCTGATGGGGGAAGTTTCGGGTAACTGGACACCGTCGCCGGCCGCCCCTCAAAGTAGTTTGAAAACGGCCGATTCGAATAGCAAGCTAACGGTAGCCGGCTCAAGCTCGCCTCAACTTCAAGCGACACACTCTCGATCAGCGCTGGTAACGGTTACTCTTCCCTCGCTTAAGGCCGGCCAGAATCAAGTGATCACTATACCTGTCGCATTGAAACTCGTGGGGACGACTGCGATACAGGCCTATCAATTCGATCTGATGTACGACCCAAGCGTCCTGCAGCTCGACGTCACTGCGGTTGATACGTCCGGCACCCTTAGCAGCGGTCTGGCCGTCGTAACAAACGGCCTCCAGCCGGGTCAACTCCGGCTTGCCGTTTACGGCGCAAATTCGATCAGTTCCAGCGGCACACTACTGAATATTAAATTCCGTGTGATCGGCGCCATTGGATCGAGTTCGAATCTGGTCTTCAACGGCCTGATGCTCAACGAAGGCGACCCAGCCGCCGCGGGCAATAGCGGCAAGATCACCGTTCGGCGCTAATCGACTAAGACCGTCAGCCTTTCACCTGCTTCCCGGGCCTTTCTCCAGCCCGTCCTTAGGCGCGCCGTGATCAAGCAAGAGTTCCGCGTACATCCTCTCTAACTCCCGATTCTCTTCCTCAAGCGCACGCATCAGACGGGTGTCAGATGCTTCCATCCCTCCGAACTTCGACTTCCATTTGAAATAGGTTGCGTGGTTGGACCATGCGCAAAGCTTAGTTTTTCAGCAGTCTGCTAGAGTGAGGCTGACATTCGCGAACGAAGTTTTCCGCGGGACGTTTTGGGGGACGATTCTTACGTTTCTGTTTGAAAACTGAGATCAAGAATTATTCAGAAAAACTGGAGCGGGCGACGAGGCTCGAACTCGCAACTTTCAGCTTGGGAATCTAAAATCTCGATCCTTTATTTTCAACACTTACAAAATCGCTAAGAAAAATGTGCGTGCATGCGCTGCATACCGTACATGCATTGCCTGATTTGCGTGTCGCTGGGGGACGTTTGGGGGACGGTGTGTCACGTCGAATTTAACGAAAGACGGGAGGAGATCAAACACCATGCAAGCGCAGTTAACCCAATCTTCAGCATGTTTATGATTAATTCTTGCGCTGCTTTCTACATCTGCTTCAAGTTCAATCAGGCTTAAGACTTCGGCATGATCTCGAGATGCCTGTAAACACGAATCCATCAATCTTTCTTTGAAGCGGTCGCTAATGGAACCAGAGTAGGAGAGACGTTCCATCCCTCGACTTTTAAGAACGGCCTTGTCTTTTCCAGCGCCCGAACCTTGTAAGCCGCGGAGATATCTCTTTTCTCGCCGGGCAACAATGAAAAATAGTTGTCCTGCCAAATGATCGGTAATACATCGCTTCCAGTACGGCCCTTCTTGATCTGGAGGCGAATAAAGAAAGCGAGCGTCTTACTCGGATTTGAAAGAGTCACGTGCGCTGTCTCGTCACCATTTCGTCGCTCGGTTCGGCCGGATACTACTACGGTCGTGGGCTTAAGTTCTCGTAAGGACGTCATGTCGGCATAGGAGGTTGTCGGTGTGTAAAACCAGGTGGACTTCTGGAAATCTAACAAATCATCTCTGGTCGAGAGCCAGTAAAAGTTTGAGCTAATAGTCTGACCTTGGCTGTTCTGTAGCAGGAGCCGCAGGAAGTAAGTAGGCGTTAGGCTCGGGATTGAAGGAACCTCGAAAGCCTTGAAATTACTTTCCGCAGGCAGGTTAAGTTCAATTGTCTTAGTGAATCTTTCGGCAAGATTCAAGTCATATACCTCAGCGATCAACTTTAGATTTCGCAAAGACTGTAGAGTTGTGTTGACCGCCGCCACGGATTTGTCACCGTAGGAATACTGCACATGAACCGGTTCGCATGCCTTTTTTGTGCCAAAGTACCCACCTCCAGTCATCAGGTAATAATCGTACAAGTGCCAGATCATCGAGGGCCAGGCGTTATTGAGCATCCACTGAATTACTCCAGTAGAGGTGTACCTATTACCGCCATAAGCCTCGAACATCGCGCGCTGGGCCTCGTATGCCATCAACTGCGATTTCCTGGCATAGTCCTCAGCCGACGAAGTCAGGCCATAGCGCGCCTCGAGGGCCGCGGTGAAGACCCTTAAGTCCTTAAATTGGCCCCCGCCGGCGTGATAGTTCCAATATTCATCAATGGGCCACAAATGGTCCTTGGGAAGCATTCGGCCGAGACTCTCAATCGGAGGTACTGCCGGTCCTGGACTAATTTCAGTAGCGAAACCGTGAGCACCACCGAGTCTCGTGTCGAGCGACCAGTAAGAAGGCGGCACCCATTCATAAGGCCCGGCCATTTTAACTCCGGTCGTGCCAGTCACCGTCGTGGTTTTTGCTGTGGCGGAGGAGAGGACGGGGTTGGGCCACTGGTACTTCTTCAGAATGTCAAGATACATTTGCTCGACATCTGGAGGCGGAGGATTGTCACTGCCATTCAACCAGACCAGGAGGCTCGGATGATTTCTCAGGCGTCTGATTTGATCTGCTTGTGACGCGGCGGCAATTGCGTAGTCCTCCTTATCCCACGTCGGACCTTCCTGGTAGTCAGGCCGGTGCTGCCAGTGTTCCCAATGAGAACAGCAACACCATCCAGCGATGATCAGGATTCCGTACTGATCGGCAAGATCAAAGAATTCATCCGGTTGCAGTTGGCCCTCAAGCCGAATCGTATTCAAGTTCATGTCTTTGACGTACTCAAATTCCGTCTTCAGTCTGTTGCGATCGAAGCGCAGGAGCATGTCTGAGGCCCAACCACCACCGCGTATTAGCAAAGCCCTTCCATTAACTCTAAAGAGACGGTGCTCTCGATCTGACTCTGAGGTGATCTCTCGCACGCCAAACCGAGTAGTTTGCTGGTCTGACACTCCACCACCCGTTTCGAAGTGCAAGTGAAGATCGTACAGGTTCTGTCGGCCCAGAGGCGCTGGCCACCACACACGTGGATGACGGACGTTGAGTTGTCGAAACTGGTCTGGTTTAAATGTGACTGTTTTCGTCTCGTTCGGATCGAGTTTAAGACTTTGCCAGAATTCAATTCGCTCAATGCGCCCTTTGACGATCCCATCGAGTTTCCGGTCAGTCACGTTGTGGACTTCGACATTGACTGTCAAGTGCGCTGTATCAACCGAAGGAAGATCGAAATGAGTGATTACTTGAGGATAGCGAAGCGTCACCGGCCCACTGGTTGTGAGGTAAACCTGACGGAAGATACCCATGTTTTTGTCGGGAGGCATTGGGTTCCAATCTACCCAGGTCCATCCCAGGTCATCAGGTTGGGCTGGAAACACTTCGACCGCCAAGGTGTTCAAATCGCCCAGGCGCGCCAATTCTGTGATGTTCAACTCATACACCCGGAACGTGCCGGCTATCTCATCTGACGTGGCAATCTGTTGGCCATTAAGCCAGATGTTGGCGCGGAAATTAATACCATCGAAATGCAGCCAGATGTTTCGACCGCCAAAGCTTGCCGGCAAAGGAAATTGCTTTCGATACCACCATGAGACGGCAAACGGACTGTCTTGTGGCATTGGCCGATTCGAAAAGTTTGCTCCGATCGGGTAACTGCATCCGGGGATTAGTCTTAGATTCATTCCGAAGAAAGGATCTGGGTACACCCTGTGCTCGAGAAGTGCGCCGAGAACTGTGGAAGGAACCGAGGCTGAATACCAGTCTTTTGTCGCCTGAAAACCGTTTTGGGAAAGAACTTCGCCTTTCTGTTTGACCTGAGCAGAAGATTGAATACTCCAACCTTCATGCAGAAAGAGCTTCGAAGTTTGCGCCGTCAAACTCTTGTCGGGAGCCTGCGAGAAGCAGGGAACGATTATTAAAAGAATTAACCAGCCGCAAACCGATAATCTGACCATTGCGTCCTCTCGAAACGAGTCAGTCTCTGGCAACTTCAATTGGTCGAGCAAAAGGCCAGCGTTGTGTATACCACGACCAGATGAGAAAAAAGATTGCGCCCAGCGCCAGCGTGCCCAGTCCAAGAAGAATAACCGGCCACTCTGTCGTCGCAAAAACAAATATCCAGCCAATCAGCGCGACAATACTCGGGAGTGGATAAAGCCACATATGGTATGGGCGTGCCGTTTTTGGAGCGTGTCTTCTGAGGAGCGTGACGGCAAAGATTTGCCCAATGAACTGGATGAGTATCCGGGTCGTAATTAGTGCGTCAATGACCATGCCGAGTGAGATAAAGCTGCAGGCTATGGAGATGATACCGAGCACAACCAGCGAGATATGCGGAAAGTTCTTCGCCGGATGCAGACGTCCGAACACCTTGAAGAAGTATCCATCCTGGGCCGCGGCATACGGAATCCGCGAGTAGCCAAGCAAGAGCGCAAAGACTGAGCCGAATGCCGTCCACAATATCATCGCCGTGAAGATCGTAGCGATCTTCGCGCCATAAATTTTTTCCATGAAGATTGAAACGATGAAATTCGACTCAGGATGAGCTTCGGCTGGAACAAACTCTCTCCACGGCACAACGCCAATAAGCGACAGATTAATCGCAAAGTAAATGATGGCCACACAGATCACGCTGATGATGATTGAGCGAGGAATTGTGTGACCGGGATTCTTCACCTCATCGCCGATATAGCAGATGTCGTAATAGCCGAGGTAGTCGTAAATGCCGATACGCGAAGCCGCACCCAACCCGAAAAGAAAGCCGAACGAAAAATTAAATGCGCCCGGCGGAAAATCAAACGCGCGCGCGAAATTGAAGTGCATCGCGCCGGTAATGATCACTGCCAGCGTTGTCAACAAAGTCCCGATCCACAAGCTCACGGTAATCCTGGCAATCGAAGTGATACGGCGATAGAGCAACACGATATTAATAACACCAATAGCAATAGCGACCAGCAACGTTTCCCCGGGGGTGATTCCTTGCCAGATGTAGCCGGTATACCTGGCAAAACCAATATAGCCGGAGGCTATTTCAAGTGGCCCACTGAGAATGAACTGCCAAATAAAGAGGAAGGCCATTAGCCGTCCGAAAGTCTCGCGACCGTAGGCTTCGCGCAGGTACACGTAACTGCCTCCCGATCCCGGCATGGCGGCACCAAGTTCGCTCCAAACCATGCCGTCAGGAATGGCAACCAAAACGGCCACGACCCACCCCAGCATGGCTTGTGGCCCGCCGAGCGCTGACATCAAAAGCGGAATAGTGATGAATGGTCCGACGCCGATCATGTTCGTCATGTTCAGCGCGGTGGCATGGGTCAGCCCAAACCGTCTGAGAAGATGTTCGCCTAATTTCTCGTTGTTTGCGCCTTCTTTGTTCACTGCGGACCGTTCATTGAGCGTGCATGCCAGGAGAGTCAGCCAATAACCAAGTGGTCATTCCTTTGAACCAAACCGTTAAAACGCAAAATCTAACGAGGAATGATGGGCAGAATGATGGCCGAAGCGTGCCGGGTATCATGATAGATGGTCTGTTTCGCCTGCGCCATCTGCGTTGAACCAAAGATCGGCTCTCCGGTATTGAGGTTGCGATTGAATCTGGGAAAGTTGCTGCTCGAAAGATAGATCCGAATTCTGTGTCCAGCTCTAAAGACGTTACTCGTGGCCCAGAGGTCAATTGTGTATTTATAGATTTGACCGGGGACAATTGTCTCGGGTTGATTCGTCGTGTTGCGATAGCGCGCGCGGACAATGCCGTCTGTCAGAAAGCGCGCGTAGCCGCCCGGATCAACATCCACAAGCAGCGCCGTGAAATCCGTATCCTTAGCAGAACTTGCCGCATATAGTTCGACCGTGATGAAACCCGTGACCTCGATATCTTTCTCCAGAGGCATCGTGGAAAAGACGAGCACATCATGTCGCTTTTCGTTTGGCCTTTGGTCAAACGGGCCGGGCGGATTAGCCAGACCGCAACAGAGTCGGCCTCCGATGGTAGGAACTGGGTGTTGTGGATCGTAATCGTAAGTCTCTGTTCGCTCGCTTGCCGGCGCGGTCGTATTCAAGAGACCATCGCCTTCGATGCTATTCGCTCCGCGCGTCGAATGAAGGAAATACTTGGTGTAACGAGTTCGCGCCAAAGGGAATTCGTTCTCATCGCGCCACGCATTGTCCCCCATCACAAAGAGGCGCACCGGAGGACTGGTCGCATACTCATTCTGAATGCCTTTCAAAACATAATCGAACCAAGTCCGTGCAGTTTCGGTTTGATTGAGCACCGCGTTTTTTCCAAATACTACGTCTCCGACTTTCCCCTCGGGCGAAGTCGGCGTATGCCCCCACGGGCCCACTATTAGACGCTGGCCTTCGCGTGCGGCTTGTGTTGCCGCTCCTTTACGCATGCCCATGTAATTCACGAGAGTTCCTTTGAGAAAAAGATCATGCCAGCCGCCCGCGTGGAGGCCCTTGATATTCAGGTCATTATAATGAGCGGAGATTTTCCAGCGCTTCCAATACTCATCGTCCTGCTCATGCTTGATCCAGTCGCGATAATAGGGCGCAAGGCTCGAGACCTCCGGAAGATTTAGCAAAGGGTAGTCCTCAACCGGCAAATGCTCCACCCACTGTTTAGCCTGACTGGCTGCCCCTGTTCTTCGCCGCAATGTGTCAACAGCGAGAATCGATGACCATGAGCTGGAGAACCATTGCATCAGAGCGCCGCCTTGATAGGTCCAACCGTCGTAATACTCGGAAGCGGTCAGGTAAGGAAAGATGGCGATGAGGTGCGGCGGCTTGGCAATGGCCGCGAGCATTTGCGTGGCTCCCACGTACGAGCCCCCGAACATTCCAACCTGGCCGGTAGAGTACGTGAGCCGACTCGCCCATTCGACGCTGTCATATCCATCCTGGCTCTCGTAGCGAAATGGATAAAACTCACCCTCCGAATCGTAACGCCCGCGCGCGTCTTGCAAGATGACCACATAGTCATGCGACGCCAGCTCAAAAGCCATTCCAGATTCATCTTTACGATTGTACGGTGTGCGCTCAAGCAGGACCGGAAATTTACCCGGCTTGTCGGGCCGATAGATATCAGCCACCAGGGAAACACCGTCCCGCATACGGACGCGACTGTTATATTCAATTCTGACTCGTGGCTGCGGTTCGGCTGAGAGGGCTTGCTGGCGCGCGCTGGTTGAAAAGAAAAAGAATCCTGCTCCGAAGACGGGAAGGCACAAGAGCAGCAAGGTCGCTCGCCACACACGAAATGATGAGCAATTCATATCGTCTCTTTTCTCTTTTGCATCTGGATTACCGACTGGCTGACGCTCCCAATCGGCTGGGGACAAGGGCCCCGATAGACGGATCAAACCGCTTACGGCCTTCAAGGTCCCGCGGCGGAAGTTCCTGAGGATCTCCTCGGTTGACAAAGAGTTTCGAGTCAGCACGTGGGCGAAAGTCAGGGCGGTTTGGATTCAGCTGCCACCAATTCCCGGTAATGATGATCCATGGTTCATTACTGTAACGAACAAACTCTCGCGCAGCCCTTTCCTGAGTGATGTCAGTGGTCGTCTGCGCGCCTTCTGGCAAGACGCGCGCCAGACCCTTGAGTGCTGGGTTCATACTCGTATAGCTCAGAGTGTTGATGACATTAAAGCTTGAATCGAGCTGATAGATACTGGTGTTGAAGATTTCTATCGAAGAGGGCTGGTCATTGATAAAGATGTTATTGCGCATCTTTGTTCCCCAACTACCGTTGCGGCATTGCATAGCGGCGCGTCCCGGGTTGTTCATCAGGACGGTATTGTTTCGCACCAGATTGCTGTGGCAACCCCAGAGCGGCAAGTCATCAGGACCCCTAACTTGATCGAGAGACACCGGGCCCGGCTCGACATAGGATTCATCATAAGGATTGGCATCATCCCATTGCGCAATGCCGTGATTGAAATTCCCGTAAATCAGATTGTTTTGAATTAGAGAGTCTTGCAAACCTGCAAGGTTGAGCGATCCGCCTCCGCCCTTCCCATTGGCGTTGATAACATTTTCTTCGATGATGAAGTTAATTCCCTTCCCATCAGGAAAATTGTTTTCGCCGAATTTCTCAGTTGCCAGTTTGACGAGTCCCAAAGCCCAGTCGCGTCTCGGTTCTTCTTTGCGATAGGCATTTAGCAGCGGGTGTTTCAATAATTCGTGGAATGAGCTGACCGTGTCCAGATTGCATTGGAGACCTCCAGCGTGGCTGCCGAAAAAGATGTTTCGACGAATAACGTAATTATCCGAACCGTCCGAGGCATAAGCGGAATGTTCGAGCGCCGAAAGAGCAAAGACATTATTCTGAATGAGTACGGTATGAGTGTCAGTCGAATGCAGTCCCCACTTGCGATGGTTATGCGAGAAATTGTCGATGATGACAATGTGATGCGTCTGCTTGCCACTGTGCCCGAAATCCCCATCGAGCATTATGCCGGCGCGTGGCCCTCTCGGCTCAAGACCGGGGCCAGTGCTACCTGCGATGTTGAAGCCCTGCACTATCACATGATGAGTTGCCTGCAAAAGGATCATCCAGTCTGGATCGCGTGACGGCTGATTGATCGTCACCTCGCCGGGCTTTCCGATCGCCTTGAAATGAATGTACCGCCAATCACGAGCATCGATTTTGTCTTGGACAACAAAACCCGCGTAAGTACCAGGCATTACTGCGATCAGATCACCACCTCTGGCTGCGTCTGCCGCAGCCTGTAGAGTCTTGAAGACCGAATAGACCCGATATCGACGCGTGGGCCCAACCTGGTCACCTTCACGTGAGTTAAGATTGAGTGCAGAGACCCTGATAATTTGCGGAGAATGGCCTGAAGCATTAACGACAAGAACGCGAGTGTATCTTTTCTGGATATGAAGCGTGTGGTTAACCCACTCGTCGGAATTTTTTGTCTTGTAGAAAACCGGCGGAGGTGGCGTCTTCCCACTCACGTCCAGATACTGACCGGGAAAAAAGGAAAGGGTGAAGATTATGCCTATGGCTCGGTGCATCTTTGCTCCTGCAGTCGTGTTAGTTGGATCTTATTTCACCTGCTGCGGATACTGATACTATTTTTCGTTCACCTTCACCTGCGCTTTCAGTCTAAACTACAAGAGCTTCGCTTGTTCACAGCCCAAGACCGAAACCTCCATGAAGAAGTTTTTATCAACCCTGGTCACAGTTCTTCTGTTCGTCCTACTGACACCAGGCAGCTATGGGCAGCAAGGTGACGACAGCGCGGGCACGTTTCATAAAAATGACATTAGCTATTCTACTGAAGTTGCAACGCCACATGTCGGCTGGGCTTCCAAACTTCCGGGCGGTCCTCTCAAATCGTTCTTCATCCCGTCTGTTCAATATGGCCGAGACCTGGTCGAGTTGATGCAGCGGCTAGAGCTTAAACCAACCACCGTTTCAATTGACCGCGAGTGGGACATCAACTGCTGGGGAATCGGCGACTATTACGGGCACGAATATCGCGGCGACCGCGACGACTTCCAGACGGTTTACGGGTATGTAGAAAAAGATCTGACCGGTCCTGCGCCGTTTGAAGTGCTGGTCATCCCGGGCCTCAACGGCTGGTCCCGCATGACGCGCGCTACACGCGATGCGATTCTTCGCCGCGTGCAACAGGGCGCGGGCCTGGTTCTTCTGCACCCGTTTGTCGGCGACGTGAAAGGTCACCCCTTCAAAGGAGATGAGCCGCTCGGCGACGAGCGTATTTGGGACGTCTCGCCTTTAGTCGACGTAGCGAACGACACCGTCAACGAACGCGGCTATCCTGAGATTAACCAGGACGCAGTGACTAAGGGCAAATGGGAGATCGCACAAGAGCACTTCATCACCGAAGGGTTGTCTCTCGATTTGCTGCCCGAAGGAAACGTGGGTGGTCCTTTTTATAAATACCGGGCCAACGGTGAGGTACTGATCAAGTCGGGAACATATCCGATCGTCGCCGTGAAGAATTATGGGAAGGGACGCGTGGTTGCATTCTCCTACGTCGAGGAGGGATTCACGCCGAAAAGCGTAGACGCGGTGGAGACCAAAACCTACTGGGACTACTGGGAGTATCAGTACGACCTGCTCGCACGCGCCATCCTGTGGGCCTCAG
>Ga0126375_10000309_pt1 | contig 12524 bp, 11 predicted proteins | sample PanSoiMetPlot_14_FD_109577 | JGI IMG/M metagenome (GOLD analysis project Ga0126375, IMG submission 109577) | Tropical forest soil microbial communities from Panama - MetaG Plot_14 | ecosystem: Environmental > Terrestrial > Soil > Tropical forest | place: Panama | collected 2016-02-17 | reverse complement strand
ATTCTGCAAATTCCAGAACGTGTCATCCGTTTTCAGGTTGTCAGCCGACAAACGGTAGAGATTCACGTCAAGTGCGGCAGAGCCTCCAGGGCCGAACTGGATTTGCGCGCCAGCGCCCCCACCTGGGACACCATCGAGAATGGTAAATCGATTGGTCGTATCTGCGACTCTCTTCGCCGTGAGAATCGCATATCCAGTTCCACCAATGGATGAACACATCAATCCTTGATCGACGTTGCATTGCAGCGCACCTGAATAGATCACCAGACCCCAGTTCCCGTTAGTGGGATGCCATCCCAGAGAGACGTTGGCACCCGCAGCCTGGAAACTGTCATCTGTCCTGAGCGTGTCAGCAGCCTGACGATAAAGATTCGTGTCGAGCGCAGTGCCGAACATGATTCCCGCAGGATTGCCCGGAAGACCCCAGTTGGACAGGTTTCCCATACTCAAATAGGCACCCTCGACCTGCATGTACCCACCCGTGTAAAGGGCACCATCTGTGCGGAGAATTCCAGCAGCCGAGCGGTAGAGGTTCGTGTCGACTACTGCCGAACCACCCGGCCCCCACTCGAACAATCCGCCCGACCATATTTTCAAACGAGGTTGGGCTTCGGAGCCGATAGCAGACATATAGGCAACCGCCGTAGTAGCCGCTGGATTGGCTAGGAAAGAGACGTTCGCGTCGGCAGCGATCATGCGTCCATCCGTCTTCAACTGGTTCGCCGCTGAGCGGTAGAGGTATATGTCACCTGCACTACCCCAGTATAGCCGACCACTGGCGTTGGCGTAATCGACGTAGGCGGAATTGTTGATGATCCCTTGTCCGCCCACGATGAAATTGTCATCTGTTTTCAGCCAGTCAGCAGATGTTCGGTACAGGTTCGTGTCGAGGGCTGATGTGCCGCCTGCGCCCCACTCGATCTTGCCATTCGCATCTAGCCTGTAGGCGGGCTGTGTGTCACCAGCCAGGAACTTGTTGGTGATGAGGCGTGTGCCAGATGGAACCACCACATCAGCAGGCAGACCTTGGATGGTTGACCAGTTGGTTGCGTAATCTGTGGCGCTCGTCTTGACCAGCGCTTGGCCAGTTGTACCTCCCGTGGGTACACCTTGCCCTGGCGCGCCAGTCGCACCGACCGGCCCCTGTGGGCCTGTTGGGCCTGTAGCTCCTTGCGCGCCCTGTGGACCTTGTGGGCCTGTCGGTCCTGGTGGTCCCTGTGGACCTGCTGGTGCTGGCACATTAACGGAGACTAGAGTATCAGCGTTGTTAGCTGGGAAAGCACCGGCACTATCTACGGGTGTGACTGGGTATCTGAAGTAAGTACCCATGTCAGTACCGGGTGCCGTGAAAGTGTAGCGACCCCATCTGGACGAGTCAACCTGAGACTGAAGATAGATGCGGTTTCCAGGCTCGAATGTCTGCAAATAGTTCGTTACATCGGTACCCGCCGCGTTGGTCTTGGAGATGTTGATGTTGGTAACGTTAGCCCAGCTTGTCCCAACGTTGACACCAACCTCGCGAGCGGCTGCGCTAGTGGTGGTTGTGGTCCATCTCCACGTACTTGTGTAGACTGTGCCACCGCCACCAGTAGCCTGCTCGACAGGATTCTCAGGCCACCAGTTAGCGATCCACATCTCGCTGTTATCATCGATAATGATAACACACTCGTCACCACGTTGAGGCCCGATCTGGGCGTCAGACCGTGTAGGCCATCTCAGGTCTTCCCATCTGAGTTTCCTGTCCAGACTAGGGATGACGACAGACACACGATCCTGTTTGTCTACAGCATCGGTAGCTACCACTCCCGCCCAGATGCGCTGGAGCGGTTGCTGGCCCTCAGTCTCACCGTGAAGATAAGGCATGACTAATACCCACAGTGAATGTGATTGGTGTGATCATCGAGAGTAGGCCCGTCATATGGTCCTCCATAGGTCATCCTCAGACAGAAATCATCGCGATGATTACCGTATCCTCCGCTAATCATCTGGATTGGTCTGAAAGCATCCGGCACTGAATTCCTGATGACCTTAGCCAGATTCCTGGTGTCCGCACCTGCCTTATCGCTGTTGATCGCATTGCCATTGACTGAACTGATGTCAACCGCATGACCCGTAGAATGGCGACTTGGATTACTGGATCTGTTCACGGTACAATCGTGGTCTGAGCAGATCGCGTATGTGCCAATAGTATATCCAGCATTAATCAGCCAGACCAGCAGTTGCAGTACCCTAACATCAAGAGGATACGAACCACCACACTGACTCGACAGTCTCTCACCAACAGAGACCCTGCGAATCTGAGCAAGCTGCTGTCCATTGTCATCCGTGTATTGCTTCGTATTAGCAAAAGTCAGCAGTTGCCTCGCGAGAGTTACACTATCAAGAACTCCCACCTGACTGGCTGCGGCACCAATAGGATTGGGAATGCCTCCCGTTGATGGATCACCAGCGACGCCCTTATCGTCTGTTCCCCCCTTATCGGCGTGTGGGAACCACGACGTGTTGAGTTCCGGTTGTTTACCGGCAGCAGGCTCAGGAAGCGATGGATCAAACTTGATGAGAGTCACGTCAGCTTCCAGACTGAATAGATCCCGCGAATATTCTGAGACAATCCATCTCCCGTTGAACGGTCCCATATTCTGTACAGATATGACATTCCCAGGTGGGATCATCCATCTACCGACACGAACCCCAAGCGAGAGAGTCGCCACCTTCTTGTTGCTGTCCACATCACCATCCAGAGATGTGACGCCATCTGCGAACTCAGTCAGGATCATCTGCGGCTGCTGCATGAGCATGTCATCCTGGCTCAGATAGTAGAACGTCCCACTCACGAAGAAACCAAACCAGTTCACTTCCCGTGCGAGCCTTTGAATACAGGTCCAGCTATCTTCCGGCTTGCGGTACTTCTGTCCTGCTCTGTCATAGATGTCTCCACGCCAGAAATAGAACTCACCGTTACCACCGCCACCACCAGGAAGCGTCGCATGTTGACCGTTGTCTTCTGCGATACCGACAGTATCCACGTCACCGCCGAGGATGCCATAGGCATTCAGAATCCTCTGCGCTTCCCACCTGTACTGGCCATATCTGTATGGATAGCCACTCCTCTGTACAGCCTGACACAGATCGTTGTAGGACAGGTTGGGATTCTTCTCATCCTCAGCAATCGCGTGCTTCATGAAATTGCGTGTGGCAGTCTCAGGATCCGTGCGATCTTCATAGGATCCCCAGTATTGATCGATCTGCTGGAAGAGTCCCGCACTCGTCCCATCACCGCCAGGATTGTTGATAAGGCTACTCTCCTCAATCGCAGTCATGAGAGCACAGATGATTACCTTCCTGCGGATGGTCTGTTTCTTGCGCATATCTTCGCAGGTAGCGATGATGATTCTCGCATTCTGAAGACGCTGGTCATTAGCAGGATATGGCCCACCACCTCTGACCATGAATCCTGCGCCACCCTTCCTCTTCACTATGATCGGTGTGTAGGCAGGAGGCATCGGATCTTGGACTGGCTCTGATTGTGGTTCAAGTGGAATTCCCTTGGCCTTATTCAACGCAGTATCCAATCCAACCGTGTCTTCGGCGAATGCCTGGACAGGCTGAACTTTCCTAAGCTCAGGAATCACAACAGGAATATCCAGCTCCTTGACCTCACGAATCAGATTGAGAATGAACTGTGCTCGTGTAACCTTCGATCTACTGGCGATCTTCCACTTGTTGTAGGTTCTGAGAATGGCAATCTCACGATCCTCGAACTTGAGCGTCAGATCATCTCCCTGTTTTTCTACGCCCTTCAGTCTGAACCACAAACCGTCCACCTGTACATCAAGATCGCGACCCAACAGATCCGAATGGAGTATGGCTCTGTCGTAATCATTGATGGTCACCGCTAGCTCAGTAGAAGCCTGCATATTGCGCGAGACACTCCCACTAACGATGCGAGTAGCGATGTCAGTCATCACCTTGCTTGAGATGTACAGAACAAATCTGTCCATGTCAATGTCTGTTCCCATCATCTCACGTTGCAGGGCACGCGGTGAGACTGTGGAAAGCTCAAGCATCTTGCGCGCAGACAATGTTTTGCTAGGTGGCATTACGGCCCCGGACCTCCCGCGAAGAGAGGATTTCTGCCAGGTGATTCTGCACCAGTAACACCACCGATAGGTGGCGGAATCATGATGAGAATTCCTGGCTTGAGTTTCTTGCCATCACGGATACCAGTGGAATCTTTGAGAGACTGCAACGTGATGTTCTTTGCAGCCGCAATCGATTGAAGCGTATCTCCCGCTCGTACCCTGTACGGAACACTCATGGGTGGTGGCTTGTTGATAGTCAGCACGGTTTCCGGTTCGTACTCAAGACAGTTGAGAGTCGCATCTTGACGCATCCGTACACCCGACCCACGATTACGCCTCCAGTAAACGTTGTCACCCCAGTCAATAGTCTCCATTACCCATACCCCACCAGATACCGGAAGTGCGCCATCGATTCGGAACGTGTATGGAGGTACCCGATCCCCACGCGATTGGAGTAGCTGTGTAGTTCTCCTGATGTCGTACTCCACGTTCTTGTCATCAATCCACCCATCAAAGATGACAGGCACAGCCATTCTCCACGGATCTTCACCCTTCCACACGACCATCGACTTCCTACGTGGACGCTCAATCACGTCCCAACGAGCACCACCGCTTATGATCCTCGGAGCACCGAGTCCACGTCTGACTGAGATTTTCCACCCATTCGACGCACGAATGAGATAGAACTTGCTAGCGTCTAGAGGCATAATCCTGGTTCGCTCTCGCCACTGCGGTTGCTAGTACCTTCCTGTCAACCACGAGATTCACCACAATCGGTTTGTTATCTCCACCACCTCCGTAGCCCCGCCAATCCACAGGCTCCACCTGTGCATTGGGTGTGATCCGTGAGCCACCAGGCATCTGCACTAGCTCAGGCCCACGCTCACCCACCCACGCGAATCCACCCGCATGGATACCACCCATCTGATGTGAACCGGGAACCCCAGGCGGAAGCGCATAACCCCCAATCTTTCCCGCTATGCCCGCCGCACTCTTTACAAACCCGAAGATTCCCTTTGCAGTGGATTGCCACGGTTTCGTGATGATGTCCACGATCTTGACGGCTAGTTCGTAGACTTGCTTCATGAAGCCCACGATCTGACTCCAGTACTTCACGATCAGACCAACGGCACCAACCATCCATCCGATCGGACCAGTAGCCATCAACAAAGGTCCAACCCACGCCCAGTTCTTCCACATGAAACTCGCCGTTCTATTCACGAGATCGTGGAACGCTTTCCACTTGAAGTACAGGACTACCAACACGTAGGTCAGAAGAACAATCGCAGCCACGATTCCCAGGACAGGTAGCGCGACAATCTCACCAGCAAGAAGAGCAGCCGTAAATTCCCACGTCGCTATCTTCGCTGCTCGCAACGAGAGAACCAGTTTCGTCGCCAAAACGGCAGCAAGCTGTCTTGCCATTTGCATGTTGGTTACCTGAGCCGCAGTATTAGTAGCAGTAGCTCCAGTATTGGCAGTAGTAGCCGCAGTGGCGGCCCCTGTAGCCGCAGTGTTGAGAACCTTAACTCTAGTCTCGACGCCAAGTGAGAAAGCAAGCAGATTGAGCGCGATTCGTGTGCCAATAAGCACAGCCTTGTATGCACCAATAGCTATCTCAGCAAGCAGGACCGCCGCTCTCTGAACGAGGAAAAGACTAGTAAGGATACCAAGTGCAATTCCGAAAACCTTTGCTGCCACTCTATTCGCCCCGAACAATGAGGTTAGCTTATCGAGTGGCCAGAGAGCCGTTGAGATGGCCTTAGCAAACAGGAACAGTGCTCCCGCCGTAGCTTTGATCCAGTACTCAAAGAGGATGAAGAAGTTGATGACGGCATTGGATCGCGGACTGATTACCCTGTTGATCGATTCCGCGATATCTGTCAGTCCAACATCTTTACCAGACTTCGCCATCTTCACCAATTCCTCGTTGACCTTCTGAAGCCTACTACGGATGGCCTCGAACATACCACCCTGAGCACCAGCGGAACCCATCGCCACTAGATCCTTGAAGGTTGTCCATGCACCATAGAGAGTCTTGTTGGACTGTCTCCATGCTGCGTCATCGAACCCTGGCCTCTTCATGTACAGGATGAACGCCTTGGCAGCATCGGTTGCGGTAATCAGTCCCTTGCTGACTGACTTCTTGACCTCTTCACCCGTGGCATGATAATACCACCGAAGAGCCTTGGTCATCTGTACATTGTCTCGGTTCAACTGAAGCAGGACTTGACCGTTCAGAGTACCGATGGCGAACATATGAGCCAGAGCTAGTGATGCACGCTGGAGAGATTGGCCTGTCAAAATACCCATAGCCGACAGTCCGTTGGTGAGAGCCTCGATCAGATTATTCGAGAGCTTCAGATCCTCCGTGAAAGAGAACAGACGCCGTGTGGCCAGCACGATGTCTCCGAACTCGAACGGAGTCTTGGCAGCGATGATGTATAGCTCTCTTAGTTCCGCGTTCGTCTTCGTTTGATTCTTGAGAAATCCGTTTAGTGCAACACTAGCCTGCTGCATTGTATTCGCGTAGTCGAAACCCAGCTTGGCAATGGCTATACCGGCACCAACAACTCCCATCGTCAGATAGAACAGACCGCGCCTCGCCATGAATGTCGCCTGATTCAACGCGAATGATTTCTTCGTCGTGTTTGTCATGGCAGTAGCAAGGCCAGCATTCGCCATTGCCAGTCGTCTGGTCGCCAAAGCAGCCTGATTTATCTGGGCACGGTATTCTGGCCCGCCCAGCAGGTGTAGCCTAACCAGAACTTGTTGCGAGGCTGAGAGTGCGCCGAATGGCATGTTATCGATTCATTTCTTGAAGAGCTGGCCTACGCAGTTGGCAATATCCACAGCAAGACTGTGGTCGAGATTCTTACGCAGCTTGGCAGCCTCGTTACCAACGGCAACTATCAAGTTTCTCTCCGTGGGATCTTTTGTTGTAAGGAAACGCATGGGATCTATACCGAGGACAGCAAGCTGAGCGGCAGTCCCGATGACCTCGGTACCTATTCCCCCAGTTGCCAGAACTCCAGATCAAGGTCTGCTTTGGTATTTTGCAACCATCGCGATAGTCTCTCCGCGTGTGCCATGATTGCAAAATCGTTGTCACCAAACAGACGCTTGACCACAACCCTGGCAGAGCCATCACCGTTCATGCCCATAAGTTCGGCAAGTGTACTGTCGAATTCGCATGGCTCACCAGTGTCATGTGGATCGAGCATGACAGGCTCGGGTACGTCCTCTGGCTGGACGTAGATTCCCTCACAGAGAGCAATCATTGTGTCCATCGCGATATAGAGATTACGAGAGAAAGCATCCTTCTGCTCTCGCTGTACCTTACGGGCGATAGCATCCAGTTGCTTGCCTGACTCAGGCATTCCGTACTTGATTTGCAGTCCGGTCTTCTCGTATCCCTTAACCGGAATCATCACCGACTTCGTAGAGGCGATATCATCCAGTTCCGCTTGAAAGGTGTCCAACAAAGATTGCGAGATTCCGCCGCCCTCGGTTAATAACTGCCGCACAGGGGGTGTGGGGTCGAAGTCGTCACCATCAACCCCCGCCTCACGTGGTTCATCGAAATCAGTCATGCTCTCTCCTCATGACGGTAAACAGGGTGCGCTTACGGATCGACGATGTGTGGCCTATCTTCTACTGTGATCTCGATCTCGATCATCGCAGCACCAGTAGCCTCGGAGTCCGTATCGGGAATGAGAACCCGCTTGACTTTTCCGCTCCACACGATCTTCTGTCCATAGCGGTTTCCGTCGAAGTCCATCGGTTGCTGTGTGATCTTTGCTGTCTGCTTTCCTACAGCATTCAGCAATCCGATGACCCGCTTGTGATCGTCCACACCGTCGTAGATTTTCTGGATCGTGACGTTGCCAGGGTTGACACGTCCGCCAAGGCTGAGCTTGGGGTTCATTCCACCTGGCCAATACACAACCTCGTCCGAGTCAAGCTCTCCACCTGACTTCTTGTCCCAGATGCCGAAGTTGTTGCCGCCCACTTGCAGTCGGATTTCCCACGTATCCTGGCGTGTGCTGTTCTGGCGAGTTGGCTTGTAAGGCAGTAGTGGCACGTTAACCTCCTCTCGTTACTAGAGCGGCTGAGTAACCATCCGCTTGACAACAGCGATTTCCACGTACTCAGCGAACGGAGCCATCTTCACCGTGACAACTGCGTGAAGCTCGTTGTTCGCCAGACGTGCTAGCGTGTTTACAGAAGGGCCGGTATCCACACGGAAAGACTCAGCGGGAGAAGCCCCGAACAACTCACCAGCGAAGTAGTGATCGAGCATTACTCCGGTCAATGCATCATGGAACGAATTGATGAGTACGCCGTTCTGACCGTCGATCTGTGAGAAGATGTAGTTCTCACCAACCTCATCCAGTTCAGCACTCAGTTCCATGTAGAACCTGGCATTGCCGAAGTCCACCCAGTTGGCGTCACTGATAGCGTTGACGTTGGAGCGCCAACCGTAGTTGCGGATGCCACCCAACATGCGGCGGATGATGTTGCAGTTGGAACTGTTGAGCGTGGTGCGCTGCGTGTCTGACCAGTCAGGCTGGGTCAGATCGACCACGTACTGAGCCACACCATAGTTACCTGCGGCAGGCTGATTGGTACCGACACTAGGATCGTTGCGAGCCAACATGCCAGCGATGTACGCGCATGGCGGAACCGACCGAGTTGTGCCCGTGGTCAAACCAGGAACGATGCCCCACGGAGCGAAGCAGGCCGTAAACCTTGAGGTTATCCCGGCGGCTGCGCTTTGTAGAGTAGCCACAGTAGGAGTATCAGGCAGATCCAGAATACCCACACGATTACTCGTCTCGACATGAGCCTTTACCTGTGAGTATGCCGTCGAACTTGTGCGACCAGGCTCACTTACCTGGCCTGGACCTAGATCAGGCAGGAACAGCGCGAGAGCGGTGGCCCACTGTGCATCCGTGATTGCCGCACGATCATCGTTACCTGCGCTAAGTGCGGCAGGCGCGACAACTGCGGGCAGGAGCGTACTCGCGCCCAATGCAATGCGGATGTAGCTGCTGTACTTGCTCCACGTCACAGCAGATCCCTGGTCACCCAGGTCACTCGACTGTTCGAGGATTGCGTTAGCAGCATCAGTCACCTGGATCTGATAGGTATTGGCAGCTATACCAGCTACCACACCCACCTTGATGTTGGCCGACCAGGCGCCTGGGCCGTTTGCGTTGACTACGAGGCTGATGCCAGCACTGGCGTCCAACAGGTTCTTGGTTCCAGTGGTAGCAGCAGGCCCGACCACACGGCCGATGTAGACCTGATTGCCACCCTCACGGAAGTAAGTCTCGACAGCATCGTAGAGTACGCTGTAGGACTGACGCTGACCAAAGACCGTGACGAACTGATCCAGCGATTGAATCATTGTGGCTGCGTTGGTGGGTCCCTTGTCTGTGGTACCAGCGGCGAACCACGTGCCTGTGTCGGTTGGTAGGGTTACTGGAGTTGGCAGTTCTTGCAGAACAACTGCAACTCCTGGTCTACTTGTCATTAGTTGTCACCTCCTCTGCTGGTGCTGCCGGTGCTGACATTACCGCTGCCACTTCTTCCTCTGTTGGCTGTGCAGCACTTGTATCCAACAGATACGCCATCTGTTCTGGATCGATTGCAGCATAATCGGCTGCTGCCAGATCCACGAAATCACCAGGCCCGACCTGGAGAACCACGCCACTTCCCAACTCAAGCTCAGTCGCGTGATCTCCAAGGAACCTGTACCGCGTCGTGGTCGCTGACTTACCCTTGGCTGCCATCTACCTGTTCACACCTCCTCATTTATGCCCTTGAGTTGCAGATCAATGTCAACTGTCTGGACCTCGCCAAACTCGGTAGGAGCACCTGTGCCTGGGAATTCTGGCCCACCATACCTGGATGCCACATTGTCCACATCAAACGAGAAGTACAGACTAGCTGCCTTGTACAGCATGTGCTGAGATGGGATGGGGATGTCGGGATAGTCTTCCTCGATCCACGCCACCTCGATCACAGTGAGGCCCATAGCACGGGACTCTTTGGCAGCCTTGTTCAGCACGATTCCACGGGTGGCTGCTCCGTATGCCTTGACCAGCATGTTGGATGATTGCTCGTCCTTGGCTGCTGTGGCCACTCCCACACCCAATCTCCACATAGCTCTGTAGAACCCTGAGCCGTCGTGGATTGGTGTATCCAACAGACCCGGCGCGAGGACAACGACCTTGGGAATTTTCTCTCCCTGTTCAGCATCAAACGAGTTGCGGTTGGTGTAGTTCTGCGGTGCTGGCAAGAGAGTGGGAGAGATTGAGAGTTGTCGTGCCTGTTCTGCTAGGTACGTCGAATACCACTTCTGTAGGGTGAAGATGACTGCATCCTCGATCTGGGACGCAGACACCATCTGCTTGAATACCGATGAGATTACGCCAGCCATCACATAGTGGGCTTCTCGAACGACTTGGTGATGTGCTGCAACATCCAGCTCGCCCATCTCTTCTGGTCATAATCAGAGAACCGCATGAACGGCCTCATTGGTACATGACCTCTACCGTACTCATGCGTTGTGGCTCCTGGCCTGTACGTGCCGAACGTGAAATCATCAGATTCGACTTGGAGGATCTGGTATGGAGCATCCAGCTTCGTCACGCTGTTGATGAGTTTGTCCGTATCAATCAGGATCGTGTCATGACCCTTCTTGCGGACAGTGGCTTCCGCTAGCTTGGCCCAGCTACCTCCGCTACGCCTACCACCAGACTTCCAGATTTCCTCTTCCAGGCGCATGATATCGAGAATGATCCTGTAGTACACTTCCTTCATATTGACGGTACTCATGCCGCTCTCCTGCATATGCCTAGCGACAACTGCTGGAGTACCGTAGTCCTCGACACGCAGGATCATTACCATCTCATACCGCCTAGAGTACCATGCCCATCGTGAATGCTCTGTCTGTGTCGTCCACGGGATTGAAGTCACCATCTTGCATGTTCAGACTGGGAGCCTGACCACCGCCGGTATCGATGATGACGATATCGCCATCAACGATCTTCTGCAACATATCCATCGCCTGATCGTACAACCTCTGTGCGAAGTTCTGATCGTCGATGATGACCGACGTACGTGCTGCCTCGTTGAAATACACACGTGCAGCAATCAACATCGAGGCAATCTCACGGATGGTGTCAGGCGTGGTACTAGGTGTTGCCCAACTCATGAGCGTGGTTGCGTCGAACAGTCCCGACAAGAAACCACGAATCATGCGCGCCACACTGACTTGGATCAGATCAGTGTTATCTGGTGTAGCCTCGATTACCTCACCATCGAGATGCGCATTGACATCATCCAGAGTGGCCATGATCTCGTTGGCCGGTATATTGTGGATGGGATCGGTGTCGTAGTTCTCACCTGTCGCATCCGCAAAGTTGACCTTGTACCAGCCATTGACGAGACTAGCCTTCTCCGTCGTGAACGAGATGGGCTCTGGATCTGACGGATCAACCGACACCGGGTCGATTGTGATTGTGTCTATCAGCGCCCAGGGGCCAGCAGCCGAGGAAGCCTCGTTGATGTTGATCGTCGTCCACGGCTTGCCATCATACCGTGGCATCAGATCGTAGCTCCTGAAGGAAACTACGTACGCCATTGGTCCTCAGCTTCAGTTACTTGTGAATCCTGCGGATACGCCCCCGATAGCCGAACATGATCCGCCGTGTTCTTTTCACGAGGATGCCTTGGTTGATGTCTTAGCAGCGGGTGCGGGTGCAGCCTCAGCAGGTGCGGACTCTGCGGCCTCTGCATCAGCAGCGGCAATCTCTTCCATCGTCTTACCTGCGGTTGCTGCACTCAGTTGAAGCTCCTCAACTGCCGACTGCATTACTGCCTGGTTGCGCTCATACTCGGCAGGCGAGATATCAGCGGGCACGTCAGGATACTCTTCCTCACGAACCGCACCAGACGCGACTAGCTCATCCCACTCCTCACTGCTGATGTTGAGTTGGCTCTGACTGATCTCGTCACCAACGTGGATCACGTTGACAGTCTGGCCCCACTCGTTCCTTTCGATGTCGAAGTTCGACCATGCATAGTACTTGCCAGCCATTAAGTTTACCTCCTTCCTCTCTCCTAGAAGGCAGTCGGGGCGAACGCTGTGGTGATGAGATAACCAGCAAGCGCAGACACGACCTTCAGATCGTACTTGAACGACACACGAACGATGTCAGCCTTGCGAGGCTCCTCACGCCAGCGATCCACAGGCCGCGTAGAACCGTCGGGGTACGTCTGTGCAAAGGTCTTGCCGAACGTGAACTGGTTGAGGCCCAGCCCAGGATCGACAATGCCCAGCCACACATCCTTGCCCCAGAAGGATGCGACAGTGACGGTGGCGTCGATGTTGTTGGCTGTGTTGTACACGGAGTCCACAAGCAGGACTGT
>Ga0126375_10000308_pt1 | contig 12529 bp, 14 predicted proteins | sample PanSoiMetPlot_14_FD_109577 | JGI IMG/M metagenome (GOLD analysis project Ga0126375, IMG submission 109577) | Tropical forest soil microbial communities from Panama - MetaG Plot_14 | ecosystem: Environmental > Terrestrial > Soil > Tropical forest | place: Panama | collected 2016-02-17 | reverse complement strand
CTTTCAGAGCGTCGGGACCGGCGAGATGGGCGCCGTCGGCGCCAGCACGTGCAACGATGTCAGGACGGCTATCGACGAGAAGCGCCACGCCCGGGGCTTGCACTGCGGGTGCCACCGCTTTGACCCAGTTGATCAGACTGCGTTCGTCCGTATCGGGCAGGCGCAGCAACACCGCCGCCACATCGACCGCGCGAGATATTTCGGTCAACTGCCCGGCCAGGGCCGCGGGGTCGTTCGCCGCGGGGGTGAGAACGTAAAGGCGCGGGGCCGTTCTGATGCCGGATCGGGGGGTCATCGGATCGTGATGTCTTACTTTGGGTAAATTGGCGGCATTTTACCATTCCATGGCCTATCGCGGCGCCGACAGCCCGAGCCCTGGCATGATTGCGATTCGTTAGTGCTCAACTGCGTGCGCCGCAAGGTCCGCAAAGCCGCACCTGCGGGGCGGTGATTTACACATTGGAAATTGATCCTGATCCGGACGCCTCGGGTCACAACGACTAACGGCCACGATTTCCTTCAGGTTCCAGATCGATGGCGAGCGCCTTCATGACACGGTTGTGCATGATGTAAGTGCCGATCAGCACGGAAAGCTCGACGATCTCGCGATCGTCGAAATGGCGGCGCACTTCGGCGAAGACTTCGTCCGGCACTGAGGTGGTGAGCGTCATCGCCTCGGCATAAGCGAGTGCGGCCCGCTCGCGCGCATCGAACAGGCCGGTCGCGCGCCAATTTGCCAGCGCTTCGCATTCCGCGATGGTCAATCCCTCAGCAACCGCCAAGCCGGGGACGTGCTGGGCCAGCACATAGTCGACGGCGTTGAGATGAGCGACGCGGATGATGACGATTTCGCGCAGCCGTCCCGTCAGCTCTGTCTTCCAGCGTACGGCGCCGTTATGGTCGAACCAGGTTTGCGCCAGCGCGGGGTTGTGCAAGAGAAGTTTATAGACGTTGAGAAGGCCGCCACGGCGGCCCGCCTTGATGCGTCCGATTATCTCGGCAAGCTCAGGATGTTCGGCCTCTTCGATCAGCGAGATGCGCGCCATGCAATCACCGCGACGGTTGCGCGCAAAAAGCCTTGAGGGCGGGGCGGCATTCCATTCGTTCCACGAGTGACGGGTCAAGACTGGGCGAGCCACCATCATCCAGGGATAATCCCGGCTGCGCCTTGGTAATCGGCCACCATTTTGGCCTATCACTGCTCCGGCAATGGAATGAACTCGATCTCATCACCCGGCACCTTGCCGAAATGGCCCGCCGCCCATTCGGCTTTGGCCTGCTCGATTCGTTCCTTGCGCGACGACACGAAGTTCCACCAGATGTGCCGTGGCCCGTCCATGGCGCCGCCGCCCACAATCATCAGATGCACGTCGGTGATGGCCTTGAGGGTGATGTTGTCACCCGGGCGGAACACCAGCAGGTGCTCGCGGCCGAACCGGTCGCCCGCGATGTCAATCTCGCCGTCGAGCACATAAATCGCGCGCTCCTCGTGCGCAGCGTCGAGCGGAAGCACGCCGCCGGCCTTAAGCATTGCGTCGGCGAACACCGTTTCAGATGCGGTCGCAACGGGCGACCGCTCGCCATAAAGCGAACCGACGATCACCCGCACGGCCTTGTCGTCGTCGCGCACAACCGGGAATTCTTCGACTCCATGGTGCACGAAAGCGGGTGCCATCTCCTCCTGGGCGGCCGGCAAGGCCACCCAACACTGCAGCCCGTGCAAATTGTCTCCTTGGGCGCGACGCTCGGGCCCAGTACGTTCGGAATGCACGATGCCGCGACCGGCAGTCATCCAGTTGATCTCGCCAGGTCGAATCGGGATGGCGGTGCCGAGGCTGTCGCGATGCATGATCTCGCCATCGAACAGATATGTCAGTGTCGCAAGGCCGATATGCGGATGCGGGCGCACATCGATGCCGGTGCCGGAGCGGAACACGGCTGGCCCGAAGTGGTCGAAAAAGATGAACGGACCGACCATACGGGAACGCGCCGAGGGGAGGGCGCGATGCACAGTGAAATCGCCGAGATCGACCGAGCGCGGCACGATCACCTGGGCGATGGCCTCTGCCTGAAGAGCCTCGCCCGCCTCGGGGTCCTGGCCGCGGAAGAAACTCATGGTGTTCTCCTCAACGTCATCGTCTCATCCGTCGGCGGCGGTCGCTAGCTTTCCGCGATCCCGGAACGAGGTTCGGCGCTTTTGCCCGATATGGTGAAGCAGCATGCCGGCTGCCATCGCGGCGACGAAAGCGATCACAGGTGGCGACAATGTGGCCAGGTTCTCTAGGGCCGGTCCCGGGCACAAGCCGACGAGGCCCCAGCCGACACCGAACATTGTTGCGCCAATGATCAGCGACCCATCGATGTCGGTCCTGGTCGGCCATGTGCTTTGCATCGCCAGGATGGGGCGCTCGCGGCGCTTGGCCAATGCGAATCCGGGCACGCAAACCGCCAGCGCAGCCATCATGACAACAGCCAGACTTGGGTCCCAGGCACCGAAGATATCAAGGAAACCCAACACTTTTGTGGGCTGCATCATACCGGAGACCAGCAAGCCGAAGCCGAATATCAACCCGCAGAACAAGGCAGCGATCACCGGCATGGCCTATCCTGCGAATACGTGGCGCGTGAGCGCGACGATGGCAATTGCGGCGGTCATGAAGATCGCGGTTGCGGTGATTGAGCGAGCAGAGATGCGCGCGATGCCACAGATGCCGTGGCCCGAGGTGCAGCCGCTGCCGAGCCGGGTGCCGAAGCCGACCAGCAGGCCGGCCGCGACGATGGTGGACCAATTTGCCGGCATCTCGGGCATAGGCACCGTGTGCCCGAAGGCGCCCGAGATCAGCGGCGCCAAGACAAGCCCTGCCATGAAGGCGATGCGCCAGCTTTTGTCGCCCATTTCAAAGCCAAGGCAACCCGCCAATATGCCGCTGATGCCGGCGAGCCGGCCGGTCAACAGCATTAGCAGGACGGCCGAGAGGCCGATGAGAGCGCCGCCGATCGCTGCGGAGAACGGAGAAAAGTTGGCCATCTGACCTCCTCTGCGCGCCCTGTTAAGATCTCGACACGCCCTTTCTATACGCCGCCGCAGGGATGACGCCAATTGCGACGGCGGCGTTCATTCGGCCGCCCAGGTGGTGTATCCTCTAGCATGAGCCAACGCGGGAATGCCCGGTGAAAATTCCCATCAGCGAGAGCACGATCGATCCGGCCGCCGCGCCAAAGGTAGCTCGATCTGTGCCCGGCCTTGCGTGCGATGCTGAAGGACCAGTGTTTCGCGAGCCGTGGGAAGCGCAGGCATTCGCCTTGGTGGTGGCGCTGCATGAGCGCGGGCTGTTTGGCTGGGACGAGTGGGCCACGATGTTGGGCGAAGAGATCAAGGCGGCGCAGCGCGCCGGCGATCCCGACACCGGGGAGACTTACTACCGTCATTGGCTGGCGGCGCTCGAACGCATGGTCGCCCACAAGGGTATCGCGGATCGCGAGTCGCTGGCGCGCTACCACGACGCCTGGGGCCGCGCTACGGAACGCACCCCGCACGGCGCGCCGATCGACCTCACGGCAGCAGATTTCGCAGCGAAGTGATGGCACGCGTCACAGCCGTGCTGAAGGACGCCCTCTCCGTCGACCGCTCTTTCGGGCGTGTTCCCGAATCATAATTGGCCGTCAGCACGGCACGCCGCTTAACTTCCCTGTGCCCGATCACCATTGCCCAGTAGTCCTTGTACCGGGTGTTGTCGTTATGGGCGACGGCAACACCGAGACTATCGACACCAGCCCGCAACAGGTTTGCGTTGTGGCCCGGAGAGGCCTGCCACATCCGCAGTGTATCGGCCCAGGTCTTGGTCCCGGCTGCGATGTTTTCCGCGGCAGAATCCGTGTTCGCACCAGCAATCCGGCTTGAGAACGAGCCGGCTACGTTGTGATCGAGGACGCCGGCGCGCGCCATCGCTTGCGCCTGCCGAAGCGCCACGGCGGTCAATTTGGCGTCTGTCTTCACCTCCGACAACCCATGCGCGCGCCGGTACTGCGAGATCATGGCCGTGATGTCGTCGGCGCGGGAGCTGGAAACAGCAATCAGCAATCCAAACAGGAAACAGATGAGTTTCACGTGTGCCACCCCTCCATCAGGGGGAGGAATTAGCGCTATCGGGGCGCGATCGCAATCGTTCCGCTGAGATCTGAGGTTGGACAGCTTTTGGCTGCAAATCGGCGGTTATCGAAAATTAATACGAGTAAAATTTATGTTGCTAAAATAATTGTAATGGAATAGATTATTTATTCTAAATTTATGCAACCGCGGTGGATGCATATACAACCAAGGGTGAGGGAACTCTCATGCACAAATTGACAATTGCGGCCGTAACGATCGCCTTCGGCACTCTGTTAGCTTTGGGTCCGGCGCTGGCTGAAATTCTCCACGGCGGTCCGGTGAAGAACGGCAACCAGTGCTTCAGCTATGGGGCGGGTACAGCAAGGGACGGCCGGTTTGGCACCTGGGGCGCCTGTCCGCAGGCTGCGAGCACGGCCGCTGCGCCGGCCACGAAGAAAAAATCCAATGGCTCTTCGTCTCGCTGACACGCAGTGAAGGCATGAATCATTTCGGTTTGAAGCGAACGATGTGTCCTAGCTGACGCGTTCACAGAAAACGCGCGGGACGAGGTCTCGCGATGGGGGCCGCGTTCCCAAACAAGAGGTGCGCCGTCGGTGCTCCCTCAGCCTACGGCACACGCTAACAGTACACATGCAAATCGCCGCCAAAGAGGCGGGAAAAAACTCTGCAAGCATGCAAGATGCCTCCTTGGCCCCGCGTTAGCGCGCGGGGCCGTTGTCTCCAACAAACCCGGCTTTTCTGTTCCGGCAAACCGGGTTGAGCGCGGGCTCTCGGTTCTTTCGACTTGTCACAATTCGAACGCGTGCGTGGGTCGCGCCGCACCCGGCGTGAAATCTCTTGCGGGCCCTCAGGCCGTGGGGATTCGATGACCGAATTCCGGCGATTGAAGATGAAAATCGGCGAAGCCGAGTTCGAGGCCGATGTGCCTGAGAACAAGGTCCAGCCGATGTACGCCCAATTCCTCTTAATGGTTGAACGGCGCAACCAATCCGTCGCTCGGCCAACTGCCGTGCGTGCCGAGGCGGACAAGCAGGAGGCTGAAATTGAAGGGACTGTTCGGGCTGGGGCGTCTGCCGAACCTCTTGCCGACGAAACATTTGATGAGGCTTTGCTCGCACGCATTTTTGATCTTCGAGAGGACGGGGCCGTTACGTTGAAGATGCTCCCGAATGGTCCCGACAAGAGTGCAGATGCCATACTGCTCCTCCTGTATGGATATCATCGGCTCAAAAACGAAGAATGCGTTCTGGCTACCGAGCTTTTTCGGGTTGCCGAATGGTCCGGCATCTCGCTCCGACGCCCCGCCAAAGAGTTCGTGAGAAACGGCCGTTTCGTGCGTCGGGGCGGCCAACGAAAAGGCAGCCGTTATTCGCTAAATAGCCAGGGGTTCACGATGGCAAGGGAAATCGCGGCGAGAATGTTCGAGTAGCATCAAGAATTCCCTCGAGTGCCTGCAGCGCATCCGGCCGTTGAACTCCCCTCCTCCATTCCGAGTCGCTTCAATTCGATTTACACAACGAATTGGAGGATGGCGCGAGGCAGCCTGAACGCCTTCATGCCGCTGGTCCGCGGCCGCAAGACGGCATAAGCTTCCTCGTCCGGCTGAAACGGAGGACGCCATGGGAGCGTGCGGGAGGGTCGCGGCAGCATTCGTTTTGGGACTCTTGGGTCCGGGAGTCTTGGGATCGTCGCCTCAAGGAGGCGTTGCGGCGGCCGAACTCATCGTCCTAACTAACCAGGGCGCGACACCGGGAGTGCGCGAACTCGCCGTCGCATTCGAGCGTGCAAGCGGTCATAAGGTGACGGTCATCCAAGAGGACGCTGCCGCGCTGGAGCAGCGGCTCAATTCCAATGGGCCGGCCGATCTGATCACCAGCAATCCAGCGCCGATCGATGTGTTGATCCAAAAGGGCAAGGTCGTGGCCGGCACCGCGACGCCGTTTGCGCTTGCCGGCCTCGGCCTTTCGGTGCGGGCCGGCGCACCAAAGCCGGACATCGGCACGGTGGAGGCCTACAAGGCGGCGTTGCTGGCGGCGAAGTCGATCGGCTACTCACGCGGCTGCAGCGGCACGCATGTGGCGGAGGGAATTGAGAAACTCGGTCTCACCGAGCAGTTGAAGCCAAAGACGGTGTTCACGGGCGGCGGTCCGGTCGTTGAATACCTGGCCAGAGGCGATTTCGAGATCGGCATTCAGCAGACCAACATCATGGTGGGAGCCCCGGGGACCGATTATGTCGGGGCGCTGCCCGGCCTCCTCAACAACCCTTGTCCATCAAGTGTCGCCCTGATGACGGTCTCCAAGGAGAGGCAAGCTGCGCGTGCGATGATCCAATTCATGACCTCCCCGGAGGCCGCCCCCTTGCTCCGCAAGACCCACGTGGAGCCAGCCAAGCTTTGAGGCGGGCTGAACGGGCGCTTTAGTCACGCTTGACTATGAAGCGACCCGGGTGGATGTCCGATATGTCCGGTTCGGGCCGAAGGAGCTGAAATGTCCGACTGTATTCACTGTGAGATTCACGACCTCCTGGAGAGCCACCTGGAAACAGAGGAGGCCAATCTTGCGGAGATTGCGTCGAAGGTGACAGAGGTACTCGCCGACCTGATCTTGATGGCCCCGCCCGCCGAGCGAGGCATGCTGATTGCCGATGTGTTGGCAAATCTGGGTCAATTCGTATTGGAAAAAAATGAAGAGGCGATGGATTCAGGACAGTCCGGTCCGCGCCGGTTGGGGCATTGATCCATAGTCCGAACGAAAACCTTAAATAGCCGCATCCCCTGTAGGCGGGTTTCGGTGAAATAGAACCAGTATTGCGCTTGGCAATTCTCGGTGTCATTGCGAGACGATGACACGACTGTGTGATTCGATCAGAACGAAACCACTCTAAGTGTGAGTTGCCGCACATCCAAGAGATGGATTGTGAAGCTTTGCATCAACAAAAAATTGCCTTTCGGGCAGGGGTCGATTGTTCATAACCAGGAGAAATCATGTCACGTGCTATCGATATTGTGCGCAAGATCGCGCCTCAGGGCAAAGCAGATTATATCGCGGCTTTCGAGCACGGCGACGGGCTCTTGTGGCAGCACGAGATCAACACCTCGAATCGCCTTGCGCATTTTTTGGCGCAGATGATGCACGAATGCGGCGCGCTCACCATCGATTGGGAGGATATGGACTACAGCGCTGCTCGGCTCGTGGAAATCTTCGGAGTGGGCAAGCATTCGGCCGCCGTCACGGTGGAAGAGGCCAATCAACTGGCGCACAAGCCGACCGCAATTGCCGAACGTGTCTATGGTCTCGGTAATCCCAGGAAGGCCAAGGAACTCGGCAATATCAATCCGGGTGACGGGTATCGCTACCGCGGTGGCGGTCTCCTGCAAACAACTGGACGCGGGAGCTACTGCGAGATCGGAGAGACCTGCAGCGTCGACTTCGAGAATCATCCCGAATTGCTGCTCTCTGCCGAACATGCGTTGAAGCCGGCGCTCGCGGAATGGACCAGCGGAAACCTGAATGTGTTCGCCGATAACGATGATTTCTTGGCCATTTCAAAAGCCATCAATCTCGGGGATCCGAGAGCGAAGGGGACGCCCAACGGCCTGTCGAGCCGCGCGGAGTGGCTGGCTCGCATCAAACCCCTCATCGATCGTGTGGAATTCAAGATCGACGGCGCGGATTTGGCTTCCGATGGGACGGGTGAAAAGCCAACGCCGATTGCAATTCCGCAGCCCGTCGGCGCTGGTCCGGGCGGGTTAAGGGCCCAGCTAAACGGTCAGTTATTAAAACAAGGCGATGAGGGCGACCTTGTGCGCGCGATGCAGCAGGCGCTCGCCAAGCTCGGTTACCCTTTGAAGGGCACCGGGCACTTTGGCGGTGCGACGGATGCGGCGGTGATTGATTTTCAAGAACGACATCATCTTGAGGCGGACGGGATTGTCGGGCCCCAAACAGCGGGGGCGATTGATCAGGCGATCGGCGCTACCCCCCCTCAAAGCACTGCGCCTGTGCCGCCCGGCCGGCCCCTGTGGGTTGTGGAAGGTATGAAATGGATCGGCACAGAAGAAGCGCCGGGCGGCGCCGATAACGCGGTTATTCTCGAATGGGCTCAGGAGGAAGGCGGTGAAATCGCCAAGGACTACAAACACGATTCAATTCCGTGGTGTTCGCTTTACGCCAACATGATCCTGAAGAAAGTGGGCCTCAAAGGCACCGAAACGCTTTGGGCGCTCGATTGGAACGAATGGGGCGTGAAACTCCAGGGTCCGGGAGTCGGGGCGTTTGCTCCCATGAAACGTATAACATCGGATGGCGAAATCGCGGGCCACATCGTCGTCATTGTCGGTCGCGATAAGTCCGGCAATTTGCTGGGCCTGGGCGGCAATCAGGACGACGCAGTGAACATCCGCAGTGTGCCGGTGGCGCGGCCGCTGAGCTTCCGCTGGCCAAACGGCGCCGATTTGCCGAAGCAGGTCGGATTTGAGGATTTGCCGTTGCTCAATGCCAGCGGACAGGTTGCGACGAAAGAAGGGTAAAGCATATCTCGGTTGGGCGCATCCCGATGAGGTTGAGGCAGCTGCTCTTCATCTCTCCCCGCCGAGAAGGATAGGTGCGCTTCGCGCGCGCATTCCAGGTGAAGGGACTGCAGCAGCCTATTGTGAGGCAGGTTCCCGCTCACCCGGATCGTGCACGCGCGATCAAACCTTCCCAACGAGAGCCGTGACAGAGCAGCGGTATCCAGAATGCTCTCTTGCTCATTTCGGATAACAGGATTGGGCCGTGAGCGTAAGCGACGGCATGCCGAAGTAACCTGAGAAAAAAGCGAAGGTGTAATTCGCAGTGACCTGATTGCCGCAGGCAGCGGCAGCGCTGAAGGTGAACGTCGCGGGATCGATATGCAATCCGAACGCCTGCTGCGCCGCATAGCTTTGAATGCTTGCGCTCGTTCCGCATATTGCCAGATTAATGCTCGCGCACCGGGCCGCGGCTTGAGCCCCATGCTGCAAGCCAACCTGGGTCCACGTGAGCAGCCCACCCTCGATGATTCCGCATAGGAGCATGAAGAACAATGGCGCCACCATGGCAAATTCGATGGCGGCTGTCCCCCGCACGTTGCCCAACATGCGAGCGATGCTCATTGGATCCGCACAGTTGATTGCGCGCTCAGCGCATAGCTGTTCTGGATGACCGGATAAGGAAGGATCGTGGTGTAGGTGGCCTGGGCTGACGCCGTAACATAAGTTCCCGCCGCAATGGCACCCGGACATTGAGAACCGCAGGCAATGGTGGTGATCCCCGATGTCGATGCACACCCGCAGAACTGGGTTGGCGCCGGCGACGCGCTGATCCCGGCATAGGAGGTGGCGTTGGTGATGGCACTCGATATGTTGCTGGTATTGAACCCATGCAGCGCCGCATACTGAGCGCCTGTCTGAGCGGCGTCTTGCACTTGCAACTGGCGGTAGGACACCATACCGAGGTCTACGGCGCAAACGGTGGCCGCGATGAACATCGGCGCAATGATCGCGAATTCGATCATCGATGCCCCGCGAACGCCATCTTCGCCGCTCACGAGTTGGCGAAGTGATCGCCGCAACTGCGCCTTGAGACAATGCATAAGGCCACTCTTCCTTTGCATCACTCCACCAGCGTTGCCAGGGTGGAACCGATCGGCTTGGTGCCCGATCCACTGCAATTGATGGCGAAATTTGCGTTGCCCTTGAAGGCGATGGTGTCGGCGACAAGCTGTGTGCAGGCTCTGCTCGTGTTGGCGCCGCCGGCAAACTCAGCCGCAGCCTGCGGGACATAGATTGCCCCGGTGAACATCTGCGTTGTGCCGCCGTTGAATTTGAAGGACGTCCCGGTCGGCATATTGCTGTCGCCGAAAATGACGATGCCGGCGGTCGGGCCGGTTGTTGGCGCAGACAGATTGACGGTGGCGCCGCCATTGATCGTCGCGCTCGCGTAGTTATTGCCGGTGCTCGATGAAAACACGAGGGTCACGTCGGTCCTCGTCAGTGTCGCGCCGCCGTTCACAGACAAACTGCCGCGATCCAGATAATAAGTGCCAGGCTGGAGCGTTACGTTGGCGCCGGCGTTGAGGTTCAGCCCGCCGCAATAAACGCCGGGGCTCAGGGTGACGGTATTCTTTGCGGTGTAATTGTTGTAGGCGCACCCCGAATAGGATCCGTAAGAGGCGTTCGCATAAGGATTGGCCATGGGGGATACCGCGGTCGTCACACCCTGGCTCGTGGTAATGTTCGTCTTGCCCGAAACCCCTCCAACGACCTCCACCGCAAGCGCGGACAACGTTGACGATCCGCCGACAGAAAGTGCCGAGCCGCTGTTGGAATTGTCGTAGAGAGAGCACCCGGTCAAGGCGACGTTGGAGGTTCCCTGAAGACTGATGGCGGCGCTGGCAGTCTGGTTTAATGAAAGGACGCAGCCCACCCCGCTGTTGCCGCTCAGAGCTACCGACCTCGCCGCGACCGTGAGTGCTCCTGAAGAGATCATCGCGGAGAAAAATCGAGACTGCGGTTGCCGGATGATGACCTCGACCGCCCCCGCCGTGCCGGCGTTCGCGCCCGACGTGGGAGGGTGATTGATGGTCACGGACGCGCCGTTCGTGCCGTTGGCGAAGCCAAACGTGCTCGCGATCGCATTAGCCTGCGTGGTCACGTCGCCGCCATTGCCGCCTGTGAGCAGCGTCGCTGCGCTGAACGCTGCCGCGTCGGCAGCCGCCTGCATTCTCTGCGACGCATTCAGCCACACGCCGTAATCGGTCCCCAGACCGACGAGTCCGATCAGCACCGGCATTAATATCGCGGAGATGACCAGGTAGCTTCCGGATTGATCCCGCCCAAAGCGGACGAACAAATTCGCGTCGGCCGGGCGGACCAATGGAACTTTGCTCCGCGGCAGGTCAGGCAACCAGGTCACGGCCTCACGGTTGGCGGCGGCGGCTTTTGATTGTGATTTCATCACTGCACCGGGGTTCGGCCGTTGCCGAAAATCGCTTCGTTCCGAGTTCGTGCGGATAAGTGTCTGGGCGTCTAAGGCAAACGATCCGCACGGCAATTATGCGAAACTCCCCTTAGGCATCCGCTAAAACGAGTCCCGGAAATCCTGGGCAGAAGACACGCTTTCTTAATCTTCCTTGATGTTCACGTTACGTCGATTTGCCGCTCCGGCGCCGCGAAACGGTTGGCGATGACCGCCCGCTGTTCGGCCACCAGCTTGCCAGCCGGCGCAGCGTCGAAATCGACACACCTAGCGCGTCTGCTGCCGGGCTGATGCCAACAACAACCCTTTACGTATTGCAGAGAATTGCGCAGATTCGCGCAGATTATAAAATTACTGTCTTAGCCCTCCCGCCGCCTCAGCAAAGCCCCGCTTGCGCAACAAGGCGTCTGCGCTGGGCGGCCGGCCGCGGAAGGCTTGGTAGGCCTCGCCGGGGTCCCGCGAGCCGCCCGCCGCCAGGACATCGTCGCGCAGGCGCGCTGCGGTGACGGGATCGAACACGTTGCCGGTTTCCCGGAAGGCTTCGAAGGCGTCGGCGTCCAGCACCTCCGACCACATGTAGCTGTAGTAGGCGGCCGCATAGCCGTCGCTCGCGAACACGTGCAGGAAGTGGGGCGAACGGTGGCGCATGCCGATCTCGGCCGGCATGCCGATCTTGCGCAAGATGTCGGCCTCGAACGCCGCCGCGTCGATCCGATCGGGCTCCGGCGCCTGATGGAATGCGAGATCGACCAGGGCCGAGGCCATATATTCCACCGTGGCGAAGCCCTGATCGAAGGTGCGCGCCGCAATAAGGCGTTGCAAGAGATCTTCCGGCATCGGTTCGCCGGTCTGGTGGTGGCGCGCGAAGCGGCGCAGCACGTCAGGCTCCGCCAGCCAATGCTCGTAAAGTTGGGATGGCAGTTCGACGAAATCGGTGGCGACCCGGGTGCCGGCGATCATCGGAAAGGTGACATCCGACATCAGCCCATGGAGAGCGTGGCCGAACTCGTGGAACAGGGTGCGAGCGTCGTCCAGTGAGAGGAGCGTCGGTTCGCCTTGGCTCGCCTTGGCGAAGTTCATGACATTGATGACCAAGGGCCGGACGTCGCCATCGAGCTTGTGCTGGGTGCGCAGCGTCGTCATCCAGGCGCCGCTGCGCTTGGAGGAGCGGGCAAAATAGTCGCCGAAGAACACCCCCAGGAACTGGCCAGCCGGCCCTGACACCTCCCACACACGCACGTCTGCGTGCCAAACTGACACGTCGTACAGCTCCCGGAAGGTGAGGCCGAACAGCCGATGCGCGGTATCGAAGGCCGCCGCGACCATGTTGTCGAGCACCAAGTACGGGGCGATCTCGGCCGCGTCGATGTCGCAGCGAACCTTGCGCAACTTTTGCGCATAATAGCGCCAATCCCAGGCG
>Ga0126375_10000307_pt1 | contig 12530 bp, 14 predicted proteins | sample PanSoiMetPlot_14_FD_109577 | JGI IMG/M metagenome (GOLD analysis project Ga0126375, IMG submission 109577) | Tropical forest soil microbial communities from Panama - MetaG Plot_14 | ecosystem: Environmental > Terrestrial > Soil > Tropical forest | place: Panama | collected 2016-02-17 | reverse complement strand
CCTTTAAATTCCTTAACCTTTCGCTAATTTGTAACGGGCGGAACTACGGCCGAAGATTCCAGGCAAAAGTGAGTAGGGTTCGCCTTCAGAAATCCAGCGCTTCTCCCAGTAAAATTTGGAACCGGACAGCCAGGTGTGCGTGAAACCTCCTAAAATCTTCCGGAGGATTTGAATATGTCTCGTAAGAAACTGGCTTTGATTATCTCCCTGATTGTCTCAGTGGCGGCAATTGCAGGCGGCATTGTGTACGCACAGGAGGCGTCTCGGCCGGACGATAAGACTGTGATGGCCTTGCTCGATGCGGAAGGTGAAGCTTCGCAGGACCAGGATCGCCAGTTTTCCTTCTTCCTCGACGGCGGCACCTATCTGGGCGTTTCGACTGAGGACATTAGCAAAGAAAACATGGCGCGCTACAGCATGCGAGATGTACGGGGCGTCGGCGTGACCGAAGTCCTGAAGGATAGCCCGGCGGAAAAAGCCGGCCTGAGGAAAGATGATGTTATCGTGCGCTTTGACGGCGAATCTGTCACCAGCGTTCGTAAGCTCACACGCCTGGTGAGCGAGTCTTCTCCTGATCAGACAGTACGCCTGACGATTAGTCGTGGCGGCTTGGAACAAGAAGTCAGTGTGACCCTCGCAAAGCGAGATTTTGGCGGGCTGTTACAATCAAAGATCGGCGATGATGTCTGGCACGGGGTCAATAAGGACTTTCCCAGGATTGAAATGGGAAACATGGGAGAATGGGGCGATAACAATTTCATCTTTGCGTTCGGAAACCGTCGCATTGGTATCGGCACGCAGACGCTGACGAAACAGCTGGCTGACTACTTCGGTGTGAAAGACGGCGGTGTCTTGATCACTTCAGTTTCAGAAAACGGCCCGGCAGCCAAAGCCGGACTCAAAGCCGGCGACGTCATCACTGCCATCGACGGCGAAAAAGTCACGTCACCGGGCGATATCACTCGGCTGCTTAACAAGAAAGAAACGGGTGACGTGTCGCTCACAGTTATCCGCGATAAGAGTCCCCGCACTGTCACGCTTACGCCGGAAAAAATTGAGCATCCGAACATCTTTCGCACCGGAACCCTGGGAACCAAGCGCATCGTGACCCCTTCGATACAAATTCCGGATGTGAACATCACGATCCCGCGCATCGTCGTGCCGTCAATTGACGTTACCGTCCCGGCTCGATCAAAGACGCGAGGCGTGATTATCTAAGACTTCTCAGTTGAATATGAACCGGGGCAGCCGAGTTCGGCTGCCCCTTTTTTGTTCCCGCCGCGACCCCGGGTATAATCCGCTCTAAACAAAGACCCCTATCAATCGTTCCTTCCCCCTGGTCACGATTGTGGAGAACACTTGGCATCCCAATCACCATTCGAGCGTCCTCGTTCGCGTCTGATTATTCACGATCTCGCGCAGCGCAATGGCCACATCGATTTTGCAAAAGACATCAGGCGCGGTTTATCCGCAGATCCGAAATTCCTTTTTCCGAAGTACCTGTACGACGAGCTCGGCTCGCGCTTGTTTGAAGCCATTTGTGAGATTCCCGAATACTACCTCACGCGTGCCGAAGATGAGATTCTTACGACGCATGCCGAAGAGATCGTGGCTACTCTTCCGGAATGCGACACCTTGATTGAACTGGGCAGTGGCAGCGCTGAGAAGACGCGAAAGATTATTGAGGCGCTGATTCGGCAACGCGGTAATTTGCTCTTTGTGCCGGTTGATATTTCGACTTCCGCGCTGGCCGACAGTTCGCATGCGCTGCTGGATTCTTATCCGCAATTGAGAATCGAATCATACGCAGCCGATTATTTCCAGGCCCTGGATGCGTTGCGGCTTCCTGCTGATAAACCGGTCCTGGTTTTGTTTCTGGGATCGAACATTGGAAATTTCGAGCCGGAGGATGCGCTGAATTTCATGCGCGCGATTCGTCGTGTCTTGCGCAGAGGCGACGCGTTGTTGCTGGGCGCAGACCTGAAGAAGGATCGGGCGACACTGGAGTCTGCTTATGACGATCCGCTCGGCGTCACGCGTTCGTTCATCGTTAACGAACTTGAACGAATCAATCGCGAGTTGGGCGCGAACTTCGATTTGTGGGCTTTTGGTTTGCGATCCTTTTATAACCAATCGGCCGGACGCGTCGAGGTCTACCTTGAAAGTTTACGAACGCAAGAAGTAGAAGTAGGTGGTTTGCAGATGACCGTGCAGTTCAAGGCCGGTGAGAGAATTCATGTTGAGAATGCTTACAAGTTTGATCTGGACGGGCTGGGACGACTGGGTAATCAAAGTGGATTTGATTTGAAACACACCTGGCTGGATAAAAAAGAGCGATTCAGCAGTAATCTTTTCCGCGCCGCAGACCGAAAATAAATCGGCCCACTATGCAGCGGTCTCTGTTTCAACTCTCTTTTCAGGCAACTGCAAAAGCACCTGCAACAACCGGCGCCTTTCCACCTTCTCGATCTCGAATCTCAATCCATCGTACTCGATTATCTCGCCGGGCTGGAGAATGTGGCCGGCCACGCTCATGAGAAATCCGCCAACCGTTGTGTAGCCTTCTGATTCAGGCAGCGCCGTTTTCAAACGCCGGTTGAGATCTCGCACTGCCAGCGCGCCATCAAGCAGATAACGAGATTCATCGATCGAAGTGATCTGTTCGTTAACTTCTTCATCGTGCTCGTCGGAAATGTCGCCGACAATTTCTTCCAGCAAATCTTCCAAAGTAATGATCCCTTCGATGCCTCCGTGCTCATCGACGACAAAGCCGAAATGTGTTTTGGCCTTCTGCATTTGGCGCAAGACATCTTCCAGCCGGGCAGTGTCCACCACGTACATTGGCGGTTGCAGCACAGATTCGATTTTGAAGTCCTGTGGCTTCAACAGGTAAGGAATGAGATCTTTGCTGTGAATAAACCCGATCACGTTATCCATCGACTCGCGGTAAACCGGTAAACGTGAGTATCGATGTTTCTGGAAGGCTTCGTTAATGTCCGCGAGCGTGCACTCAGCGGACAAAGCCGCGATTGCCGGCCGCGGCACCATCGCCTCGCGCACCAGCGTGTCTGAGAATTCGAACACGCGATGAATCAGCCGCCGCTCTTCGGCGCGCAGGTGGCCGCTCTCGCGCGAGATATCAATCAACTGCCGTAGCTCAGCTTCACTGTAAACGGCTGTGTGCTCGAGCGAGGATTTCAATCCCAGCAGCCGGCCGACGGTCGTGCCTGTCCAATTAAAAATCCAAAGTGGGGCGCGGAAAATTCCGGCAAACAATTCCAGTGGTCGCGCGGCAAAAAGAGCGAGCCCCTCGCTTCGTTCGAGGGCGAACATCTTTGGCATAAGCTCGCCTAAAACGATATGCAGAAAAGTGATCGCCGAGAAGGCGACGGCAATCGCGAGTGCGTGGGCAACATAGGCCGCTTTTCCCGCCGGGGCGATGCTTTGGGCCAGCGGCTCGAGCAACGAAGCCACGGTTGGTTCTCCGATCCATCCTAACGCCAGCGAAGCCAGGGTGATTCCCAATTGAGTAGCCGAGATGAAAAACGTCGGGTTGTTCAACAGTCGCAAAGCCGATTGGGCACGCGCGCTGCCCGCAGCCGCTCGTGTTTCGAGCCGCGGCCGGCGTACAGACACCAGGGCAAATTCGGCGGCCACAAAGAAGCCATTCGCCCCAACAAAAAAAAGCACGGCGATTAACTTCACCAGGACGCTGAGGATAGTCGTTGAATGCTGGGCGGCGTCGGCCAGGAAGGCAAACACAATACTGGCAGGATCATCCATCGCGTAGCTTAACGAAATCAGGAGGAGATTTAGCGCACATCTTAGCATGCCCGGGGCACGACATCACCGCGAGCCGGCAATGCCACAAGCCCTCGATCAGTTCTTATTGATAAATTAATTTAGTGCACGCCGGCAGCAGCCACGCGTACACGGCCGTTGGATCGCCGTTCATGCCGGGTACAAGCCTGCGCCAATGCGGCATCGACTCGGGGCTCAATGCTGCATTCGGGCTGGCGGCACACGGCGGCAAGCTCGGAAATTACCAGATAGCGGGAGCGCTCGAACATTCGCTGTTCGCGGAACGAGAGCGGCTTGATCTGGCTAAGAAAATTTAAATGTTTGAGCACATCGGCGACTTCAAAGATGTTTCCCGTCCGCATTTTATCGGAAAAATCTTTGAACCGGTCCTTCCAATCATTGGCCGGGGTACTAAAGTCATCGGCCAATGCTTTGAAGAGTAACTCGCATTCGCCAGAAGAGATTGGGCGACGCAGCCCAACTTCCGACGCGTTTGAGACGGGGACCAGAACGAGGGAATTCGTTGCCGCAAGGCGAAGCGTGTAAAAAGGCAGCGCTACCGCCCCGATTTGCTTCTGTTCGATTTGTTCGATTGTGCCGATACCGTGATTCGGGTAAACGACTTTCTGGCCGACCTTGAAGCCCACCTTAACACCTCCGACAGTTTTACGAGTACCAGGCTAGTCGCATCTTGCGCGGCTAATAGACGAAAGCTTGTCAACGAGAGTTGATGTTCGGGTTGTTTCCTTGAACTGCTTTGAGGATAGCAGTGCGCTTGTGAGGCGTCAAGCGTTTGTGCGCAGTGGTCCATGCTAGAGCAAACATTGGGCCACAGAACCGATCTTTTTGAAATTTATGATTGGAGATTTATCATTGGACCTTTGTCCGAATCCGGAGCCCCCACTAATAATCAAAGACAAGTCTCCAAGGTCAAATGATAAAGTCCTACCCTGTATAGCCTTCGTGCCGCTCGATTTTCGAAAGGACCCAGTGAGCAGCCTGCTAACTTGCCGTAAGGGAAGTTGAAGAAAATCTTACTGCTCTCTTCGAACCAGTAAAGAAGTGATTGAGGTCAGAATTGCCAATAATGTTAACGAAGCTATCGGCCAAACCCAGCCCGACCAAACCAGCACCACCAGCGAGAGAAAAAACATCACGACCAGAAATAAAGTTGCTGCAATAAGGAGCACTCTGCCCAACGACTGTCTTTTCTTTGCATGCGTGTAACCGCCCACCACTACTAATAATATCGGCATCCCGTAAAAAGCGACCAGAACCAGCATGTCTCCAATGGGCGTCGGTTCCTGGAGCCTGACTGAGATCAGATGTTCTTCATAGAGGATTCCTGACAGGACGATCACGCCCAGGACACCTGTTAACAGCCCAAACGTGATTTCGAGTTTCCGCTTCCAATCCATGCGGCCCCCGCTTGATGCCAGCGTCACCTATCCCGCATAGCTTTCATCCTGCTCGATCTTCGAAAGCACCCAATCGAATTCGCCCGAGGTAATTTTGCCACCGCAGAATTCGCAGATTCCCACGGCGTTTACTTTCAACGGCGCGCCACAGTTCGGGCAATTAAGGTCTGCTCGTGCCGCGGCCGGTTTAGCCTTGGTGTAGCGAACAAACGTCCAGTACTCACTCCACTCTCGCAGATTTTTATTCGACCCGGCCACGACCTTTCCGTTCTGGTCCACCGTGTAGTCAAAGCCCCGGGCAAAGATGCGCAACGTGATTGAGTTGTAGAAGGCGTCGATCTTAATTCTGGCGGGTTGCATTGCCAGGATCTGACATTGATCGAGAGCGTTTCGCAATCCCTGTCGCTTGTAGGCTTCAATCCAATACCGATGCATTTGGAAAATATTGTCGGTCTCGAACGGGCGCGCGCGTTCCCACTTGAGCGAAGACCACGCCTCCTGGAGTTCTGTGAAGATCATGCGCGCGCGCGCCTGAAAGGCTGCCCAGTCAAAAGACGGGTTGTTCTGTTCAAAAGCGGCGCGGACAGCTGGAAAATTCGGTTGCAGGATGGTGGGGTTCCGCGTCCCGACTTCGGGGACATCACCAGTCAGCAACGGGCCTTTGGCCTCGCGCTTAACAGTTGACACCGATCGCACGAACCATTGAAACTCGCCACTTTCGATCCGGGCACCGCAAAACGCGCAGGCTCCATTTGTGTCTTTTTGCAAGGGCGCGCCACAGCGCGGGCAATGAAGCGCGGTGGCTTGCTCCGGCGCAGGCGACAGGACGTCACGCTTGCGCTCAAACAGCCAGCGATCGACGACGTAATACGTCATCTGTTTGCCGTCTACAACTTCAGTGTAGTTGGCATCGAACTGGACTTCGATACTAACCGTCGGAGTCTGCAATCCACGCACGCTCGTTATTTGCATCGCGCCGACTATGATTCCTTCGACGGCCTTCAGGTTCGGGTTCTGTTGCAAAAGCGATGTGCGAGCCTGCTGGCTCAGATAAGGCGAGAGTTCATCCAGCGCCTTGACGCCCCGGCCGCGTGCTTCGTGCGCGCGCGCGTAAAGCGCATAGCAAAAATCGACAAAGATGATCTCTGAGAAGTTGGGATCGAAACGACGCAGTTGATTGAAACTCTGCTGAACATTTCGTTGCTGCATCACGGTCGATGCGGCATCTATGTGCGTAACCGCAGGCGTGATTCTGATGTCCTGCTTTGTCCTGCGGGTAAACCAATAAATCAGTAGGCCGATGACAATGATGTCAACGGGAATCCCAATGAGCGGATGCTCAATCGTGAGCCAAATCAGGAATCGAACCAGCGCGTAAACAAGCGCTCCGCCTCCGCCACCACCGCCCCCGCTACCACCGCCGCTGCCGCCGCCGTACGATTGGCCGCCGCCTACTCGCGCGATCGCCTCAGTAGTCAGCAGACCTACACCGAAAAGCGCGACGAAAATGAAAAGTAGTCGCGCCTTTAATCCGTAGTTGGATATTGATGAATGCCAACGCTTCATTTCAATTCGATCCGCGGACCGTCGGCCAATTCATTGGGATTCTCGCCGCTTGCGGGCAAGTGCTCGGCGAGCAATTTTCCCGTCGCGCGCAGGCCTTCAACAAACTTTCCCAGCGTCGGCACTTTGCCAATCTGCTTCAGCTCAAAAACGCACTGATTCCATTTCAAGGGCGGCACTGCTTTTAGAATTCCCCGATCAGCGATTATTTCCAGACGCCGTTCCAGCAAAGATAAATAAACCAGCATGCCATTCTCAGCGGAGGTGTTGGCGATCCCGGCTTCATAAAACATTGCCGATGCGCCCGTACGCGCGGCGTTGGCGCGAAATTTTTTCGTAGTGAATATCCGCCGGATCCAATCACCCCGTGACGATACCCAGGCGCCGGCAGCGAATAGCGCAATGACGTCGAAAGGAATCCAATACGTGTGAAACTCGATGGGAGAAAAAAGCACAAAAACCAGACCGATTAACGCGACGACGGCGCCGAATAAATAATCTGCCTGACGATAGGTGCCTGAACGACCGCGAACGACAACCACCATTTCGGCGCTGGTTTGTTTTTCGATCTCGCGAATGGCTGCAGCAATCTCATCGCCGGCTGACTTGTCGAATTTATCGCGTCTCATTGGCCAGGGGCGCTAGTCTAGCATGAAGTCAGAACCGGGAGCGGTAGCGATCGGACATTCATATGCCATTCTGGTACGCCGCCAGCATTAACGCGGTCGCTACGGCTCCCGGTTCTGACTACAAGAAAAAGGCCCAGCGCAAAACACTGGGCCGCGTTTCAAGTTGGGCTCCTCGTTTCGTTTATTTGAAACTGCTTAAAGCTTCAGCTTCCGATTCGTAAACATCAAACACGGTCAGCAGTTTGGTAATCACCAACAGATCCTGAACCTTGTCGGTGAGGCTGAGCAGTTTGAGCTGGCCGCCGGTGCGGCCAACGGTCGTGTAGTTCGCGATCAACTCGCCAATGCCGCTCGAATCGATATAGCGGACCCCGGCGAGATTCAACAAAATCTTTTTGTTACCGCCGGCAGCCAGTTCACGAATTGCGCCTCGTAGAGCTGTCGCACTGTCCCCAATGCGAACCTCTCCGTTGAGATCCAAAATTGCAACGTCTCCAGCCTGTCGTTGATTAATGGTCAGTTGTGCCATTTATGATCCTCCGTCACCATCGCGTCCAAGTGCGACACCGGTGTGCATAACTCATTTGAAGTCGCTAAGAGCGTCCGCTTCGTTATCGTACGCGTCGAAGACGGTTAAAAGTTTCGTAATTGTGAGCAGGTCCTGCAGCTTCTGAGTAAGGCTCAGAAGTTTCAGCTGGCCGCCCTCCTTGTTGATGGCTGTATAGCTCGATACCAGCTCACCGATTCCGCTCGAATCGATATAGCCCACGCCTGCCAGATTCAGAAGTATCTTTTTCTTCCCTTCTTCCAGCAACCGGCGAATAGCACTACGCAGAGCCACGCTGCCTTCGCCAATAGTAATACGGCCGTCCATGTCGAGGACGGTGATGTCTCCGGCCTGTCGCTCGCGAATATTAAGTTCTGCCATGATTCAGGATCTCCTAAGTGTTTCGATTTTCAGATTGTCGATTTGATTGATCATGCAATATTGCCCTGCTTAAATCAGGAAGCAGAATTTAAAAATCTAAAATCGCTTTGTCATCCGCACCATCGTTCCGCCCTCGGGCCGATTGATCCATTCGATCTGGTCCATGAAAGTTCGCATCAAAAAAATACCCCGGCCAGACGTTTTCAAGAGGTTTTCCGCATTGGTGGGATCGGGAACACTCGCGGGATCAAACCCTTCACCCTGATCCCGGACTTCAACTTCCAGCTCATTAGCGTGACAGTTGAAAATCACCTCTACCGACTTGCTTTCGTCCTCCTGATTGCCATGGACCATCGCGTTCGTAACAGCTTCACGCACGGCCATTTCAACCCCGAAAGCTGCCTCTTCCGACACCCCACAGTTGCGGATGAAATCCGTCACTGCGACGGCAGCATCCGCAACCGCCTCAATGTGGCTGGGCAAAACGAGTCGAGTCGTTTGATCGGTCACAAAGGCGCGGCCTTTCTCGCCGGGATTCGCGGTTCGGCTGCAGTAATTATAGCGAACGGAGACGTTCGTGTAACACGCCCGCTAGGTGCATGTCAAGAAACACTTTAGAGTTCGCGCTTCACTGTACAGCTTTGATCAAATATTAGTTTCACCATGGAACTCTCGACTTCTCGGCTATCATTTCAGAGGTTAAGATTCGGACAGTGATCATCTCACCAGCAAAACAAATTCGCGGCTCGATCAGCTTGCCGGGCGATAAATCAATCTCACATCGCGCCGCAATGATCGCCGCGCTCGCCGATGGCGTGTCACGATTAACCAACTATTCGACCAGCGCAGATTGCGCGGCCACGCTTTCGTGTCTTGGCCAGCTTGGCATTCGAATTGAGCGCAATGACGCGGACGTACTGATTCATGGCGCCGGCCAAAACGGATTGCAAGCGCCACTCAACGAACTCGATTGCGGCAACAGTGGCACGACCATGAGGTTGCTGGCCGGAATTTTAGCGGGCCAGGACCTCGGCGCCACGCTTACCGGCGACCAATCCCTACGGTCGCGTCCTATGCAGCGAATCATTGAACCGCTCGAAATGATGGGCGCACAGGTGTCTTCACGCGACGGACGCGCTCCGTTGACAATTCTGGGCCGGCCACCCCTGGCGGCTATCGACTACGAACTCCCAATTGCCAGCGCTCAGGTTAAATCATGCATCCTGCTTGCCGGATTGAACGCAGATGGAAAAACAACAGTCATCGAGAACGAAGTCACCCGCGATCATACCGAGCGAATGCTTCCCTTGTTTGGCGCAGAGATTCAAACCGGCAACAAAGATGAGCACGGGCGATTCGCCACGGTGACGGGTCCCGCGAAATTGGCAGCGCGGGATATTTCAATTCCTGGAGACCCATCATCGGCAGCTTACTTCATCGCGGCCGCCGCCTTACTTCAGGGCTCGTCTCTCGAGATTTGTAATGTGGGAATAAACGCGACGCGGATTTCATTCCTGCGAATGATCAAGTCTTTATGTTCTGTCGATGTTACCAACATACGCGAGGAAGCTAACGAGCCAATTGGCACAATTTCCGCTCGCGGCACTCCTCGAGCGAGATCATTGGATAAGGACGAGCTGCCGTTTAAGATTGACGACCTGGAAGTTCCGTTAGTAATTGATGAACTGCCCTTGCTCGCCGTGGTTGGATCTCAAATTCCAAGCGGATTCGAGATTCGCAATGCGAAAGAGCTGCGCGCCAAGGAAACTGATCGAATCGTCGCGACAGTTGCGAATTTGCGAGCAATGGGTGCGACGGTAGACGAGTTCGACGACGGCCTGCGAGTAAAAGGCAACGCCAAACTTCAGGGAACAGAAATCGATCCACGCGGGGATCACCGGATCGCCATGGCGTTCAGTGTGGCTGCGCTGGTTGCGGAAGGTGAAAGTGTCATCCAGGATGACAGATGCGTGGCGGTCTCGTTTCCCACGTTCTTCGATTTATTACATTCTTTAGTGCAAAGATGAAGCTACGGCATGAGCAAAACGGGTTTGCCGCAGTAAGGATCCTCCTCTTTTAGCTCTGTTTGCGAGCATATGCGTCGCATCGTCATCATTGGTTTTATGGCCTGCGGAAAGACGACCGTGGGCAAATATCTCGCAGAACAATCCGAGTGCAGCTTTGTGGATCTCGACTCATTTATCACCAACAGCAAAGGTCGTTCGCCCGCCGAGATCATTCAAACAAACGGAGAGGCGTTATTTCGCGAGATCGAAACACTCGCACTCCGGGATGTCCTGCAAGATCGCGAAGCTCGAGTGATTGCTCTCGGCGGCGGAACCTGGACCATTCCAGCGAACCGCACGCTCGTAGCGCTGCACGATTGTCTCAGCGTGTGGCTGGACGTGCCGTTCGAACTTTGCTGGCAACGAATTTCGGCAAACGAGTTCGTCCGGCCGCTGGCCCCTGATCACGAAGCCGCGCGAGCCAGATACGATTCCCGCCGTTCCGACTACGCCCTGGCAGGCCACCATCTGACGGTCAGCGCTACGGATTCAGTCAAAACCATTGTCGACCAAATTCGGAGGCATTCGAGACATTGACGCTTCCGCTTCGATTCGCCTATTGGATATTCGTGAAGTAGACAAACCTGACGGTGACCGATTTAAAAATATGGCAGCTGCCGAAAGACATTTGATGGATGCCCATCGCTGGAAACATCTCGCGCGTTGGCATGGCGACGGCTACTACAGCCTTCAAACGGAAGACACCCGCGACGTGCCGGTGCGCCTGTTTCTGACTCGATCTTTGTTGGATTCTGCCGAAGACATTCTCTACCGGCAGATTGTGAACGCGACGCGTTTCACGGGAGCCAGGATGGTCGTGATCACACCCGACGTGCATTACGGCTACGGCGTGCCGGTCGGGTGTGTGCTGATCACAGATTATGAAAGCGGCGCCATTGCCATGGGCCCCGTCGGATATGACATCGGTTGCGGAATGATGAGTGCAAAATCGAATGTTCATGTTGACGCCGCTACACCTGAAAAACGTCTGCAGTTCAACCACGCGGTTATGCAACGTATTGAGATGGGCGCGGGCGGCAAGAGTCAACGCCTCGGCACTTTAACCGAAACAGAATTTAACGATTTGATTCGCGGTGGCGCGGAACACTACGTTGAAACCTACGGGGCGACGTTTGATCGCAGCCGCACCGAACGCCATCGAATCCCGGTCGACGACGACTGGCAGCCTTCGTGGGGCGGCAAAGGAAAACCAGAACGCGGCCGGCAACAGTTGGGAAGCCTGGGCGGCGGTAATCATTTCATCGAACTGCAACGAGAAGTTGATTCAGGCGAGTTGTTTGTTCAGGTGCACACGGGCAGCCGGGGCTTTGGTCACGGCCTGGCAACGAATTATTTCGAGTTAGCGCGCGAAGAAAAGCCCGATCAGATTAAGGATATCGATCTCGGTTATTTCACTCCCGAATCAAATCATTACCGTGATTACTTGAATGCGGTTGCCGCAGGCGGGAACTACGCGATCCTCAATCGGCTGATCATTTTTGAGCAGGTGGCAGAAGCGTTTCGCGAAACTTTCGGTTCCGACCTCGAATTGATCTACGAGATTAGCCACAACCTGGTGCAGAAAGAATGGCACCCCGACTTTGGCGATGTTTGGGTCCATCGGAAGGGCGCGACTCGAGCATTTCCGGCAGGCTATCCATTGCTGCACGGAACAATCTGGGAAGAAACGGGCCATCCGGTTTTGATCCCCGGAAGCAACAAAGACTTCAGCTATATTTTGCGGCCCCTCGCCGGCTCAGTGAAGAGCGGTTATTCAGTCAATCACGGCGCCGGAAGGCGGCTGTCGAGATCGCAGGCAGCAAAGACTCTGTCGCAAAGAAAGGTTGACGATGAGTATGCCGAGGCCGGAATTCTCGTCAACACGGACGGCCGTGTACCGATTGATGAATCTGCCGAGTGCTACAAATCTTCCGAAGAAGTCGTAAAGGCGGTGCTTGACGCCGGACTTGCAGAAGTGGAATACAAACTTTGGCCGGTGAGTTCGTTGAAAGGAACCGAAGAGGGCCCGCGATGGCGCAAGCGAAAGACGCGGCGGCCAAAAGCTGCTCCGAGTGAGCATTTCTAACTGCGTCTTTGTCCGTTCTATTCCTCGCAGTCACAGTCT
>Ga0126375_10000306_pt1 | contig 12537 bp, 10 predicted proteins | sample PanSoiMetPlot_14_FD_109577 | JGI IMG/M metagenome (GOLD analysis project Ga0126375, IMG submission 109577) | Tropical forest soil microbial communities from Panama - MetaG Plot_14 | ecosystem: Environmental > Terrestrial > Soil > Tropical forest | place: Panama | collected 2016-02-17 | reverse complement strand
GGCCGCGGGAACACGCGATTTACAGCGGGCCATCATCGGCATGTACGAGCGCGACTTTGGCGCGAACTACCAGCCGAATGAAGTGATGGCAACTTCGGGTGGGAAGCAGGCAATCTTCAACGCGGTTGTATCGCTGATTAACCCCAGTGACGAAGTTCTAATCCCGAAACCATACTGGGTCACGTTTCCCGAAATCGTTACCTTCGCGCGCGGCCGGTCAGTCTTCATGGAAACGCAAGATAACGGATTCGTGCTTACGGCCGAGATGGTGCGACGCGCGATCACGCCGAAAACAAAATTGATTATTCTCAATTCGCCGAGTAACCCCTCGGGTCGGGTGATCCCGCCGGACGAATTCCAACGAATCGTGGAAGTACTCGCCGAACGTGGCGTTTATGCTATTTCGGACGAATGTTACCTGCGGTTCGTTTATTCTCCGGCAACTGTCTTCAGCGCCGCATCTCTGGGGTCTGAACTGCGTAAGCGGCTTTGCATCGCTGGATCCTTTTCGAAAACGTATGCGATGACTGGCTGGAGAATCGGCTATTCGCTGGCCAGTGCGGACTGGACGCGCGCCATGTTGAAAGTGCAGGGCCATTCGACGAGTAATGCAACGTCGATCTCCCAGGCCGCCGCCGTGGAGGCCGCAAGCGGCCCGCAGGATTCAGTGGCGATAATGCTTGCAGAATACACGCGGCGCCGCGAGTGGCTGCTCAATGCCCTGAATGAAATACCAGGCTTGAAGTGTCCGCAACCCGAAGGTGCCTTCTATGCTTTCCCGGATGTGCGCGGCTGCCTGAATGGGGAACTCAAAACCTCGGAAGATTTCAGTGCTGAGCTTCTGGAAAAAGAACAGACCGTGGTAACCGATGGCGCGGGTTTTGGAGCGGAAGGCTTCATTCGAATTTCCTACGCGACGTCGCTTGACCGTCTACAGGAAGGTGTCAAGCGAATCAGGCGTGTCGCAGAGCGGCAAGAATGAGGTTGCCGGCGATCACGTGTCAGAAGCCTGAGCGTTAGCGAGGGCAATTCGGGCATAAAGACGCCAGTGACCCTCCTTAAACGTCGGGCAGTTGAAAAAGAGGCGGGCAAAATGCCCGCCTCTACATGTCAATGCATCAAATACCGGCAAATCGCCGGCAGATGACTACGCTCCAAATGGTTAATAGAGATTGAAGTTGTACTGAAGCTCCATCCACATCGAAACGGGCCGCCCATCCTTCGTCGCCGGAATAAACCTAATTTGTTTCGCAGCGGAGATAGCTCGCTCAGTCAAACCGTCTGGCAATCCGGAAACGGCGGAAATGTTGGTAACTGACCCGCTGGATGAGAACACCGCTCGCAGTATGACGGTGCCGGTAATCTGGTTTTTCCGCGCAGCTTCAGTGTACGTCGGCTCGGGTTTCGAGAGCACCTTGGCTTTTGAAGTCACGTCCTTGCCGCTGAAAATCCGGTTGTAATCGGTGCCGCCACCGCCGCCACCGGGACCACCGCCGCCTTCATGGCGCGAACCACCGCCAGTATTGCCACCTTCACCCGGGCCATAACCACCGCCCGAGCCGGGTCCCACACCACCACCAGTACCGCTGCCAATGCCGTTGCCGGTGCCTGGGCCAGATGAAGGAGTGGTGGATTTCGATTTTGGATCACCGTAATTAAGTTGACGCGTGTCCGGCGGGAACAGAACCGGATCTGCATCGAGCGTAGCCGGCATCGGCAGCGCTGGATTCTTGATTACGGGTGGATGCGGATCGGGCGCGACCACCTGTGGAATTCTAAGGTCGGCCTGCGGAAGCTTGCCAAACGATGCCGGTGCTTGCTCTTCACGACCGCCGCCGCCACCACCGCCTGCTTTCTCTTGTTTCGGCTTGCTACCGCCGCCGGTGCCCTTGGCCATCCCTGCGGTTCCTTCGTCGGGCGTCGGCTGCTCGTTGGGAATATCTGAAATCATCTGTGTCAATTCCAGATCGTCCTGATTTGCCAGCTCGGCCGCTTTGGCTTGCTGGTGCCGATCCCATAAGAATGCTCCGCCGAGAATCACGAACAGCAGCGCGAAGCTCGCAATGATGCCGGACAAAACGTCTCGAGAGTCTGAAGGTCTCGCGCCCATTACCGCGGCGGCGCTATCGCGGCTCAACCAGGTCCCGAAAATTGCAAGCAAGCCGCAGAAACCCATTATCGCCACGACAATCATGGTCTTCCGCGATGAGCCGCCGGCTCCCGTGCGGTCAAGCAGGAAGATGGCCCCCACCAGCGCAAGCATGGCTACCACGGAGAGCACCAACGCAATCACTACGTCACGGCTCTTAAAGAATCCGCTCAGCATTTTTCCGTAACCCTGGAACGAACGCTTCATGAAACCGAAAGGATCGCGTTTGAACTCGGGCCACGTTAATTGGTATTCATGAGCCACGTTGCCAAGCTCGTCTGCGAGACGAGGGAACAATCCGCGGTCTTCAAGGATCGTAAGGTGATATTCACCGATCATTTCATGCAACGCGGAGGCCGCTGCTGAGGCAGCAGGCACTGTTCTGACAACCGGAGTTATCGCGGGTGATACGACCGGCGGCGTCGCGCGCACCGGAACCGGAGGAACGATGACGGATCTTTCCGGCTCCGCAGTTTCTGACATTGGATATGAGGTCTCAATGTCAGCAGCTGCATTGTTAGCAGGCGCTGTTACGGCCGCAACCGAGCTGAGAGGGGTTCCATCGACGGGGCAAAAACTAAAACGATCGGCAAATTGCTCCTGGCATGTATTACAAAATTTCATCTTAACTACCTCGTTATCCCGCTGGGGATCAAGTACTGACCTCAAACGCTCACTGCTCATTGCTTGATATGAAGCCGCGACGCGCTGATTCAGGGAATCCGGAGCATCGGGAGCACTCCAGTTGTTCAGCAAACCACGTAACTCCTCGTCCTGCATGAACTTTGAATCGGTGTTACTCATTTTAAAAATCCTAACTGCTCATGCAGACGCGGCAACTGCTGTTCACGCCCGCTTCACTGTAACAGCTTCACGGCCAATCCGGAAATATCTCTCAAGCCTCGCGCGCAGTTTATCGCGGGCCCGGAACAACCGCGCCTTAACCGTGTTGGAATCAGCTCCGACTATCGCGCCAATCTCTGCCAGCGAGAGGTCCTCGTACTCAAAAAGAACTAAAGCCTCGCGTTGCAGCGGTGGCAAACTTTCTATTGCGCGTTGAACTTCACCGGCCAGCTCGTTGTTGAGCACCTGGCGGATTGGTTCATGATGAGGCGCCATCTGCGGCTCGTTGGCCAGCTCATCAATCCCGGATTCCCGACTGAGGTTCAAATAACGTTTCGCCGCCTGGTTCCGGGCGGCAGCGTAAAGATACGTTCGCAGCGAAGCCTTCTCTGAATCAAAGCGACCGGGGTCCTTTATCAAACCCAGGAAGCAGTCATGCGTGACATCCTCGGCTGCTTCGAGGGAACCCAACATTCGATATGCAAATCGAAAAATCGGATCGCGATAGCGTTCATACAGGATCTGGAACGCTGCCGTCTTGCCTTGCGCTGCTTCTGCCAGCAGTCGTTCGTCTGTTTCCTGGTTCGCCAAACAAAGCGCTCGATCCTGTAGGAACTGGGCTCCCTACTGTTTATTACTACTAATCGATAAAAAGTTGCGGAAAAATACGGCCAATTTTCGCCAGTTTCTTTCCGCCAGCCAATTATACTATCGTTTTCGCACCGGTCGAGCAGCTTTAACCTCGCTGGTGACAGGGCTTTGATGCGGTGAAATAGCTGCGGGTTGACGGGGTTTGGAGCGGCATCTAAACTCTTTTTTCTCGCATCCCAAACGGCTCACCCAGAGGCCCGTACCGGTAATTTCGAAGGGGTCCGTAACGAATTGTGAGACACATCAGAAACGCCCGCATGATCAGAACTTCCGCTATTTACCGCCGGTTTTATGCCTTCGGTCTCGTCCTTTTCTCAGCGATTGCCTCCTATTCCCAGGCACAGGCTTTCGTTTCGCCCACGCGCGAACAATTGCTGAATGGATTGCCGGTCCTGTTCTGGCAGCGTCCTGGCGACGCCAAGGTGTTGATCAAACTACGCCTGAATAGCGGCGCTGCATTTGATTTGGCCGGCAAGGCAGGCACGATGGCTATGCTTAGCGACGCGCTCTTTCCCGATCCTGCAACCCGCGAATACGTGACTGAGGAGCTTGGCGGCCGACTGGAGATTTCAATTGATTACGACTCTATCGACGTGACGATTTCCGGCAGAGCTTCGGACCTGGAGAGAATAGTCGAGCTTCTGCGAAATGCTATCCTCAACGTGAACCTATCAGCCGAGAGCGTAACCAAGCTTCGTGAAGCGCGAATGGCCGAGATCGGAAAAGCGCCGCCAACAATTTCACAGATCGCCGATCGCGCCATTGCGGCGAGACTTTTTGGGACGTTTCCGTACGGAAGGCCCATACCAGGCGACCCGGAAAGTCTGCAAAAGATTGAGCGCGGCGATCTCATGCTGGCCCAGGAGCGGTTCCTTCATTCTGACAATGCGACTCTGGTTGTGATCGGGGGCGTCGAGAAACCACGTTTGATGCGGGCGCTGCGTCAAATGCTCGGACCATGGCAAAAAGCCGACCGCGTGGTGCCTGCCACTTTTCGGCAACCAAATGCCCCCGACGATCGCGTTCTGCTGATCAACCAGCCTGGAAACAAGACAGCCGAGATTCGCGTGGCTGTCCGAGGCCTGGCGCGCCGGGATCGTGATTCTAACGCTGCCGGGCTTCTGGCACTTATCGCCGGTGAGCGCTGGCAGCAGGCAGTCACTGAACTTTCATCGGTCTCGGTGCGTCATGAAACGCATAATTTACCCGGCATGCTTGTCTTCGCGGCAAGCGTTCCGACTGCATCAGCGCAAAAGGCCGTCACGTCGGCGCAGGACATCATGAAGGGTTTGGGTCAGAACGGGGCAAGCCCGGCCGAGTTAGAGCGAGCACGAAACCTTGCGCTCGCGGAGATTGGGAAACGGACCGGTGAACCCGATTCAGCGGCGGATGCCTGGCTTAATTCTGAAATTGACAAAACTTCCCCGGCAAATCCTGCAAGCGACATCACTCGAGTGACTGTTGCAGACCTGCAACGCGTGGCGAATAAACTTTTTAGCGGCGCTCCGCAAGCGAAAATTGCAGCGGGCGATGTTGACCAACTGAAGTCCGTCTTCAGTACAAATTTCGAAATTCGCAGCGACAAGCCAGAAGTGAAATCCTCAAAAGATAGTTCGATACCCGCGAAGAAGCCTTGATTTACAAAGCTATCGCAAGCGGCTTGCAACCATTTTCCCAGGCTCATGGGCTTAACTGACTTCGGAGAGCGAAATTCGGCGGAAGATCACGCCCGGCGTGTTCGCGAAATGTTCGCGAGAATTTCTCCGCGATATGATCTGCTGAATCACCTGCTTTCTGCGAACGTCGACATCCGGTGGCGACGACGCGTTGTCAAAAAGCTGGCGCCGAAGTTGGCGCCGGACACTCAGGTGCTCGACGTTGGTTGTGGCACCGGAGATTTGAGCATTGAGATCTTTGAAAAAACTGCTGCGTCGGTAGTGGGAATTGATTTCTGCCGTCCGATGCTCGAATTAGCGAGCAGGAAATCGCCGCATCTTCCTTTTATCGAAGGCGATGCTCTGAGATTGCCTTTTGCGGATTGTACCTTCGACTGCATTACGATCGGATTCGCGCTGCGAAATTTGTCGAGTGTTGACGGAGGATTGGCCGAACTGAGGCGAGTACTGAAACAGAACGGAACGCTCGCGGTTCTGGAATTTTCGCAGCCGTCGACTCCCGTTCTTCGCCAGCTTGTGCGTTTTTATTATTGGGGGTTTCTGCCTTGGATTGGCGGCGGCTTTAGCGGATCGCGTTTTGCATACAAGTATCTACCTGCATCGATCGCTGGTTTTCCCGATCAGAAGACGCTGGCTGAAATGATGCGCGCAGCAGGATTTGAAGAAGTCGAGTTTGAAAATTTGAGCGGCGGCATTGCAGCTCTGCACACAGGTCGTCGCGCGTAGCGCAAGACACGCTCTTGCGCGCCTCGAGTTCGCTTGGAGCGCGAGAATATCTTGCGTTGCAGGCATTGATTGCCGCGTTAGCGGCAATCAAGCAACGTAGTCTTCGGGGTTCGCCGTAGTCGATTGGGTTCGGTTGTCGGGGCCGGACTCAGTTGACGAAAGCGGATCCCGGCTACGTTTTTCTTTTGCCGTTCATCGGCATATCCCGTATCCCACCAATCTGATATCATCCGCGATCGTTCAAACGCCAGAGTTTACGCATTCAGGATGAAGCACAAACTGTTTGGATTGCTGCGCCGTGTTGGCTTTCTGATCCTGGTGGTGTGGACCGTAGTCTCTCTTGTCACTCTTCTCATCGAACTCGTTCCTGGAGATCCGGCGGTCGCGGTACTTGGCGAGCAGGCTACTCCCGAACAGTTGGCACAATTCCGGACAAAGCACGGACTCGATCGGCCGGCATTCTTTTTTGGCTTTCCCGAAGACAGCGGTGGCCGGCGTCACTTTCAATGGTATGGCTTCAACAATCGCTATGGTGACTACTGGGTCGCCATTCTCCACGGTGATTTGGGTAAGTCGTTTCGTACTGATCGTCCCGTTTTCGAGCTGATTAAGGAGCGTTATCCTTACACGATTGAACTCGCGCTCAGTGCGATGTTCATTGCCGTCTGTATCGCAATCCCTTTAGGCGTCGTAGCCGGAAAGAACCGTGGAACACTCATCGATAACACTTTGTCGGTGGTGGCCCTGATTGGCATAAGTCTTCCCGGGTTCGTAGTCGGGCCGATGCTTGTTTACATTTTCGCCGTAAAACTTCACTGGCTTGGTGGATACGGCAGTGAAAATTGGACCTTTATCATCCTGCCGGCCGTTACTTTAGGCGCAGCCTTGTCCGCGATTCTCACCCGGATGGTTCGCTCGTCTGTGATCGAAGAGCTGGGCGAAGGCTATGTGCGGACAGCTCGGGCAAAGGGTTTGAGCGAGCGGGCGGTCGTTTATAAACACGTTCTAAAGAACGGGCTAATCCCCGTAGTGACAATACTCGGATTACAACTCGGTATTTTGCTGGCTGGCGCGATAATTACTGAAAAGATTTTCGGCTGGCCCGGTTTAGGTTTATTGCTGGTCGAGGACGGTATCGGCAAGCGCGATTACCGAATCGTCCAAGGTTGCGTGTTGGCAATCAGCACCACGTACATCCTTGCGAATACGTTGACCGACATGTTGTATCGATGGCTCGATCCGAGGATTAGAGTTTCGTGAAAATAGAGCTTGGGAGTTTAGGTCTTAGATTTTAAATCTTTATTCTTAAATCGAGGGCCTTAATTTTTCGTTAATCACCCCAGCTCTAGGCTCTAGATTCTAAATTCCATGAATCGCCTTTCAATCATCGGCATCACAATTGTCATAGTCTTCGTTCTGGTGGCCATCCTGGCGCCATGGATTGCCCACTATGACGTGGGAGCAACGAATCTGGCGATGCGTTACATGCGGCCCTCGGCAGAGCATTGGTTCGGCACAGACTCAACGGGCAGAGATATTTTTTCGCGAGTCGTTTTTGGCGCGCGGATTTCGCTCGAAGTTGGTCTCGTGGTTGTAGCCGTGTCCGCATTTGTTGGCACAATTATTGGCGCCGTCGCCGGCTACTACAGCGGTTGGGTCGACGCACTGCTCTCGGGTTATTTGTTTAATGTCTTCCTGGCGTTTCCGGGCCTGCTTTTGGCGATTGCCCTGGTTGCTTTTCTCGGAGCAGGTCTCAACAAATTGATTTTTGCGTTGTGTATCATCGGTTGGGTGGGATACGCGCGACTGATTCGTGGTCAGGTGTTGAAAGTCCGCGAATATGATTTTGTCCAGGCCGCGCGTGCGCTGGGTGCCGGCGACTTTCGTATCTTGTTTGTTCACATTTTGCCTAACGCGATTCAACCTTTGATTGTCCAGGCGAGTTTAGGCATGGCTGGCGCAGTTTTATCTGAAGCCTCGCTTTCCTTTCTGGGCCTGGGGGTGCCACCACCTGCCCCGTCCTGGGGTGTGATGATCGAGGAGGCGCGAGATTTATCGACGCTGCAAGCTGCTCCTCACGCATTGATCTTTCCCGGGTTGGCTATCGCGCTAACTGTTCTGGCATTTAACTTTATTGGCGATGGCTTGCGCGAATACCTCGACCCTCGACAGCGCCGGCGTTGATTGCTCGAGATGGTCCAGTCAAACAGCAGCGCAGTTGCCGTCTCTGTCAATCATCTGTCACAAACATATCCTGTTCCCTTCGTCCGTATAAAAAAATTACTGCGCCGCAAGTTTAAGCCTCCAGTCGAAGCGCTGCGCGATGTTTCATTCGAAATCCACGCAGGCGAGATCTTCGGTCTGATTGGTCCTAACGGCGCCGGAAAAACAACTCTTATAAAGATCATAGCCACGTTGATTCAACCCACCGCGGGCCGCGTTTCCGTTCAGGGTTCTGACACAGTAACGGGTGACGAAGACGTACGCCGCAACGTTGGCCTCGCCGGCGCAGAGGAACGAAGTTTCTACTGGCGCTTAACGGCTGAGCAAAACTTGCTTTTCTTCGCGCGCTTACACGGTTTGAGTAACCGCATATCCAGGCGGCGAACGGCCGAGCTCTTTGAACTCCTTGAGTTGCAGGATGTTTCGGGCCGTCGCTTCGCCGAGCTTTCGACCGGCAACAAGCAGCGGCTCGCAGTTGCGCGCGCAATGTTGGCTCAACCTCGGGTCCTTTTGCTTGATGAACCAACACGTTCACTCGATCCAATTGCCGCTGCTCGAATGCGCTCAACTATCAAGTCACTCGCCCAAACGAACAACTCGACGATATTCTTGACTTCACACAACCTTCTTGAAATTGAAGAGCTTTGCGATCGCATCGCCATCATCAGCAAGGGAGAAATTCGCGCCCTCGACACGCCGCAAAATTTACGCACCCTGCATACGGCCGAAGAGCGAGTCACAATCACGCTTACCGGAATTACAACGACTGATGCTGAGCAAGCGTTAGCTCGTTCATTCGAGGCGGGCTTATTCCTGGTCGAGCAAACTACGCAGTCAAACGAAGCGAGCGTCAAGTTCAAGCGGGCCGGCAATGATGAGTTGTTGGATCGAGTTCTGCGAATTCTGCAACAAAGCGGCGCAGTTATCAGATCAGTCGAAAGCGAACGCGCTACTCTGCTGGACGTGCTGGAGAGCTATGATCGGCAGTAGCCCCGCCCTTGGGCAAACTGCCTCTATAAAGCAATGATGCCTTTTCTTCGTCGCATTTGGGCCTTTATCGTGCGTGACTGGCGGTTAGAACTCAGTTATCGCATGCAGTTCTTTCTGCGCGTGCTGTCAATTCTGATCATGGTGACCACACTCTTCTTTGTTTCGAAGATCTTCACGGGTTTCGCCGATCCAAGGTTTACTCAATGGCGGGATCCGCTTGCAGCCTGGTTGACCGGTTTGGCAGTGCTGAATTATTTCATGACGGGTTTCTCGAGCCTTGCAAACGCGATTCGCCAGGAACAAGTGCAGGGCACTCTTGAAAGCGTGTTGATGACCCCGATCAGCGTTCCCACGATTATTGTCGCAAGCTCCGCGTGGGACTTTGTTCAGGCTACGTTCTTTTCATTTCTCTACCTTTTGTTCGGTTGGCTGTTTTTCAATGTTCATTATCAGGGAAGCTTCATCCTGGCACTTCTCTTCCTTGTGCTGACAACCGTAGTTCTTTCGTGTCTCGGAATCCTGTCCGCCAGTTTTGCAATGGTTTTCAAACGTGGCGATCCATTCGGCATATTTCTGGGTGCGGGCTCGGCCCTCTTCTCGGGAGTATTCTTTCCAACGCAGCTGATAAATCAATACGCGGGCACAAGTATCGGGAACATCTCGCGCATCCTGCCACCCACTTATGGTCTGGACGGGATTCGGCGTGTATTGATCGAGGGACAAGGCTTTGCCGAAGTAAAGGAACCGTTCTTCATGCTGATGATTTTTCTGGTGATCTTACTTCCGTTTTCACTGTGGGTGTTCAACCGTGCCGTGAGGAGGGCGAAGCGCGAAGGCAGTTTGATTCAGTACTAAATTGATTTCGCCTTCTGGTGGTGCGCTTTACGCTTTGCGTTTTTGCCCTTAACCTACTATTCATGTTTCGAGTCGTTCGATATGTTGTCTATGCGGTAATGGGCCTGATTTTGGGTGCGCTGACTTTCGAGGCGGTCATGCTGCCCCGAGCCGCGGACCTTCAAAATCAGAACCCGGCCACAACCTCGATGATCGAGACTCGCATTCGCGAAGCCGAGCGCAACGGCGTGCAACCAAAGCGCGTTCAGATCTGGGTTCCGTTGGAGAGGATTTCCCCTCAACTTCAACGCGCAGTTATTGCCGGCGAAGACTCAAACTTCGCGACTCACCATGGCTTTGATTACGAAGCAATCCAGAAAGCGTGGGACCAGGCTCAAAAAGAGGCTGACAAGGAAGCAAGACAGGAGGGAGAAAATGATTCGTGGCTGCCGAACTTGCCTGACTTTAAGCGCGGCGCCTCAACGATTACACAGCAGCTGGCGAAGAACCTTTATCTCTCGAATGAGCGTTCCTTTTTCCGCAAAGGACAGGAAGCCATCATCACCTATTTCATGGAGCGAAATCTGTCGAAGCGGCGAATCCTCGAGATTTATTTGAATGTGATCGAATGGGGTGATGGTCTTTATGGCGCCGAAGCGGCTTCGCAATATTACTTCCACAAACCTGCCGCAGCTTTAAATGCACGTGAAGGTGCGTTTCTGTCTGCGATGATTCCCAATCCCCGAACGGTTTTTAACCCGCAGGTGAATCCGAAACGCGTGGCGCGACGCCAAAGAATAATTCTGCGGTTGATGCCGGGAGCGAGAATGCCTCCGGGCGCCGGGTGATTTGAAGATCACCGGAGCTAGCACCCGCTTCGCACATGCGGCTGCGAAAGCAAGAATCGACAGTTCGTACCGTGAAGTGCGGCCGGAAAACCGGCAGGCTTGAAATTCGTTACTGAGTGATTTTGAATGAATTCAAAAACTGGTCACTAAGCCCTTCGCCGCCAAGGCGCGACAGCGCCAGCAGCACATACACTTGCCGCTCTTCCCCGAGTTGTTTCGTAAACATGCGCACAGTCCCTGAGAACGAGTTACAGGTCAGGTTGTATTGCCGACCGGAGAATCCTCTGAGCTTTAAGTCTCGAGCAAATTTGAACGTGACCTCGTCGCCGAATGAGGCGGCTTGCTTACTAGCTGAGGCGCGCATGTCGCGGATGATCTTATCCATCTCGGCAACGTCGGTAAGGTTGTCTTTTGGCCCCCTGCCCGATTGCATTGCCAGGAAGGTGCGATCGCTTTTGGCGAAAACGACGTCATATTGAATTGAATGGCCGTTTTCATCCTGGAAAACACCTGATCCTTCAAGACCGCTACTCGGAATCATGATCGAAAAGTGCGAGATCGGAGATTCAAACCTCGTCCATCGACTGAAGCTGCCGTTCTGGACGAGCGGCCTCAATCCCTGCATGCCGCTTGACGAGCCCGAACCGCTCATTAAAGCACTCATTAGGTCGTTGTTCGAGAATGACGCTTTCTCGCGGCGCGACTTCAATCGCAAACTCGGCCACCTTGCAGCCGCCATCTGTTCCAGTTTTTCTTGTTGAATTCGGCGATACTCCCAGGGTGACACTGGAGATGCGTCCTGCCATAGCCCACGCTTCTCAGCGCGAGCCGTTTGTTCGCACTGCACATAAAGATCACGATCGCTATCCTTTAATCCGTAGTCAGTGGAATGATCGAACCAGGCAACACCATCGCGAAGCATCTGCGAGCCAACATCGACACCGTTGAGAAAGACTCTGGCTTCGAGATACCCGTCTACGAGATGCGTATACTCAACCGCCACGGCCTGGTCGAGCACGAGAGCTTTAAGGTGCTCCTTCGCGACCTCAGAGAAAGGCTGACCAGCTTCCGGCGGGGCGACCCCTTTCAACCGCACTTTTACTGAGCGGCTGGTGTTGCTGACGACGAGAGCATTGCCGCTCTTCACTTCCACCACTTTGGCTTGCAGCGTGGCCGCCTCGGCAACCGCTAAACACCCGATCAAAATGGAGATAGTCGCAAGAAGTCCTGTGACAGTTTTCATGATTGGTACCTGCCCTTTGCGCGTTGAGGTGCGCTGGTTTGAGGGTGGGGCGAGTTGGAAATTAGACTGCGAATTCTTTCGCCAGTACAAGCTCGGCTTTTCTCAGCTCATAGCGCCCGCGTCCGATGTTACCCTCAGGCGCTATCGCCAGGACGGCGAAATAATCTTTGCTGAACGAGCGCATTAAAAAAGTGACCTCTTCGTGAGCTACGACCAGTTCACGCAATTCACCAAGATTTAAGTCCTTTCCTGAGCGGTTGGCGCTGCGTATCACCGAAGTCAGTTCAGCTGCTGCCACGTCCAAATTAGCGGCTGAGCCTTCATCGGTAAAAAACTTTTCAACCGACAAACCAT
>Ga0126375_10000304_pt1 | contig 12561 bp, 5 predicted proteins | sample PanSoiMetPlot_14_FD_109577 | JGI IMG/M metagenome (GOLD analysis project Ga0126375, IMG submission 109577) | Tropical forest soil microbial communities from Panama - MetaG Plot_14 | ecosystem: Environmental > Terrestrial > Soil > Tropical forest | place: Panama | collected 2016-02-17 | reverse complement strand
ATTCCGACGCCCATATCTTCTTCCACCATTCTCTTGATCGCAGCCAGCCGGCTTAGTTCCATGATTACCTTCGGTGTGACTCCGGTCTGCGCAAAGAACTGATCGATTAAGCGTCGCGTGTTTCCGCCGCGCTCGCCAAGTATCAGGTTCTCGCCTGCGAGGGCATAAGCGCTCACAACTCTTTGTCTAGCCAGGCTGTGCTGGGGCGAACCAATTGCCACCAGATAGTCTTCACTGAGTAACTCAGTCTGCACACCACGCGCCTCGACCGGCAGCGAGACGAATGCGGCATCGAGATCTCCGGCCAGAACCTGCTGGACCAATTGCTCGCTGGTGCCCGAGGCCACGGACGGCTCGACGTTCGCATACGCCTTTTTCAACTCACGCAGAATCTGCGGCAGCGGATCACCGCTAACCATTGCTGAGGCGCTGCCAATTCGCAGACGGCCCTTGTGCGCCCCGGTCAACGCGGCCATTTCTTCAAGCGCAGCATCGTGTTCGCGCAGGATCACGTAGGCTCTTTTCAAAAGCCTTTCGCCGGCTTCGGTCAAAATCACCTTGCGGGGCGCGCGCACGAAAAGTTGCGCTCCGGTTTCGTTTTCCAGTTGCCGAATCTGCATGCTGATTGCGGCCTGGGTTACGTGCACGCGCGCCGCCCCGGCAGTAAACGTGCCCATTTCGGCAATCGCCACAAAAGCTTTCAGTTGTCGGATGTCCATGCCCACACTTTACATCAAGACGGGTTATCGCAGGAATAAGATCTTTTAGTTTCCATTATGGCTAAAGCGATGCCTAGAATGGAAACCTCAGGAGCCCTCCCGGACATCGAATCACTGAATGGCGATGACGACCGCGCAAACTGTCGATATCCTGCCCCGGAGACTTGCGTCGCTGCGTCAACTCGTGGCGGGCGTAGACGGTGGGGGTACCAGGACCAGGGCGGTAGTGCTTGACGGCAATCGCATCGTCGGCGAAGGCGAGGCCGGGCCCTCAAATCCTTTGCGAGTCGGGATCTCGAACGGCGCAACAGCCATTCGCGACGCAATTGATGGCGCTTGTGCCGCTGCGTTGATTCATCGTGATGATCTGGTCGCCGTCGGTATCGGACTTGCCGGCGTGCGGCGCAAAGACATTCGCACTCGCATGCATGATGTTTTGGTTGAAACTTTGGGTGTGGAAAACATCGAGTTGGTCAGCGACGGCGACATCGCTCTTTATGGAGCTACAGATGGCCAGCCGGGCATCGTGGTAATTTCCGGCACGGGATCAATTTCGGTGGGAGTCAATCGTCAGGGCAAGCGTGTCTATGCCGGCGGCTGGGGACCTGTGGCAGGCGATGAAGGCAGCGGATCGTGGATTGCCCGTCGAGCGCTTCAGACTGTTGCCCGGGCGACCGATGGACGCGGACCACAAACGGCGCTAACAGAGGCGGCGTGCGAGTACTTTCAGGTCTCGACACCTGAGGATCTCTCGACTGCGATCTACGCGCCGACAATCACCAACGATCGTATTGCTGCATTCAGCCGCGACGTAATCGCTGCCGCCCGCGCTGGAGACGAGGTGGCGAGAACCATTTTAAATGACGCTGGCGCCGAATTGGGCAAAGCGGCAGTCGCTGTCATTCGCAAACTAAAAATGGAACAAGACCGATTTCAAGTCGCCTTTGTGGGCGGCGTGTTTGCGGCCGGCGAATTGATAATCGCTCCTTTACGCGAACAGGTAATGAGGGTCGCCCGCAAGGCGTTCATAGGTCAACCAAACTTCTCTCCAACCGTGGCCGCAGGTCGCATGGCTCAACAGTATTTGCACAGATTGCCGGTTGCGGTATAACCTCCGGTTCTCTTCTTCGTAATGCCGGAAGCCGTTGATTCCATCCCGCTAACTGAACAGGAAAATCTGCGCACTGCGCAAATCAGCTCCTTGCCAACTGAAGAGATTCTGCGTCTGATGAACGAGGAGGATGCCCTTGTGGCCCGCGCTGTTGCGCTCGTTCTGCCACAGGTGAGGCAGGCGGTCGAAGAGGTTGTGAAACGAATTCAAAACGGCGGCCGTCTTTTTTATATCGGCACAGGTACTTCAGGCAGGCTGGGCGTGCTCGACGCGTCTGAATGTCCGCCGACGTTTGGCATATCACCTGATCTGGTGCAGGCAATAATCGCAGGCGGCTACGAAGCTTGTTATCGCGCGGTTGAAGCCTCAGAAGACGACGAGGAAGGCGGGCGGCTGGATCTCCAACAACGCGGTTTCACCAAAGCGGATGCATTGGTCGGCATAGCTGCTTCAGGACGCACACCATATACAGTTGGAGCGGTTCGCTATGCGAGCCACCTCGGCGCGTTAACAATTGCCATTACCTGCGTTCCCGGATCAGCAATCACACACGCTGCTGAAATTTCGATCGTTCCGGTCGTTGGTCCAGAGGTGATTGCGGGTTCAACGCGTTTGAAGGCAGGTACGGCGCAGAAGCTTGTGCTTAATATGATTTCGACGGCCACGATGATTCGCCTCGGTTACGTCACCGGCAACCGCATGACGAACGTTCAAACGCGCAACGTAAAGTTACAAGCGCGCGCAAAAAGAATCCTGCAAGCTGAATTGGGCTTAAGCGAAGGGGATGCTGAGGCTATTCTGAGCGCGGCCGACGGCAGCTTGCCGACGGCGTTAGTAATGAACAGAACCCGTCGCTCGCGAGAGGAAGCCGAATCGGCGCTGAGACAATCAAGAGGCGTAATCTCTGACGCCATAAGCTTGTTACAGTCGCGTTAGCGTCAAAATAGTTTATAGCGGCCCGGGTTCTCAATACGATTCTTAAGCGAAGCGAGATGCTAGTTTCGCTTCGCTCGAGAATAAAACTCGCAAGCTAAAGAACGACGAACGCCAAAATCTCTTGAATATTTCGCGCCTACGGCACGAGGAACCTCAGCATGGGCTTCTCAGCGATCGATTACGGAGTTCTCCTTGTCTATCTTGCTGGTATCACGATCTTCGGCGTGATGTTCCGTCGCTCGCAACGCACTGTCAAAGACTATTTTCTCGGCGATAAAAACACTTCGTGGATCGTCATCAGTCTTTCCATCGTTGCGACTGAGACCAGCACGCTCACCTTGATTGGAGTGCCCGCTCTTGCCTATGCGAATTACGCGCGGCCGGAGCAGGGCGGCAATTACACTTATCTTCAGGTTGTACTTGGTTACATTATCGCGCGCGTGCTTATTAGTCTGCTTTTCATTCCGGCGTACTTCAGCGGCAATCTCCTTACCGCTTACGAACTGCTTAGGAATCGATTTGGCGTACCGGCAAAAAACTTCGCGGCCTCGCTGTTCCTGGTTATGCGGGCGCTGGCTGAAGGCGTGCGCGTCTTTGCGGCGTCACTTGTGCTCAGCGCAGTGCTGAGCGCGAGCATTCCGGGTCTGCCCCACCTTTGGCTTTGGTCAATTCTAATCGTCGGGCTGCTGACTTTGATTTACACGTTTGAAGGCGGCATCGCGGCCGTAATCTGGACTGATCTGATTCAACTTATCATCTACATCGGCGGTTCGCTGTTGGCTGCTTACGAATTGTTACGACTAGTGCCGGGTGGCTGGCAGACAATCGCGAGTGAAGCCGCCGCCGCTGGCAAGTTTCAACTTCTGTCGTTCAAACTGGACTTTACCGTTCCCTTTACGTTTTGGGCCGGACTGCTCGGAGGAACATTCCTGACAATGGCGTCGCATGGAACGGACCAGTTGCTTGTCCAAAGACTGTTAACGTGCCGGAATAAGCGCGAGAGTCAGAAGGCATTGGTCCTCAGCGGTTTTGTAGTTCTTTTTCAGTTCGCCCTATTCTTAACCATTGGCATCATGCTTTACGCCTACTATAAGTTCTATCCGCTGACCACCAGGCTTGCGAGCAACGACGAGATCTTTCCTACGTTTATCGTCCAGCGGCTGCCGCACGGCGTCGCAGGTTTGGTAATAGCGGCGATCTTCGCCGCTGCGATGTCGAACCTCAGCGGCTCGCTCAATTCGTTGTCGTCGAGCACGGTGATCGATTTTTACAAACCGCTGCTCCGTCCAAACGCCAAGGATGAAGACCTGTTGAAACTCTCGCGCTGGTTGACGGCGGCCTGGGGATTTGTGTTGATAGGAGTTGCCGTCCTTGCGCGAAAGTGGGGGTCCGTCTTTACGACTGGACTGACGATCGCTTCGCTGGTCTACGGGCCCATGCTGGGTGCTTTTTTGCTCGGTGTAATGACAAGGCGCGCAAATCAGCGAGGCGTGATCGCTGGAATGGCCACAGCCCTAATCATGATGGCGGTTATTTGGTTCACAACAAATCTCGCCTGGACCTGGTATGTGATAACGGGAACCCTTATTTGCTCGTCCATAGGTTATTTAGTAAGTCTTACAACAACTTCAAACCCGGACAGCGTGACGGCGGAAGACAGGGCAACTGTCCAATGATTAACGATGCGAAATAGATCGATTCAACAAGCTTTTATCCTGGTCATCCTGGCTGCGATTTTCCTATCGCCGCTGTCTTCTCTTACCGCCAAAACCCGAGTCGTATCACCTGAGACGAAGTCCAAGCCTTACTCCCGCCATCCATCATCAGATGCAATCAAATGGGCTGACAAGGAACTCAAGCGCATGTCGCTCGAGGAAAAGATTGGCCAGTTGATCTCAGTCGGTGTCAACGCGACGTTCCTGAATCAGGATAGTGAGGCTTTCAAAGCGATCCGTCACCAGGTCGTCGACAATCATCTCGGCGGGATCGTTCTCTTTCGTGGACCCGTTTATGAATCAGTAATGCTGGTTAATCGTATGCAGGAGCTGGCGAAATACCCGCTCCTGATTTCAGCAGATTTGGAAGCCGGTTCGGGGATGCGTTTCGATGACACAGTTAATTTTCCCTGGAACATGGCGATTGCGGCTACAGGCAATCCGGATTATGCGCGCCGCGCCGGCGAGCTTACCGGGCGTGAAGCGCGATCGATGGGGATTCAGCAAATTTACGCGCCCGTATCAGATATCAATAACAATGCGGCGAATCCGGTCATCAATGTGCGCTCGTTTGGTGAAGATCCGATCGACGTGGCGCGCTATGTGGCTGCGTTCGTCGGGGGCGCGCAACATGCCGGCGTCATCGCTACGGCAAAGCATTTTCCCGGACACGGAGACACGGCTACCGATTCGCATCGCGGTCTGCCTGAAATTGACGTGACTCGCGAGCGGTTGAACGCGGTCGAACTCGTTCCTTTTCGCGCAGCGGTCGATGCAGGCGTGGGAGCCGTGATGACAGGGCACATCGGACTGCCATTGATTGATTCAACCGAAATCAGGCCGTTGCCCAAAGATGTGAAATTGAAGCCCATCGACACAAATGAAGACGGCGAAATTGTTTCCAGCAAGAGCACGATGCCGACGACGTTATCGCCGGTGATGCATGGCATTCTGCGAAACGATTTGCATTTCGATGGCCTGATCGTTACTGATGCCATGAGCATGAGTGGCCTTACGCTTTACTTCACTCAGGAAGAAGCTTCGGTGCGCGCACTTGAGGCGGGCGCCGATCTGCTCCTGAAACCCGCTGATGTCGACGCCGCGTTTCGGGGCGTTTACGATGCCGTGAGAAAAGGCAGGCTTACCGAACAGCGCATTGAACAATCGGCGCGAAAGATTCTGGCGGCGAAGTACGATCTCGGGTTAGTGCAACAACGAATAACTTCGCTCGAAGCGATTGATCGCACTGTCGGCGGCAAACAAGCTCTGGAACTCGCGGACGACATTGCCCGCGATGCGATTACGCTCGTGAGAAATGACGCGACGCTGCTGCCGCTAAAAATTCAACCGACATCGCGAATCTTTAATCTGGCAATTACCAACGGAGATGACCGCGCCTGGATTACCCAACCGTTCGTAGGCGCGCTAACACGACAACAAGTCAAAGTCGAGACCATGGTGTTGGACGATCGTTCGTCAGAAGCCGAAGTTTCGAAAGCGGTCGACGCTGCCGCACACGCAAACGTGGTGATCGTTTCGATGTATGGGCGCGTGCGCACCGGTCAGGCGCGCAGCGTGGCTTTGCCGGATCCGGGCACAAAAGCTTTGAATGAATTGATTGAGGGCAAAGCGCCCCTGGTGGGTATTAGTTTCGGCAATCCTTACATCCTGATGAGTTTTCCAAAACTACAGACTTATCTGGTTGCCTACGGTGACATGCCAAGCTTGCAGGAAGCGGCCGCCCGCGGATTAATGGGACAAAGCGATGTCAGCGGTCGTTTGCCGATTTCATTGCCCGGGCTGTATCCTCGCGGCGCTGGGATTCAATTAAAGGAAAAGAGATGATCTCGGTGTACCGAACGTTCGAGAATCACTGGACGACAAAACCGAATAGTCCTTCCAAACAATGATCCGTTCATTTCTTCGTCCCCATATCCCAGCGATCCTTCTTTTCGCACTTCTCCAACAAGCAGTCATTGGCCAGTTGCCGTCTTCGCCCGGAGTCAGCGTTGGCGTATCCACCGAACGTCTTGCACGCATGGACGCCATCATTCAAACGTCAATCGAGAAGAAAGAACTACCAGGCGCAGTTGTCCTCGTCGCTCGGCACGGAAAAGTTGTCTGGCGCAAGGCTTATGGCGCGCGCGCGGTTGAGCCGCGCCGCGAACCGATGACGCTCGACACGATCTTCGACCTTGCCAGTCTGACCAAAGTCGTGGCCACCACCACCAGCATCATGATCTTGATCGAGCAGGGCAAAGTCCGTCTGAGCGATCCGGTGATCCAGTTCATCCCCGAGATGAAGGGTGGGGGTCGCGACGCGATCACCATCGAACAGCTCATGGAGCACCTGTCGGGGTTCGCCCCTGATTTCGACCTTCGCGATCGTTGGACTGGATATGATGAAGCGATGAAGCGTTTGTATCGCGAGCCGTTGCGGAATCAACCTGGAACGCGTTTTGTTTACAGTGACATCAACTACATCGCGCTCGGCGAAGTTGTTCATCGCGTCAGCGGTCAGATGCTTGACGTCTTCGCCCGGCAAAACATCTTCGCGCCCCTGGGAATGCGCGATTCAGGTTTCAATCCCGACGCAAAACTGCAAACGCGAATTGCACCTACCGAAAAACGGCGAGCCCAAATGAACTACCTGGGCGACAGCGGAGCCGATGCCGGATCAGAAGGCGAACAATGGTTGCGCGGCCAGGTGCACGACCCGACTTCTTTCCGCATGAACGGCGTTGCCGGTCACGCCGGCTTGTTTTCCACGGCCGATGATCTGGCGATCTTTTGTCAGATGCTCCTCGCCGGCGGTGTATACAACGGCGCGCGCATTCTCGGCCCCATGACCATCGCCGCTATGACGCAGCCGCATGCGGTCGCAGAAAATGGTGCGGCGCGTGGCCTTGGCTGGGATATCGCGACGACTTTCTCTACCAACAAGGGCGACTTGTTTCCGTTAGGCTCGTTCGGTCACACAGGATTCACCGGAACGTCTATTTGGATCGATCCAGCCAGTGACTCTTTCGTAATTTTTTTGAGTAATCGCGTGCATCCGAATGGCAAGGGCGACGTCGCGTCTTTGCGCGGACGCGTGGCATCGATCGTGGCGAGTTCCATTACTGATGCCAGCGTGGCCAAGGCACGCGAAGAGTCGGCGAATACGGCGGCGGAATTATTAACGAGTCTGGCTCGCCTGAATTCAATTAACAATAGCCCGACCAACGCGACGGTCGCGCCTGACGCGCAGGTACTGACCGGCATCGACGTGTTGGAGCGTGACGGGTTTAAACAACTCGCCGGAATGCGAGTCGGTTTGGTGACGAATCACACGGGCCGCGATCGAGCCGGCAGGACGACAATCGACGTTCTCTTCAAGGCGCCAAACCTAAAGTTGGTCGCGCTCTTTGCGCCTGAGCATGGCATCCGCGGCGTGGCTGATGAAAATGTTTCGGACACCAAAGATGAACAGACGGGTCTCCCGATCTATTCACTTTACAACGACACGCGGCGACCCAAACCAGAACAGTTGAAGGATCTCGATGCCCTGGTCTACGACATTCAGGATGTCGGAGTACGTTTCTACACTTACATCTCGACGCTGGGAATTGTCATTGAAGAAGCAGGCAAAGCGAGGTTGCCTGTTTTCATTCTCGACCGTCCGAATCCGATAAACGGGATCGACGTTGAAGGCCCGATTGCTGACGCCGCCAAACTTTCGTTTACCGCATATCACACGATTCCGGTCCGTCATGGAATGACAATCGGCGAGTTGGCCCGGCTTTACAACGACGAGCGACATCTCAATGCCGACGTGCGCGTAATTCGGATGGAGAATTGGCGGCGCTCAATGTGGTTTGATGCAACCGGACTCACCTGGATCAATCCTTCGCCAAATATGCGCAGCTTGACTGAGGCCACGTTGTATCCCGGGATCGGCTTGCTGGAGACTACAAACCTTTCGGTCGGCCGTGGCACCGATACGCCGTTTGAAATTATTGGCGCACCGTGGATGGACGGTCAGAAACTTTCCAGTTATTTGAATGCCCGCCGGCTGCAGGGTGTCCGTTTCGTACCGGTCAGGTTCAAACCGACTGCATCCGTTTTCAAAAACGAAGACTGTCAGGGTGTAAACATTGTGATTGTCGACCGTGCCAGGTTTCAGCCGTTGCTTACCGGCCTCGAGATCGCCGTGGCTCTGCATTCCTTATTTGCAACTGAATGGAAGGTCGACAGCTATTTGCGCCTGATGGTTAATTCTGATGCGCTTGAGCGTTTGAAACGCGGAGAAACGGCCGAGGAAATTGTGCGATCCTGGAACCAGCCGCTGGCAAATTTTCGCACCGCACGCGAACGTGTTTTGCTTTACCAATAGACGCACCAAGCATCCTGTATATCTCACAAAAAGAAGGGGCCGATCGCTCGGCCCCTTCGCGTTACTTAATCCAGATCAACGATTAGAAGTGGATGCGCATGCCCCACTCGACCTGACGCGGGTCGTAGACGGCGTTGGTGATCTTGCCGAAGTTTGTTGCCTGGTTCAGACGCAAATTATTCGCGCTGTTGTCGCGCGGATCGTTTGGCTGAAAGTGATTGAAGACATTACTGAACTGCATTGTGAATTGCAGCCCAACGCGCTCAGTGATTTTGAAATCCTTCGCAAGGGTCGCGTCCATGCTCCAACGCGGCAAACCTCGCAGGTTGCCGACGCCGCCACCGCAACTCGTATCCAGTCCCAGAACACACCGGCGGAAGTTATTGAAAACTGCAGCCGGGTCGGCAAACATATTGATGCCTTCAGGGTTGTTGGTTCCGATGCCGTTTGAACCCAGCACGCCGCGATTGGCAGTCGACGCAACGTTAAATGGCCCGATTGGTATCGCGGATTCAAAGCCACTTGCGCCACCGTTCGAGTTTCCGGTCTCGCCGAAAGCCTGACAATCAGCTCCGCACCCTCCGGCTCCGGACCAGTTGATTCTCGTGGGCAACCCACTCTGCGCCGCGAAGAACGGCGAGATCGACCAGCCATTTAACAGGTGGCCCATCCAACCGTGCTTGCCTTTGAAGAAATCGGGCCGGTAAGTCAGACCCAGGTTGTAGAGGAACTTAATGTCAAAGTCATTCGAACCGTAATTCCCTCGCAGGTTGTAAATGTCAAGCAAGTTGGTACCGCTGCTGCGCTGCGTCTGGGCGCCAAGACCTAACGACCTGCCCCAGGTAAAATTCGATACCGCCGTGACGCCGTGCCAGTCACGAACTCTGAAGGTCACAAACGCGGCATTGTAGTTTCCGTAGCCGAGCGCCGACTTGAGACCGATTGTGGTCGCCTGATCGCTAAGCATCGTCCGACCAAGTTTCCATCCCACCCCGGCATTCAAATTGGCCCAAATGTCAGAGACCTGCACGTTCGCAAACCGAGTCGCTTCCTTGGAAGCAACGGCCGCCGTGCAGCTGGCGAACCCTGAACAGTAACCGCTACCAGGTGTCAGCGCCGCCTCGAAGAAAGGTTGGGCGGGCCTGGCGTAAGCGTTGTTTGCACAGTTTGGTCCAAAGCCGCACATGGCTACATAAAGCTTCGCGTAGGCATCTGCGAAGGTTTGCCCACTAAGCGTCATCATGTATGGGACGCTGTCCAGGTCGACTTCGGCAAATTCATGTCGGATTCGCCTGCCCATATATCCAACCTCGACGGCCATGTTTCGTCCGACGCTGCGCTGGATCGTAAAGTTCCAGTTGTCAGTTGACTCAGGCCGGTAATCGAAATCTACGGCGCGCGAATCTCCGCCAACTGGATTCACAATTCCATTCTGGGTGCGGCCGGGTAAGAAGGGTTGTGGCAACGTGTTCGTCGGAGAGGGCAGCGGGGCCGTCAGACCATCTGTCCCTATCCGAAATACATTAGCCGGGGTTACGCTGCCGGTGGTCGCGCAGATCCCTGGTTGACCAGCGACCGCAGGCATCGTGGCCAGGCTGCAAGTTACAGATTGCAACAAGCCAGGTCCTGACATTGGAACCAGCAGGTTGTTGACGCCGTTCAAACGCCCGTACTGCCGGCCGTATCCTCCACGTAATACTGTTTGACCGTCGCCAAACAACCTGTGAAGCAAGCCGGATTTGAACTGCGGATTCCAGGCTAGTGCCAGCTTTGGACTAATTCCACCGTAGAACGGTTCGTAAGGGTGTTTCAGGTGCAGGTTTCTCGCCGTTTCAAACCCGACAACGGGTGCGTATGCCTGGCCTGCCAGGGCAGCAGCCTTCCTTTTCGCGAGAAAGTCTGCGGCGTGAATTGGAGTGCCATTTGCGTCCACCAATACGACTTGTCTTCCCTCATCCTCGACCGGCGGAGTCTCAATGGTGTAGCCGAGACCGGCGCTCAAAGTTAGGGTCGGCGATAAGCGCCACGTGTCATTGAAGTACACGTTATAGGTACTGATCGTGCTTTGCACCTGTGATTGTTTTCCCAGAGGTTGAATCGACAGGTCAGCGCCCTCGCGTGTATAGAGAACCTGGGTAAACCCGACCAGGCCCAGAACGGCAGTTGCCAGGTTTCCATATGTATTTTGCGCGGACGAACTGGTTGGCAGTGTGCTCGGGAAGAAGTTGGTAAAGTTGATGGACTTGCGCGCAATCTGATAGACAATCTGATTACTGATCGTAGTGCCGTTGTCTGTCCGCGAGAAGTAATCGACATTCCTTTGAACGAATCCGCCGAACTGAAACAGGTGATTACCATGAACCCACGAGAGGTCATCTCGCAGCATGTAATCCTTGCCGTCCCACGTTCGTTGACGCACGCTCTGAGTGTTGACGTTGTAGGGTATCAAGGCATTGGTTCCACTCGTCTCCGCGTCGGTGTTGGTTGGGTCTGCAATTTCGACGGCGCCACCCAAACCTGAAAGTTGCGGCGGAATTCCAGATGCGCCCCATCCCCACCAATTCCATAGATAGCTTAGTCGCAGGTCATTGGTGATGGTCGGGCTAAGAGTGCTCGTGAGTCCGAAGACCAACAGTTCCGGTGTCTGCACGCGTACGGCCGTTGAGGTGTACTGCCCGCGAGTGGCGCCAGGTAGCAGTCCGCCTACATCAACCTGGGTGTTCACGGTTCGTTCCAAATGTTGAGCGCGGAATGAAGTGAAAAACCTGTTCTTGGAGTTGAAGTCGTGATCGATCCGGCCGACATAGACGTCAGACGTCAGCGGCAGACGAACCGTGGACAGATATCCTTGAGTATTGAAGCCGTCGCTGCCGGCGCCTGAAAACAGAGGGTCGTTAGGCTGCGGAATCGAGTTCCAGACTTGCGTAATCAGCGTGTTGGGCGTCGCGTTGGCAGCATTTGCACGCGGGTCGCAAAAGGCGCCGCCGGTTCGCACGCAGGGCGCTACCGTTATTGTCCGCAAAGGTGAAGTAGCGGAGTTCGGATTTCCGATCGTAACAGTTACTGGGAAAGGATTCAGATTATAAGGCTGCCAAACGCCGGCAGAGTTCGGGACCTGGATCACGCCGGCGCGCATAGCCGCCGTCGGATAGGGTCGCTCAAACGTCTGCACCCCGCCAAACCGAAAGCCTTCATAATTCATAAACACATAGGTTTTACCACCGAGAATCTTTTTAGGAATCATCGGCCCGCCAACGGTGAAACCGAAACGCTTCCTTTGATTCGGAATGATCGGCGTGTAGGGCATGATGCAGTTGTTGTCGCCTTGATGAAGTGTAGTTCCGGCAGCGCATGCACGGGGCGTACTCGGAGAGCCTTTGGTGAACGGCGTATGGTTCGCCTTCCAGGAGTTTGCGCCGAGAATGTTTGGCGTCCAGTAGTAGCCATAGCCGGATCCGTGCCATTGATCGCTGCCTCGCCGCGTCACCATTTGCACTTGCGCGCCAATGGAGCCATTGAAGTCGGCAGTCTGCCCTACGGTGTTTACTCTAAATTCCTCAACGCTCTCGACTGGAGTAGGAACTACGCCGGAAGCCATGCCATTGGTCTGAGTGCCGCTGGTGCCCGTAAAGTTGACGATATAACCAACCGTATCACCAGACATATCGTCGGTGTTCTGACCTCCGTCAATTGTGAATGTATTCT
>Ga0126375_10000302_pt1 | contig 12605 bp, 15 predicted proteins | sample PanSoiMetPlot_14_FD_109577 | JGI IMG/M metagenome (GOLD analysis project Ga0126375, IMG submission 109577) | Tropical forest soil microbial communities from Panama - MetaG Plot_14 | ecosystem: Environmental > Terrestrial > Soil > Tropical forest | place: Panama | collected 2016-02-17 | reverse complement strand
GACACATATCTAAATTATTGGTATGCTCACAAGAATATGTTATCTTAGTTTGAATATTACATCGAGTACATTTTTTCAACAATTAAAGGAACGATATGAAGGAATTTGAATATTTTGTTAACAGTCTCTGCATATAACAGCATTTAGATCATTACAAATAATTTATTTTTGCTTACTTTGATCATTAGGCCACCAATGGTTAAATTATCAACATTCCTATGTCAGTAACAAACTGAAGTAATGAGTAATTAGTAACAATCTACATAATGATAAGAGGCAAGATAAACTATAATGTCGCTGATAATAGGTAGATGCGGATGGTATTATTGTAAGTATGTCAATATCTGACCATCATATTATTGACAAGGTATTAGAAATAAATACGAGAAGATGAGATGGGACAGATTCATTCACAACCAATATGAAAGAAATGAAATATCATGAAATATATTGTATCTGATTCCATGATGTTTAGTTGAAATTTATAATCATATCAATAATATGCGTTACAATATTCATAATAATAGGCATTACGGTTTCACCGAAACTTGGATATCAAGTTCCATCAGTTATTAACTTTGATGAATCGATTTCATCACTCATGTATCACTCTCATTATGAACCTATAGATGATTTCATGATTTTGTTGTCAAATTATGGGCGAGAAATAGTCTGGCTGGGAGTTATTGTGTTTATGGGTATTTTTGCAGGGTGGAAAGGAAAAAAAATTGCCGTAATTATCATTATTTCATTTTTGATCATAATCCCATTAAACATAGGATTCAAGAATTTTTTCGAGAGAAATCGTCCACCAGTGGAAAGACAGGAAATTTATGTCCCAGAGAAAACTGATTTTGCCTATCCTTCAGGCCATGCTTCTATCGTTGCAGCAGGGGCAGTAATTTTAATTATCTTATATCGAAGAGAGAAGGAGCTGATATTTTCTATAGCTCTGGCATTTGAGGCAGCACTAGTATGCTTATCCAGAATATATGTTGGCGATCATTATTTCTTAGATGTAATAGGTGGAGTATTACTAGGAGCTGGAATCTCTTTCCTGACAATTTCGTTATCTAAATACATTGATCAGATAATAACTAGAGTCCGTAAACGTATACAAAGGGAGCCGTAATTTGAGGATTTTCTATCTAGTAAGTCCCTTACCATGAAAAATACCCTCTCTTATCCAATTCATGAATTCTCTATCGGGTAATTTTTTTCTCACATTGATAGAATTTGTGGCATCATTTCCAATTACATATCTTAAGGCAGGATCTTTAGAATTAATCGCGTGGAGAATGGTGTTTGCAACTTGATCACTAGATGAAACATTGCTATTAATAGTTGCTTTCAAAAAGGCAATTCTCTTATCCATTAGTTTATAGTATGGTGATTTAGTATCGTTGCCCTTGATTTTTAGATTATGAAAAAAATCGGTTTGGACAACGCCTGGTTCAATTAGAATTACTTTTATTCCAAATTCCTCCAGCTCAAACGAAATAGACTCAGAAAGTCCTTCTAATGCAAATTTGCTAGACACATAGGCAGCATTAAGTGGAACACCAAATCTTCCAACCATTGAGCTAATATTTACAATAGTTCCATTTCGTTGTTTCCTCATTAACGGAACTGTTGCCTTTATAAGCCTAATAGTTCCAAAAAAATTAGTTTCAAATTGTTCCTTAATATCTTCCAAAGACATCTCCTCAATAGGACCAAAAATACCATAGCCGGCGTTGTTTATTAGAATATCAATTTTTCCTGAGTCAGAAATAATTTTTTGGATTGCTATTTTGATAGATTCATTATCATTTACATTAAGACGGATTACTTTGAGAGGAAGTTTTTCTGTATTTATTATTTCCTGAATTTTTTTAGCTTTTGATAAATTTCTTACGGATGCATATGTAGCAAAGTTGTTACGCGCAAACAATAAGCATGTGGCATATCCTATTCCAGAAGAACAGCCAGTAACCAACACTGTTTTGTTATCTTTCATGTATAAAGTTATGAAACATGATTAAAAAATTTTTTGTGCTAAATTAGTTGAGTTGATACTGCTCAAATAAGTAAAGTTAAATTTAGTAATTTAATTATATTACTAGAGTACAAATCTAGATATGCAGCTAATACCAAAATTGGAAATAAAATCTTTAGCTAGTATAGTTAACTTTCTAGATGAACAAAGTGTTGGTAGAGTTGCAACAATAGATGAACAAGGTTTTCCACAAATAATACCGATGAATTTTGTTTTTGTTAAACACGGCTTAATTGATACCCTGACAGATAATAGAAATATTGGTGCAATATACATGCACTCCCATCCATTTGGCGAAAAAATAGAAAATATCAAAAGAAATTCCAAAGTTGGTTTTGAAGTTGATTCTTATGTTTGTTTTTTGCCATCGTATTTTTTTCATCCTACCGATGCTTCACAGGCAGACACATTGTACATTAGCATTGTTATCAAAGGAAATGCTTCTATTGTCCAAGATCCATATGAAAAAGCAAACGCATTAAACGCTTTAATGAATAAGTATCAAAAGGAAGGAGGCTTTGAGCCACTATCGCCAAATATGCGTTCAGTTAGAGAAGTTACCGTTTTGAAGGTTTTACCAGAACAGATTCGAGGTAAATACAAGATTGGACAACACTGGAAACAGACATATAGAATAAAAATGGCAAGAAATATTATTCAGAGAGAAACAGAAGACAATGCCAGGAGAATATTGAAAATCATGGGAATCGAGAGTACAAATAACGGAGAGCTTAAAGTCCTTAAAGAGCCTATAATGTGATTAAATTATTTTATTTAACAGTATTAAATGATACGCAATCAAGATCAAATTACTTAATAAGGTTATATAACTTTCAGTTTATTTTAAAAATTTCGATAATTTATTAAATGATAATATCAATTCTATAAAGGTAGAAATAATTAGCTTCGTAATTCATATTGAACATTACTATCCACTTTTCATTGGATAATTCAAAAATCGAAGCTAATCGAATTATTCACTGCTTTATTTGGAATCTGACTAGTTACATTATGACGGTAAATATATAACTAAAAAAGAACTTATAATTACTTGGATGCATTCGGCTGAAAGTGAGGATCCGTTTGTCAAGATTGCCAATCTGATAGGTGGAGAGGAATATCATAAAGTTGCAAGAGCTTTGTTGAATACTGAGGATGCTACAGACGAAGAGATAGCAGGCGCTACAGGTATGCGGATTAATATAATTAGGAAGGTATTATATGACATGTTTGGTAAGGCCTTAATTACTGGCATAAGGGTCAAGGATGAAAAGAAGGGTTGGTTTGTGTATAGATGGAGAGCAAAAAGAGATCAAGCAGAAAATTTTATTGAAAATCAGAAAAAAAAGATTCTAGACAGACTTCAGAAACGATTGGAATATGAAGAATCTTCTGAATTTTACCACTGTGGAAATACTAGTTGTCCAAGAATAAAATTTGATTACGCAATGGAATTATTCTTCAAATGCCCAAACTGTAAAAATTCACTAAATATGGTAAATAATGAGAAGGTTAAAGATGCATTGAGATATAAAATAGAACAGATTTTGTTGGATATTAGTTCAAAAGATGAAGTTTCCTCATAGTTTATAAAATAACACAATTTCATTTTTATTTTGTATTATTGTCTTTGTTAGTTTCATTTTTATGTCATCAGAGATTTTAGTATATCCTTCGCCCTCAACCAATGTTTTTGCATCTCTTCCACCTATTACAAAAGGTGATATTGTGACTACTAATTCGTTGACAAGGCCTAATTTCAATACAGACCAGTTTATTTCTCCACCACCTTCAACAATTATTTTCTTTAGGCCCATTTTTTCTAATTGTTGGAATAGGCTTCTGATACTCACTTTTTTATTCCCAGAGACTAATACTTTCACCCCTTTGTTTTGCAGTTCTTGGATTTTCTTAGTTGAAGCATTACGTGTTACTGCAATTATAGTGTGAATTTTTTTTGATGACTCAATAATGCGTGAATCTAATGGAATTCTGGCTTTTGAATCAATTATGATTCTTGTAGGGTTCTTTGCCACTTTGGTTGGGTACCGTACATTTAACATGGGATTATCCTTCAATACTGTGCATATACCTATCACTATACCATCGACTGTTGACCTTAACTTATGAACTCGCATCAAATCCAGTTTAGAAGAGATTGCTGAGTCGTTCTCTATAGTAGCTATCTTACCATCTATTGATATCGCTGCATTTAGGATAGTATACAACTAAATTACATCTCCATCCACAAATTTACCATCTATCATGACATTTTGTATCGCATTTATATTTACTCTATGCACTATAGAAGTATGAGGGTCATGCATCGGTGAAATATCCAAATTATTTTTGTCGATAAAAATGATATCTGCGGCGTAACCGACCATTATCGCCCCAGAACTAATTCCAAGGATTTTTCCTCCATTAACAGTTGCCATTTTTAATATTTCTCTTGCAGAAATTGGCTTATCTGACAGTGATCTATTTAGTTTCCAAATGAAATCTAATTCACGAAACATATCTGGAGAATTAATCATAATGTTATCTGTTCCAATACCAATACAACATCCAAAGTTTAACATCTTTGCTATCTTGGGTAGTCCAATTCCCAAGGTACTATTTGCTCTCGGGCAAACAACAACTCCAATTTTTTTCTTTGCAACAAGTTTGATATCCGCATCAGACGCGTTTGTTAAATGAACGATAAAATTTGGTTTTAGGTTTGCAATTATTCTTTGCACTTCGCTTTTTCCAGTAATGGTCATTGATTTTTTTACCGATTCTGGTGACTCAGAGCTATGAATTCCTATTAAATATTTTTTTATCAAAGATTTTTTTTGAATTATTTCCCTATACTGGTTTAATGAACCGTCAGTATTTTCGTTTGCTCCACTGATACCCAACCCATCCGCGAATTTTAGTATATTACGAATTAATCCTATTACATTAGGATCAAATTTAGGATTATTGAAAAAATCTCGTGATATGTCATAGTAGTGCTCCGGTCTACCTAATACTAAACTTTTAATCGATAATCCTGATGTAGCCTCTTTAATTTGATCTATTCCTTGTAATCCTCCTTCTCTGAAATCTGCAAACGCTACAATACCATTTCTCATCATAGATATCAGGGAACTTCTCATAAACTTGATTAGATGTTTTCTATCACTTTTTTGTAAAATCTTGTTTTTGATACCATGAATTGGATGAATTCTACCCTCAAAAGATGAATCTATACCTATATCCTTACCGATAGAATCGCCTATGTGAGTATGAGCATTAACAAATCCAGGGCATGCAAGAATCCCTTCTCCGTCATAGATCGGTCCATCATTTTTTCCTTTATAATCGCCGCTACCAATATCCTTTATTTTTCCATTTTTAATAATTATGTACCCATTATCTATGTAATCTAGATTTTCTCCAAAAAGTAGACTAATGTTATTTAAGATTAGATCCATTTTATTTCAAATATGGGTTGTGTTATCCCTTGATCTCTTAGGCTACGAATTGTATCCAGGGCTTCTGTAGCAGCTTGTACTGCTTTTCTACCAGTAACTGCTATCCCAATCCCACAGTTTAATTTGATATTTTGACTTTCGTAGATTTTACTAATTATTAGAGAAATTTTCTCTTTTGTTACTGCATTAGAGATAACCATGAAGTTGTCACCTCCAAGAAAAAATGTCATGGATTTTTGCTCGACGAATAATTCAATAAGAATAGAAAGTATCTTGATTATTCTTGTTGTAATCTCATAAGGAGAGAGGATATTACTAATTTTAGTGGAATTATTTATATCGAGATGTATAATCTGAGCGAACATTTCTGAAGATAATTTGTTTGAATTATTATATATTGATCGAACTTGATCATTTGCATATATCAGCCTGCTTTTATCTAGTAAATTATTATTTTTACGTGAGTGATACGCTGCAATATTTGCATCTAGCGAGGTTGCTCCTGTTCCAACAGACATCGATATATTTAGGTCTTTATGGATGTCATGAATTTCCTGTTCAATCAAAAGATGGTCCTCCAAAGATAATCCATTAGTGATTGCAATTAACTCATCAAATCTATTAAAATAAACTATAGCATCCCTTTTGGAGAACATTTTTTGCAAATCGCAATATAAATTTGATTGAAATATTTGTAATTGCGCTTCTCTATCGCTTCCCAACTTTAATGTCCATGGACCATACTCTTCTATTTTTATAATGGTTAGTTGAATTGTCAATTATACCTATACTTTCCCTTTTATATTGTCGAGCTCTCTTAATCTTGTTACCATTTTATGTGCTGCTTCAACTGCCAATTTTGGAACAACGATAACTCTGTTCTTTGCCTGTCTTACCGTCATGTCAGGACCAGTAATGCCAAGTGTGACAGGTTTTTGATATTTTAAGGAAATATCAGACAGTAATCTTGCAGTGTTATTAGCTATAACTACGTCATGTCCAGTTTCTCCCTTTATTACTGCGCCTAGAGTTACGACTGCATCTATTTCTTCAATTTGAAGAAGTTTTTCAACTATTAAAGGCATATCAAAAGTCCCTGGAACCTGGATTATTTTTTCTACATAGATGTTTAAATTTTTTGCATGATTTTTGGCCGTATTAAGCATTTTATTAGTAATCTCTTGGTTAAATTCAGCTACGACTATAGCTAGTCTTATTTTTCTCAAATTATACTCAATTCACATAAATTTGTTTTATTTGAAGAGATTCAACTAGTGGAATTTTATATCTTGCGGAATATTCTATTGCCTTCTTAACCGTTAAGGCCCTACCTGTCTCTGAATCCAGCATTTCGCAAATAACGACTGTTGGAATTAAATTTGCTAGTTTCATTAGTTGGACAGATAATTCGGTATGGCCTGATCTCTCCTTTAGCAATTTCTTCGCAGCGATTAAGATTGGTATGTGGCCAGGAGACCGGAATTTCTCAAAAAATTCAGATTTTCCACTATTATCTATGTCAGAGCATATTTCGGCCATCTTTGTGATCGTAAGTGCTCTATCTATATCAGTTATTCCTGTAAAAGTATCAACATGGTTGACAGTAATTGAAAACGAAGGTCGGTCACCATATGGGGCAATTGATGTTACCATTTTTGAGAATGAGGGATTATTTTTGGAAGCATATATTAACAAATCATGCATAAATATTAATTTCAACTTTGACGCAATCTCACCGGATATAGCTAGGCAGATGAGACCACCCGCATCATTACGCATAGTCGCTATATCTTGTGGATTGATATATTGCGCGGCCTTGACCATATCAACCTCGTTTTCTCTAGATTCACTATCGTGGATTAAAATAAACTTACCATTACTTAGGGCTCTCACAGCATCTTGCACTAATGACATCGTGCTCTAAAAGTGTCAAGTACTATTATATAGTTTACTGAATTATTGGTAATTACAAATAATGTGGTAGAAATTTTGCAACATATTTGCTTAGAATATCAATCTCAATATTAACTTTGTCGCCTATGCGTTTATTTTTAAACGTAGTAACATCCAAAGTATGAGGAACCAGAGCTATTGAAAATTTATTCTTCCAAACATCGACAATGGTAAAACTTATACCGTCTAATGCAACGGAGCCTTTCGGTACCAGAAATTTTGTAACGTCCTTACTTACCTCTATCATTATTTTTGTTTCAGTAGGTATTTTTACAATATCACCAATTCTTCCTATGTCATCAATATGGCCCAAAACCATATGACCTTCGATCCTGTCGCTTATCTTTAGACTTCTCTCCAAATTGACGTGCTGTCCAACTTTTAGCATACCTAAAGATGTTCTTTTCATGGTTTCTTTTACGACTTCAAAATATGCTGTAGTTTTTAAAATCTTTGTTGCTGTAAGACATGTACCATTGACACTTACACTCGCCCCTACTTGCAAGCCTTTGCTTAGGTTTCCTAGATCAATGCCTATGGTATTATCTGCAGTCCTTTTTGTGTCCTTTATCTTGACAATTGATTTGACAGTTCCTGTACCCTCTACGATACCCGTAAACAAAGTATCAATCAAGAATTCCATACGTAATAAAAATATTTCACAAATTATAGTAATCTTATTGCGGCCATAAGGAATAAAAATTGTTAAATTTTGATAATTTGATGAGCTAACTAGTGAAGATAGAAGAACAATAATAATTCATATTCTATTGATTATCTCTATCTTATCAATTTTTTATTTAATAAAATGTAAATCCCAATTATTTCAATCCCACTTTCAGTCTATTCTTCAATCTAAAAATATACTGAAATACAGTCTTATTGCTAAGAGTGAGAAGACTTATTTCCTAAAGTGATTATTGTTAATGGTATCATCATTTTTGACGGTGAGATTAGATTGATTAGATCCTTTAGTAATCTGCCATTATACCCAGTAAAATTCCTATTAATATCCATTTTCTGAAATAAGTAAAATCTAAATTCCATTTCATACAACTCAACGTTCTTATTATGAAGACTATTTGAGAGTAGTAAGGTATATCAGTTTTCGTGGTTAACATTGATTTACAAATAATTTTCGTAGCTTTATAACTCCTGTACTATATGAGCGAAGATAAATAAAAATCGTTGTCTGAAGTTTTCAAATTGCCATGTTTTCATTTTTGAACTATAAATTATTGGATTACTAAAAGAAATTAGTTATTTCCCCACATAAAATTAAAGATGATTTTAGCTCCATTTTTTGATGTTCAAATAGATCATTGAACTTTGTTAACTTAAGTTAATTAACCAAATCATTATTATAAAAAGTGAAATTGAAGTCTTGGTTTATTAATTCCATAGGAGGTACTTTTTGAAGATTGTATACTACTAATAAACATAAAGCGATTTACGGGAACGTGGTAATTGATACTTTTTCATCTATTAAGGGAATAACATTTAATCGTGTTGGGGATTGAAATTGGATAAGAAAATAATACATATTAATTGTCAAGATGAGATTTCTATTAATAACGTAGAAGAACCGAACCAGAATATAAATACAAGAGTTCATTGTACCGTTGATTATGGGTACACCCCAAAGTGAAAAGCGGGATATGACAACAAGTAGCACCGATATTTTGAGTCTGGTGGACGATTTTATTGAACAAATATCAAAAATTAGAACCGTCCTAAAGGGTGTCTCCATTTCAGCTTTGATATTGGCTCCGGTTGCAATTGCTTTATCAATATTTTTATTAACTCACCCATCATTCTTTACTATTCTCGAAAATGAGGATGAATTTGGGCTTGCTTTGATAATATTACTTGGATTAGTAATAGCTATCTCTTCAATCTGGATATTTGCTGGACTTAGGCAATATCGGATGGTTAGTACTTGGAACAAAAGGTACGACAATTATATAATCGATAAAGAAGAAATACATAGGGCTATCGCGTCGGAGTTCGGTTTCACAGAAGACTCCGAGGATTAATTCTTGATTTAAAGCTGTCTTATTAACTCTATTAAATTTGGGTTAGAGCAGTCCTAACTAGAATTCATCTCAAATGATCTCGGGAATAGTTTTTCGTAGGGCTCTATAATGCTTCTGCAAAATTCTAATCCCTTTTGGGTTGCACTATAAACAGTTACAGTTCTTTTTCCTAAACTTTTTTCTCTCTTAATTATCAAACCATTGAGCTCCATTTTATCAAATATCGATCTATGTTTCTTTAAGTTTAGTCCACAAAAACTAACTAAGGCAGTTTGATTAAGCTGACCATATTCGACTAGTTTCATGATTATGTCCCGAATTATGTATATTCTATCTCTATGTGATTGTGAACTCGAACTAGACACTAAGTTAGGTTGTAGCTGTTCAGTATATAGGTTATATTCTAATAACATAATCACCAAATTCTAAATATACTGTGGATTAGTCAGATATCTTAGGTAATGGATTTTATGACACAAGGTCCAGCATCAATTTTAACTCATTAATTTCAGATCGGATTACTTCTTGATCATTGTTATCCTTAGCATAACCAATTAATTTTTCACAAGCAATCAATTGGTTGAACATAATGTCTTTTTTGCCCAAATAGATAATAGAATCAGGATTCTCAACCGTATAAATGACCTTCCCAGTCGAGGTATTTGATTTACAAGTTTTTGCAATCATTAGACATTCAGGTGAATTAACCAAGTTTAGTCAACCTCTCTTCAAAATTAGATTTGTTCCTGTTTATATTTATATTAGTCATTAGTAGATTTAGGAAATATGCATTAATAAGCGTCGATTAACCTTGTTACTCCTGAATTTTATTATATTATGTGTGCATTGGAGGCTGAGGTTCACTTTGAATTTCGTTTTTTCTATGTCTCTATGCAGATTGGAATTGAGTGTTGTGAGATATTAAACAAACTCAACCTTATGCATAAAATACAGATCCAGATAGATCTATTGGGATTCAATTGGTAGTAACACATTAATTGTGAAATATACTATTGTTCTGCTGCACTTATGACGGCCTTTGCTTGTTTATAATGTACAGCATCAATCATTTTACCTTCTAATAATTTTGCTCCTCTTGCATTTCCATTTTCAAATGTATCTTGTAACGCAGCTAATACCTTCTTTGCCCATTCTATTTGTTTCTTTGTCGGTCTAAAAATATCATGAACGGGGTTTATGTGAGAAGGATGTATCAACGTCTTACCTGAATAGCCCAGTTTTTTCGCAATGGCCGCGTCTTTAATCAAACCATCAATATCCTTTACATTTTGCCAGATACCATCAAAGGCTTCAATGCCAGCAGCTCTTGCATCAACAGGAATTTTTGACCGGGCATAATTGTAGCTCATGAAATCATCATATTCAACATCAACATTCATATCGTACAAATAATCGAAGACACCAAAAACTAGCGCTGTAACATTTTTGTGGGATGAAGCGATCGAATTAGCATTTACTACTCCTCTTGAAGTTTCTATAGAAGGTATTATTTTAATATCTGAGGATAATTTCCTTTTAGAGACAATCGCATCAATTTTTTGAATAATTTGAGTTACCTCTTCACTATTACCAATCTTTGGTAGAACGATACCGTCCAATCCTTTCATTACTATTCGCTCGAGGTCTCCATCAACCAAACCTGAATCAAATGAATTGATTCTGACATAAATGAATGAATCATTAACTCCCTGTTTTGTTGTCAGAAAGCTTGCAACCAAATTTCTAGCAGCTTCTTTTTCACTAGAAGGCACAGAATCTTCTAAATCAAAGCATAGAATGTCCGCATGAAGTTTAATTGATTTCTGTAGAAATCTCTCATTGTTTCCAGGAATAAATAATAAACTCCTGAACATTTACAAACTAAAAAATGAAAGGCTAAAGCTTCTGAGGTGTTGTTACAATCTTGCCTATCTGTTCTGCATTAGCCATCATGGTGTGTCCTTTTGCCATGTCCGAGAAAGGAAGAACTGTACTAATCAATGGCTTTATTTTGCCCATAGCTGTCCAGTATATTACTTGTTCTAGTTCTGCTTTATTCCCCTGAGTTGAACCAAGTAGATTGGTCCCTTTGAAGAACAAGTATCTAAGATCGATAGTTGAATCATATCCAGTAGTTGCTCCGGTAGCTACCAAGGTTCCTCCCATCTTAAGGAGACTAACTTCTTGTGGAAAAGTTGACTTTCCAATATGTTCAAAAACTACATCCACGCCTTGCTTTTTAGTTATTTCTCTTACTTTTTTATACCAATCAGGTTCTCTGTGATTTACAACATGATCGGCACCTAGTTCAGTACATTTATCCATCTTTTCTTTATTACCGGCTGTAGCAATTACGCTGCAACCATATATCTTCGCTATCTGAATTCCAGCCATTCCTACACCACTTGTTCCTCCCATCACAAGGACTGATTGTCCAGGTTTTATCTTGGCTCTTCCTACAAGCATATGCCAAGCTGTCATACCAACCATCGACACTGCTGCTGCTTCATCAAACGACACGGAATCAGGTATTTTGGCAACATTTACCTCAGGCAAATGGGTATATTGACAGAAACCGCCCCAGAGTGGACCAGTTTGAAAACCCCAAATGAGTCGTTCATTGCAATCATATTCTCTCCCGGAAGTACACATATCGCATACCCTACAGCTCATATTAGAATGAGAAACGACTCTATCACCAACTTTCAATTTTGTAACTTCTTCACCAGCCTCAACCACAGTACCGGCAACATCACTCCCTGAGATATGTGGAAGTGGCACCTTGACTGGATCTCCCCAAATTGCCCAAAGATCATTATAGTTGTATGCTGCGGCATCAACTTTTATCATAACTTCATTAGGTTTGATTTTGGGAGTGTCAACATCGTCTATCTTCACCACTTGCAAAGGATCTTGACTATATTCTCTAAATACTGCTGCTTTCATGAATTTTTTGAAAAGTTCTTAGACTAATATAGTTATTTGTTACAGAACTAGACAATTTACACTAATATCACGATGACCTAGTGGTTATCAGGCGCTAATATACATTTTAGAATTTAATTATAGCCTTGCTTTTGGGAAATAATAAAACTGTTGTTTACTTTAGCTAGTTTC
>Ga0126375_10000301_pt1 | contig 12619 bp, 8 predicted proteins | sample PanSoiMetPlot_14_FD_109577 | JGI IMG/M metagenome (GOLD analysis project Ga0126375, IMG submission 109577) | Tropical forest soil microbial communities from Panama - MetaG Plot_14 | ecosystem: Environmental > Terrestrial > Soil > Tropical forest | place: Panama | collected 2016-02-17 | reverse complement strand
CGCGTGCTCGGGCCGCCTACGTCACGCCGTCGCACCAGTACCCGCTGGGGATGATCATGACCGCATCCCGACGGCTGCAGCTGCTCGATTGGGCGCAGCGCCGCGGCGCCTGGGTGCTCGAGGACGACTACGACAGCGAGTACCGCTACGAGACCCATCCGCTGGCCTCGCTCCAGGGCCTCGACGCCGACGCGCGCGTGCTCTACGTCGGCACTTTCAGCAAGGTCCTGTACCCGGCGCTGCGCGTGGGGTACCTCGTCGTTCCCCTCGATCTGGTCGCCCGCTTCCGCCGCTTCCGCGAGGCCATCGACATCTTCCCCGCCCCGCTCCCCCAACTCGTCCTCGCCGAGCTCCTTGCCGAGGGGCACTTCGTGCGCCACCTGCGCCGGATGCGCGAGATCTACGCCGAGCGGCGCCGCGCGCTCGAAGCCGCCCTCGCGCGCGAGCTCGGGCCGGCCGCGCGGCTCGTGGGCGACCGCGCAGGCATGCACCTCGTTCTGCTCTTGCCGCGGCGGGTCCGCGATCGGGAGGTGGCGCTGCGTGCCGCCCGGCGTGGCCTCTCGGTCATCCCGCTCTCGTCGTGCTATGTCGGCCGGCCCACGCGCTCCGGCCTGGTCCTCGGCTACGGCTGGACGCGCGTGAACGAGATCGCCGAGGCGGCGCGTCGCCTGGCGGCGCTCATCACCTGATCGAAGTGCAGGAAGGTTGCCTGCGGCCGACGCCATTGGTTTCCGAGGGTGGCCGATGCGCGTGTCGATCAGGCTGGCTCGCGGGGAAGCCCGAGCGCGCGGGCCAGGCGCGAAATGCCGCGATCGATGTCCTCGTCGGGAACGGTCGCGTAGCCCAGGATGAGCGCCGCTTCCCGCGGCGGCCGGAGGAAATACGGCAGGGCGCTGTAGACGCGGACGCCCAGGCGCGCAGCGCGTTCGACGATTCTTCCCGCATCGCCAGCGGGGACGCGGCGAAGCCGCAAGAAAACGTGCGTGCCGGAGCTCGCTCCCGACCAGGTCACCTCGCGCGAGTCGAACGTCGCCCGCAAAGCGCCGATCAGCGCGTCGCGCTTGCGGGCCAGCGACCGTCCCAGGCGGCGCCGGGCGCTCTCGTAGGCCCCGCTCTCCATCAGCTCCGCGAGCGCACGCTGCTCCACCGGCGAGCTTCCCCGGTCGGCGAGCCACTTGATGGCGCGGAAGTGCTCGCGCAAAGCCCGCGGCACGACCACGTACCCGAGTCTGACACCTGGGAACAGGCTGCGCGCGAAGGTGCCCAGGTAGATGACCCTGCCCTGCGTATCGAGGCCCTGCAGCGCGGAAATCGCGCCCGCTCCATGACGGAACTCGCTCTCGTAATCGTCCTCGATCACCCAGGCGTTCCGGGCCGCCGCCCAGGCGAGAAGCTTGAGGCGCCGCGCGACGCTCATCACCGCTCCGGTCGGGAACTGGTGCGATGGCGTGACGCAGACCGCGCGGGCATCTGCGAGCCGCCGCGCGTGGCGCTCGACGTCCAGTCCGTCGCGGTCGACGGCGCAGGGAACAAGCCTCGCTCCCGCGGCCAGCAGCGCCTGCCGTGTCCCCTGGTAATGAGGGTCCTCGATGGCGACGGCCGCGCGTTCGACGACCAGCAAGCGCGAGACGATGTCGAGCGCCTGCTGCGAGCCGTTGACCACCACCACGTCGTCCGGCCCGGCCGCCACGCCGCGCTGCTCCCGCAGGTCGTCGGCGATGAGCTTCCTCAACCGCTCGCTCCCCGCCGGGTCGGGATATTCGAAGGGGGGCTTGGCCGCGGCGCGCGACAGCGCCCGCCGCCACGACTGCAGCGTCCGGTCGTCGGGAAGCGTGCGGGTATAGGAAAAATCGATTGCTGCCTGGTCGGCGCGTGTCTTCCGCGGCGTGAAGGTCTGTGGATCGAGCGAACGGGCTCGCTCCGCATACGCAGACAGCGGCCCTGGTGCACGCGGCTTCCCGGCGACGGTTCGGTGCCGCTCCAGCCGGTCGGCGACCTGATCGACCACCCGCGACCCCGAACCTGGCTTCGGCGTCAGGTAACCCTCGGCCGCCAGCTGCTCATAGGCGACGAGCACGACGATGCGAGAGACTCCCAGGTCCCGGGCCAGCGTCCGGGTGCCGGCCAGGCGCATTCCTCCGGGCCATCGCCCGGAGCGGATTCTTTCCCGGATGGCGTCCGCGACCTGCCGGTACAGGGGCCCTCGGCCCTTCAACTGGAGAAGCATCCGCAACTGGTTCTATCAGAAACGCAAAAGTGGTCATTGAGCTGGAGCCAGCCACGGAGTATCCGCGGTCCCATGGTCCAGGACACCAGCGCGGTCGTCGAGCTGCGGCAGTACACGCTTCACCCGGGGAAACGGGAGTCCCTGATCGGTCTGTTCGAGGAGAGATTCGTCGAGCCGCAGCGAGCGGTGGGGATCCGCGTCCTGGGCCGGTTCCGCGACGCGGACGATCCCGACCGCTTCGTCTGGCTGCGCGGCTTTCGCGACATCCCTTCGCGGGCCCCGGCGTTGCAAGCCTTCTACGGCGGTCCGGTCTGGAAGGCGAACCGCGACGCGGCCAACGCGACGATGATCGACTCGGACGACGTGCTGCTCCTGCGTCCCGTCGACGCTCGATCCGGCTGGCCGGTCCTCGAGACGGGAACCTCCCTGATCGTCGCGACCGTCCATCTGCTGACCGCACCGGTCGACGATCCCTTCAACCGCTTCTTCGAGACGCGCGCCCTGACCCTTCTGGCGGCGACCGGCGGCCCACCGATCGCGCGCTACCAGACCGAGTACGCGCGCAACGAGTTCCCGTCGCTTCCGGTGCGCGAAGGAGAGCACGCGTTCGTATGGTTCTCGGCGTTCGCCAGCGAGGCGGACTACGAGCGGCATCTCGCCGAGCTGCGCAGCTCCCGCGCTTGGATCGAGATGGTCGAGCCCGAGCTTGCCAGGCGACTGAAGTCTCCCAGCCGCGTGCTCCGCCTGGAGCCGACTGCGCAATCGCTTTTCCCGCGCCGCACCGGGAACGTGCACGACTTCGACTTCCTCGCCGGAGACTGGAAGATCGTGAACCGGCGCCTCGAGGCGCGTGGCGTCGGCAGCAAGCGCTGGGACGAGTTTCCCGGCAGGAGCCGCGCGGCGCTGCATCTGGGCGGGGTCGCAAATGTCGACGAGATCCAGTTTCCGACGCAGGGCTGGTCCGGGATGACGATTCGCACCTTCAATGTCGAAACGCGCCAATGGTCGATCTACTGGATCAACAGCCGCACCGGCAGGCTGTTTCCTCCGGTGATCGGCGGCTTCGACGGGGACCAGGGAGAGTTCTACGGAGACGACGAGGACGACGGCCACCCGGTGAAGGTCCGGTTCATCTGGACCCGGCGAGGAGAGGACGCCGCGCGATGGGAGCAAGCGTTCTCACCGGATGGGTGGAGCTGGGAGACGAATTGGGTGATGGACCTGACCCGGCTCAGGTAACGGACCTCGGGGACGGCACCGCGGACATCGCAGGTTCTGGTTCGAAACCCGGGCCGCCGCCGGCCATCCCAGAGGCCAGGAGGTCCCATGAACATCCTCACGGTCAATCTGCTGTTCAGCACGCTGGTGTTCGGAATCGCCGCCCGGATCTACGTGGTCCCCAGGATGCCCCAGCTCAGCTCCCCGGCCATCCTGGTGCCGATTCTGCTCCTGCACGGCCTCCGCCATCTCGGCCTCATGTTCCTCTCCGAAGGGGCCACCTACCGGGGAATTCCTTCCGACTTCACTGTCCCTGCCGCATTCGGGGATCTCGCCGCCGCCGTGCTGGCGCTGCTCGCCCTGGCTGCGCTGGTCCGCGGGAGCAGGCTGGCGCGGCCGCTGGTATGGATCTTCAACCTCGAGGGAACGCTGGACCTGTTCCACGCCATTTACCTGGCAACGGTCCACCGCGCGTTCCCGTACATGGGCCCGGCCTACTGGATACCGGCGTTCTGGGTTCCGGCGCTCCTGGTCACCCACTACCTGGTATTCCTCGTCCTCCTCCGCCCGTGGAAGGCGCGCTGAGCGAGGGGCCTGGACCGGCATCAAGGTGTGAAGTGCGCTAGGACGGCTGCGGCTCAAGGAAGATCGCCCGCGCGAAACAGGACCACGGCATTCGGCGCCGGCAGCTCCATCGATCGCCGGCCTCCAGCACCCGACGGCACCGCGTTCCAGCGCCGGCTCCCATAGGCCGCGTCGATGCTCTCGAACGCGCCCACGACTTCGAACTCCCTGAACGCGTAAGGTAGCCCTTCGGCAGCCAGGGTCGAATTCGCGTCGCTCACGTGGAAGTGAAGATGGGGACCCGACGAGCTGCTTCCCGTGTTTCCCAGCAGCGCGATCACCTGGCCGCTCCTGACCCGATCTCCCTTCTTCACGCGGATGCTGCCGTGCTTGAGGTGCTCGTAGAACGCGTGACGGCCGTTGCCGAGATCGAGCGCGACATAATTGCCGCTGGCGTTCTCGAGCGCCATGGCCCCCTGCGAAGCGCCGACCGACTCAGCTCCAGGGAGGTCGTCGCGAGCCTCGGCGACGACCGCATCAGCCACTGCCAGTACGTCGGCGCCATGGGCGCACCAACTCGCCACCTTTGACGCATCGCCGCGCGCGTGAGCCCCGTCTTCGTCGAGCTTGATCCAGTCGATCGCGAAGCGCCCGGGAATCCGCGCCCGGCCGTTGATCGTATAGATGGCGGTGCGATGTCCTTGCGCCATCGCGGGATCGTAGACGGCGACCCAGGGTCCACCTCGCAGCGGCGGATTCAGGACGACCGGTGCCTCCCGGTCGACGTCCACCTCGGCGCCATCCACTCCTCCCCGTTCGCGGCCCGAGGCTCGCACCGCGTCGAATTCGATCCGATGCCGTAGCCGCGAAGGGATCGCGACGGCCTGATCGAGCGCGATCCAGAAATAGATCACGGCGCGCATTCCGCCGCTGATGACCTGCTTCTGCGGCAGGTCGGATCCGACGCCGGGCCGCCCGATCTTGTCCGCCAGCCCTGGGCCTTCATGGTCGGCCAGGACGACTCCTCGTTCGGCGTCCCTGACCTGGACGCGAACCAGGGCGACTTCGATCGGCCTCAGGTTCGTCAGGTGCAACTCATAGACGAGGTGTCGCTTGCCTGCGATCGTGACAGGCGCCGGCACCGCGGGAATCTGGACGTCCAGCGACTGCATCAGCGGCGCTCTCGCCTGGGAGCTCGCCGACTGCGACACGAGGAGCATCATCGACATGACGAGACTCATGCTTCACCCCTGCCCGGCGCCGAAGGTACCAGCGTGCAGATCGATGACGTTCTGCGCCCTGGCCCGGAAGATCGAGGGTGACACACGATGGCCGCGAGAAGTAGCAGCCGGTGCCGGGGATTGCTTGAACGGACTGGCTAGCTCATGCGTCCGCGGATCCAGCACCTTCGAGAGGAGTGAACAGGTAGCGGCAGACCAGCACGGTCAACTCGTCTTCGAGGACCTTGGGTGGGATCCCGGTGTCGTCGGTCACCATCGCGCGTGTCACGGCTTCGACCGAGGACACGAGGATGAAGGTCGCCGCATCGATGTTCTTCGGCTGCAAGCGGCCGCTGATCGTCTCGAGGTAGCCGCGGACCATCGTCGCCACCCGGCGGTTGAATTCGACGAGCTTCTGGAGGCGGCCCACGCGGGGAACCTGCTCGGTGAGGACCGCATGCAGCTTGGGCTCGATGCCGTGCGCATTCACCACGGCGCGGATCACGTCGCGGACCACCTGCTCCGGCTCCTTCGTCGCGACGCCTTTGAGTTGCTCGACCAACACGCAGCTCATCTGCTCTTTGTGCCGATCGACCAGCGCGGCCACCAGCGCCTCTTTGCTGGGAAAGTACTGATAGAGTGAGCCGACGCTGACGCCGGCCTTGAGCGCGATGCGGTTGGTGCTGGCGCGGTCGTACCCCTCCTGGACCAAAACGCGAGCGGTTGCCTCGAGGATCGCGTCGACGGTGGCTTTCGAGCGGTCCTGACGCGGTGCTTTTCGGGGCACGGTGCGGAGGCGAGGGCTCATCGAGAGGCTCCTGCGGAATGCGAGTAGCGAATGCGAGCGATGGCTCGCATGATTTAGCACATGATCGACGCCACGCCCATCGCCCCCAATTTCGTCCCGGCCCCCAAGGAGGCCCCCGTGCTCCGCGGGATGCCGGTGTTCGGCAACCTCTTCGACATCCGCAAGAACCCGATGTCCGTGTTCATGCGCGCCGCCTCATTCGAGGAAGACGTCGTGAACATTCCGGTCGGGCCCCGGAACGTGTTCCTCGTCCGCCGTCCCGAGCACGTCAAGTACGTGCTCCAGGACAACGTGAAGACGTTCTCGAAGCGGACGCGCGGGTACGAGGCGCTGCGGCTCGTGCTGGGCAACGGGTTGCTGACGAGCGAGGGCGACTTCTGGCTCCGGCAACGGCGGCTCGCGCAGCCTTCGTTTCATCGCCAGCGCATCGCCGGGTTCGGGCAGAAGATGACCGAGCTCACCGGACAGATGCTGGAGACCTGGCTGCCGAAGGCGGTGCGCCGCGAGCAGTTCGACGTCGCGCGGGAGATGATGGCGCTGACCTTGCGGATCGTCGGATGGACGCTGCTGGGGACAGAGGTCGGACCCGACAGTCCGGCGGTCGGCAAGGCGCTGACGGTCCTGCTTCATCAGGTCATTCGGCGGACGACCGTGCTCTTGAAGCTGCCGAGCTGGGCGCCGACGCCGAGTCACTTCATCCTCAATCGAGCGCGCAGCCAGCTGGACCGCGTGGTGACGAAAGTCGTCGAGGAGCGGCGCAGGGCGGGCGGCGGCGGCGAGGACTTGCTCGGGATGTTGATGTCGGCGCGCGACGAGGAGACTGGCCAGTCGATGAGCAACGAGCAGCTCCGCGACGAGGTGATGACCATCTTCCTCGCCGGACACGAGACGACCGCGAACGCGTTGACGTGGACCCTGTACCTGCTCTCGCACCATCCGGAGATCCGCGCGCGGCTCGAGCGCGAAGTCGACGCGGCGCTCGGTGGCCGCGTGCCAGGGTTCGTGGATCTGCCGAAGCTGACTTATCCGCTGGCGGTGGTGCAGGAAGCGATGCGCCTCTATCCGCCCGTCGCCCTGCTGATGCGCCGAGCCGAGAAAGAGGACTCGATCGGCGGTTACCGGATCCCGAACCAGGTGTTCGTGGCGGTCTCGCCGTACGTGACGCATCGCGATCCAACGGTGTTCCCGAATCCCGAAAGCTTCGAGCCGGATCGCTTCGTTGGCGAACGCGCAGCGTCGATCCCGCGCTTTGCCTATCTCCCCTTCTCGAGCGGTCCGCGCATCTGCATCGGCAACAACTTCGCGTTGATGGAGGCGCAGCTCGTGCTGTCCATGATCGTCCAGCGCTACCGCCTCGACCTCGTCCGCGGCCACCCCGTGGAACCCGAATCCGCCGTCACCCTCCGTCCCCGCTACGGAATGAAGATGACGATCGCCTCGCGCTGACGCGACTCACCCTCGTCTACCTCCGGCTCCGATCCGTCGAGGCGGAGCAGATGCGCAATCTCCTCGGCCGTGGTCACCAGAGAAAGGGCACGAGACGATGCCGGACTCGCTTCTGGTAGGCGGCATATCCAGACAGGTTCGTCGCGAGGAAGCGTTCCTCGTCGAGGAGCCGCCAGATGAGGAATGGCAACATCGACGCGACCGCAAGGAATCCCCAAAATGAGCCCAGCGCGAACGGCGTTCCGAAGAGGTAGAGGGCTCCGCTCGCGTACATCGGGTGCCGGACGATCGCATACGGTCCGGTGGAAATGACCTTCTGACTTTCGGCGAGCCGGATGGTTGCCGAGGTGAAGGTGCGGTGGTCGAGCGCCGGCACGACGAGAAGCGCCATGAATCCAGTCGACGTGCAGAGCATGATGAGCTTCTGGGCCGGTCGCTTCTCGGCCATTGGACCGCCGCTCATCCGGCGCTCGAGAAGCCGGGGGTCCCTTCGCATGAGGTCGAGCGTAATGAGCGCCGATGCCCCGATGAAGATCGACAGGTACGCCCATGCTTGCCAGTATCGAATCGTGCCGGCAGGGACGAACAGCAGAAGCCCCATGGCGACGGCGAGAAGAGCGAGTGCGCGCCATGCCTTTGCGTTCAGGTCGTTCAGGGCGCCCCTCCGCGCAGACCCCGCCGTGCATGGTCGCCCGGCACTAGGTGCGGCCCGCAGATCGATTTTCTGAGCCCTGGCTCGCCGCCGCCTCGCCGCGCATCTGGCGGAAGATCGTGTCATGGTCAAAGTACCCTCGCTCCATCACGATCCGACGCGGGTTGGAGCCGAACAGGAAGAAGCACGCAAGCCGACACCGGACTTTCTGCCCCGTAGGCTCGATCCCGGCGTACTCTCCGCGATGCGTGCCGGTGATCAGAACTTCGCGGATGGAGCAACCTCGCACATCGTATTCGCTCAGGACCTCGACCTGAAGGTCGGGGACCGCCGCGACAAACGCGCGGTAGAACCGAGCGATTCCCTCCGGGCCTTTGAACATGGTCTCCGCAGGTACAAAGTCCCATCTAGCCTCCGGGTCTTGCACGAAGGTCTCGTAGACCGCCGGCCAGTCCCCCGCGTTCTCGCCCCGGATGTGTTCAGCGACAGCGGCCCGTTGCAGCGCGATCACGTCCTCCATGTTTCACCCCGTCTCCGCATTGCCTCTGCCTCCTTCCGGCACGTCACGCCTCCGGCCGGCTCCCGGCTGGGAGTACGAACTGGAACGTGGCGCCAGGGCCGGCGTTGCGCCTGGCCCATAACCGGCCACCGTGGGCCTCGATGATCGATCGGCTGATCGACAGGCCCATGCCCATACCCTCGGGCTTGGTGGTGAAAAACGCATCGAACACCCGCCCCATTTTGTCGGGATCCAGCCCGACGCCGGCATCTTCCACCGCCACCAGAACGGCGTCGGGTGCATCCAGTTGCGATCGGATCACCAGCTCGCGGGGCCGATCCGTCACTCCCACGCTCGCCTCGATGCCGTTCATCAATAGATTCAGGATCACCTGTTGCAGCTGGATCCGGTCTCCCTCGATGGGCGGCAGCCCCGTGGCTAGCTCCGTCCGGAGCAAGACGCCATGCTTGAGGGCCTCGGCCTGAGCCAGGACGGTCACCTCTTGAATGACTGCGTTGACGCGCAGCGAGACCTTCTGCGGGTCGGCCTTCTTCGCGAGGGCGCGAATGCGCCCGATCACCTCGCCCCCGCGTTGCCCATCCCGGATCATGCGTTCCACGGCCGTGCGCACCTCCGCCAGGTCCGGCGTCGTCCGGTCGAGCCATCGCAAACACGCATAGCCGCTGGTCACGACGGCGGTGAGAGGTTGGTTCAACTCGTGCGCGATGGAGGCGGTCAGCTCCCCCATCGTCATCACGCGAGAGACGTGCGCGAGCTCCGCTCGGGCCTTGGACAGCGCCTCCTCCGCCTTCATCCGCTGGGTGATGTCCTCCACGATGCCGAGGAGGAACCGTGGAACGCCCTCGGTGCCGGGCACCATGGACCCACTGACATTCACCCAGATCACCTCGCCATCCTTCCGGCGGTATCGCTTCACGAGCTCGAAGGACGCGCGCTTGCCCTGGAGGAGCTCGGCGACGATGTCGAGGTTGTGCTTGCGATCATCTTCGTGGGTGATCGCCCGGAACGACAGCTCCCGCAGCTCGGCCTCGGAATAGCCGAGCAACTTCACATAGGCGGGATTTGCGGCGACGAAACGGCCATCGAGATCGGTGAGGGCAATCCCGAGCGCTGAGCTCTCGAAGATCGCGCGCCACCGTTCCTCGCTCTTGCGCAGCTCTTCCTCCGCGCGCGCTCGCTCGCTGTTCTCCTCCCGCAGCTGGGCATAGAGAAGCGCGTTCTCCAGGGAGATCGCCGCCTGGGAGGCGAGAAGCTTCAGCACCGCGGTCCGCGCCGGCGTGAACACGTGCGATGCCAGGTGGTTCTCGAGATACAGGACGCCGATCAACTGTCCCTGCTTGAGCAGCGGCAAGCAGAGGACGGAGCGGGAGCCGTTCCGGCGGACGTACTCGTCGACGGAGAAGAGATCGTTGGCGGAGGCGTCGTCGAGAATCACGCTGTCCTGCGTCCGGCTGACGTACCGGAGCACCGACTCGGGAAGCTCCGCGGACGTGGGGGCCGCCTGGCGGAGCTGCACCGCGACCCGGTCGCGGTCCGTCGTGGCTTCCGCCTCGATGCGCTGCCTGTTGCCGCAGAGAAGGATGAGGAGACCTCTCTCCGCTCCCGCGTGCTCGACGGCCACCATCATGAGTCGGTGGATCAACTGGTCGAGGACGATCTCGCTGGATACCGCCTGTGAGGTCTCCACGACCGCGGCCAGATCCAGCTGCTCGACCGGAGCCGCCGTCGTCGTGGTTTGACCTGGGCACGCCGGCTTCTCGCGCAGGAACGGATGGGATTGCTCGAGCTGCCGTACCTTGCCGCCCGCGCCCCACCGGACATAGCAGTACCGGGCGTTGCGGAGATAGGCGTGCGCGATCGTCTCGAGGCCGCGCGCTGCGTAGAAGCGCGCGGCCAGCTCGTTGGCGAGGGCCTCGTTGTGGATGAAGCCGTGCTCGCGCGCCAGATGGATGGAGTCCTCATACAGCCGCTCTGCGTCGAGATCGCGGCCTTCGATCCGCGCGAGCTCGGCCGAGACGAGGGCGTATCTGTTGGCGTAGTTCTCGGGACAGTTGCGGGCCCAGAGCTCGAGCTTCTTCAGCTTCTCCTGGAGGAGGCGCGCCTGTTCCTGCTGCTGCACGCCGGACACCGTCGCATGGAGAGCAGTGAGCGTGAGCGCGTGGATGAAATGGTGGGTGGCCTCGATGGGCATGGCCATGGCGGCGCCGAGCACGGGCTCCGCCCGCTTCGCGCACTCCAGCGCCTCGGCATGGCGCCCGTGGAGGAACGCGAGGATCTGCTTCATGATCTGGTAGAAGACGATGCCGCAGCCGAACGTCGCCTTCGCGATGGCGGCGACGCAGGCCGCCTCGTCGAAGCCGCCCTCTTCCAAGCCGAGCGAATCCGTCGTCCTTCCCTGGAGGCTCGCGACGAATTGCTGCTCGAGCCGGATCGTCTGGTAGATCGGGTCGTTGTGGCTCTGCTGCGCGAATGACGCGTACTTCTTGGAAACCTCGAGGACCCGGTCGAGCGGGTCCCCCTTCTCGAGCACCTGCCAGACCGTCTCGAAGGAGAGGAAACCGGCGTAAACGAGATCGCCGACCTCCTGACAGGCGACGAACGCTTGCTCCAGGATCGGAATCCCGGTCGCAAGATGCCTTCGCCAGAAGTTGACGTGGTCGCCGTGCAGATGGAGCAGGGTCCCTCGCAGGCGCGGGTTCTGGAGCTTCTCGTTGAGCCGCAGCGAGAGCTCCGAGAATTCGAAGGCGGACGGGATGTCGCCCATCATCGAGACCAGCATCACGGCATAGACGCCGTAAGCGAAGCTCGATTGCTCGGTGTGACCGTATCGAAGCGAGAAGTTGACCGCTTTCAGCGTGATGAGGGGAAAGAGCTTCGGCCGTCCGATGTAAGCGCAGGGCACCGCCTCGACGAGCAGGTTGATCACGGCCTGCATGGCGGGATCGGCCGCTCTTGGCGCGTCGAGGACGTCGGCGATGCGACGTCCGCCCAGATGGAGCGGGACGTCACGGTATTCGGCATCGGCCGCCGCCTGGATCTCCGCGACGGACTCGGGGAAGGTGACGCCGAACAGTCGCAGGGCATCGAGAGCGACGGCGACGCCCTCGTCATACTTGCCTGCGACCTGATACAGCTTCATGCGCAGACCGTACACATCGGCACGGTCGACGTCGGATCGCGCCTTGCCGAGGATCGAGTCGAATAGCCTGTCCGCCGCGGCGAAATTGCCGACCAGGTACTCGCATTCGGACAACAGGAGATGGAGCTCGAACGTCTCCATGTAGAGCCGCGTCCAGGCATCGGGCGGGGCGAGCGCGACAGCCTGCGCCAGGTAGTTGCGGGCAGAGGCATGAGCGATCGCGGCCTTCGCCTTCTTGCCGGCGACGACGTTCAAGCGAAGGAGCGCCGCTCTCTCGTCGCCGTCGACGATGAGATCGACGGCGCGGTTCAGCTGGTTGACGACCGCGAAGACGTGCTCCGCCGTCGCGCTCGCGGTCAGCCCGGCCAGGAGGAGACGGCCGATGCGCAGGTGCGTCTCCGTTCGGAGCCGTTCCGGAATGAGCGAATAGGCGGCTTCCTGGATACGGTCGTGGAGGAACTTGTACGTCCCGTCGAAGCGCAGGGCGAACCCGGCCTGAACGGCTCCCCAGAGCGCCGCGTCCAGCTCGTCCACCGACCCGCCGCGGACGACCGCCAGATTCACGGCCTCGGCGAGGTTGCCCAGGCAGGCCATCAGCGTCATCGCTTCCTGGGTCGTCGCCGGCAATCGCTTCAGCTTGCCGATCATGAGCTCCACCACGTTGTCGGTGAAGCCCTTGGCCTCGATGCGCTGCATGTCCCATCGCCACGCGGCGCTGCGCGCGTCGAACTCGACGAGCCGTTCCTCGGCGAGGGTGGTGAGGAACTGGATGGCGAAGAAAGGGTTCCCGGCCGTCTTCTGTTGCACGAGGCGCGCGAGCGATCT
>Ga0126375_10000299_pt1 | contig 12678 bp, 9 predicted proteins | sample PanSoiMetPlot_14_FD_109577 | JGI IMG/M metagenome (GOLD analysis project Ga0126375, IMG submission 109577) | Tropical forest soil microbial communities from Panama - MetaG Plot_14 | ecosystem: Environmental > Terrestrial > Soil > Tropical forest | place: Panama | collected 2016-02-17 | reverse complement strand
GCGTGACCGGCAAAGAGCAATTCGATGATCTGCTTTCCCGTGTCTTCGTCGAGATTGCCCGTCGGCTCGTCCGCCACCACGATCTCCGGATCAGGGGCCAGCGCACGCGCGACTGCGACACGCTGTTGTTCGCCTCCGGAAAGTTCGGCCGGATAGTGATCAAGCCGTTCGCTCAGGCCTACGGCGGCAAGTTCCTCGCGGGCACGGGCGTGCGCATCCGTCGCTCCCGCGAGCTCGAGCGGGACCGCGACATTCTCAAGCGCGGTCATTGTCGGGATGAGGTGGAACGACTGAAAGACAATTCCGATGTGGCGACCGCGGAATCGCGCCAGCGCGTCCTCATCGAGGGTGCTGAGGTTTCTGCCGGCGACCGCAACGGTTCCGGTGTCCGCGCGCTCGAGGCCCGCCATCACCATGAGCAATGTGGATTTGCCAGAACCTGACGGCCCCACGAGGCCAATTGCCTCGCCCGTGCCTATATGGAGGTCGATATCTTTAAGGATATGAACACGGGCTGCCCCGTGCCCGAGCGAAAGATTGACCCCGGCAAGCGCAATAGCCGGCACCGCCTGGGAGTTATTGGTCATGGCACCTCATTTTTCACAACCCCGCTCATATGGGAGGAATCCGGCCGTGGTCCAGCGTCTTGCCGCCTCGGTTGTGCTGGCGCTGTGCATGTTTGGGCAGGTTACTGCGGTGAAAGCAACCGAACGGCCCGTCAATATAGTGGTGCTCGGCGACTCGCTCAGCGCGGGCTACGGCCTGACACTGGAAGACGCATTTCCTGCGAAGCTCGCGACCGCGCTGAAAGCCAAGGGTGTCGCCGTGGCCATCACCAATGCCGGTGTGTCCGGCGACACGGCATCCGGGGGGCTCGGACGTCTCGACTGGTCGGTGCCGTCTGGAACCGACGCGGTCATTGTCGAGCTCGGGGCGAACGATGCATTGCGCGGTCTCGATCCGACGCTCACCAAGACCGCTCTCGACGAGATCCTGAGCAAACTCGCCGCCCGTCATATCCCTGTCTTACTGGCCGGGATGCGGGCACCCCCGAACATGGGTGCCGATTATGCACGGGCCTTCGACGCGATTTATCCGGCGCTTGCCTCGACTCACCCTGTCGTCTTTTATCCATTCTTCCTGGATGGCGTTGCCGCCGACCCAAAGTTGAATCAGGGCGACGGCCTGCATCCGAATGTTGCCGGCGTTGACGCGATTGTTGCGCGCATTTTGCCGGCGGTGGAAGAGCTTACGAACCGCGCGCGAGCCGGACGCGCATCGTGATTTGAGAGTTTCGCATGCCGCGTCTTTTTACCGGAGTCGAAATTCCTTCCGATGTCGGCCAAGCGCTTGCGACCTTGCGCGGTGGGTTGCCGGGCGCGCGCTGGATCGATCCGGGAAATTACCATCTGACATTGCGCTTCATCGGCGACGTCGACGACGCAACCGCCCACGAAGTTGCCTCCATGCTGTCTCGCGTCAAACGCGGATCGTTCGATCTGCATATGGAAGGTCTGACTTCGTTCGGCGGGCGCAAACCGCGCGCAGTGGTTGCGAGCGTCGCGCCCGCCCAAGCGCTCATAGATGTGCAGGCGGAGCAAGAACGACTGATGCAACGCATCGGACTTGAGCCAGAAGGAAGAAAATTCACGCCGCACGTGACGCTGGCGCGCCTGCGCGAGTCATCGAGTCAGCAGGTCGCCGAATATCTTTCGGCGCGCGGCTATTTTCGGACCTCGCCGTTTCGCGTCTCGCGTTTTGTGCTGTTTTCTTCGCGCGCATCGATCGGGGGCGGCCCCTATGTGGTTGAGGCCAGCTACCCGCTCAACGTCTGAATGAATCAGGCAGGCCTGAACAAGCGCGATTGCACATCAAGGATCGCATTAGCGACACCGTGCGCGTCAACGACGGCTTCGCGTAGAAGCGACATTGGGGTGTAGCGCGGTGGATCGACTTCGCCGACCACGCTCCCGAAATCGAATTTCAAGTCGGCTTCGAACTTACGGGCAAGCTGCTGCATGCGCTGATTTTCGGCAAGGCAGTGCATCTGAAGCGAGTTGATGCCGCGGTTGCGTGCGCTCAAAAGAGTTCGCTCGAGCAATACCGTTCCGACACCGTGACTCTGCCAGGGTTGCTCGATGGTGAACGCGGCTTCGCCCTCGCGAACGAGCATAGATCCGAAACGACGCAGCTCAGCGGCGCCCCTCAGGATGCCGTCAACAAAAAAGCCGTGCACCACCACACTCAGTCCGGTCGCCGAACTGGCGTGGTTTGCAATGAATTCGTCGGACACCGCGCCCGAAAAACGGCGGTGCCTGCTTTCCGAGTCAAGGCGAAGCAGGTGATCGCGATAGGCGTCAGTCTCGCTGATCCACAGTTTGCGGATCATGCCGCCATCAGGCAGAGGCTCGTGCATATCGTGTCTCCAAGGTAACGTCGCCCGTTGTCTTCATCGCGCGTGGCGCACGCGCAGCGAATCGCGCCCGTCAGTATATATGTTGCATTGCAACAATAATTCGACGCCAACCCCTTGAACGAAGCTCTCTCCTGCCAAAAATGCATAACTGACAAAGTCTTACCGTATTTTTGTCCGCAAAAAGCGCGGTCTTTCGGGCGCGGTTGATTTACATGTCGGTCCGTTCACCTTAGGCCTCGCCAATCCGCGCTTCATTCATTCCGCTCATGTCCGAAACGTTCAGCACTCGTTACGCAGCGCTTGTCGCCGCAGGAAATATTGAGGCTGATGCTGGCCAGGAGGTATTGGCCCGTCGCTTGGCTGCGCTCGAAAAGCGACTCGACCAGCTTCGGCAGCCGCGCAAATCGTCATCACTCGGTTGGCTATTCGGGCGACGCGAGCCGTCCTGCGCTCTTCTAAAGGGTCTTTACGTCTACGGCGAAGTCGGCCGCGGCAAGACGATGCTGATGGATCTCTTCTTTGAGACCAGCGCGGTCGTGCGCAAGCGGCGTGTGCACTTTCACGAATTCATGGCCGACGTGCACGAGCGAGTCTATGTCTACCGGCAGACTACCAAAAACAGCGAAGGCGGTGAGCGCGATCCAATCCAACTCACTGCGGCTGCAATTGCGCAAGAAAGCTGGCTGCTATGCTTTGACGAATTTCACGTAACCGACATTGCCGACGCCATGATTCTCAGCCGCCTGTTCACGCGCTTGTTCGAACTCGGCGTCGTCGTGGTGGCAACATCCAATCTGGCGCCCAGTGATCTTTACAAAGATGGGTTAAATCGCGCGCTCTTTGTTCCCTTCATCGTCATACTGGAGCGCCACTGTGAAGTAATGCGGCTCGAGGCACGCACCGATTTCAGGCTGGAGAAGTTGACCGGCCTGCCGACATGGTACGTGCCGGATGACTCAAAAGCCGATGTCGCGCTGGATGATACGTGGCGCCGACTTGTGGGCGGTCATGCGGGCGCTCCGCAGGAGCTGATCGTCAAAGGCCATACTGTCCGTGTCCCGAAGGCGGCGATGGGAGTTGCGCGATTTTCATTTGACGACCTTTGCCTGCAGCCGCTGGCGGCTGCGGACTATCTCAGGATCGCGCATGAGTTTCACACTATCATCTTGGATCATATTCCGGTTATGGATCCTGCTCAGCGCAACGAGGCCAAGCGCTTCATCATCCTTATCGACACGCTTTACGACCACGCGGTGAAATTGGTCGCTTCTGCGCAAGCGCAGCCCGACCGGCTGTACGTCGCTTCCGATGGTTATGAAGCCAATGAGTTCAAACGCACGGCGTCACGTCTGATTGAGATGCGTTCGCAATCCTATCTCGGACTCCCGCACGGTCCGCGGCACGGAGCCGCTGTCGATACGACAAAGATCGTCGAGACCTGAGTGCTGATCGGGCCAGTCGCGCGGCCGGGTCATGGCTAGCCTCTGGACACAGTGTCATCCTGGTATAATGTATACAAGAATTGGAGTGGCAGAAACTCACCGATTTCTGCTTATTGTCGGGTTCGGGCCGACCGGCTAACCAACCACAATTGGACCGCCAGTCCTGGCGGCCACATAGATCGAGAGCTTTCCCACCATGGCGCGTAACAAGATTGCGTTGATCGGCGCCGGCCAGATTGGCGGCACGCTGGCCCACCTCATTGGATTGAAAGAACTTGGTGACGTCGTGATGTTCGACGTCATGGAGGGCATTCCGCAGGGCAAGGCGCTCGATATCGCTGAGTCTTCGCCAGTGAACGATTTCGACGCCAAATTTACCGGCACCAACACCTATGATTCCATCGAGGGCGCCGATGTGTGCATTGTCACTGCCGGTGTTCCGCGCAAGCCCGGCATGAGTCGCGACGACCTGCTCGACATCAACCTCAAGGTCATGGGTCAGGTCGGATCGGGCATCAAGAAGTATGCGCCTGACTCTTTCGTGATCTGTATTACCAACCCTCTCGACGCCATGGTGTGGGCGCTGCAGAAGAGCTGCGGTCTGCCCCAGCATAAAGTTGTCGGCATGGCGGGCGTACTCGACTCTGCGCGATTCCGCTATTTTCTTGCCGACGAATTCCACGTCTCGGTGGAGGACGTAACGGCCTTCGTGCTTGGCGGTCACGGCGACAGCATGGTGCCGCTCATTCGTTATTCGGCAGTGGCGGGCATTCCCGTGCCGGATCTGGTGAAGATGGGCTGGACGACACAGACGCGCGTCGATGAGATCGTGAAACGCACTGCAAACGGCGGCGCCGAAATCGTCAATCTGCTCAAGACGGGGTCTGCTTTCTACGCGCCGGCGGCGTCCGCAATCGCGATGGCGGAGAGCTATCTCCTCGACAAGAAGCGCGTACTCCCCTGTGCTGCCTGGCTCAACGGCGAGTATGGCATCAAGGATCTTTACGTCGGCGTGCCGGTCGTGATCGGTGCCAAGGGCGTCGAGCGCATCGTCGAGATTGAACTCAACGGCAGCGAGCGATCGATGTTTGAAAAATCGGCCGCCGCCGTGCAGGGCCTGGTCGACGCCTGCAAGAAGATCGCCCCTAATCTCGACAACTAGAACGCCGGCGCCTTGGGCCGGGAGCAAGACATGAACATTCACGAGTATCAGGCCAAAGCAGTGCTGCGCGAATTCGGCGTGCCGGTTCCTCGCGGCGTTCCCGCGTTCAGCGTGGAGGATGCGCTCAAAGGCGCGCAGGATCTGGGCGGTCCCGTGTGGGTCGTGAAGGCGCAGATCCATGCGGGAGGTCGCGGCAAAGCTGGAGGCGTCAAGGTCGTCAAATCCATTGACGACGTGAAGAAAGAATCGGCGCGTATTCTCGGTTCAACGCTCGTCACGCATCAGACCGGCCCGCATGGCAAGAGGGTTAATCGCCTCTACATCGAAGAGGGCTCGGCGATTGATCGCGAGTTTTACCTGTCCGCGTTGATCGATCGCGAAACCTCGCGCGTTGCTTTTGTGGTGTCCACCGAAGGCGGCATGGACATCGAGGAAGTCGCGCACAAGACACCCGAAAAAATCCTTACATTCTCGGTCGATCCGGCAACGGGGATCATGCCGCATCACGGCCGCCGCGTGGCGCAGGCACTCAAGCTCACCGGCGATCTTGCAAAGCAAATCGAGGCGATCCTTCCCAAGCTCTACTCGGCCTTCACCACGAAAGACATGAGTCTGCTCGAGATCAACCCGCTGGTAGTCACGAAGGACAACAAGATCATCTGTCTTGACGCGAAAGTCGGCTTCGATGGAAACGCGCTCTACCGTCACCCTGATATCGTCGCCTTGCGCGATTTGACCGAAGAGGACGAGAAGGAAGTCGAAGCCTCCAGATACGATCTCAATTACATCGCGCTTGACGGCTCGATCGGATGCATGGTCAACGGCGCCGGCCTTGCGATGGCGACCATGGACATCATCAAGCTCTATGGCATGGCGCCCGCCAATTTCCTCGACGTCGGCGGAAGCGCGACAAAGGAAAAGGTCACGGCAGCCTTCAAGATCATCACGTCCGATCCGAACGTGAAAGGCATTCTCGTCAATATCTTCGGCGGGATCATGAAATGCGACGTGATTGCCGAAGGTGTCGTCGCAGCGGTGAAGGAAGTGGGGCTGAAGGTGCCGCTGGTTGTGCGGTTGGAAGGCACCAACGTCGATCTTGGCAAGAAGATCATCGCCGAGTCCAAGCTTAACGTGACATCAGGTGATGATCTTGATGACGCGGCGCAGAAGATCGTGAAGGCAGTTAAGGGTGGCTGATTTTTGATCGCGTCTGAATTGAACGGATGAAACGGTAGCAGGCTCTGATGTCAATCCTCATCGACAAGAACACCAAGGTCGTCTGCCAGGGCTTCACCGGCAAGAACGGCACCTTTCATTCGCAGGCCGCGATCGCGTATGGCACCAAGGTGGTCGGGGGGACGTCGCCCGGCAAAGGTGGTTCGACGCATCTCGACCTGCCCGTGTTCGATACCGTCGCCGAAGCGAAGGAAAAAACCGGTTGTAATGCGAGCGTGATCTATGTTCCTCCACCGGGCGCAGCCGACGCCATCTGTGAGGCGATCCAGGCCGAGATCCCGTTGATTGTCTGCATCACCGAGGGAATTCCGGTGATGGACCTGGTCAAGGTCAAGCGTTCACTCTCAGGATCGAAGTCGCGGCTGATCGGACCGAATTGCCCAGGCGTGATGACGGCGGGTGAATGCAAGATCGGCATCATGCCGGGAAATATTTTCAAACCGGGAACGGTCGGAATCGTGTCGCGCTCCGGCACGTTGACCTATGAAGCTGTTTTCCAGACAAGCCGCGAGAACCTGGGCCAGACCACTGCGGTCGGCATTGGCGGCGATCCCGTCAAAGGCACCGAGTTCATCTCGGTGCTGGAGATGTTTCTCTCCGACCCGAAGACCGAGTCCATTGTGATGATCGGCGAGATCGGCGGTTCAGCGGAGGAGGACGCTGCGCAATTCCTGAAGGACGAAGCAAAGCGCGGCCGCAAAAAACCGGTGGTCGGATTTATCGCAGGAAGAACCGCGCCGCCGGGGCGGCGCATGGGTCACGCCGGGGCGATCATTTCCGGCGGCAAAGGTGATGCGGGGTCGAAAATCGCGGCCATGGAATCTGCGGGGATAAAGGTATCTCCTTCGCCTGCGCGGATAGGCAAGACGCTACGCGATTTGTTAAGTCGTTGAAGAAGAGGCCTCGGCATCGGCGAGGCCTCTTCTTTTTTGCGATTCCCGTTCCATGGAATGCTTACAAGCCACCATGCGAATCCGGTAAATGACCAATTCCGGTGCAAAGTTACCCCTTTTGTCGACTTACACGCGTCATAAATAGAGGTAAAAGAGAATGTTGCGCCGCAACCTCGCCGGGCGGCGCCAACATCAATTTCAAGCGCAGGATTGTCGCCACCATGTCCCGCCAGGACGCCAACGCCATCTTCGCGAAGACCTCGTTCCTCTATGGCGGCAATGCCGCCTACATCGAGGACCTCTATGCAAAATATGAGACCGATCCGGTCGCCGTCGACGCCGAGTGGCGCGCTTTTTTCGAGAGCCTGAAGGACCAGAAATCAGACGTCATCAGAACCGCTCGCGGCGCATCGTGGCAAAAGCCGAACTGGCCAATGCGTCCGAACGGCGATCTGGTCGCGGCGCTTGATGGCCAGTGGGCCGAAACCGAAAAAAGGCTGGGCGAAAAAATAACGGCGACCGCGAGGGCCAAGGGCGTCGAACTCGCCCCCGCCGACGTGATGCAGGCGACGCGCGACTCAATCCACGCGCTGATGCTCATCCGCGCGTACCGCATCCGCGGTCACTTCCATGCCAAGCTTGATCCACTCGACCTCGAGCCGGAAAAAAACGAAGAGGAGCTTGATCCGCGTTCGTACGGTTTCGCGGAAGCCGATCTGGATCGAAAAATCTTCCTCGACAAGGTGCTTGGCCTTGAATTCGCATCGATGCGCGAGATCGTCGCCATCCTGCGCCGCACCTATTGCCAGACACTCGGCGTCGAGTTCATGCACATTTCAAACGCCGCGCAGAAAAGCTGGATTCAGGAGCGCATCGAAGGCCGCGACAAGGAGATCACCTTCACGCGCGAAGGCAAGCGCGCGATCCTCAATAAACTTGTGGAAGCCGAAGGCTTCGAGAAATTCCTCGACGTCAAATACACCGGCACCAAGCGCTTTGGTCTTGATGGCGCCGAGTCTCTGATTCCGGCTCTCGAGCAGATCATCAAGCGCGGCGGCAATCTCGGGGTGCAGGAAATCTGTCTCGGAATGCCGCATCGTGGTCGTCTCAATGTTCTGACCCAGGTGATGGGCAAACCGCATCGCGCGCTGTTCCACGAATTCAAAGGCGGTTCAGCGACACCGGACGAGATCGAAGGTTCCGGCGATGTCAAATATCACCTCGGTGCCTCATCCGATCGAGAGTTCGACAACAACAAGGTTCATCTGTCACTGACGGCAAATCCATCGCATCTCGAAATCGTCGACCCGGTCACGCTCGGCAAAGTGCGCGCCAAGCAGGATCAGCATCATGCGAAACCCGACGAGCGCACGATGGTTATGCCATTGCTGATCCATGGTGACGCGGCGTTTGCCGGCCAAGGTGTGGTGGCGGAATGTTTCGGCCTGTCCGACCTGAAAGGCTACCGCACCGGCGGCTCACTGCATTTCATCGTCAATAACCAGATCGGGTTTACGACCTATCCGCGCTACTCGCGCTCGTCGCCTTATCCGTCCGATGTCGCCAAGATGATCGAGGCATTGATTCTGCACGTAAACGGCGACGATCCGGAAGCCGTCGTGTTTGCAGCAAAAGTTGCGACAGAGTACCGGCAGCAATTCCAGCGGCCGGTGGTCATCGACATGTTCTGTTACCGGCGCTTTGGCCACAACGAAGGCGATGAGCCATCGTTCACTCAGCCGCTCATGTACAAGAAGATCCGCGCGCATCCGTCGACGCTCGAGATCTATGCCAGGAAGCTGATCGGCGAGGGGGTCGTCACCGAAGGTGAAGTCGACAAGATGAAGGCCGACTGGCGCGCACGCCTTGATGCCGAATTCGAAGCCGTCCAGGGCTACAAACCGAACAAGGCCGACTGGCTGGATGGTCGCTGGTCAGGTCTGAAGGCTGCGCGCGATGCGGACGATCCGCGCCGCGGGAATACCGGTGTTGACGTCGCCATTTTGCGTGACATCGGCAAGAGGATTACTGCTGTTCCACAGGGATTCGCCGTTCACAGGACGATCCAGCGGTTCCTCGAACAGCGCGCCAAGGCGATCGAGACCGGCCAAGGGATCGATTGGGCAACGAGCGAGGCGCTCGCCTTCTGCTCGCTGTTGAAGGATGGTCACCGCGTGCGCCTGTCGGGTCAGGACAGTGAGCGGGGAACGTTTTCACAGCGTCACTCGGTCCTGTTCGATCAGAATACCGAAGAGCGTTACACCCCGTTCAATCATCTCGGTGGTCCGCAGGGGCGCTACGAAGTGCTCAATTCGATGCTCTCCGAGGAGGCCGTCCTGGGTTTCGAGTACGGCTATTCCACCGCCGAGCCTAGCGCCCTCACACTGTGGGAAGCTCAATTCGGCGATTTTGCCAATGGTGCGCAGGTGGTGTTCGACCAGTTCATCTCGTCGGGCGAACGCAAATGGTTGCGCATGTCTGGTCTCGTCTGCCTGTTGCCGCATGGATATGAGGGACAGGGACCTGAGCATTCTTCGGCGCGGCTCGAGCGCTATCTGCAGATGTGCGCGGAAGACAACATGCAGGTTGCGAATTGCACCACGCCTGCGAACTATTTCCACATCCTGCGCCGTCAGTTGAAGCGCGAGATTCGCAAGCCGCTAATTCTGATGACGCCGAAATCGTTGTTACGTCACAAGCGCGCGGTGTCTAGGCTCGACGAGCTCACAAACGGGACCTCGTTCCATCGCGTGTTGTGGGACGACGCACAATTGCTGCCGAACGAGAAGATCAAACTTGTCGCCGACGAAAGGATTCGGCGCGTGATCATGTGTTCGGGCAAGATCTACTACGATCTCTACGATGAGCGCGAGAAACGCGGCATCGACGACATCTACATTCTGAGGATCGAGCAACTTTATCCGTTCCCGACCAAAGCACTGATCTCCGAACTGTCGCGTTTCAAACAGGCGGAAATGGTGTGGTGTCAGGAGGAGCCGCGCAATATGGGTGCCTGGTTCTTCGTTGATACCTTCCTGCAATGGATCCTCAATCAGATCTCCGCCAAGAATCGAACAGTGCGCTATGCGGGGCGTCCGGCTTCGGCTTCAACGGCTGTCGGACAGATGTCGAAGCATCTCGCGCAACTCAAGCAATTCCTCGACGAGGCTTTGGGATAACATTTTTCTGCGCGCTCACCTGTGAGGGTATCCGGCGCGGGCCGGGTGTGGCGGACAAGAGGTAAGACAAAGTCATGGTTGATATTCGCGTACCCACGCTCGGTGAATCCGTAACCGAAGCGACGGTCGGCAAATGGTTCAAACAACCAGGCGACTCGGTGGCGGTAGACGAGCCGCTGGTCGAACTTGAAACCGACAAGGTGACTCTGGAGGTGCCGGCGCCGGCTGCGGGCGTCCTCGCCGATATCGCCGTGAAGGATGGCGCCACCGTCGCGGTTGGCGCGTTGCTCGGTCAGATCAAGGAGGACGCCGGGGCTGCCCCCAAGGCCCCCTCGGCAACAGCCACCAAGCCTGCGGCGAGTCCCACGGGCACGCCGGATAAAAGGACGACAACGACCAAGCCGATCGGCGCGGGCCCAGAGCAACCGCAGCCGCGCGAAATGCCAATGCCGCCCTCTGTCCGCAAGATGGCTGCGGAAAGCGGCATCGATCCGTCAAAAATTTCCGGCAGCGGTTTGCACGGCCAAGTCACCAAGGGCGACATGCTCAACGCGATAGAGCGTGCGGCGGCGACCCCAACTCCGGTGTCAGCGCCGGTGCAGATGCGCGCACCATCGCCCGCCGATGATGCTGCCCGCGAAGAGCGCGTACACATGACGCGACTGCGTCAAACCATTGCGCGCCGCCTGAAGGATGCACAGAACACCGCCGCCATGCTCACGACCTTCAACGAGGTCGATATGAGTGCTGTCATGGCGCTGCGCACACAGTACAGGGATCTGTTTGAAAAAAAGCACGGTGTGAAGCTCGGGTTCATGGGCTTCTTTGTCCGCGCCTGCATTCAGGCATTGAAGGAGATCCCGGCCGTGAACGCCGAGATCGACGGCACCGACATCGTCTACAAGAATTATTATCATATCGGTGTAGCGGTCGGCACCGAGAAGGGTTTGGTCGTGCCGGTTGTTCGCGATGCCGATCACATGTCGTTTGCACAGATCGAAAAGACAATCGCCGATTTTGGTCGGCGGGCGCGCGATGGCGCTTTGAAGATCGATGAAATGCAGGGCGGCACTTTCACCATCAGCAACGGCGGCGTCTATGGATCCCTGATGTCGACCCCGATTCTGAACGCACCACAGTCTGGTATTCTGGGCATGCACAAGATTCAAGAACGCCCGGTTGTCATAGGCGGCAAGATCGAGGCTCGGCCAATGATGTATCTCGCGTTGTCTTACGATCATCGTATCGTCGATGGTCGCGAGGCTGTCACGTTCCTCGTGCGCGTGAAGGAAGGCCTGGAGGACCCAGCCCGGGTCGTGCTGGACTTGTAAGCGCATGGCCTACGATCTCATCGTCATCGGCGCCGGACCTGGCGGCTATGTTTGCGCTATCCGCGCGGCACAGCTCGGTCTGAAAACCGCAGTGGTGGAGAAGCGGGCCACATTCGGCGGCACTTGTCTCAATATCGGATGCATTCCGTCGAAGGCATTGCTGCACGCCTCGGGGCTGTTCGAGGAGGCGGGCCACACGTTTGGCAAGATGGGTATTGGCATCTCCGAACCACGGCTCGACCTCAAGGCCATGATGGCGTTCAAGGATCAGGGCGTTGAAGGCAACGTCAGGGGTGTCGATTTCCTGTTCAAGAAAAACAAGATCGACGCATTTTTCGGCAGCGGACGAATTGTTGCCCCGGGCAAGGTCGAGGTGAAGGACGAAGGCGGTAAAGTGCAGACCCTTGAAGCGAAATCGATCGTCATAGCCACCGGCTCTGACATCGTGCGCTTGAAGGGAATTGATATCGACGAGAAACGCATTGTCTCATCCACCGGAGCTTTGTCGCTGCCGGAGGTGCCCCGTCATCTACTTGTTATTGGCGCCGGCGTCATCGGGCTCGAGCTTGGATCAGTGTGGCGGCGCCTCGGCGCCCAGGTGATGGTGGTGGAATTCCTCGACGGTGTGTTGCCAGGAATGGACGGGGAGGTACGGCGTCAGGCTCAGCGCTTGTTCGAGAAGCAGGGCATGACGTTCAAATTGTCTTCGAAGGTAACCGCAGTCGATGTCTCGGGAAAAAGGCCCAAGGTTACGGTAGAGCCGGCGAAGGGCGGCACAGCTGAATTGGTTGAGGCCGATGTCGTTTTGGTTGCGATAGGCCGGGTGCCGTACACCGAAGGGCTGGGGCTCAAGGAACTGGGTGTCAAGTTGGACGAACGCGGACGGGTCGTTGTTGACCTCCGCTACGCGACGAATATTCCCGGCGTCTGGGCCATCGGCGATGCGATCGCCGGTCCGATGCTGGCGCACAAGGCCGAAGACGAGGGCGTGGCGCTTGCCGAAATTCTTGTCGGGCAGG
>Ga0126375_10000298_pt1 | contig 12695 bp, 9 predicted proteins | sample PanSoiMetPlot_14_FD_109577 | JGI IMG/M metagenome (GOLD analysis project Ga0126375, IMG submission 109577) | Tropical forest soil microbial communities from Panama - MetaG Plot_14 | ecosystem: Environmental > Terrestrial > Soil > Tropical forest | place: Panama | collected 2016-02-17 | reverse complement strand
TCATGAACCGGCAAGCATAGGCATTCACTTTGTTCACGTCGAAGACTTCGGCTGCCTTGTCCACCGCGATCACGGGGGCGAACGGCATGAATTCTGTGCGATCGAGGCGCGTATTCAGCAGGTCATGTGTCTCGCGCCGTGACGGATTGGCGAGGATCGATCGCGCCCCGAGCGCGCGGGGGCCATATTCCATCCGTCCAGTATAAATCGCGCCGATCTTACCTGCCAGCAATCGCTTGACCGTTCCTTCGATCGGGGCGTCGTCAAGTCTACGAATGCCGCGTATGCGCGATAACGCGGGATCGACCACATCCGTATAGTCGCGACCGAGATAGACGTCCTTAAGGCGCCGGCGCTGTTTAAGCCAATGCGCCATTCCATCGCGTTGCAACAGGTACACCAGCGATCCACCAACCGGCAGCCCTTCATCGCCCATCGGCGGGAAAACGAAGAACTCATCGAGATCGAGCCGCTCGGCGAGAAGCCGATTAAGGCGTACATTGGCAAATACCCCGCCGGCTACGCCGAGATGACGTGCTGGATGACGTTTGAGCAGCCGGCTCACCGACAGCAGCATTGTGTCCTCCAGCACCTTCTGAATCGATGCAGCGACATCTTCGCGCCGGCCTTCCCTAGCGATCTCGGCCAACAGCTTGAAGATCGCAGCATTGTTGCGGAAATCGGAAAAGATTCGCCCGTTTCCATCCACACGAAAATGTCGGCTGATTCGTTCAGCGAAAACTGGCTCTCCCATGGCCGACAGGCCGGTGAGCTTACCTTCGTGCCGATTGTCACGAAATCCGAGTGCGCGCGTTGCGGCAGCGTAGGCCTGTCCAAGGCTGTCGATCGGATTGTCCCGGATCAGCCATTCATCGCCGCCATATATTTCATCGATCTTGCCATTGGCAAAGCGCCGATGGCTGTGATTGACATTATCGCCGCCGCCGTCAGAGGTGACCATCAGCGCGTCGTCCCACTCGGTGTAGAACAGCGTCGGTAGCGCATGCGCCATGTGATGGTTGTAGAAGTAAACGACGGTATCGTCGCGGAACCCGCTGTCGCGTCGAAATGAAGCGACGTCAAAAAAGTCCGTCTCGCGCGTCGTGTTGGCGCGCCGCGCTTCTCGCGGGATAAAACGTGTTTTTTTGCCTTGAACATAAGTGCGATATTGCTCACGTATCCAGCGATATCCGCGAAAGTGGTGGAAATAGCGGACCGGAAAATCCGAGCGGGTTAGCGCGAGCACATCGACGTCGCGCCGCGTCGCGCCGACCATATCGAGGAGTTCCTCGATACATAGGTCTGGATAGGTGCGGCCGTCGCCCTTGAAACGCGTGAGCCGCTCAAGCTGAACTGCGGCTTTGACGTCGTAGTCCACTAAAACCGCGGCGGCAGCGTCGTGAATTCCGGTGTGAACGGCGAGGATCAGCTGGGACATGAATGTCTGAGGAATGGCGAAGAAGAAACTACAGGAGTTAGCCCGAATTTCCCAGGTGAGTGCTGAACTGGTCCAAACCGAGATTCCTCAGGTAGCCGGTCCGGCCACATTATTATTTTGAGCGCGTTTTTGGCAACAAGTAGATTATGGGCGAAAATCCAAACGGGGTTCTCAAAAATATTATCAAATACCCACGGCAACATTACGAGGTCCAACGAAAACGGCACGCGGCCTCGGAGATACATATGCACGTGCACGCGATCAGCGCCCCAGGGGGTTTGTCGGCGTGCACGAGTTAGGCTAAGGCCTGCGTTCAGAGGATGCCCGGTGAGCCAGTTGTTTCCCGTCATCGCCGCTCATGACTTTGGGTGCCTGCCGCGCGCCGGTGTCGGGAGCGATGGCGCCGTGTTCGCGTTCACGATTTTGAACCAATGGCCAGCGAAAGCGCGGTATGCGCTCGCCTTACAGAACGAGCGCAAACTCTCGGCTATCATCGGCCGCGATGAAATTTGCTGTAACGCGGATTGTCCCCGATGAAAGCCACAGCTGCGATCACCATGAGCGTGGAGTAACGGATGGCGGGGCTTTTTATCGCAGACCCCATCGTTCGGGCAAAACTCGTGCGCATCTCCGATGGCTTGCTGGCCGCTGTCGCCGTCTCGCTGCCATGGTCGACGACGGCGACTGGCATTCTGCTTGTGCTTTGGCTGCTAACGCTCTTTCCGACACTCGAGTGGTCGGACGTGCGGCGTGAATTGATGACACCGGCCGGCAGCTTGCCCGTGCTGCTCTTTCTGCTTGGCGTGCTCGGAATGGCCTGGGCGGGTGTTCCGTTGCTCGAGCGCTGGAAGGGGCTCACCGGCTTTTTCAAGCTGCTGGTCATACCGTTATTGATGGCGCAGTTCCGCCGTTCCGACAACGGGACAAGCATCTTCATTGGGTTTCTGATTGCCTGCGTGGCCCTGCTGACTGCATCTTGGATCGTCGTGATTTGGCCGGACATACCGAAAGGCTCGCTCGATCCTGGCGTTGCGGTCAAAAGTTACATCGTACAAAGCGCCGAGTTTACGATTTGCGCCGCTGGGCTGCTCTACATGTCCGGCGAGGCCGCGCGCCGCGGCCGCTGGGCAACGGTGACGGTCCTGCTCGTTCTGGCCTTGGCGTTTTTCCATAACATTTTTTTCATCGCCACTGGCAGGACGACGCTGGTGGTGATTCCGGTGCTGATCCTAATTTACGGCGCCCGGCAGTTCGGTTGGAAAGGATTTTTCGGCGCCACGGCGGCTGGAGTTGTCATTGCCGCAGCGCTGTGGACAACCTCACCCTATTTGCGTGATCGCGCGACTAGTGTTTTATCGCAAACCGAAAATTTCAAATATGAAAATGCACTATCATCGGTTGGTCAGAGGATCGTTTACTGGACCAAATCACTTCGCTTTATCGAGAGCGCCCCGCTAGCCGGCCACGGTACTGGGTCGATCGCCGAGATGTTTCGGCGTGCCGCGAATGGCTCTCCGGTTTGGGCGCAACTATCGAACAACCCCCACAATCAGACGCTTGCGGTCGCCATCCAGCTCGGACTACTCGGCGTCATGACGCTTTGGGCGATGTGGGTGTCCCATTTTCTTCTATTCCGAGGTGCCGGATTGGTGGCATGGCTCGGGGTGGTCGTTGTTACACAAAACATCGTCGGCTCGTTGTTTAACTCCTTCTTGTTCGATTTCACCGAAGGATGGCTTTACATCCTCGGCGTTGGTGTGGCCGGGGGAATAGTTCTTCGGCAATGTGATGAAGCGCGTACCGGTAGGGCCGCAGAATACGAGTCTAGATGATCGTCGGTGCCGACGCGCACCGAAACGATGACAAGCCGCGTTGCGCGCGAATGCGATCGCCGGTAATGACTTCATCAAGCTTGCGCTCATTCCTGGACAACTGCGAGCGGTCAGCTTCAGAGTGCCAAAGATGGAGAACGCCGGTTGCGAACATGCCATCCTTGCGGCGGATGCCGGCGTGTAACAGGCGTACTATAATATCGGAATCTTCCTTGCCCCATCCGCTGTAGTCCGCATCGAAGCCGTCAACGCGATCGAGATCTGACCGCCAAATGGCAAGGTTGCACGATCGTGCGCCTTGCCAGACTCGTTGTCGGACTCGTCGCAGAGGTCCGAGTGGTAGATGCAGCAGTGCCGACAAACGATTGACACCGCCGCGCCACCGTTCGGCGAACCAACGTACAAGGCTCCATCTCTCCGGGGTTAGTTTTCCCCCGAGCACTTCCGTTGTGAGCTCCGCCGAAAGCAGGACTCGGTTACCGGTGACAAACCAACCGGCCTCGGCCAGCCGGCGATGGGCGGCGACGAAGTCCCGGGGCACGATGCAGTCGCCATCTAGAAAAACGCAATAAGTGCCGCGCGCGACTAGTATAGCCCGGTTACGAATTTCTGCCGCGCGGAAGCCGCGGTCAGGGTGCCAGACGTGCTCAAGCCGGCGCCTGATTTTCGACTTCCAGCTGTTGATTAACTTTGCCGTGGCTGGTCCCGAGCCATCGTCGGCCACAATGATCTCGAAAGCCGGATCGCCTTGCTGCGCCAGCGACCGCAAGACCGCATCAAGCGCATCTTCGCGGTTATAGGTCGTAACAATGATCGAAATCAGCTCGGCCATTGATGACCTCTCCTACAGGGGTTAGCCCATGTCGCACGGGCCGACAAATTTCTAGGGTCAATGGGTGGCTCAATGTTAAGTTGCCTTCGACTCCCACGGCGTCAACGGGTCCTATCCACCGATGCAAAAAATATCAGCCTATATTCTCACCTATAATGAGGCGGAAAAGATCGAGGCAGCCATATCCAGCGTGTTGTGGGCCGACGAAGTCGTCGTGGTCGATTCATTCAGCGCCGACCGCACCGTCCAGCTTGCGCGTTCGCTGGGTGCTCGCGTTGTAGACGTACCGTTTAATGGTTTTGGTGACCTGCGAAACCGCGCGATCGAGGCTTGTAGTTTCGAATGGATATTTAGTCTCGATGCCGATGAACGCTGTACCGAAGCGGTGCGCAGCGAAATTCTAGCGCTACTTGCACGTTTCCCGCCGCACGACATCTATATGGTCCCCCGGCGTAGTTACATGATGGGCCGTTGGATTCGAGGCTCCGGTTGGTATCCGAATTTTCGCCAACCTCAGCTGTTTCGAAAGGGCAGCATCCGGTACACGTTGGAGCCCGTGCATGAGGGCTTTGAAGTGCTGGGCAAGCGGTCAATCGGCACTCTTCGCAATGCCATTTGGCAATTTCCTTTCCGTAATCTCGAAGAGCTTATCAACAAGATGAACCGCTATTCCACACTCGGCGTACCCAAGCTCGCTGGGAAGCGCGTGTCGATGGCGAGCGCGTTTTGGCACGGCGCATGGTCTTTCATAAAGCACTACATTTTCAAGCTTGGCTTCATCGACGGCTGGGCCGGTTTCATCATTGCGTTTGGAAATTTCGAAGGCACCTTCTACCGCTACGCCAAGTGTTACGAAGAAACGCAGAGCTGGCGGCCGCCGCCAAGCGAACTACTCCGACGCGATGTCAAGGCTTGATCGTTTTGCGACGCCACTTGCGCAACATCGCCTCAGCTGCATCTCATTATCGGTCGTATCACACGACAAGAGCGGATCTTTCAACGGGATGAACGTTTCTTCGAAGTGCGAGTCCGTTCGACCATTGATGTCGTCGAATGGCCGGGCATGATATCGATCAGAATGATCTCGCCGCCGAGCGCCTCTACGATCTCACGGCCGACTACTTCCTCGCGCGCATAGTCGCTGCCCTTGACCAGCACTTTCGGCTTTACGCGACTGATCAACTTTTCTGGTGTATCTTCATCGAATACGGCGACGAGATCGACTGCCTCGAGCGCAGCAAGCACCTCGGCGCGTGCTTGCACTGGTTGAACCGGACGGCCAACGCCTTTTAATCGCGTGACCGATGCGTCGCCATTCAGGCCAACAACGAGACGATCGCAAGCCACACGCGCACCAGCCAGAAGTTTGACGTGGCCCGGATGAAGCAGATCGAAGCAACCGTTGGTAAAGCCGACACGCAAACCTTGTTTACGCCACTCGGCGAGATGCTCGTCAAGGACAGTCCAATCAAAAACAATTTTCTCTTCAGGTGCTAGCGTCGCCGCCGGCAATATGCGCGATCGCAGCTCAGCAACAGATACCGTTGCGGTGCCGCGCTTTCCAACTACGACAGCCGCGGCCGCATTGGCGGCGCGCATGGCGGATTCGAAATCCGCTCCCATTGCCAACATCGCGGAGAGGACCGCCACAACTGTATCGCCGGCACCGGAAACGTCGCGCACGCGCACTGGATAGGCAGGGATATGGACAGACGCACCATTGCTCACAAGCGTCATCCCGGCCTCGCTGCGTGTAACCAGGACCGCTTTTGCGGCCAATGCGCGGCATAATATTGTAGCAGCGTTGGCGATTTCATCGTCAGTCCGTGCGGGGCTATGTGTGACGTCGGCGAGCTCCTGCCTATTCGGCGTAACGACGGTGGCGCCCCGATAAATACTGTAATCGCGGCCTTTGGGATCCACCACTACGGGTTTGCCGCGCTCGTTCGCGGCATCAATTACAGCCCGGATCACGCGGCCAGTGAGCGCACCTTTGGCATAGTCCGACAAAACCACGGCGTCTACCCGCGGCATCGCCTTTACGACGTGTCCGATCAGCGCATCCTCACTGCTGGCGTTGACAGCTGAAGCTGTTTCCCAGTCGGCTCGAAGCAGATGCGTGGAATGATGTTCTGATACAAAACGCACCTTGCGTGTGGTTTGGCGGGTTCCATCGATAACCAAATAGAATTCGATGAGCGGATGGTTGCCTAACGCTTTGGTCAAGGTGCTGCCTGCATCGTCATCACCGACGGCACCGACGAATACACACCGAGTACCGAGCGCCACTAGGTTGCGAGCAACGTTGCCTGCACCGCCAATCATTGATTCCACACGTTTGACCGTGATAACCGGGGTCGGTGCTTCCGGCGAAATGCGTGAGACATCGCCATAAACAAACTCATCCAGCATCAGATCCCCGATGCAGAGCACAGTCTGATTTGAAAGCTCGGCAAGGTGCTTGTCGAAATCGTACATGGGCCTACCGATAGCGGTCGTCACGGTTGAGATAGCCCGTAACGTACTGGTTCACGGCTGTCTCGAGCGGCATAAAACCCGCGTTATAGCCGGCGCGCCGCAAACGTTCGATGCGTGCCTCGGTGTAATACTGATATTGTCCGCGGATTGCCTCAGGCATGTCGACATATTCAATATTTACAGGCTGACGAAGCGCTTTGAACATGGCGCTGATCATGTCACGGAAGCTTTCTGCCTTGCCGGTGCCGACATTGAAGATGCCGCTTATGTCCGTCGCCTCCAGCAGCCAGCGCAGTACAGAAACAGCATCGTCTACGTAGATGAAATCACGTCGCTGGTCGCCATCGGCGATTCCATTGCGGTACGATTTGAACAAGCGCACAGGATTGCCGGCTTTCGCAGTGTCAACCACCTTGGCCAATATGCTTGCCATGTGTGCCTTGTGGTATTCGTTCGGACCGTACACGTTGAAGAACTTCAGCCCAACCCAACGTGGCGGCATTTTCTCTCTCTTCACATAACGGTCGACCACCGCAAGATCGAACAGGTGCTTGCTCCAGCCGTAGAGATTCATCGGCTTCAGCTTGCGCAACGCCTTAATTGACCAATCGTCGTCGAATCCCCCGCTACCGTCTCCATAGGTCGCTGCCGACGAGGCATAAATAAAGGGCGTCCGCGTTGACGTGCACCATTCGAGAAGCCGTAGCGACAGACGAAAATTGTTTTCCATTATCAGGTCGCCGTCAGTTGCGGTGGTGTCAGATATAGCGCCCATGTGGATCACAGCCTCGAGCTTCCGGCTTTCGAGCCAGGCGGCCAGTTGGGTTGGCGGTACAAGATCCGCAACCTGATGTTTCGACAGATTGCGCCATTTAGCATCGTCGTGACCCAGGAGATCGCTCACCACGACATCACTTGACCCCGCCTCATTCAGGCTGGCGACAATGTTCGACCCGATGAATCCGGCCCCCCCGGTTACCAAAAACATCCCTAGCCTCGCCACCAGCAAGCTGCGGAAAAGACCTTTGCCCCAGCCCGACGCCCAGCGCAATCTTACGATGTTTAGGCCTGCAAATGGCTGCGAATAGGGTAAAAAATCGCAGCTGGACAGGCGCCCGTGGCTCAGGCTAACGGCTGTCTTCGCCGACCTAAAAACTGGGGCAACAAGGGTGCGCGGCACCAATCAATGAGCCAGAAATTCAAGCAGGGTGCCCGATCAGTGCTCATCGTTCCTTATGTCTGGATCGGTGACTTCGTCCGCTCTCACTCTGTGGTCAGACTTTTACGCGCAAAGGACCCCGACCGGTCCGTGGACATTGTCAGCAACACGCTTTGCGCGCCGCTTGCTGACTACATGCCCGGCGTTCGGCGCGCCATAGCGATCGATTTGCCGCGTGGAACGCTGGGTATCGCTCTTCAGCGACAACTGGCCAGCATGCTGCGAGAAGCTCACTACGAGCAAGCGATCGTCATGTCGCGGAAATGGAAAGCCGCCCTTGCGCCATGGCTCGCCGGGATTCCGGTTCGCACAGGCTTTGCCGGCGAGTTCCGTTTCGGTCTGCTCAACGATGTACGTTTCGGCGAAAACAGATTGCCACGCATGATCGACCAGATGGGCGTATTGACGCTGCCGAAGGATGCGCCGCTTCCAAAGGACTGGCCGCTGCCTCAACTAAAGATACCCGCAAAAGATGTTGACTCGTGGAGCGTGCAGTTGGGAATTAGCGATGACGTTCGCCCCATCGTAGCTCTATCGCCGGGCGCGGTAGGGGCGGGCAAAGCATGGCCTGCTCGCCAGTATTGCGAACTCGCTAAAGAACTCGCTAAGGACGGGGCTTCAGTCTGGGTTCTGGGTGGACCGAACGAAACGCCAATCGCAAAAGCGATCGTGGCGGCCGGCGGAAGCCGTGCGCGCGGCCTCACCGGAACCGATCTGCGCAATGCGATCCTTGCTCTTGCTATGGCTGACGTTTCGGTGACGAATGATTCCGGGTTGATGCATGTATCGGCAGCAATCGGTAGGCCAACGATCGCAATCTTTGGTCCAACCAGCCCCTGGCATTGGAAGCCGCTCAATCCAATTGCCGCCATCTTGGAGCCGCCAGGCGACGAGCGCTCGCGCGAGCGGGCCCGCATCGATGGCAACGCTGCGGTACGCCACCGACGTACCGATGACGTTACCGTTGAAACGGTGCTTGCGACCGTACGGAAAGTACTCGCGGACGCGAAAAATCACATGAAATGATCGCGGAGTGCATCACCCACGTAAACGAATTGGCCAGGCACGCCTGACGTAATGCCGTTTTCATGGTATCAAGCATCATGGCCAAACCAAAGCCCGCTAATGTGACCAGCGACCGCGCGCCGTCGGCGATTGCGTCGGCGCTGCGTACCCTGGAAGCCGAAGGCAGCGGCGTCGATGCACTTGCCGCTGCATTGCGCGATGGGCTCGGCAAATCATTTGCGGCTGCCATCGATGCGATCCGCGCAGCGCAAGGCCGTGTGATCGTGACGGGTATGGGCAAATCCGGTCATGTTGCTCGCAAAATCGCTTCAACATTCGCATCCACCGGCACCCCAGCGTTTTTCGTGCACCCTGGCGAAGCCAGCCACGGCGACCTGGGTATGATCGGCAACAATGACGTCATCCTCGCGCTTTCGTGGTCGGGCGAAACAGCCGAGTTGAAAAATATCACCGATTATTCGCGCCGTTACGGAATCAAGTTGATCGCGATGACTGCGATCCCAGAGAGTGCCTTGGCCAAGGTTGCCGATGTCGTGCTCGCGCTGCCGCTGGCGCGCGAGGCTTGTCCGCACAACCTAGCGCCCACAACATCTTCCCTTATACAGCTTGCGCTTGGCGACGCCTTGGCCATCGCGCTTCTCGAAAGCCATGGCTTTACAGCCGTCGATTTCGGTCTGCTCCATCCCGGCGGCAAACTTGGGACCCTTCTGAAAACAGTGGGCGACATCATGCATACCGGCGCAGCAATACCGCTGTCGCCACTTGGCACCCGGATGTCGGAGGCAATCCTCGAAATGACCGCGAAGGGGTTCGGTTGTGTCGGCATAACTGATCCGCGCGGACTCCTGGTTGGAATAATTACCGATGGAGACTTGCGTCGACACATGCACGATAAATTGCTCGATGCCCGCGTCGACGACGTGATGACGCATGGACCAAAAACCGTGCGGTGCGATCAACTCCTTAGCGAGACCCTTGATATTCTCAATGTGATGAAGGTAACTGCACTGTTTGCGGTCGAGACTGGCAAGCCGGTCGGCATCATCCATGTCCACGACTTGCTGCGGGCTGGTGCAGCGTAAACGCAAATTCTATCGGGTGATTTCTGCAGTTGCATTCATAACTGCATCGACCGATGGCGGCATGCCAATGTCGCCTAGAATTGACCGTCGGCCGCTTCCAACTGGACCGGTCAGGCCAGGCTTGCTGCCAGTAAAGATGGCAACCAGCGGGACACTTAGAGCTGCGGCAAGGTGCAAGAGGCCAGTGTCGACGCCAACAACGAATTGCGCGCCGCTAATCAGCTTCGCCACTTGGTCAAGTGGTACGCGCTTTGGCACGCGCGCACCTTGCACCTGGCGCGCAATATTTTCGCTGCGCACGCGTTCGACCTCACTTCCCCAAGGCAATACCAGTTCAACTCCCTGACTCTCACTGAGCGCCCTTCCGAGCGCGATCCAGTGCGCCTCAGGCCATTGTTTTTCGGTGCGTGCAGTCGCGTGCAACAATATGGCGTAGCGCGACGCGTCACTCGCAAAGCGCGTGCGATCGAATCTAAAGTCGGGGGCGCCCTGCGGGACATAACCCAGCGCCAACCCGCTCAGGATTCTGTTGCGCTCGACAGCGTGCAAATTGCGGTCGACACGATAACGGACGTCGTAAAAAGGCGACGCCAGCGGTTCCCGAATGCTCGAAGCGTCGTAGCCATGGCGGCGCCCACGCGCTATCCGTGTGAGCAGGGCAGTACGCAAAAGGCCTTGACTATCGACAATATCGTCATATTGCCGCGCGCGGATAGTGCAGAAGTTCTCAAAGATCTCGGCCATGGTAGACGGCGCGTACATGGATTTTCTCCAGCGCCGCCAGGCTACAGGAATGACCTCGCCCACCGCAGGATGCAGCCGCACCAGCGGTGCAAGCTCCTCCTCGACCAGCCAGGTGAAAACCGCGTCCTTCCGCGCCGATCGGGCGTCCGTCAATGCTGGTATGTGATGAATCACGTCACCGAGCGATGAGGTCTTGATGAAAAGTATGCTGGCCATAGCGCGTCGTGACATCCATATATCGGGCATTAAAGATGCCCGCCATAACCATGCCATCGCACCACGCGATCAAGAGCTGGATTTTATGAGTATTGGGCAGATTCGTCAGGTCACTAAATGGGGCCAGTGACATGACAGTCCTGGTCACGGGGGTGCCGATTATATCGGCAGCGACTGGTGCGCGAGCTCGCCGATGCGGTCGAGCCAAGGCCGTGCTCATAATCTCCCGACTAGAATAAATGTCGATCGTACTCGAGCTCCGCTGCCCAGGCGGCCACGATGCCGGAATCTCTACACGATCGGTGCCGCGCGCTTGCGGAAAAGCGGTTAACAAGCCGGCGCAAAAGCGTCGTTTCCTGATGAGGAACTTGCAGGAGTTCGACCGTATTTCTCGAGCTGAGTTTTGGCTTGAAAATTTCCTTGCTCGCAGGCAAGGAATGCCCACTCCTGCCCGGACGGCCCCATTCGCAGCTCACAGAGGGCAGATGAACGATCACGACATGCCATCGACCGCCGACAAACGTTACGGCTCCCTGACCCTGGTCCGCCGTTTGCTCACCGAACAAGGCCTGGCGCATTGGCGCAAATATGCCGGTGCGTTCGTGCTTATGGCAGTGGCTGCTGGCTGCACCGCCCTTAGCGCCTATTTGATCGGCGACGTTGTAAATCAAGCCTACGTGAATCGTAGTCTGCGTGGAATCGTCACGCTCGGCATTATCACCGTCGGGCTGTTCGCTACCAAAGGGCTTGCAACGTACGGCCACAGTGTAATGCTGTCGCGTATCGGCAATCGCATTGTGGCTGACAATCAGCGAGCTGTTTTTGCAAAGCTGCTCAATGAAGGTCTTGGCTTTTTTTCCGATCGCCACTCGACCGAATTTATCGCCCGCCTGTCAACGGGCGCCGCCGCAACAACGCAGGTCATCAACCTGCTGATCACCTCGGTCGGCCGCGACCTGCTGTCACTGATCGGCTTGGTCTTCGTGATGGTGCTGCAGGACCCGCTGATGTCATTCTTTAGTTTCGTGGTCGCCCCGCCCGCATTCTTCATTCTGCGTAAGCTGATCCGTCGCATTTACTCAATCGCACGGACCCAGTTCCACGGCGGCACCCGCATCATCGAGACACTGCAGGAAACGTTGCAGGGCATCCGCATTGTGAAAGCCTTTACCCTCGAAGACATCATGCGCGAACGTTTCGACCGAAATGTCGCCACGGTTGAGCATGAGGCCAATAAGATGGCGCGCGTATCCAACCGAGCAAGTCCTTTGATGGAGACCCTAGGTGGCTGCGCTATCGCGCTCGCCATAACCTATGGCGGCTACCGCGTGATCGAAACTGGCGCGACACCCGGCCAGTTCTTCTCCTTTATTGCTGCCTTTTTGCTGGCCTACGAGCCGGCGAAACGGCTCGCTCGCCTCAACATTGAACTCAGTGGCGCACTGGTCGGCGTGCGTATCTTGTTTGAAGTACTAGATAGCCCGCCAAGCGAACCTCTCGATACCAACAAACCTAACCTCCAAATCAAGACCGTCCGTCTGGCATTTGGCGACGTGCATTTTGCATACCATGACGACGAACCGGTGCTTCGCGGAATGTCCTTTGTGGCCGAACCGGGTAAGCTGACCGCCTTGGTTGGTCCTTCTGGCGGCGGAAAAACAACGGTATTTAATCTGATCTTGCGTTTTTATGACGCAAAGCGCGGCAAGGTTGTTATCGACGAACAAGATATCGCCCTTGTGTCGCGTCATTCGCTTCGACAGCACATTGCCTATGTCGGACAGGATGTATTCCTGTTTCGCGGCACAGTTCGCGAGAACATTGAATT
>Ga0126375_10000296_pt1 | contig 12719 bp, 13 predicted proteins | sample PanSoiMetPlot_14_FD_109577 | JGI IMG/M metagenome (GOLD analysis project Ga0126375, IMG submission 109577) | Tropical forest soil microbial communities from Panama - MetaG Plot_14 | ecosystem: Environmental > Terrestrial > Soil > Tropical forest | place: Panama | collected 2016-02-17 | reverse complement strand
CGTGGACTCTTTTACGGCGACGGCGGCCGAAGTGGCAACCGCATAAATGAGGTTTACCTTGTCCCGTTCAAATGTTTTGGCGGCTTCTTTGACTGCGTTGAGATCGCCCTTGGTGTCCCTGATTTCGAGGCGAACCTGCTTCCCGTCTTCGTATCCCAGTTCTTTGAGTCCGTCGCGCAGTCCTTCGACGATTGCGCTAAACGGGGCGGCTGACTGAATGACGCCGACACGGTAAGTCTTTGGCTGCTGTGCCTGGGCGGGAAGGCTGAGAGCTAAGAATAAACCGATTAGAGCAATGGCGAAGCTTGGATTTCGCGTTGTTTGCAAGCGCATGGTATTCCCTTCGTCGATCAAAAAGCGCCAATCGATCGAGTGTCTTCCACCGGCTCGGCCCCCGAGTTTATCGAAGGAAGCTCACGATCAAATTAGAAATCACTGGAGAAACTTCTTGATCTTTCTCATCAGCTCATCTTCGTCCACCGGCTTGGGGAGGTAATCGTCACAGCCGGCCTCTCGCGCTTGGATTTCGTCGCCGACCATGGCGTGGGAAGTGACCGCGATAATTGGAATACTTTTTAGGTCGGGATGCGCTTTAATGCGCCGGGTCGCCTCCCAGCCGTCCATCACCGGCATGCCAAGGTCCATGAGGATGAGATCAGGCTTCTCCTGTTCGGTTTTTTTGACACCGTCCTCCCCATCGACCGCCTGCAAGACAGTGTAGTCATCTTCCAAAAGTTGAACGATCAGGTCACGATTCCAGTCTGTATCGTCAACCACCAGGATTTTTTTCCTCATAGCCGTCCCTCCGCCTGACATTTTAGATTTTGGATTTTAGATTTTGGATTGTCGGATCTTTCAGAGTCGGGAGTGCCGCCATTGTCAATAGCGTTGGTAAGTTTCATTTTCGTCCTCGCAATGTTTTAATCGACGCCACGGTCATAGCGACAACTTCATTGGTCTCCTTTATTAGGTCCGCAATTTGTGGCTGTGGAACTATAGTACCTTCGACTAACAACTCCAGCCAATACGCGGTCTCGTCAGCTTCTTCCTCGACTGTAGCGAGCTTAGAAAGGACATCCGCTGTGGATTTGCCTCGACATGCTGCTCTGTAGTTAGCGCCGATCGATGTCCCGGATCGAAGAAGCTGTCTTCCGATCACATCGGCGGCTCTGGTTTTAGGTAATGTTTCTACCAGTTCGATGACTTGAACTGCTAATTTTTTTGTCCGCTGCTTAAAAGCTAACTCGTCCATGTGCTTGTCTCTTCAATCCAAAATCCAAAATCTAAAATCCAAAATTGTCTCACCCTTTACCCTTTTACGATTATTGCTTCAGCTCCATCGGGATCCTGATCGTGAAAGTGGATCCTTTGCCGAGCTCACTCTCGACGCGGATTTCGCCGCCCATGAGAGTGATGAATTTCTTCACGATCGCTAATCCCAATCCTGTGCCGCCATATTTGCTTGCAGTTGTGCTCTCGGCCTGGCGAAATTCTTCGAAGACTTGATCGAGGGCTTCTCGTTTCATACCTATTCCGGTGTCCGATACGGCTAGCTTCAGCGTTCCGTTTTCCTGCCAGGCTGAAACGCGGATTTCTCCTTGCTCGGTAAACTTGGCAGCGTTGCTCAGGAGATTCAGAAGAATTTGCTTAAGCTTGTCGCGATCGTTCCTGACGATCGAGATACTCGGCGCTACTTCTGTGATGATCCGGACACGCCCATCCTTAAGCATCGGTTCGACGGTCGTCGTGGCAACATTGATGACCTCGTCTATCTTGAATGGCTGTGCAAAAACCTCCATCCGCCCCGCTTCAATCTTAGCTAGGTCCAAAAGGCCGTTGATAAGATTGAGCAGGTGCTCCGAGCTGATGACAACTTTTTGTAGGTTTTCTTTTTGGAGGTCTGGGATTTGTCCTTCGGTCCTTCGCAGAACGATGCGAGTAAAACCTATGATGGCATTGAGAGGCGTGCGCAGATCGTGGCTTACCCTGGAGAGGAACTCCGATTTATGGCGGTTCGCTGCCTCAAGCTGCCGGCTCTTGTCCTCGATCTCCCGAAAGAGACGGGCGTTCTGAATTGCCAAGACGGACTGAGCAGCGAAGGTTTGTATTAGATTAACAACTGCGTCGGAAAAATTGCCTGACTCGCGCCGCCAAACCACTAGTCCTCCGATAATCCGCTCTTCGCGGAAAAGTGGAACCGCCAGGAGCGAGCGATAGCCCAGACGGGCGAGGATTGGCCTAATTCGTATGACGGCATATCCTTCATCCAACGTGTCGGGAACTTGAACCGGCGCTCGCGTAGCTGCCGCCTGACCGACAGCGCCCTCACCGAGGTGCATGGGGGCCGCTTGCAGCGCTTGAGCCAATTCCTCATGCATGTGATGCGAAGCCCTGAGGTGAAATTCTTGGGCCTGTTCGTCGTATTCGTAGATGACCCCGCCTTCCGTGGCGGAAAGCTCGACCGCGCGCGCGACTACGGTCGTGAGCACCGTTTGCAAGTCCAGGGTAGAGCTTACCGCCTGGCCGACGTCGCCGAGGGCTTTCAGTTCTTCCACCGATCTGGCCAGCTCGCCGGTGCGTGCCGCGAGCTGCTGATATAGCCGCCCTAGCTCCTCGCTCATCCGATTCAGGTTGGCTGCGAGGGCTCCCAACTCGTCCCGATTCGGTACTTCGACGCGCCGGGAAAAATCCCCCGAGGCGATTTGCTCAAACCTTTCATCCATCTGTTGGACCGGGCCGATGACTGACCAGGAGATCGCATAGCCCAGGAGAAGCGCCAACGCGATGCTCCCGACGGCAAACCCGATCACGATCCACCGTGAGTGCGCGTACGCCGCATCGCTAGCCTCGACGCTGGCAACCATATCGGCTTCGGCTCGGTTGACGAGTTGATTCATCAGCCGCTCGAGCCGTTCAGCTAACGGGTTGGCCTGGGTGAGTTGGAGTTGATTGCCTTCCGCAATTTTCCCGCTACGGATCAGTTCAACGGCCTGGGTTACCACGTGGATGAATTGGTCGTAGTCCTTGCGCACCTCGGTGAGTAGCTCGACCTCGTCCTTGGCCACGAACTGAAGCCGGTCGAGGTCGTATCCGAACTGGTTGAGCTGGCGCAGCGTAGCCTCGAGCGTGCGTTCATCGTGGACCAAAAGCGCGGAGGCAACGCTGTAGAGCTGCGCGGTAGTGTCATGCTGGAGCTGACGGTAGGCAGCGATTTTACGCTGCAGTTCTACCAGAGCCGTTGCACGGCGGTTGGAGTGGCTCAGCACCTGGAGACCGACAGCACCGACCGCGATCAGCAATACCACGATTGCGAGAAAAGCGACCACCAGCTTGGCATGAACTTTAGCTGGTATCCGCGCCACCATCCGAGGCAAGAACTGTAATAGCGAGTTGCCAATCATACGCCGATTTACTCAACCCGTCTTTTATCGTGCGAAGTCACCACCGGAAGAAAATCCGAAATCCGAATGTCGAAATCCGAAACAAACTTAAAGTCAAATAAATCTAAATCCAAATTTACAAAACTCGATCTGATCCCTAGTGTTTGGAACATTGTCTGTGTTTTGTCTTTCATCGTTTAGAATTTGTTTCGAGTTTCGTGTTTCGGATTTCGATTTTTTGTTCTGTGCTCATCGCACTTTCACCTCTCTCATGAGGCTTTGCAGATCGCGGAGCATCTCGTCGGGATTAAACTTGACTCCCATATATTGAACGCGAAGCATTCCGTTTTGATCCACGAGCGATGTTAGAAAAGTGTGATCCACGTCGCCACGCGGATTTTTTTTGTAATAGATGCCGTAGCGTCTCGCGACCTCGCGAATCTCACCTGAAGTACCGGTAAGGAATGCCCAACCGGCCGGATTTGCTTTGTGTCCTTCCGCGTAGCGTTTGAGAACCTCCGGCGTGTCGCGCTCGGGATCCACAGTGATCGAGACGAAATGAACCTTCGCGCCGAAGTCGACCCCCAGGCGATCCTGAATGCCCGCCATCTTAGCCGTAAGTAGCGGACAGGTATCAGCGCAGCTCGCGTAGATGAACGTGATCGCGAGAACCTTGCCTCGCAGATCCTTCAGCGCGAGGCGCTTGCCGTCTTGTTCAGTGAGCGCAAATTCCGGCGCCGGTTTGATCTTCGGCAGAGCGTCAGCCACTGTTGCGCTCGTTGCAAACAGGATGGAGTACAGAAGCACAACGCCGGCAACAATCCTTGTATATGGTTTCCCTTTTACCACCTGACACCCGAAACCTGACACCTACGTTTTCAGCTCCTTCTTGAGCTCCTTCAGAAATCGCCAGTCCGTTCCCTGAGCGATAATCTTCTGTGGGCTCGACTTGATCATTCCGGCTTCATGGAGACGCAACGCGTAAAAGCGCACAGTGTCCTCGGGGTCATAGTCGCGCCACTTACCGTAAGGAAGGTCCTTCATCATTTGGATAGTGTAGTCGTAGCGGGTTGCTATCTTCTTATCGACGAGAAGCTGCGCGGCTCGTTCTGGATCGAGTGCACAGAGGTTGGTTTGTTTTAAGATTGCCCGAAGGGACCGCTTGGCAGCCACGGGGTTATTCCGCACGAAATTTCTATTCCCCGCGAACATGCAACAGAAATATTGCGACCACGGCCGGTCCAGTGTGCTGTTGACCACGACGTGGCCGATCTTTTTCGCGCACAGTTCCTGGGGCTGAGGCGGGAAGCCCAGGAACCCGTCGATCTTTCCTTCCGCAAGGAGGCGCATCGCGTCGGGGAACGGACTCGTTATCCAGGTGATGTCCTTACTGGGGTTTAGGCCTACGTAAGAGACCATACTGGAGAGGAAGATGTGACCGGGTGACCCGAGCGCGCTCACGGCCACTGCCCTCCCTTTGAGATCCCGGATAGAACGGATGCGATCCGTACCGAACAGCTCAAAGCATCCGACGTGGACCCCGGCCAGGAGAACGGCCGGATCACCGGTGTCCACCTGCAGGATAAATGGTCCGACAAACGTGACGGCGATATCGGCTTCGCCGGAGGCCAGAAGTTTAGGCAACTTCGCCGCATCCGGTACCTTCACATATTGCACATCGGAAAAACCTTCGGCTCGCAAAACTTCCTCGGCCAAGTGCGACGGAGCTTGGCAGGAGCTAGGACCCTGCCCAACTCTAATCTTCGTCGTTTCCAGCGGCGGCTCGGCGGCGCCCAAATCAGAGGGCAACTTCAAAAAATATCCAGCTCCGGCAAGCGTCAGGGTGCTCAGAAATTGTCTTCGAGTCCAATCGCTAAATCTTTGGTTACTCATTTGAAACTTCCTTTGCGTCCCTTAAACCTAAGCCTCTCTATTTGAGCGGGAATTTGCGAATCAATCCAAATCTGAAATTGAAAATCAGCTTACGTCTTCAGCTCCTTTTTGAGCTCATTCAGAAATCGCCAGTCAGTTCCTTGCGATATGATCTTCTGCGGGGTCGATTTGATCAGTCCGGCTTCGTGGAGACGTAGCGAGTAGAAACGAATTGTGTCCTCGGGATCGTACTCTCGCCAACGGCCGTATGGAATCTCTTTAAGTGCTTGGAGCGCAAAGTCGTATTGCTTCGTGTACCCTTTATCAACGAGCAGACGCGCGGCCCGTTCCGGCTCGACCGCGCAAATTTGGTTCCCCTGTAAGATTGCCCGAACCGCGCGTTTAGTTGCTACGGGATGTTTGCGAACGAACTCCCGATTCCCGACTATCATGCAACAAAAATACTGGGACCACGGCCGATCCAACGTGGTGTTGACCACAACATGACCGATCTTCTTCGCCCGAAGCTCTTGTGGCTCGGGCGGAAACCCCATGAGTGCATCGACTTCCCCGTTCGCGAACATTCGCATGGCTACGACTGGCGGATCGGTGATCCATTTAATATCGCTGTGCGGGTCTAAACCCACATGTATCGCCATGCTTGCAAGAAAGAGGTGTCGGCCAGACCCGAGGAAGCTAACGGCGACGTTCTTCCCCTTAAGCTCTCTAATCGAGCGGATGCGTTCGTTCCCGAAAAGCTCATAACAGCCGGTGTGAATTCCGGCCAGGAATACGACTGGGTCTCCCGCATCAATTTGTCTCAGGATGGTCCAGACATTTGCTACGTCGATGTCAACTTCACCGGTGCTCCGAGCCTTAGCTACTTCGGCCCCCGCCCCGCGCTTAAGATATTGCACATCCGTGAATCCCTCTTCTCGGAAAAGCTGTTCCGCGACATATTGAGGGGCGGTACAAATGCCGCCGCTCTGGTCTAGCCGGAGCTTGGTCGTCTCCGGCGGCGGCTCGGCAGCACCCAAAGCGCATGGCAATTTCAAAAGAGATCCAGCTCCGACAAGCGTCAGGGTGCTCAGAAATTCTCTACGGCTCCATCTCTTGTCTTTATCGCGGTTCATGCGGGCTCGCAGACCGTGGCCGTGCTCGTCGCTCGTGCTCGATACGAACACGAATCACGAACACGAGCACGAGCTATGTTTTCATCTCCTTCTTCAGCTCTCTCAGAAACCGCCAGTCCGTTCCCTGAGAAATGATCTTCTGCGGGCTCGACTTGATCATGCCGACTTCGTGTAGGCGCAATGCATAGAAACGCAGCGTGTCCTCGGGTTCGTACTCCCGCCACTGGCCATAGGGGATCTCTTTAAACATCTGACGAACGTATTCGTAGTCGTCGTTCTTTGCATAGCCTTTTTCGATGAGCAATCGGGCGGTCCGCTCCGGCTCGCGGGCGATGACATCGGCCCGCTTCAAGATCGCCCGCAACGCTCGTTTGGTGGCCACGGGATGCTTGCGGACAAACTCGCGGTTGGCGGCAACCAGGCAGCAGAAATAATTGGACCATGGCCGATCCATCATGCTGCTGAGAATCACGTGGCCAATTTTCTTTGCCCGGAGTTCCTGCGGGAATGGATGGGAGCCCGACGACAGTAGTAGGGCGTCGATCTTATTATCTGCGAGGAGACGCACGGACTCGGCTTCGGTCCCCGTCACCCAGTTGATGTCCTTTCGGGGGTCCAGACCCACATTAACCATAATGATAGAGATGAGCAGGTAGGAGGGAGAATCTATCCGATCAACCGCTACCCGTTTCCCTTTCAAATCCCCTATCGAGCGGACCCGATCCGCGCCAAACATCTCGAAGCATCCGACATGGATTCCTGCAAGTACCACACTAGGTTCCCCTGCATCGAGATTCATAACTCGCGGCCCGGCAAATCCCATCGCGAAGTCGACCTGACCGGAAGCCAACATCTTACTGGCTCCGGGATTTGTCTGGCCGCTCCTGACGTACTGGACATCAGTAAAGCCCTCGCTACGTAGCAGTTCGTCGGCTAAATATAGAGGTGCCCAACAAGCGGTGATCGAACGTGCAAGCCTGATCTTCGTCGTCTCCGGCGGTGGCTCAGCGGCGAGGATATCGGATCGCGATCCCAAGATTGCGCCGGTTCCAGCGAGAGCCGCGGCAGAAAGAAATTCTCGACGACTCCAATGACGGCCTTTGCGACTGCTCATGCGGTTTCCTTTCACAGCTCTCGCGCTGACGGCGAAGAAATTTTGCCGGAGGCTATGAAAATTATTGTTGGCTGCGAAATTCCATCGGCAACGTGATCGTAAACTTCGATCCTTTGCCTGCTGTGCTCTCCACGCCGATGTCGCCGCCCATAAGGTTGATGTACTTCTTGACGATCGCCAGGCCTAGGCCGGTACCGCCGTACCTCCGCGTGCTCGACATATCCGCCTGGCGAAACTCGTCGAAGATGTATTTTAGCGCCTCATGAGTCATACCAATGCCACTGTCCGAGACCGTGAGCTTCAGGGAACCGTTTTCACGCCACGCTGCGACTTTGATCTCACCTTTCTCGGTGAATTTGACGGCATTGCTAAGAAGGTTGAGAACGCATTGCTTGAGCTTGTCGCGGTCGGTTTTTAGTGGCGGTATGTCCGGGGAGATCTGCGTGACCAATTTGACGTTGCCATTCCTGAGCAGCGGCTCGACGGTGGTCGTCGCTACCCGTAGGACCTCGTCCAGCTTGAATGTTTCAACGAAAACTTCCATGCGCCCGGCCTCGATCTTCGCCAGATCGAGCAACTCGTTGATCAAGGTGAGCAAATGATCCGAGCTAATCAAAACTTTTTGCAGATTCTCTTTCTGCAGGGTTTCGATTTTGCCCTCGGTGCGGCGCAAAACGATTCGCGTGAAGCCGATGATCGAATTAAGCGGCGTGCGCAACTCATGGCTGACATTGGCGAGAAATTGTGACTTGTGCCGGTTGGCGGCTTCGAGCAGCTCGTTTTTTTCCTGGATCTCTTGAAATAACCTCGCGTTCTCGATGGCAATGACCGCCTGGTCAGCGAACGTTTTGAGGAGTGCGATCTGTTTGTCTGTGAAAGGGCGGACCTCCGTTCGGCGAATCCCAATAACCCCCAGAGGAACGCCCTCCCGCAACAAAGGCGTGGAGAGTAGCGTCCGATGACCGAACCGTTGTTGCCGCTCTTTGGAGTCGGGAAACTCGGTTTCGCTCTCCGCTGCCAGGTCATGGATATGAAGAGTTTGACGGTCAAGTACTGCTCGACCGGCTAACGAGCCTCGCGTAATGGGAATCTCTTCGGTTGCTGGGAGTGATCCGTGACAGGCTGCAAGCCTCAAAACGTCACCTTCCACACGATATATTTGTGCGTTGGTCGCATCACATAGACGCGCGGCGCTCTCGGCCACGGCATCCAAGACCGGCTGTAAATCAGTCGGTGAGCTGGCAATAATGCCCAAGACTTCACTCGTGGCCGTTTGCTGCTCCAAAGACTCGGTAAGCTCGCGTGTGCGGTCTTCGACTTTCTGCTCCAGGTTGGCATAAGACTCCTGGAGCTGTCCGGTCATGCTGTTGAACTCGTCCGCCAGCTCTTGAAGCTCGTCACCGGTCTTGATCTCCAAACGATGATCAAGATCGCCACTGCCGATGCGCGCGGCACCGCGGCGAAGAATCTCAATGGGCCGGACAACCCGGCGGCCGATGACGAGACTGGCGAAGACCGCCATGCCAAGTCCGACCAAGAGGATCAGAGAGGTTCTCAACGTCGAAGCGTAAAGCGGGGCGTACGCTTCGCTCACCGGCCGCTCGATAAGTACGGCCCAACCCAGGTCAGGTATCGGGGCGAAGGCCGGAAGCACTTTCTGGCCGTTCAAATTCGGCTGTGCGGGAAGAGGTCCAGACTGTTTAGCGAGAGCGGCCTTCACTTGTCCGAGTTGCTTGAGGTTGCGTTTCTCTAAGACGAAGCTGATGTCCGGATGGGCGATCAAATCTCCGTCACCTGATATGACATAGGCATAGCCTGCCGTGCCCACTTTGATCGCCGAGACGACGTCCCATATGTATTTCAGATTGACTTCGCCAAGCAGCACGCCGATGACTTCGCCCGCGAATCGTTCGATGGGAACGGCGATAGTCATGTACGGCTCAGACTTTCTGACAAAATAGACTTTACTAAAAGAGGATTTTCCACGACGGGCTTTGAGGAACAATTCATCCACCGAACGATTCTTCAAATCATCGGGCAGGGTGGTTCTGACCCGGGAAACTTTGATTTCCTCTCGCCCGTCATTGCTGATAGCGACTACCTCGGTAATGGCCGGCGAGACTTTGAGGAGTTTGATCAGCTCAAAGCGAAAGTCGGGTGTAATGCCATTGGTAACGATTCCCTGTGTTTGAGTGGAAGCTCGCATGGTTTTTTCGATGTCATCGACAAACAGTTGGATCTTGAAAGCCGCTGCTTGAGCCATTTCTCGTTGGAGCTCGCCGAGAGCTTCGATCTTTTCCCGATAGCTGAAGAAAAGCTCAAGCGCGCCGCTGGCGACCAATCCCACGCTCACCAGGAGTACGGAGACCAGAAATGTGCGTCGCAGCAACCTTCCACCGGTCCGGGCGCGGGAAGGCGCATTATCACGCTCAGTCGAATTCTCGGTGTCCCTTGCCTTTAGGGTAGCCATGACTTGTCTCAATGTAGTTATCACATCAGCTCCCCGCGACGTAACTCCTTCCTGGGCGTCCGCCTGCCAACCAGGCAAACCATCCCGTGACGCAGCACCCCCAAGCAAGTAACCAATATCTGCAAATCTGATTACCCCTGGTCACGGTTCAGGCTCAAGGGTATTTAACAGCGCAAGGGCAGTGCCAGGCTAGCGCGACCGAGTCGTCAGGAACAAACTAATTGAATTTGCAAGGGAATTTTTGCCTTGGGAAATGATCGCGGATGGTTATAATCAGGGGAGTAGTCAACTTGATACTAGGGTGAAGCAAAAATGCATCAGTGGTCATAAGCCATGGGAACCTTGTTGCTGTAACAGCTCGTTATATCTATAGTTGAGCACAATCAGGCCGTTGAACCAGAAAGATCGATACGGCCGCGCTTATTCACGGCTCTTTTGACGATTTGAAACGTTCAAACTAACGGAATCGGAATGAACCAAACCTGGCTCGCTAGAGTTTTTTGAAACGACAGAGTTGCAAGCCCGTCCTTCGAAACTCAGGATGCCTGACGCGCGCACGTTGAACCTTTAACACGCCCTTACAGGAGGAAACGATGGAGGATATTCAGGTCAAGCGGGAAATTGTACTCGAAGCGGATGCCGAAACCCTTCAAAGGATGCGCAAAGAAGGCCACGCACGCGGTTTTACAGTCTATTGCGACGAGGCTGAGCGGATAGGAGGAGACAACAGCGCGCCTCCTCCGCTTGCTTATTTTGGTCTTTCATTGGCCTTTTGACTGCTCACCCAGATTTCCCGGTACGGGGAAATGATGAAAACCAAGATCGACAAGGCGAAAATATTCGTCACCGCCCGCTTTAAGAGTGAAGGTTCGGTGTTGCGGGAGACGATTGAAGCGGTAGGATTAGGTTTTGAGACCCGTTGTGATCTGGAGTCTGCGGAGCCGGCCGAAAAAGTGGCCGCGGTGATACGGAATGCGGAGAACGGTTGCTATGTCATGCAAACGATTCTAAAACCCACGCCTGTGAAGCGCCAATTTACGTTGAACGGCGCGGCTTTCGACCCGGAATCATTGGCAAAAAGAAACAAATAGGATTTCCGCGAGAGTCTTTGGTTTCGGTCCAGAACGCAGATCCGGGGCGGAACTCGAACCCGCGGTAGCTCATATGGGTCTTTTTCAACATAGGCCAATTTTTTTGAGAGGAGAATATTATGCCGAAACACGTCGAGTTGTTTGGTATAGAATATAAGGAAGGATCACTCGATGCTAAGGCGGCGGAGCTTATAAAATTCGCCGTGAACTTGGCTATCGGCCACGAGCATGGAGCGAAACTTCACCTTGGAAGGGCGCGCGAATGTGGCGCCAGCGAGGACGAGGTGTGGGAAACCATAGCTTACGCGATGCGCCCGGTGGCGGCGAAGGTGCGCAACTTCGCCAAGGAAATTGTTGCGAAGTAAATCGAAAGGACAAAAATACCACCACAGAGAACGCAAAGAACTCATAGAAGAATTCTTTGTTAACTTTGCGTCCTTTGCGGTCAAATTACTTGGTGCAACCTATGAATGAATGGATCATTGAAGCGGGCGAAGATAATTTTGAGGATGCGGTTCTCGACCGCTCCAAGCAGGTTCCGGTCATGGTGGACTTCTGGGCGCCGTGGTGCGGTCCCTGTCGCGTGCTCGGGCCGGTGTTGGAAAAACTCGCCCATGAATACGGTGGCCAGTTTCTTCTCGCCAAAGTCAATGTTGATGACAATCCAGGTCTGGCCGGCGAGTTTGGCATCCAGGGCATTCCCGCAGTGAAACTTTTCAGAGACGGCGAGCTGGCATCGGAGTTTACCGGGGCGTTACCGGAGCCCATGGTGCGCGAGTTTCTATCTCGATTTTTACCGTCGGGGGCCGATAAGCAGGCTCAAGAAGCGGAGGAACTCGGACGGGATGGAAAAATCGCCGAGGCCAAGGCGATCTATCAACAAATATTACAGTCCGACGCGGATCATGCAAAAGCTCTTCTTGGCTTAGGCCGCCTGTTGATGAACGAAGGCGATTCCAAGGGCGCACTTGAACATTTAGAAAAAATTTCTAGCGTGGCAGAAGAGAGGAAAGAAGCGGATCCATTGCTCGCCCGGTTACACCTCCAAGCAGGCGCAGCGCAGGATGAAACCGCGCTGCGGGCAGCCCTCAAGGCTGATCCGAATAATCTTGAAGCGAGATTTAATTTGGCTCAAGCGCTGGCGGGGAAGGGGAAATACGAAGAGGCGCTGAAAGAATATCTGGCGATAGTCAAAGCGGATCGCAAGTTTCAGGACGACGGCGCCAGAAAAGCCATACTGCAAATCTTTGAAGCGCTCGGTTCCGAACACGAGCTCACGCAAAAGTACCGCTCGGAGCTTGCCAGGGTTCTTTTTAGTTGAAGGTGTGTCTCCTAGGATGCACTGAAAGAATCCGCGAAGCTACGAAGCATGGAAGAGACAGCCAGTTTCCAAACCAAAGTCGCCGAACTAGCGCAGTCTCTTTACCACAGCGCGGCGCGGCACAAACCCTCGATCTTTGACTCTCAGGATTGGCTAGGCAAGTTGATCGAATGGTCGCTCGAAGATGAATCTCTGCGCGTGGCCCTGTTTCGCTTTGTCGATGTCCTTCCGAGTCTCGATTCCGCGGCCGAGATCGGCCAGCACCTGGAAGAATATTTTGCCAAGGTCGATCATGCTTTTGGAGGTCTGGTCTTTCTTGCGCAAGCATTGCATGCCGG
>Ga0126375_10000295_pt1 | contig 12730 bp, 13 predicted proteins | sample PanSoiMetPlot_14_FD_109577 | JGI IMG/M metagenome (GOLD analysis project Ga0126375, IMG submission 109577) | Tropical forest soil microbial communities from Panama - MetaG Plot_14 | ecosystem: Environmental > Terrestrial > Soil > Tropical forest | place: Panama | collected 2016-02-17 | reverse complement strand
CTGCAATACGTTTTTTTTGTTTTAATTCTAACTTTCCTAGATCTGTAGTGTATACTCTTTTTTAATTTCGAATAGAGAACCTAATTCTGTACTGTATCGTGGATCTCTTGAATTTTCTTAGTATTTCCTTTCTACGCTAGTTTTCTTCGGATCTTATCAAGCCGAAGTATAAGTTGGCTAACCGCTCAAGACTAGTAAAAGTAAATAGAGACGTAGTTATATTTTGAGATTCGTTGCAAGAAGATGCAGAAACATTTCTTGACGTGGGTTGGACTGTGGACAGCCAGTTTCATCCAAATTTTTGTTCACAGTCAAAGGAAAAGCCTGACTATTTGGATATGGTACGAATTCCAATGAAAAAGATGGACAAACACACAGTAATAATTGCTCAATCTGGCTCAGGAAAGTCATTCTTTCTTGGTAGACTCATTGAAGAAATTATGATGAAATCAAAAGCAAGATGTCTTATTTTGGATCCTAACGGAGATTTCAGAAAGATTAACGAAATTGATAGAGAGCTATGGAGTTCTAGTCAAGCTCTAAAGCAAAAATATGATATTAAAACCGGCATGGGTAAACTTACACTTGAATCCGAAGACGAATTTGCAAAAAATTGGAAACCAGTAGTCGATGGATTTGTCATCAAAACAAACAGAGCACCAAAGGAGGTCAAGGATGAGGAGCTGAAAATATGGTGGCCAACAATATCGCTTGAATTTCTGATACAAAGTGATAATCCAAGGAGTACCGAAATGTTTCACTGTCATAACTGGGCAAAGGAACTCTTTAATCACTTTGCTCGACTTTCTGAAAATACAGATGAGGAGGATATCATAAGTAAAGTCAAGAATATTTTCAAAAGGTTGCAAGAAATGCCAGATGAAGAAAGAGTAAAAATAATAGAAAAATTGAGAATGGATGGAGGAAAGGAGGACGAAAGCTTGAAAACAATTACCAATGAGAATAACAGGACTAAAGTGAGCGATATGATAAAAACCGCATTCAAACCTGTTTCCTTAATTGAGTCTCTAATATCTTCTAGGGCGACGAGCTTGGGGAATGAGTTAATGGAAAAAGCTAAATATGTATTTGAGTCGTACAGTTGGGAAACAGTAAATGCCTACTTTGGCTTGATTGAACGCTACCAGTCTCTTGGCATACTTGCTAATGGACCGACTTCGTCGAAAGATCACCGAAGCTTGGAAGTAATAGATTTACCTTCCATAAATAATAATGAACTAAGAGCATTAGTACTTAATTCAATTTTAACTGAAGAATGGGAAAATGCTGTTAAGAAATGGGAAGAGGCCATGAAGCATCCTCGTGACGAAGATCATAGAGTACCTACTTTTATTGTACTAGATGAAGCACATAATTTTATACCCTCAAACCCACGCTCCCGGCATGAATCCTTAGTCAGAGAACAGTTTCGCACTATAGCAGCAGAAGGAAGAAAGTTTGGCTTGTTTCTGATACTTGTAAGTCAAAGAGCTGACAAACTTGATGATTTAGTCTTGTCCGAATGTGGTAACAAAGCCATTTTACGTCTTGACTCTAGATCAATGGTCGACAAAGTAATCAAAGCTTTAGGACTGGACTTTGAAATCGAGGCGGATGAGCGAGATAAGATTGTAAATTTTAAGGCTGGCAGGGGTATTCTTACAGGAAATTGGGTAACAGGGTATGAGATATTCTACTGTGCAGCTAGAAGAACAATAGAAGGAGGTAGAAATCTAGAATATAAATATTGGACAAGGCCGTTTTAGAAACCTGTCGAGATATTAATTCTCAATAATAACCTGATAGCCTGCGGTCCTGCCACTTCAGTATATAGTAACAACTTGATTACCCTTGTTGAATGTCTCGTGATAAAACGCACTAAGAGTGGCGTATATGTGATTTAATTTTCTCCTTCATCTCGGGAGTCATAATATCTTGTTCCTTGTAACCGTGGCCTTCTACTGCATGCTCTGCTGCATTCTTCATGACTTCTTCAGTCTCACCTTGTATAATACAGTCACAATCTCTACCCACGCCCCGACATGAAATCGTATACACATACATAACTATTGAAGCCAAATACTTAAGGATTCATCTTCAACTACTTTATCGTTAAACGAGAATAGCTGCAAAAATTCGCTTGAATCATACCGGAAAAATTAGTCAAAATTACAAAACAAATCGATAACCAGTAGCAACTAATTTACTAGACTTCGTCGGAAACTAATAGATTAACGAATGAATTTTAATTCAAATATATAACTTGGAAAGATTGGAATTAAGATTGGAATTTTTTAGTTTTACTATTTGGCCTAGGTGTCAGTTTCAGTAACTATTTTAGTCCAAATAATTGCTTTAAGACGTCAAGTATTGGATTTCCTTTTGGGGTTATCGTCGGTGCAGTAACATTTGTTGTAGTTGTTGCGTTTGTAGCTGGTGCTGTTGGGGTTATCGTCGGTGCAGTAACATTTGTTGTAGTTGTTGCGTTTGTAGCTGGTGCTGTTGGGGCATTTAGTGTTGGTGTTATTATTGGCGCAATAGCAGTAACATTTTCGACCGACTGTTCTGTTCCTGACTTGAGGTCCTTTATATATAAATAATTACCCTGTTCATTATACCCAAGATCGGCCATCGTGAGTACCTTATAACCGTTATCGTGTAGATACTTCATCTGAGTATCAAATTGTTTCATATCAATATTGTATATGCCTTCCCTACTATCACCCACACGATGATAAATTATTATTGGGATCGCCTTTATCGTTCCGGCATTATTGTATTTTGTTTGACTATTGACAACTCTGATGAATTTTTCTGCCATCATACTGTCGCTAATCTTATTCTCAGCTGGAGCTGCCGCCTGACTCCATGCTCTAACCGTGTATCTATTTGCATACGTTAGATCATTACCATCAGTATAAGTTCTACAATCTGTTTGACGTGGTTGCACGGTAGGACTGTTACATTTTAGATAAGTAAGCGCATCATTACCACTTCGGGCAAGATCATAGTACTTGGCGACTATATCTACAACAGTTTTGTCATCAGAACCACCGTCGAATGGGTATGCAAAGCTCGTAACATTAATTCCATGCTTTTGAAGACATATCTTTGACTCACCTACTTGATATTCTATATTTTTCTTTGGCAATTTCTCCAAGTGCACATGATCCATACTATGAGAACCGATATCATGTCCCTCTTTGTGTAATGTTTCTATTTCATTCCAATTCATGTATCCAGGTTTATTTCCTATATAGTTGCATACCACGTAAAATGTTGCCTTAAATCCATATTTGTCAAGAACTGGTTTAGCGTTTGTATATTGACTCAGTCGACCATCATCGAAATTTAAGATTATTACCTTATCATAATTTACATTAGTATCAAAAGACGTTGCAAAGACGTTCTGTAGCAAGCCAGTACCAGCAAATGTGGGAATTGCCAAAACTCCGAAAATACTTGCCAAAAATAAAAATACAATGAAGAAAATGTACTTGTTACTTTGCAAGGACTGACGGAATAAAGCTTATGAATTTGGATAATTTATAGATTTAGCTATAACAAAAATCCGTACAATACTGATTATGAAATCATATTCCATGTAGAATTTTTGAATATACAAATTCCTTTAACGTTCTAGGCCGTTAATTTTTAACGGTAGATTAATTAAATGAATTTCAATGAGGCATTAGTTTTAAGAGCGATTGCGGTATAGATTCAAGTCTTCGCCATAGTACAAGTCAATTCGATTACACTCCATCAAGGCAGAGAAGTTCAGACTTGCAGTTAATCTAGAGTTGAGTTCGATGAAAGAAAGTAAAAATGATGCTTGTAAACTTGGAATAAACATAGAGAATGAATTGTATTGACGCTGCACCTTCACTTTTTGTTTTTCAATTACTGTTTTGTATATAAACTTCAAAGGTAATTTAGTTAACTGATAGGTACCATCACTAAATTTGGGGATTAGTTTGGTTCATCCAACAATCGAAACATACCTCAATGTCGAGTTGATATATTTCTATTTCATTTTTATTACAAATTTGACATAGATCTTCCACGTATCCAGTGGGCATTACTAGGTATATTATATTGTTCTTATCAACTATATTTTCTGCATGTGTCAACATGAGTGATCAAATATTAAAATTTCGTTCATTTAATCCTAAAAAAATTTTATAAAATGCTTTTGAACAATCCGGGCGGAACTGAACCGTATTACTCCCCACCCCCTCCTTGATTAGTAATTCTACTTTTTTATAGTATGTTCGAGCAAGAGATTATTAGACAAAAGTGACTGGTGGGCTTATTTGGTTGCCTTTGTTTATATAATCAAATTAACTCCTCCCACCAGTTATCTTTGTTTTCAAATTTTTTTCACTAATTTTTGGTCGGTCGTATCAATTTTTCATGATAAAAGTGTCTTTAAACTTAGTTGTCTTATATTGACTTTTTGATATAAAAAACATAAATAGAATATTTGACGTCTATAGTAACAAGTATAAACTTGGTCAAACCAAAACAGATGCTAACGATCCGTGCAAAATTAATGTTAATCTCTATTATGAGTTTCATTTTATTTTTGATGCCCTATACAAGCTCTGTAGTTTCTGGTACTCAACTACGGTTCATTACTAATTCGAGTTTAAGTTATATTCCAACATCACTTTTGGCTGCTGGAATAAATAATTCAGTAATAAATTCATCTTCAGGAATAAATAAATCATCGTTAGCAAGCTCTCCTCAATCCATCATAAGTAATATGAGAAATGCAAATGAAAGTTTACCTATTCCTGGGAAACAGCCACAAATCTTACCAAACAGGAATTACATATTCTCAGAAAATAAGACCGAGATATCAACTCCTAATAACAGCTCTCTTAAAGGAGAATTTGGCAAAGGAGTAAGGATAGCAGTCGTTATGCCTACGTTCACCGCTGCAGCATACGATCATGCATTCTACATATTTTATAACAAGTACATTAATGTTACAAAAGGAGTAAATATCACGAAGGACTTGAATTTACTTTCTAATAAAGTTACAAACAAGCCATCCTTAAGCGCGTCGGGGATAGCCATGCTATACTTGCTCGGAAATCTAAAATGGATAAGACCGGATGCTAACATTGAGTTTTTAACAGATCAGGATGTAGATGCAGGTTCCATATTTCAAGAAAATGGAAGTAATGCTTATGATGTCGTAATTCTGGGCCATCAAGAATACGTTACTCAAAGAGAGTATGACAACTTTAAGCAATTTGTAGGATCTGGAGGTACAATGATTATTTTGGATGGGAATGTTTTTTATGCAGAAGTCAAATACGATAACAATACAAATACATTATCGCTTGTTAAAGGTCATGGTTGGGCTTTCAATGGCAAGTCTGCCTGGCGAAGTGTAAACGAAAGGTGGGAAAATGAGACAGCGCAATGGGTTGGAAGTAATTATATCAGTGATATAGCGAAATTTAGTAACAATCCGTTTGGTTATTCTCCTCATGAAGAACAATATATAACAAATCCCAAAGATATAGTATTACTAAATTATAATGCCACATTACCGCCTGGCAATAATACAACAGGAAGTGTAGTAGTTGCAACATATGAACTAAATTATCTAAAAGGAAAAGTAATTGCTCTTGGGCTTTATTCAGATGACATTATAGTTAACGGTGCCTTTGATCGTTATTTTGATAGCTTGATTCTACAATATGCTGTAAGAACACAAGATTAATTACAATCAAGTTAATAGGTTTGTATATTTAGATTTAATGCCGGATGCAAAGGTATGATAAGCAAGCGTAATGCGATATTATAGGCAAGGCAACATTTTCCAGCTATTCCTTTTATTCTAAAGATTAATTATTCTTAACTATAGCATTTTGACTAATCTTTCTCAGTGTACGTATATGGCAGAAAGGCTTTTTGCATAATATAGACAATCATGTGTGCCTCAAGTTATTCAAGGAAACTGTAGAAGTACAACATATATCCTATGAAAATAGAGCATCCAATAATTAAAATCTGATTCTTATCATCATTCCACTCGATATTTAGGTGAATTCGGTCGATAAATGGAGATAAAGTCAACTAGAAACGGCTACCTTGGGACGTGTAACATACAAACAGTAATTATCACATAGAGTAGAAGGCTTACTCTATCATATATCTTACTTTATCCAATAGTTACCATATAATAGTTAATTAAGATAACTTAACAATATTAAGTAAGAGACTTATACATTTTGGTATTATAATATACTAAAATGTCTCTAAATACGAAACGATCGACAAGGTTTCCTATTAGTAGATACAGTCCACTGATATCACTCGGTATTTTGGCCATTTCGTTAATATCAATGCCAGCATTCGCACAACAATCTAATTTTGTAGCAAGCTTGTCAGGCCAGAATTTATCACCGAGAGTCAGTACAGCCGCTACCGGAACAGCGAAATTTAATGTAGGTCCAGATGGGAATATGGTTTACGTAGTAGACGGTAAAAATATCAAAGGAATCATAGGGGCACATATTAGTCTCAAAAATGGGACTGACGTAGCACAAGTATTTAATCCTTATGTGGAGATTAACGGAAAATCTGGGATCCCTACTGGTGAGGTGAATGGACAAATATCTAAAGGCGTTATTACCGCCAATGATCTGAGTGGGCCACTGAGTGGTAAGACTATTACTGATTTAGCTAATCTAATGAAAAATAACTCACTCAACGTTGTCATTCGCACCCAAGGCCATGAGAACGGAGAAATTCAGGGTGCCATAACTCCGTCAACAACTACTCAGAAACAGCCCATTTAGGTAGTAAGCTGATAATCAGGTAACATTGTTAATCACAGCATATATGCTACTTTTTTGAAGGTATATTATAGATGATACAAGAAAACTTGAATCTAGAAAATGTACTGGAAAAGAAGGTCAGAGCAAAAAAAACTCTGGTAGGTTCCATCGAAGCTAAGTCCGATAGTTTCATATTGGTCACTTCACAATCTGGTATAAAGTACAACATACCAAGATCACATATCGAGCGTAAAATTGGTAACGAGTTAATGCTTGATATATCATTTAAAGATTTACAGAAATACAGGATTATGGTAGGTTAATATTCAAAATTAGGCTGAATGCAATGGCTGATAGCAAGAATCAAAAATTCCTTTCTGATACTAACGAAGAAAGCTGGATATCCCGATATTCAATATCTGTCGGAAGAGTAGCTGGAGTACCTGTTTATTTAAATTTTAGTTCCGCGTTTATTTTTATTCTCATTGCATGGACATTATCTAGTACGATTTTACCAAATAATTATCCGGGTTTAGTACAATCGACCTATATAATAATAGGCTTAGTATGTGCTTTAACCTTACTACTTTCTATCTTGCTCCATGAAGTGGCCCATTCTGTTATAGCAGCCAGATATGGAATCAAATTTCAGAAGATAACGTTATTTGCATTTGGAGGAATTGCTCTGATTCCCGATGAAATAACTGTTCCTAAAAAAGAAATATGGATGGCATTTGTCGGTCCTTTAATGAGTTTCATTATTTCTGGCCTTTCCTTTCTTCTTTGGTTCACATTCACTCAATATCATATTTTCATTTTACATATTTTTCCTATCGATGCGATTTTTTTCTATATTACAGCGATTAACTTCGTTATCGGCTTTTTCAATCTCTTACCCATATTTCCGTGTGATGGGGGAAGAATATTGAGGTCTATCCTCTCCTATTGTATTCACGACCATATTACGGCTACATTATCTACTATAAGGATAGGCATGATTGTATCAATTTGTTTACTTATAACAGGGGGAGTTATAGGTTTCAAGTTTACTTTCATAGGTGGTATTTGGTTAATGTTAGTCGCTTACTTCTTGATGAGAGGATCTAAAATGTACTATGAGCATTATCAATATTTGCTGTCCAGAAATTAATTTGCATTTATCTACATTGATTCGTTTCAAAGAATAGTTTAATTGATTTAGTAGCATTTGCACTAGAATCATTTCATACTTTAGATTTTTAAGCATATTCAAAATATTAGTAGTAGAAAAGTTTTAACAATCTCTATCGATTATATAATATTTATAATTGGAGAAGGCCATCACTGATGGTGGAAGTCAAACTACCAAGTTGCGAGCAAAAAAAGAAAAAAGCCTAATTGATAAAATTTCTAGAGTCACTAAAGAATTGACCTTTCCTGACGATAGATTGGCTTTCATTGAACAGATGATTTACTTGAGCAAATTATTGAGGAACTATGATCTAAATATATCAACCACATTTAGAACTATAGATGAAAAGGCACAAGACCCTACATACTTTGTAGCAGCTTACTTTGATACTAAAGATATGAAGCAAGCATTACGGGTGCATAGAATGATAAGGCTTCTGACCAGGTATGTTCTTCTCTTCGATAAATTTTTCGAAACAAAAAATAACAGATATTTTTTGCTGGCAAGAAAAGTGCGTCAGTCCATAAACAAGGTCATCGCCACTGAAATTAATAATCATCACCTTAAGTATTCAATAGATTTTGCATTAAATCAATTCTGGCCATTTTGGAAATTTGAACAGGTTGTAAAAAGTCGTATACTCGATGGCCACACTTTTTCTTATAATGAAATAAGAAATTTTAGTCTATCTAAATCATCAGATGCATCGACAATCTATGCAAGAGTTTTAGATGCCAAATTGCCAAGCTTTAATGAAAACGTATCTCTAGTTCTCCATTATAATCAAGCGTTACTTGACCTAATGGACGACTGGCATGATATGGCGGAGGATGTACGAGGAGATATGCCTAATGTTTTTGTTATGTCCGTTCTTGAGAATGTTCCTTACAAAGTAATAAGAAAATACAGCATTACCAAGTTAAGTAATATTATAAGAAATTCATTAGATTCATTCGAATCACCAATTATCAGATTGATAGATGAATACCACGCGTCAATCAAAAAAATTTCTATACCTAGTAATCTCATTTTCATAAAATTGGTCTCTGATCACCATGCTAACGCTTTAAGGCAGGCGGTATCATCATGATTGATTTTAAATAAGAGAAATTGTGGTGAAAAAAAGAATCGATTAGAAAGAAGAAAATTTAACACGAATAATTACAGAAGGAAGAAATAGATTCTGCGATCTTATGTGTGGATTATTTTAAGTTGCTTAGAATTTCCGTAGCTAACCTCAAATTCGAGAAGATAAGTTTATTTATCGTCGATATCATAATCGATATTATGAGAGGTAGATGGGCGTCTGCTGCAATAGGTGCAGGGATAGCTAGAAATCGTGCTGCTGGACAAGCGCAGGCACAAGAACAAGCTCACCAAGCTGAAATGGCTCAGTTAAATGCACAACACGAAAGAGAGATGTCACAAATGCAACAGCAAAACGCACAACAAGCTCAAGCAAAGACTCAACAATCATCTGGTCAGGAAGATGTAACTCAGAAACTGCAAAAGTTAGCAGACCTTAAAAACCAGGGAATCTTGTCGGAAGAAGAGTTCCAGAAACTCAAAATGGAATTATTAGCCAAATTATAAACTCCAACTTAAAATATTTTACTCAATTTTTTTACTTGATAAAACCTTACGTTATTTTGACGATGCTTTTTTAAGATGTTCTAAGCAAGTGATCCAAGTAACGACTATTTAGCTAAATCATTTGGTAGATCTTTTGAGAATCAGAACCATGTGATTTTTGAATCAGTTTCGTAGGATATTCATTATTTTAATAGATGAATGGAAACCTTTAATGGTGGCTTGATGGGAATGAGGGCATGGCAGAAGCTGATAACAAGACGATTGCTCAAAGATTTGTTCAGACTGTGTTTAATGAAGGAAAAGTAGATGAGGCAAAAAACTTTGTTACTCCCGATATATCATACCATGGAGTGGAAGAAGTTAAAGGTCTAGAGAATTTCAAACAGTTAGTAGTCGATGACCGCAAAGCATTTCCTGATATGAACATCACAATACAAGATGCGTTTGGGGAAGAAGATAAACTTGCAATGAGATGGAGCTTAAAAGGCACATTTTCAAAAGAATTTGCTGGTCACCAACCAACCAATGAGAAGTTCGAAACTCAAGGAGTTGAGATTTTCCATTTTCAAGATGGCAAAATCAAGGAAGCATGGACAATATTTGGAAGCATGGAGAATTTCAAATAACGACTTCGGCATCCCTTAATTATATTAGGCGAGTACAAACAGAGCCTGCAAAACAATAAAAACCTACTTATATTTTCTTTATATCACTACTGAATGTTGACGTCTACAAATGATTTTCAAAGAGCTTTAATATTCCAAGGAGGCGGTTCGCTTGGGGCGTATGAAGCTGGCGCTTACAAGGCATTTTATGAATTAGCATCTGAAAGAGACAAAATTATAGGAAGAGAAGATAAACCGCTATTTGATATTGTTGCCGGCACCTCCATAGGAGCTATGAACGCATCTGTTCTAGTAAGTTTTGTGAAAGAAAAGAAGACATGGAAAGGATCTGCGGAATGGTTAATTGAATTCTGGGAACATCTAGCTACCGAATCATCTGTTGATAAAATGCCAGGTTTTACTCAATGGTGGGATTATTGGCATTCGCTCAATAATGCGGTAGCAACCAGCGAATCTGCTAGAAGGTATTACAATACAAAGCAGTTCATATTTAAAGGAGTACCTAATGTGTTCAAACCTTCTCAGGCTTTGAGAGACAAGACATTTTTAGATCCAACTAATGTGTGGTACCTTTATAGTAACGGACCTTTAAAGCAAAGTCTAGAGAAATTTGCAAAATTTCCTATAGCGACCAGTTTTGAGAAAAAAGAACCCAGACTACTCTTGGTAGCTGTAGATGTACAGGAAGGAAGCACGGTAGTGTTTGATAGTTATGAGAAACAGGATGGTAGTCGCAAAACTGAATATGGACGTTATGGTCCTGAATTTGCACACAATGGTAATGAAGGATTCGAACACATAATCAGATATAATAATGGAATAGAGGTTGAATTTGTTCTTGCTAGTGGTTCTGTGCCTGTCAACTATGACTACACCAAGATCATGGTAGAAAATTATAGTAACGAACACAAAATCAAAACTGAAGATATACCTGAGAAAAAATCGCAAAGTAAAAAAAGCATTAATAAGAAAGAACGCTACTTTTGGGATGGTGGGATTATTGCCAATACTCCGCTAAGGGAGGCAGTGATGGAACATCGCAGATATTGGCATTACGTTAGAAAATCTGAGGTTCCACTTCTACGTGCTTTCATAATTAACGTACATCCTATTAAACAAGAACATTTACCGGATAATTATGATAGAGTGATGGATAGAAAAAATGACTTGACGTACCATGACAGGACTCTGTTTGATGAGAGGATGGCACTAATGATAACTGATTATGTTAATATTATCAATAATCTAATCAAGCTGGCCAACGATAACAAGATTGAAGGAAGATTCGTGGACAATATCTTGCAACAGCAGGCCCTGTCAAGAAATTTTATGACTCAGAAGCATTTTAAATATGCAGATATGATAGAAGGCATGGTCTCTGTAGATCTTGTGGTTAGAGTAGAGCGAAAAAATGATCTGAATACAATAGCAAATAAGACATTTGATTTTTCAGACACTACGATACACCAGCTAATAAAAGATGGATATGAAGAGGCATTAGACCAAGGATCTAAAATAATCAAGCAGTGGCTTTCTGAGCGGAAACAACGCATACAGCTATTGGATGAGTTAAGGTTGAATAAACCTAAATGAGCATGCAATATATTCAATCTCTAGTTTAGAGATATGCACTTTAAAAATTGATATATAAGAATTTGAGCCTTCTAATGTAGTGTGTAAGCTACAAGGGGATCGATTATTTTTGTAGCTTCAGGCATTGGTTTTATACTATGTCGTTAACTAGAGGAAATAAGTTGAATCTAATAAGAGGCAATAGATCATAATACTCAGCAGGTAAGAGCAAACGACCGGGGGTCTAGTAATTCAAATTCATCTAGGAATGTATTCCAAACTTCTTCTGGCAGCTGACTTCCGTCTACTTTGCTCTTCCTCCATTCATCCAAATTATTAATCGCTTTCTTAAAACGGTCTATGCTCATTACCAATCCATAATAATCCCTTACTCTTTCTAGGGTGGTCTTGTAATGTTCTTCATTACCGGACGCTGTGGCGTCAGATATTAGTGCCACATCATATCCTATGTTAAATCCTTCTCTTAGTGAGGTCTCGACGCAAATTGAAGTGTCGATCCCTGTAAAAATTAACAAGTTAATGCCTTCACTCTGAAGCCAAACTCGCAATTCCGTATCTTGAAAAGCTGAATCTCTCCGTTTAATTACAACATGATCCTTCTCGGTAGGCTTTAAATCGTCAATAGTAACCCCGTCCCATGTTCCCCTCACGCAAATCGGTATCTTTAGTCGCTCTTGTCTTGTTTTTGGTAAAAAATTGTGGACTTTTGTAAGTACGTCAATTCCGCTAGCTTCCTTGACAGCTTCGGTATAAAAAATAGGAATATCTTTACTCTTACAGAAATCAATTAAATCTCTGAGCTTAGGTATTATCTCCCGGTAGTTCGAGGTGTTCATCCCCAATTTATCATAAGAGCCTCCCTTGCTTACGAAACCATTCTGCATGTCTACAACTATCAAGGCTGGTACTATTTTACGGCCTGATGGAAAACTCGCTTGAAACACTTTCAG
>Ga0126375_10000293_pt1 | contig 12758 bp, 11 predicted proteins | sample PanSoiMetPlot_14_FD_109577 | JGI IMG/M metagenome (GOLD analysis project Ga0126375, IMG submission 109577) | Tropical forest soil microbial communities from Panama - MetaG Plot_14 | ecosystem: Environmental > Terrestrial > Soil > Tropical forest | place: Panama | collected 2016-02-17 | reverse complement strand
GTCCGCTTCGACGACGTCGCGCTCGACGGCCTGCCGCCGCATCGCATCGCCCAGGCCGGTCTCGGGCTGGTACCCGAGGGCCGTCAGGTGTTCCCGAACCTCACCGTGTTGGAGAACCTCGTGGCCACCGCCGGCAATCGCCGGCAGGTGAGCGAGCCGTGGACGGTGGAGCGCGTCTACGCACTGTTCCCGCCGCTGGCCGCGCGGGCCCGGAGCCTCGGCGGCACGCTGTCCGGTGGCGAGCAGCAGATGCTGGCCATCGGCCGCGGCCTGATGAGCCGCCCGCGGCTCTTGCTCCTCGACGAGCCGTCGCTCGGCATCGCCCCCAAGCTGGTGGCGCGCATCTACGAGGCGCTGCAGGCCATCAACCGCAAGGGGCTGACCCTGCTTCTCGTCGAGCAGAACGTGCGTGCCGCGTTGGCTTGCGCCAGCCGCGCCTACGTGCTGCAGACCGGCCGCATGGTGCAGGACGGCCCCTCGGCGGAGCTGCTCGGCAGCGACCTGGTGCGCCGGGCCTTCCTGGGGCTGTAGCGATCAGGGCGACTTCTTGTCGACGGTGACCGCCACCTCGGCCACGTACGTCGCGACCAGGCGGTCGCCGACGGTCAGCTTCTCGATCGCGAGCTTCGGGCCGGCCTTCACCTGGTACTTGTTGCCGTCTGGATCCTGGAACTGGACCACGCGGCTCTTGAGGTCGATCGCGATGATCGTCACCGTCGACTGCACGGCGCCTCCCACGGCGATGCCGGGCGGAGAATCGTAGCCCGCGCGGCCGCCTGCGACCACCGCCGCCGGCGCGACGAATGCGGTCCCGGCCGGCTGGTATTCGAGAAGAAGCCCCTCTTGCAGCTCGACCTGGACGGTATCGCCGACGCTGACCTCGTCGAATCGCGTGAGCTCGGGCGCGACCTTGATGGTCTGGGTCTTTCCGTCCTCGGTCTTGAGCGTGGCCGTGCGCGCAGAGCGGTCGATGGCTTGCACCGTTGCAGTCACCTTCTGATAGTTCACCGCGGCGGCCTGGCCGGGCACGCCGGTCGATTGGACCTCGACGGGCGTCGGGCCGGACGACGTCGACGTCGGGCCGGACGACGTCGACGATGCACACGCGGCAAGCAGGAACCCTGCGGCTGTCGCGACGGAGGAAGTTCGCACGGTAGCCCCCTGGCCTCACGAGAGGCATCGGATGTCTGCGCAGCTTTAGAAGGGTCGAAGGCGCAGGCGATATTGGCCTTTGGTGCCGTCTCGCTCCCTGACGAACCGCCATCCGGGGACTTACGACACGTCTCCGGGGAACGGGCCCGAGCAAGGCAGATCGGTCACCAGCATGTGCCCGGGCGCGTGCGTGATCGCGAACGGCAGGCGGGCGCCAAGCAGCGCCGCTTGGGGCGTCACCCCGCAGGCCCAGAAAACCGGGACCTCGCCTGAGCGCACGCTGACGGCGTCGCCGTAATCGGGGCGGGACAGATCGACGATGCCGATCGCGGACGGGTCCCCGGCGTGAATCGGCGCGCCGTGCACGCGGGGAACCCGCGCCGTGATCTCCACCGCGCGCGGCACATCGGCGGGCCGGAACGGGCGCATGCTCACGACGAGCGGCCCGCGGAACTGCCCCGCCGGATGCGTCGGGCGGGTCGTCCGGTACATGGGCACGTTGCGGCGCTCGGTCAGGTGCCGCACCTCGAGGCCGGCCGCCAGAAGCGGCGCCTCGAAGGAGAACGAGCAGCCGATGAGGAAGCTGACCAGGTCGTTGCGCCACAGCGGCGTCGCGTCGTCGACCTCCGCGGCAAGCGCCCCGTCGCGGAAGACGCGGTAGCGCGGAAAGTCGGTGCGCAGGTCGCCGCCTCCCGCGCACTGCGGCTCGACCCGGCCCGCCTCGACCACCTCCAGCACGGGGCACGGCCGGGGGTTGCGCTGGCAGAAGAGGAGGAAGTCGAAGGCGTGCTCCCGCGGCAGCGCCACCAGGTTCGCCTGCGCATGCGCCTGCGCCAGCCCCGCCGTGGGCCCGGCCCACTCGCCGGTGCGGACCGCCCGGCGCGCCTCTCCCGCGGTCCAGCGGCTCGCATCCATAAGTGGATTGTAACCCGCCCTCGTTGACGGGCCGTGCGGGGTCGGCCAATCTCGCGCCAAAACTGGGAGGGGAACCATGTCCGGACGGGTCGCGCTTGCCCTCGCCGTGTCTCTGGCGCCGCTCGCGGTTTCCGCGCAGCCCAAGGAGGTGGTGATCGGCGCGGTCTATCCGCTCTCCGGAAACCTGGCCAAGGTCGGGACCGACATCAAGGACGCGATCGAGCTCGCAGCCGAGCTGGTCAACGAGGACGTCGACCTTCCGGTGCCTCTCGGCAAGGGAAAGGGCTTGACCAACCTCGGGGGCGCGCGGGTGCGCGTCGTCTTCGCCGATCACCAGTCGTCGCCGGAGAGGGGCCTCTCGGAAGCGGAGCGGCTCATCTCGCAGGAGAAGGTCGTCGCGCTGATGGGCTCGTACAACTCGAACGTGACGTTGACCGCCAGCCAGGCGGCGGAGCGGCTCAAGACTCCGTTCCTCAACGCCGACTCGACCTCCCCGCTGCTCACCGGGCGCGGGTTCCGCTGGTTCTTCCGCACCACTCCCACCGACGACGAGTTCAGCGAGAACTTCTTCAAGTTCCTGGACGAGATGAAAAAGCGGGGAAAGCCGCTCAAGAACGTGGCGCTCTTCTATGAGAACACTCTCTTCGGCACCGACGTGAGCAAGTTCGAGAAGAAGTACGCCGAGCAGCACGGCTTCCCGGTGGTCGCCGACGTGGCCTACGACGCGAAGTCCACCAACTTGAACGCCGAGATCCAGCGCCTCAAGGCCGCCTCGGCGGACGTGCTCTTGCAGGCCTCGTACACCAACGATGCGATCCTCTCCACCAAGACCATGAAGGAGCTGAACCTGCGGCCGCAAGCCATCCTGGCGATGGACGCCGGCCACGTCGCCAGCGAGTTCGTGCCTTCGCTGGGCAAGGACGCGGAGGGGATCATCTCGCGCGAGGTGTGGGCGCTGGGGCTCGGCGCGAAGAAGCCGATCGTGCAGAAGGTCAACGAGCTGTTCCGCAAGAGGACGCAAGCCGGGCGCGGCCAGCCGATCGACATGGACGGCACCAGCGCGCGCGCCTTCGTGGGCTTTTTGGTCCTCGCCGATGCCATCAACCGCGCCGGCTCCACAGACGCGGAGAAGATCCGCGCCGCGCTCGAGGCGACCGACCTGCCGGGCGACTCGCTGATCATGCCCTGGCGGGGCGTGAAGTTCGATCCGAAGACCCACCAGAACGCGCTCGGGAGCGGGATCCTGGTGCAGATCCAGGACGGGAAGTACGTGGTGGTCTACCCGTTCGACCTCGCCGCCGCCGAGGTGCGCTGGCCGCTTCCGGCCTGGGGCAAGTGAGCGCCGCGCTCGTCGCGCAGGCGCTCGTCTCCGGCCTGCTCATCGGATTCGTTTTCGCGCTGATCGCCGCCGGCCTGACGCTCATCTTCGGCGTGATGGAGATCGTCAACTTCGCCCACGGCGAATTCCTCATGCTGTCGATGTATCTCTCGTACTTCCTGCACGCAGGCCTGGGCTGGGATCCCATCGCGGCGCTCCCGGTGAACGCCGTCGCGCTGTTCGCCCTGGGCGTGCTCGTCTACTACGCGCTCATCCGGCGCGTCCTGCGCGCGCCCATGCTCGCGCAGATCTTCGCGACCTTCGGCCTGGGAGTCTTCCTGCAGAATGGGGCCCAATTCCTCTGGCGGCCCGACTTCCGCACGCTCGGGGACACCTGGGTCACCGGCCGCATCGCCCTCGCCGGCGTCTTCGTCAGCGGTCCGCAACTCACGGCGGCCGCGGGCGCGGTAATCACCACCGGCGCATTGTGGTGGCTGCTCTCCCGGACCGAGGTCGGCCGCGCGCTCCTCGCCACCGCCGAGGATCGCCAAGCCGCTTCGCTGATGGGCATCAACCCGGACCGCATGTTCGCTCTCGCCTGGGGACTGGGCGCGGCCTGCGTGGGCGTCGCCGGGGCGCTGCTCTCCACCTTCTATTACGTGTTCCCGCAGGTCGGCGGCGTATTCGCGCTCATCGCTTTCGTCGCGGTCGCGCTGGGCGGCTTCGGCTCGGTGGTCGGCGCGTTCGCCGGGGGAGTCCTCATCGGCGTGGTCGAGTCGCTCGCCGGCGTCTTCGTCGCCCCGGCGGTGAAGAACCTGTTCGTCTTCGCCATCTATCTCGTCGTCGTCCTGCTCCGGCCGCGCGGCCTGGTGGGGAAGCAATGAAGGTCGCCATCGCCGCTGCAGTCGCGCTCGCCGTGCTCGTCTACCCGCTCGTCCTTCGCGGGCCGTATCCCCAGCACGTGATGATCCTGGTGCTGCTCAACGCGCTCCTGGGCACTGCCTGGAACATCCTGGGCGGCTTCGCCGGCCAGATCTCGCTCGGGCAGGCCACGTTCTTCGGCGCCGGGGCATACACCTCGACCCTGCTCTTCCAACACGCGGGCTTGTCGCCGTGGGTAGGCCTCGTTGCCGGCGCGGCCCTCGCGGCCGTGCTCGCCCTGGCGATCGGGTATCCCTGCTTCCGCCTCTCGGGCCACTACTTCGCCATCGCGACCATCGCCATCGGCGAGATCGCCGGCATCGCGGTGACGAACTGGGACCTCGCCGGAGGCGCGGTGGGACTGTTCCTGCCCGTCGAAGGCGAGGGCCTGGCCGCGTTCAAGTTCGGGGACAAGCTCGGCTACTACTACGTGATCGCGGCGTTCCTCGCGCTGTCGCTCTTGCTCGCCGCGTGGCTGCGGCGCGGCCGTCCGGGGTACTACTGGCGCGCCATCCGGGAGGACCAGGCGGCGGCGCGCAGCGTGGGCGTCCCCGCCACCCGCTACAAGCAGCTGGCCATCGCCATCTCCGCTGCGCTCACGGCGATGGCGGGCACCTTCTACGCGCAGTACGTCCTGTTCATCGATCCGCCCTCGGTGCTGCCGCTCTCGCTGTCGATCCAGATCTGCCTGGTCGTGGTGCTCGGCGGAGCGGGCACCCTGGTCGGTCCGCTGCTTGGAGCGGCGGTGCTGATCCCGCTGTCCGCGGCGACCAACGTCGCCCTGGGAGGCAGCGGCAAGAGCCTCGATCTGGTCGTCTATGGTCTCCTCATCATGCTGATCGCGGTTTTCGAACCGGCCGGCCTGGTCGGGATCGCGCGCCGCCTCCGGCGGCGATGACCGCGACGAGCGCTTCGCTCCGGCATCTCTTCACGGCATGAGCTTCCTTCAGGGAGTCGCCCGCCGGCTCGGCAACGATCGGTTCCTCAAGCTCCTCCGCTTCTACCCGCCCTATTTCGGGGCCGGGGTTCGCATCACCAGCGTCGCCCCGGACCTGACGTCCCTGGACGTCGCGATGAACCTGTCCGCCTGGAACCGCAACTTCGTCGGGACGCACTTCGGCGGCTCGTTATATTCAATGTGCGACCCCTTCTTCATGCTGATGCTCATGATGCAGCTCGGAGACGGGTACGTGGTCTGGGACAAGAGCGCCTCGATCGACTTCCTCCGGCCCGGCCGCGGCACGGTGCGGGCTCACTTCGAGATGCCGCGCGCAAAGGTCGACGAGCTCCGAGCCGCAGTCGAACAGAACGGCAAGATCAACCCGACCTTCGAGGTGACCGTCGTGGACGAGCAGGGCGAGCCGATCGCCCGCGTTCGCAAAGTCCTCAGCGTCCGCCGGAAGCAGCCGAAGCCCGAGGTTGCAGCCTCGGCCCGGGCCTAACGCAGTGCGTCCCGTCCCGGGACGGGACGCACTGCATGATGTCGAGAGTTAGCGCACCAATATGACGGCGCCGGCGCGACTCACCTTGGCGACGAATGGGCGAACTTGGATGGTTAGCACTCTTGTCATTGCCGGCAGCGCACGGACGAGTGCATCGGCGATGGCCGCGCCCCGCATCCGCTTGCCAGTAAAGATGAACAAAGCGACGCCAGCGCTCCTCGCCGCAGTCGTTTCGGCTTGTCGGTATCGGATTCGGTCGTCGCTGGTAACGACGGCCCAGCCCCTGCGACCCACAGCCGGTAGCCAGACCTCATCGCGCGCGTCCTGAGGGAAGTGATCATCGTGCACCTCGACCTGAGCACCGGCAGCGCGCAGGGCCGCTGCAATGACGTGCTTGCCCAAGCTCCTGTCGAGGAAGAAGACGGGGCTCACGCCGCTCGACGCAGAGTCTCGCAGCGGACGGCCTCTTCAACCGTACGACGGTCCACGCCGTAGTCGGCAGCAAGATCTTCAGAGAGGTCACCGGCCGAGAAGCGGTCGGCGAGAACCGCCGTCGGAATTCCGGTGCCCGCGATAGTCAGTCGCCCGAAGGCGATGCGGGGATCGAAGACGACCAACTTGGGGTCGTTGAGTTCGAAGCCACCGTGCGCGCCAGTGCGCGTGAACGGAAAGAGCCGTTCGGCAAGGCCTTCGGCGTCGAAGTCGAGTCGACGCAGGTGCGCCCCGAGCAATTCCCGCATCGCCACCTGGCCTTCTCGTGACACGTTGAGAAGCTTGCCAAGGTGCTCTACGAACAAGCTTACACCGTCGGTTTCGAAGACCTTGCGGATCAGAGGACGGTCAACTTTCAAGTCCCGCTCGACATAGTGGAGCGCGCGTCGGATCTCCGGTAGCCGATGGTGCTCGCGGATGGAGTTCAGGACGTGGGCCTCGACCAGGTTGAAGAACGACAGTGTTGGCGGGGATCGAAGCGCGACGTCGAGGATGCGCTTGAACTTGCCCATCCCGAAGAGCCAAGACCGCAGCGTCGAACGCGGGATGCGTAGGTACGCAGCCGCCTCCGATAGTGAGTAGTTTGGCAGCTCGCGCGGGTCGTTCTTGCCGTACAGGTTTGCGACGGTCTCGGCCATCTCCTCACCCCGCGTGGATGGTCATTCGCGTTTTCGCCTCGGTCAAGGCCGAAGTCCAGCTATTGGCACCTTACCCTAGCGGTAAGACGCGCACGCCATCCCGTTCCAGGCGTTCGCGGACGGCGTGCGCGATGCGCGGTGCGCCGGGAGTGTCCCCATGCAGGCAGAGGGTGCGGGCCGCGACGGGCAGGCGCGAGCCGTCCGAGGCAGTCACGTATCCGTCCCTGGCGATGTGCACGGCTTGCTCGGCCGCCTCGGCGGGATCGGTCAGCACGCTGCCAGCCTGCTTGCGCGGCATGAGCGAGCCGTTCGGCAAATAGCGCCGATCCACGAACGCCTCGCCCGCCGCGGGAATGCCGACCTCCTCCGCGGCCGTCAGCAGCTTCGACCCCGCGAGGCCCACCAGGACGAGGTCCTGCCCATGCCGCCGCACGCCGCGGGCGATGGCTCGCGCCAGATCCAGTTCCCGCGCGGCGCGGTTGTAGAGCGCTCCGTGCGCCTTGACGTGCGCGAGCCGCCCGCCGCGCGAGCGCACGAACCCGTCGAGCGCAGCGACCTGGTAGAGGACCAGGTTCTCGACGTCCTCGAGGGGCAAGTCGATCTCGATCCGGCCGAAGTTCTCCCGGTCGGCGTACCCCGGGTGCGCGCCGACGCGGATGCCGCGAGCGAGCGCCAGCGCCACCGTCCGATCCATCAGGCCAGGCGTGCCCGCGTGCATGCCGCAGGCGACGTTCGCGGAAGTGAGGAAGGGGAGCAGCGCCTCGTCGTCGCAGCCTTCTCCGACGTCCGCGTTCAGATCGATGCTCATCGGGGCCTCCGCGCTTCCAGGGCTTCCGCCAGGCTGGCCCTGGCGAATCGGATCCTCCGCCCGGGCCGCGCCTGTGCCAAGAGGGGAAGGTCCGCGCCGATGACGCAGGCGACGCGAGGGTAGCCGCCGGTCACCGGCCCGTCGGGTCCGAGCACGATGGGGAGCCCGTCCCCGGGAATCTGCACCGAGCCCGGAGCCACGCCTTCGGGCGGGAGGTCCGCGGAGCGGGTCAGCTCGACGCGCGGCCCCTCGAGCCGCAGCCCACGGCGGGCGCTGCGGGGGGACAGGACGTACTCGGAGGAGAAGAACGTCTCCACCCCGGACTTGGTGAAGTACTGGAGGTGAGGTCCGGGGATGGCGCGGACTTCGAGGGGCCCGGACACACCCGAGGGCGCCACCGGCAGCACCCGGGACCCAGCCGCCGAGGCAGCGGCCTCGGCGCGCGCCACCACGTCTTCCTTCCGCAAGGGCCCGGCCGGAGCGCCGGGCGGCTCCTGCGCGAGCCCGCCGTCGACGCAGAGGTAGGCGCGCACGCCGGTCTTCACCGGACCCAGCTTGAGCCGATCGCCTTTTCCGAGCGCGCGCGGCCACTTTCCGATCGGTGCGCAGTCCACGTCTCCGGCGACCGCAACCCGCAGCGGAGCCAGAGCCTGAAGCTCCGGACCCGCGACGGTGACTTCCAGACCTGCCGCGAGCGGAGCGTTGCCCAGCTGCCCATTCGCCGAGGCGAGCGCCGGCAGGTCCATCGCGCCGCCCGCAGACACGCCCAACGAGCCGGAGCCGTACCTGGGCCCGCCTTGCACCGTGGTGGACGCGCCAGGAGCGATGACGCGCAGGACCGGGGTACCCGTCCGCGGAGCCTGGCTGTGCGGCGGCGAAGCGCGGGTCAGCTCCGCGAAGCGCGCCTCGTCCACCGCTTCGAACGCCACGCGGTCGCCGGGTAGCAGCAGGGAAGGGGGCGAGGCCCCAGCGTCGAACAGCCGCTGCGCGATTCGCCCGATGAGGTGCCATCCGCCCGGCGATTCCCTCGGATAGATCCCCGTATACCCGTCCGCCACCGCGAGGCTGCCCGCCGGAACCCGCACACGAGGCGTCGCGAGACGCGGGACGGTGAGCTCCCGCGGCGCGCCGGTCATGTACGGAAATCCGGGCGCGAACCCGAGGAATGCCACGCGATGGTCTGCGGCGGCGTGCAGGCGCACGAGCTCGTCGGCAGCAAGACCTGCTCGCCGCGCGAGCGCATCGAGATCGGGCCCCGCTTTGCCGCCGTACAGGGCCGGGAGCCGCACCGCGCGCGGCTCCGCCTCCTGCCGGAGAGGCTCGATCCGCAGAAGCAGCTCCTCGACGGCCGCGTGGGTCAGGACCTCGGGATCGAACAGGACCAGGAGCGTGCGCGCTCCGGGGATCGCGTCGAGAAAGCCCGCAGGGGCGCCGCGCGCGAGCGCCCTGGCGACCGCCACCGCGGCCCGATTCGCCTCCGCATCGGTGGCCCCCGGATGGTCCAGGAGCACGGCTCCGTCGACCACGTGGCGCAGCGCGGCCTTCATGCAGCGGTTGTCGCGAAGTTGCGCAAACCTTGCAACCCGGGCTTGACAGGTCGCCCCGGGCTTGGTGAGGGAGGCGCATGGACAACTTCTCCCGACGCACTCTGCTGCGCGGCTCCCTCGCCGGCGCCGCTTCGTTGATGCTCCCCCGCCTCGCGCGCGCCGCGGACCTGGCGCCGGTCGAGCGAGAGATCCAGAAGCGCCATGACGAGTCGATCCAGCGCCTGCAGGAATGGATCCGGCAACCGACCATCGCCGCCGAGGGCGTCGGCGCGGAGGAAGGAGTCCAGCTCTTCCTGCGCATGCTGCGCGACGCAGGCTTCCAGCGCGCGGAGAAGGTACCGACGGACGGATTCCCCGGCGTGTTCGCCACGCTCGACGCAGGCGCGCCGAAGACCGTGGGCCTCTACTTCATGTACGACGTGAAGCAGGTCGATCCGAAGGAGTGGTCCTCCCCGCCGTGGGAGGCGCGCCTGGTGGACAAGCCCGGGTTCGGGAAGGTGGTGGTCGGCCGGGGAGCGGTGAACCAGAAGGGCCCCGAGGCGACCTTCCTGGCAGCGCTCCATGCTCTGCGCGGCGCGGGCCGCAAGCCGCCGGTCAACCTGGTGCTGGTCGGGGAAGGCGAGGAGGAGATCGGCTCGGTGCACTTCGCGGAAGTCGTCAAGAAGCCCGAGATCGCCGCGGCGCTGTCCAAGACGGTCGGCATCTACATGCCGTTCGCCGCGCAGGACCCGGACGGCAACGTCCGCATCAACCTGGGCGCGAAGGGCGTGATCGAGCTGGAGCTGATCGCCAGCGGGGAGAAGTGGGGCCGCGGCCCCGCGCACGACATCCACTCCTCGCTGCGCGCTTCCGTGGACAGCCCGTCGTTCCACCTGGTCCAGGCCCTGGCGACGCTGGTGACCAGCGACGGAGTCGACCCCGCCATCGACGGCTACTTCGAGAAGGTCCGCCCGCCGACCAGGGAGGAAGAGAAGCTGATCGACATCGCAGCCCGCCGTCTCAACGAGGCGCAGGACAAGAAGACGTTCAGCGTGCAGCGCTGGGTGCGCGACGTGCCCTACCGGGAGGCCCTGCTGCGCCTCGCCACTCGGCCGACCGTCAACATCGAAGGCCTGGTCGGCGGGTACACGGGCCCGGGAGGCAAGACCATCCTGCCCCACCGCGCCGTGGCGAAGCTCGACTTGCGCCTGGTGCCCAACATGACGGTCGAGGACACGCTGCGGAAGCTGAAGGCACACCTGGCCAAGCGGGGCTTTTCGGACATCGAGATCAAGGTGGGCGGCGCATATCCACCCAACACGACCCGCGCCGACTCGGCCATGATCCGGGCCGAGCAGGCCACCTACCGCGGGAAGGGAATCGATCCGGTCCTCTGGCCGCGCCTGGGCGGCTCGTGGCCGGGATATCTGTTCACCGAGCCCCCGCTCCGCCTGGCCGCCGGACACTTCGGGCTCGGCCACGGCTCCGGAGCGCACGCTCCCGACGAGTACTACGTGATCGAGTCGAGCAATCCCAAGGTGCAGGGCATCGACGGCGCGGCGCTCTCGCACGTGAGCTACCTCTACGCGCTGGCGGGGCAGACCGCCTGATCCGCTTCGGCCCCGCCGGGTGGGACTATCCTGACTGGGCGGGAACGGTGTACCCGAAGCCCAAGCCGAGGCGGTTCGATCCGCTGCGGTACCTGGCCGGCTACTTCGACACGGTCGAAGTGAACTCGACCTTCTACCGGCCTGCCACCGCCGAGGCCGCTCGCAAGTGGGCCGAGCGGGTCAAGGAGAACGAGCGCTTCCGCTTCACCCTGAAGCTGTGGAAGCGCTTCACCCACGAGCGCGAGACGGCATTCTCCCGCGAAGAGATCGACGCCGTGCGCGCCGGATTCGATCCCATCGCCGAGGCGGGCCGCCTCGGCGCCGTGCTGCTGCAGTTTCCCTGGTCCTTCAAGAACGAGGAGGCGAACCGCGAATGGCTGCGCGACGTGGCCGGCGCGTTCCGCGACCATCCTCTCGTCGTCGAGGTGCGACACGTCTCCTGGAACGAGCCCGGCTTCTACGCGGAGCTGGCCGAGCGGGGCATCGGATTCGTGAACCTCGACCAGCCGCTCTTCCACGACTCCATTCGGCCCTCGGCGCGCGCCACCTCGGCCATCGGCTACGTCCGCGTCCACGGCCGCAACTACCGGGACTGGTTCCGCAAGGCTGCCGGGCGGGACGAGCGGTACGATTACCTCTACACCGCGGACGAGCTGCAGCCGTGGGCGGACCGCACGCGCGAGCTGGCGAGGGAACCCGGGGTCGCCGACGTGTACGTGGTCAACAACAACCACTTCCGCGGCCAGGCGGTGGCGAACGCGGCGATGCTGCAGTCCCAGGTCATGGGCGGAAAGGCGAAGGTGCCGCCCACGCTCTTCGAGTCCTACGTCAAGGTGCTGCAGCCCTTTGCCGCGCCAGCCCCTCCACCCGGAGGCGCCCCGCCTATCCAGGGCCTGCTGTGACCGCCGCCAGCTCCCGGGCGGCCCGCGTGTCCGCGTGGTCCGGGCCGACGGACCGCTCCAGGTGCTCGGTCGCCGAAGTGAAGGCGGCCGACGCTTCGGCGCGCTTGCCTTGCGCTTGCAACGCGCGTCCGCGGCTCAACCAGGCGCGGCCGAGCCCGCTCGAGCGCGTCCCGGGCGGAGCGCGTTCTTGCAGGATCTGGAGCGCGCGCCCGGCGTCGGCGTCCGCTTCGCCGGGACGGCCGAGCTGCAGCTCCATGCCCGATCGCCGCAGGAGAAGGGTCGGCACATAGCCGGCACCTTGGCCGCCGTTCTTGATCGACGCTTCGGCGAGAGCCAGTGCCTGGTTCGCGAGACCGAGAGCGGCCGGGGCGTCGCCGCGCGCCTGGGTGAGCATCGATCGTTCCGAGGTCAGCGACGCGAAGGCGATGTGCCCCGCGGGAAGCATGCGGCGCAGCCGTGGCTCGAGCTCGGCGAGCATCGCCTCCGCGTGGGGAAGATCTCCCGACTCCCGGTAGATGCTCTCGCGCACGGTGAGGGACTGGTTCACCACGATCTCGTCGCCCGCGCGCTGGGCCTGCGCGTAGGCGCGCTCCGCGTAGCGCCGCGCCTCGTCCAGACGGCCGAGGTCGCGCAGCACGCGCGCGTGGTTGTTGAGCAGCATCGGCGAGACGCCTTCCTCGCTCGCGTCGGAGGCGCTGATGTCGATCGCGCGGCGGAAGACTCGCTCGGCCTCGATCGGCAGCCCCAGGTCCCACAGGGTCATGCCCCAGTTGTTGAGCAGCGTTCCCGCCGTGTCGGTGTCGTCGCGGCCCAAGGACGAAAGCCATGCGAACGCCTGTTCGAACGCAGGGAGCGCTTCGCGCGAACGGTCTGCCATGCGGTACGACTCGGCCACGTCCATCAGGGCGCGCAGCTGCAGCAGCTCGGAATCGAAGCGCGACTCCTTCAAGATGCGCTGGGCTGCCACCGCGCGCGCGACGCCGACGGCCGAGTTCTTTCCCTCGCGCGCCACCTCGCTCCCGCGCAAGAGGCAG
>Ga0126375_10000292_pt1 | contig 12759 bp, 9 predicted proteins | sample PanSoiMetPlot_14_FD_109577 | JGI IMG/M metagenome (GOLD analysis project Ga0126375, IMG submission 109577) | Tropical forest soil microbial communities from Panama - MetaG Plot_14 | ecosystem: Environmental > Terrestrial > Soil > Tropical forest | place: Panama | collected 2016-02-17 | reverse complement strand
GCCTACAAAATCCTCACGAGGACGATCACAATGACGACGAGCGCACCGGTGCCAATCAGGACACTCGCCAGGAAGGCCAGAAATACGCTCGTGCGCTCTGGCTGGATCGCCTCTCGGCCGACGTGTCTGAATGTCTTCACCACGGACCGCTGCAATTTCTCATGCTTCTATTGCAGCCGAAATCTGGACGACGATGCGACCGGAGTAGAGAATCGATATCATGACAAAAGCGAATTTCATTTAGCAGATTTAGAGTTCCTGCTGGATAAATATCCGACAATCAATCACGTCTCTTTTGTGGGTATCGGCGAGCCGTTTCTCATCAAAGATTTAATCCCCATGGCCGAGTTTGCTAAGCAGCGACACAAATACGTAAGCGTTATCACGAACGGAAGTCTGTTGCATCGTCACTGGGGTAAAATCGGCCCGCTTTTCGATAGTATCTCGATTAGCCTCCACGGCCTGACGCCAGAAGAGTTAAAGAAGATCGCTAACGTTCGCAGCCCGGTCTTTAATCAGTTGATTGAGAATGTTCGGTACCTGATAAGACAGGAACTTCAATTGAATACTTCAATGGAGGTTCGTTCCTCCGTTGTCTTTCTCAAGGAGAATCTCCAAAGGTTGGAAGAGGCGGCGATATTTTGCGAGCAGAACTTAATACCTGAGCTTGATGTTCAGAATTATCTTCCCTACGGGCTGGATGACAGCGAGAAGTGTCTTTTCGATGATGATGCGGAATACATTGATGCGCTTGAGCAAATCATCCTTCAATTTAAAGGTCGCGTAAAAATCAACGCGCCCGTCCTAATCAAAAGACGGCTGGCAGATTTGAATTGGGGTTGCATGTCTTTCTTCAACACCTTGCGCGTTGATGGCCTCGGGCACGTTTCCGGATGCTGTCGGGTGATGCTTCCGCTCGAGCAAAACGGTGATTTCCGAGAGGAACCTGACGTCTGGGAAAACAATTACTTTGCTGATTTTCGTGAGCGGTTTCATTTTCGACGTGATCTGCCGGATTGCTGCAGATATTGTCCCGAAGCCCAGTGATTCGGCGACCTTGCTGTCTTGACGGTCACTTCCATTTCCAAAACCCTCTGAATCCAAAGTTATTAGTGTGGGTTGAGGGACCGCGGCCGCCGCTTATAGTTTTTCTGGCTAAATGACGACGCGCGTCCAGGCCAACAATTTCTCAATGTGAGAGAATTTTGGTGAACTGTTTTCAAAATTGTAGGTTCGAAGTTTGAATCACGATGCTTTGGGTTGTTAAGTGAATATTCTGATTTTTCCAGAGTATCCCTATCCGACGAACCATGTCGTGGTTGAAACGGTTTACGAGCAGATGCTACCCGGGCGCGGTCATACGGTTCATATGATTAGACCGGCCCACAACCTTGCTGATGTCGAAGTGAGGTCGGCACCTTGGACATCGGGATCACTGCGTTTGTTTCCTTTCGAGCCTCTCGGGTCGGCGGCAAATAATATTCGCCGCCGCTTGCATCAAAGGCGCTGGCTGAAGAATCTGCTGCAAGGGCTGGATGATGTCACTGTCGATGTGGTTCTGGTGCGAAACGATCTTTTGTCTGCCCGGGCAGCTTTCTTGTTTAGCCAGCGGAGACGTATTCCATTGATTTATCAAGTTTCTTCGCCGGATGCCGAGTTTCGGATTAGACTTGGCCGCGAAGCCGGATTTCGCAAGGGATTCTATTCCATTATTCGAGGAAACCTGGATCTTTGGAGGCGGCGCCGTATCTGTCGCCAGGCGGACGTGGTGTTATGCATTAGCGACGCGATGCGAGATCACATGGTTAAGGTTGAACAGATTGATCCGGCGCGAACTTTCAGTTTTCCAATGGGCTTTAGGAATGGACCGCTTGCGCCAAATGATGACGTGGCGGCCAAACTTCGGGAACTTGGTTTGCCGAAGGGCAAAACAATTGTTTACACAGGGGTTCTCGATGCCGTTCGAAAACCGGAATTTATGCTCGGCGTGTTGGAACGAGTGGTCAGAAAAGTCCCAGATGCAGTCCTATTGGTGATAACACAGCAGACCGATGAGCGGCGCGTGCAATTTGAGAACCAGATTGCCCGGCGGAATTTGAATGTGAAAGTGGTGGGACCGCTACATCACACTGAAGTCAGTCGATACTTAAGCTGCGCCGACGTGATGATATCGCCGTGTCCGCCGATTTTCGAGTACCGCATCAGCTCCCCAACCAAAACATTTGAAGGGTTAGGTGTCGGTCTCCCGGTAATTGGTAATGAAGAGGTGGAAGAGCACGCTCGTGTTTTGCGGGATTCAGGCGGAGGCATCGCCGTGCCGTATGATGTCGATACGTTCGCTGATGCGATCGTTTCAGTCTTGTTATCTGGCGAGCAGCGCTCTGACCTCGGGCGACGAGGTCGAACCTGGGTGCTCAATCACCGCACTTACCAACATCTGACAGACTATCTGGAGGCGATTTTGCTTAACGCCAGCTCGCGCGAGTCATTAGCCGCGTTGCCACACGGGTGCAATTGACAACGGCCATCATTTGGTTACATGAGATCGGATCGTCCAACGAGGTCTGGTCGCTTTGTAAACTGGATTTATCGTGCAAGTTTCTATGACACCCTCAGTCACCGCCGTTCTCCCGCGGCGTGCTAAGAGTCGGCTTACCTCCGGTACCTGGACCTGGGTGCCCGTGGTTTTTCTGGCATATGCGTTCCTTTACGATAATTCGACGAGTATGCCTACGGCGCTTGGAGCTGAATGGACGCAACTAACTGAGTTGCCGCGCGAGATCAGAATAGTTGAGGCGATCAGTTTAATCCTGGCGACGCTGGTAGTGCTGAATAGTAGCTTGTCTCGGCTGAGCCGAAACCTGCTCATTGCCATTAGTTTGTTTACGGCGGTAGGCGTCGGATCGCAGATGACGCGTCCTTTGGTCTCTTTGCTTGATGCTTTTCGGCTGATTTACGCATATATCTCCCCGCTGTTCATTTTCATCATCGGGCGCGAAGGCCGTCTCAATCGCCGAAGCCGAGATTTGATAATGCGTTTTTGCCTGGTCTGGATCGTTTCGAGTGCAGCCATTTCATGGTACCAGTTCGTTTGGCTTGTCTATCCGCTGGGAGACGACATAACCGGTCTTAATAAGGATGCGCACGCAAACGGCAACCTGATGTTTTTTGCGAGCATATTATTGACTGGTGGTGCTTTATTTCTGCGTAAAAGAAAATTATTTGCATTCGCCATCGCGCTGGTGGTGACGGCCGTCTTATCCAGCGTTTTAAAATCCGAGATATTTTGTTTTTTTGCACTCGCACTTATGGTTTGGGTGTCCGTCTCAGAATCAACTACCAAAACTGGTCAAAAGATAAAAGCCGGCCTGCGGAAGCGTATAGTCCCCGTCACAGCGCTGGTGGTTGCCGTATTTGTGATGGGTATCGCGTTCTCCGATCTTGACACATTCAATAACGCGCGTGCCGGCGACATCATTACGCGAATCAGGGAAGAACCGCTAAAGTTCGGACCGATCGCATCTCACCTTGCCGCGTTTGCTGAGGTATGGACATTCCCGAGTTATTTCCTGCTGGGCAATGGTCCATACAGCTATGCTAACCCTGTGAGCGTGGGCCAGGGAATGAAGGCCGGAGCGCTCGGCAAGTTTGCGCATTCTTCCCTGTTGCTGCAATTGGGCGAAAGCTCTGAAAACGCGAGAGTGACACTTACCAGCAGTATCTTAGCGGAGCTCGGTATGCCGGCTCTTCTAATTCTGCTTGGCGCTTATCTCGCGATCGGTTGGGTGGTTTGGCGCCAACGTAATTCAAGCGACAAGGAACAGGTGGCTTACGCCACAGGACTAACCGGTTGTTGGCTAATTTTGATCCTTACTGCCATCGTTACGCTGTCCGGTTCATTGGATACAATCTCGATCTCCTGGCCCATCATGTTTGCCTGCGGGATAACGTGCCGTATCGGGGCAGCCGACGAACTCGAAGAGCAAAAGCCAAGGTAATCGCCCTATGAAAGTAGCATGGGTTTGCTACTATCCAGCCCATCTGATTCCAGACCGTGAGAACTTACTTCGCGACCGGACGCGTCACCCGGTTCCCTGGGTCAGTTTGCAAGCCCCCCTGGTCGCGCGTACACCCGGCATCGAATTGCATGTGATTACGGTCGGACGACACTATCCTACTGACGATCACTTTAGTCATGACGGCATCTCCTTCCATTTTCTTAAAGTGCCGCTTGTGCCGCGCGTGTTGCTTTGGTACCAGGTCGATCGCGTTCGAGTGCGTCAATGCTTGCGCAATATAAATCCTGATCTGGTGCATGGCTTTGGCACTGAATCCGGTTACGGCTATGCGGCGGCGTCCAGCCATTATCCTTCGGTGATAATGATGCAGGGTTTGCAGAGCGAGATTTTCGGCGCGATGGGAAACTCGCGCTGGCGCCAGCCACATCTCGTTATCCCGCTCACGCTCGAACGATTAACTGTAAAACTTGGACGAAACTTTATTTGCGAGACCAGTTTCTCTGAGCGCTTTGTACGACGCCTTAACTCGACTGCAAATATTTATCGTTTGCGGACTCCGGTTCGGGCGGAGTTTTTTGCGGTCGAAAGAAATCCCCCGTCCGACGATGTCCCGGTTCTGTTGTTCGTTGGGACTTTATTGCGGGAAAAGGGATTAGAAGTTTTGTTGCACAGCTTCGCCGATGTCCTAAAGGTGTTTCCCCGTGCTCAGCTTCGCATAGTTGGTCATTCGCCGTTTTCATATGACCGCTTTCTTCAATCGCTACTGGTTCGTCTGAAGATTCAGGAGCATGTAGTGATGTGCGGCTTTCTTAATATAAAGGAGTTGGTCCATCATTTTGCTGAAGCTAGCCTACTCGTTTTGCCAAGTTTTATGGATACAGCGCCGAATGTGGTTGCCGAGGCGCAAGTCGCCGGGCTGCCGGTTGTCGCAACAAACGTTGGTGGCATACCAGAAATGATCGAGCCGGGAGTTACCGGGATCCTCGTACAACAACGTTCCGCCGAATCGTTGACCGGCGGCTTGTTAAAGCTATTAAGGGACTGCAATCTTCGGAAGGCCATTGCAACCGCGGCCCGGGCTCGTTCCCGAGCCGAGTATTGTCCAGATCATCAAGTAGCTAAATTGCTGGATATATATCAGACAGTTTTGTCTTTGTCTTAAAGTTGAGTCAGGTCTGACGGAAGCTTTACTTTTTCGCGAAGAACGCAGATGCTGCCGAAAATGCAGAGAATGACACAATGCGTAATTTCAGCGTTGATGGTCTTGATTTGTGCCGGCTCGCTGGTGGGCCATAACCGGGGCGAATGGCAATCCCGTCATGAAACTTCGGCCTGGGAAAGAGCGTCTCATCCTTACGAATTCGCGCATCGCTTTGCAACGTCCGTCTTTCATGATTTGTTCATCGGGCCTTCATTTCAAACTACAGTAAAATGCAACGGAGCAGACGATAGTGGGGTACTGGCCGAAGCCGTTAAAAATGCACGAGGTGGGTTTGTGGTTGTCAGCACGGGAGAAACTTGCGCCGCCGGGGACATAACAATCCCGAATCTGCGAATCGAAAATGGCGGACTGCTGAAGCCGCTCACGGGTCACACAGTTACTCTATCAGTTAACTTTGAAGCCGGGATATATCAGGTCTTTAGCAATATCTCACCCGGACAAGGCTCGATTACTTTTTCCGGTAACGCTGCGCTGAAGGAAGTCTACCCAGAATGGTGGGGCGGAGTGCCCGGAACCGATCCAGCCAGGCAAATGATAGCTTTCCAAAAGGCAATAGACACCGGCGCAAGAGTAAGGTTGTCTGCGACTCTATTGAGCAAATCGGGCTACATGCTGGACAACTCAACATCGCCCCTTATGTTTAATAAGACTGTGACCAACACGGGGGTACTGGAAGGGGGAGGGATGGACACCACCCTTGTTACTTGTACGAATGCAACAAAAGCATGTATCCAAATTGATTTTCCCGCGGCGGGCGCTCCCTCGGCTGTGATCAAAAATTTTCATTTGCGAGGACCGGCGGGCCCAAACCCCCAGTTCAATTCCGGAAACTATGGAATCTATGTTCCCGGCTATCACGACAACGTTGCGCACAAAATCTCAAATCTCGTAATTGAGAGTGTACAAATCGATCAGTTCGGCGACAACGGTGTCCGTATTCAGGGTCCGACCGGGCCGGTGAAGTTAAGTAATCTGGTCGTCAATGACGTCGGTAATTACGGCATCGAGGTTTCGTTTGATGCTAACCCAAAGCCGGATCAATCGCAGGATATTACTATTGATGGTGGATCTCTTCAGGGGCAGGCGAAAGGAGGTATTGCAGTCACCGGCGGGGCAGCAGCTATTTTGTCGCTGACAATTAAAGACATAGATATTGAGCTGCGTGAAGCTCAAACGAAACCCACACTCTATCTGGAGCAGGTACATGGCGCATATATTGCCGGTGTAACTCTGGCCTCAATAGTCGGATCTCTGTCAATTGGCGACGCGAATATCTACCTCTCGAACGGAGTTTATGGTTGTTCATTTGTTGGAATCTTAAACGCGGCGTATGGCGGGCTACATAATATTCACAGCGCCGGTGTGGCGCATCACAACACGTTTATTGGCGGAGTCTATTTAAACAAAGCAACCTCGTCGGGCTACCTTTACAAGTACGACTCCGCCTCGGTAAATAATCTGTTCATTAACCCCCTGATCAGCGAAGGCGGGTTCGCTCGCGGCCATGATTCCATTCCCGAAGATTCTTTATTTAAGGGAAAGCTTCCAAATTGGGTGACGCTGCCTCCCGACACCAACACGAAACGACGGCCTTGAAACCAGCTAAAGTTCCAATCATCAAAAGCAACCTGGTAACCGACATTTCGCGCGCAGACTGCAAATCAATATTTGACTTCAGAAGAGTTCAACATTCCGCGTACTACCGAAAGGAAAAGTGAAATTGCTTCCGTCCATCATTAAGAGAGCAACGGTAGCGCGCATCAAAGCGATCGCCTACGCCCGGAAAGGATCCTATTTCCAGAGTCATCCGGGTAAGAATGCTTACTGCATTAAGCCGGCAGATGGATCTGCCAAAGATTTGACAGACGGCAAGCTGCCCGTACCGCCCGAGGAACTCTGGCTTGGATACGGGCCTGATATCGAAACTTATCTTTCCAGTGGCAAGCGGCATGTCACTGAGATGTCTCGGATCCTTCAGGAGGGTAGTTTTTCAATCGGCGCCGCCCAACGTATTCTGGAGTTTGGTTGTGGCGCCGGCCGTATGATCCGTCACGTTCCTGAATTCGCACCGAAAGCCCAGCTATGGGGTGTCGATGTCAGCGCTGAACACATTCGGTGGTGCGTTGAGAACCTCACGCCGGTTGTTCACTTCGCTACCACGACTCTCGTGCCTCATCTTCCCTTTGAGGATGGGTTTTTTGATCTGATTTACTGTGGTTCCGTCTTTACTCATATTGAGGACACTCAGGAATCCTGGCTGCTGGAGTTGGGGCGGATCCTGCGTCCATCGGGACGCTTGTACGTCACGATCCACGACGAAGATACGGTTAGGCTGCTGGACGGCGACTTTCATCATGAACGATTGGCCAGAATGATGAACGAGCAGCCGGTTTACACTTCCAATAAGAATAATTTCAATATGATAGTTGTTTGGCGGGGATCCGGGTCGCAGGTCTTTTATCGTTCCGCGTATTTCCGATCTATCGTTCCACCGATTTTCAGATGGGTCTCGAGAACGCCCGAAGCCTATGGTTACCAGACAGCGGTGGTTTTGGAAAAACTTGGGGATTAAGTCTAAAGCGAGGCTTGGCAACGCGCAGCTCAGGCAAACTTACAAGCAACATCGCAAGCGAATCAATCAATAGCATTGCGTGAAGGGCTCGGAGAGCAAGCATTCTTCGGTATAAATATGACCGCCCCATTAATTTCGATAGTCACTCCCTCATATAATCAGGCTCAGTTCATTGAAGAAACTATCCAGAGTGTCCTGGAGCAGGATTATGCCCGGCGCGAATATTTAATTTTTGACGGAGGTTCTAACGACGGTAGCGTGGAGATCATTCGTCGTTACGAAGATCGGTTGGACTTTTGGATATCCGAACGTGATCGGGGACAATCGCATGCAATCAATAAGGGATTTTCGATTGCGCGTGGTGACGTGCTGACGTGGCTTAACTCCGATGATGTATTGCTGCCCGGGGCACTCTCAACGGTCGCAGGTTGTTTCGATCGCCATCCGGAAGTCGATCTCGTGTACGGTGATTTTGTTTATACGAATTTGCAGGGTGCGATCATAAGACGTCGCAAGGTCTTCCCGAGGATTTCTTATGATCAGTTGGTATTTCATGATTACCTGGGGCAGCCGGCAGTATTCTTTCGGCGTAGTCTGTTCGAACAGGTTGGGTCGATCGATGAGAGTCTGACGTACGGAATGGATTGGGAGTTATTTCTCCGTATGTGGAAGGTAGCTCAAACGATGCACGTAGCCCGTGAGTTGGCTACTTATCGCATACATGAGTCGGCCAAAGGCAGTTCCGAAGACGACGACAGGTTTCAGCGAGATACCAGAATAATTCAAAAGCGTCATATAAGGCACCCATTCCGCAGCGCTGCTGCCAATCGAATTTGGCAACGCTATAAATTCATTCTGTCGTTGGGACGTCGAACCTGGTCAGTTGTGCGAGATGATCCAATCGATTACACGCGCAGCCTCTGGCTAATGTTTCCCGGTAAGCGTTTCGTTAAATTATGGGCCGCGCGTCTGCGCCCTCCCGTCTAGACACGACACTTCGAATTTTCCTCGCCGGCCATATTCAAAGCTTAATTTAATGCGTGTATTACATTTGCTTGAGGCCATGGGCGGGGGTACGAAGAAGCACGTACAACTACTCGTTACGGGGCTAATCGCGCGAAAGGTCGATGTCGTTCTCGCCGTTCCATATCGCCGCCCGTTTGACGCCCGGAGTGCATTGATGGATTACTCCTTTCCTGAATTCATGCGTTCGCGCGGAATACAGGTGGAGGAATTCAACTTTACGCACGGTCGCATTACGCCGTTTTGGGACGCCAGAGCCCTGAACGAACTTATTAGTTATCTCAAGCATGACAAGTTTGATATTGTTCATACGCACAGCGCAAAAGCCGGCACGCTTGGCCGCATCGCCGCGCTCGTTTGCCGAGTTCCAGTCATTGTCCACACGCCCTACTCGGTTCCATTTCGCCGCGAGCTAAATCAAGGCGCCAACTACTGGCTCTATTATTTAATTGAAAAGATGCTGGGGCGACACACTGATGTCATGATCGCAACTTCTAAGGCTGAGTATCGTGAGATTGCGGCAAGCGGGATTGTGGGCACAAGCAGGCTCCGCTTGATCCATAATTGTTTCGATCTTGAAAACTACGCTTATGATTTTGAGGGCAAACGACTTCATAAACGCAGTTTGGGATGGCCAGAAGATCAGCTCCTGGTTGGTACAGTAGCCCGGCTTTCGCCCCAAAAGGGGATCCAGACTTTGTTGGAATCGGTACCGTGGGTGCGCAAGCATATTCCTGACGTGCTCTTCGTTATCGTGGGGGACGGGGAACTAAGACAAGAGATCGAACAACGCGCCGAAGCTCTTGATTTGAATGACAAGTGGAAGTTGGTGGGTCCGCGTGATGATTATCTGAGATTTATCCGGGCCTTTGATGTATTTGCGTTTCCATCTCTTTGGGAGGGGCTGCCGTATGCACCGATTGAGGCCATGGCTGTGGGTACGCCAGTGGTGGCGACCTCAGTGGTTGGCAATACAGACCTGATTATGCACGAAGATACCGGACTACTGGTTCCTTCGAAAGATGAGAAATCGATGGCTGAAGCAATCGTCAGACTACTCCGTGATCGAGATTTAGCAGGACGACTAGCCCTGCGCAGCCGTAGGTTCATCGAGGAGAATTTTAATGCGGATGGACCCGTGGCTCAGACGCTCGAAGCTTACCGCGACGCCTTGACGCGAAAAGCATTGTGATTGATTCTTGGCAGGCACGCGGGCCGCGCACCTCTCGTCAGTTTAAGAAGATGGGCGGCCAGAACTTCGTAAGTTAATGCAGCGCTCGATCTAATCCAGACAGAATCAACGGTGATCAGTTGAAAGGAATAATACTAGCGGGCGGGCGAGGTTCTCGTCTTTTCCCCTTGACGCTTGGAATCAGCAAGCAGTTGTTGCCGGTTTTCGACAAACCCCTGATCTATTATCCCTTGTCAATGTTGATGCTCGCGGGCATCCGTGACGTCCTAATCATCACTATGCCCGATGACCAACCGGCCTTCAAACGCTTGCTGGGAAATGGATCTCGGTGGGGTATGTGCTTTAGTTATGCCGAACAAGATGAGCCAAGAGGGCTCGCTGAGGCATTTCTCATTGATCGCGACTTCATCGACGGCCAACCCGTGTGTTTGATTCTGGGCGACAACATTTTCTTTGGTCACGGATTATCAGATCAGTTGGTCGCTGCTTCGCGTCTCGAAGAAGGAGCTTTGGTATTCGCCTATCCGGTTAGCGACCCGCAGCGTTATGGGGTAATAGAAGTTGATGACGAAGGACGCGCCATTAGTATCGAAGAGAAACCGCTTGAGCCGCGTTCAAATTTTGCAGTTCCGGGGCTATATTTTTACGACAAACAGGTGGTCGATCTTGCCGCCAGTTTGCGGCCTTCCGCGCGAGGAGAACTGGAGATAACTGATCTTAATCGACTCTACCTCGCAAATAATCAGCTTCGGGTAGAGGTTATTGGGCGCGGCATTGCCTGGCTGGACGCTGGTACTCATGAATCGCTATTGCAGGCTTCTAATTTTGTGCAAACGGTCGAGGAGCGTCAGGGGTTAATGATATCTTGTCCGGAAGAGATCGCCTTCAGGTTGGGGTATATTGATCAGAAACAAGTACGCACACTTGTTGACGGGCTCGGCAACACTTCCTACTCCAAATATCTCTTGCAAATGTTGGTGGACAAAAGCTCCTGGAAGCCACCTGTATAACTGGGCAATAATTCGTGGTTGTGTTTTTTGACATCGCAGAGAAAGAGCGCTGATTCTTTGTCTCTCGTAATATGAGCTCAAAACTTCGAAAGGGCCAGTACCACGTTTGGCAGAGTTACTAATGTCCGGCACTTCACTTCAAAGTTCCCCACCATCGACGCCACCGCAGTTCCCGAGGCTTTGCAGAGTTCTGGAGACGATTGTATTCGCCGGACTTCTGGTCGTGATCGTTTTGGTGGCCATTCCATACGGTACGGTGGACATGTGGTGGGAGGCGCTATTTGAATGCATGGTGTTTGTTCTAACGGCCCTGTGGATTGTCACGGTGCTGTTGAGAGGTGATTGGCAAGCCAATCGCCTTCTCATGGCTCTGCCGATGATAATCATCACCGCGTATGTTTTTGCCCAGACGATTGTTTGGCCGGGATCCTGGCTGACACAGGGAAGCGGGCCAATCGCCAGGCATACACTCACAATTGATCCCTACCAAACCCATCTGACGGCGAGAAAAGCCCTGGCTTTAACTTTATTTCTGTCCCTCCTCTTAATTCACACAGCCGCGACAAAACGTCTACGCACGCTGGTAAAGGTAATAATAGGACTGGGACTGGCGAGCGCGCTTTTTGGTATTCTCCGTCAAGTACTCCAAGCTCCTGACTCACCTGGCGGCTTCGTTTTGCCTTTTCTTTTTTATGGGGCAGGATACGGCCAGTTTATTTCCGCAAATGTATTCGCTTACCTGATACACATGGCATTGGCGCTGGTTGCGGGCCTGGTGCTGGGAGGCGCAGTGCCCGGGAAGCAGGTCCCTTTCTATCTCGCAATCGGCGTCATCATGTTCGCCGCACTCGTGCTGTCAAACTCGCGAGGCGGGGTGCTTAGTTTCGTCGGTCAGTCGATCTTCGTGATTTTCATTGCGGCTAAATGGTATTCGAACCGACGTCTTGAGCAACACGATCGTATACAGTCCAAGTGGTTGTTTTTCATCCAGTCGCCATACCTGTTTCGCGGTCTCGCATTAATTTTGATTTTGGGAACGCTGATCTTCGGGATTTTTTGGATCGGAGGCGATAGACTTTCCGGAAAGGAAGCATTCAGTCAGGAAGGATTGGAAGGCACCTCGCGAAAAGAGATCTGGGCTGCCAGTTGGCAGCTCGTGAAACAACATCCGTGGACTGGCGTTGGCTTTGGCGCTTACTTTCTGGCGATTCCCGAACAGCAAATCGGTTCAGGTAAGATCAAAATTGAGTACGCCCACAATGACTATCTAGACCTGGCGGCCAGTGGGGGATTCGTAGCTGTTCTGCTGGCTGCCTGGTTTATCGGCGCGATCATTTGGCGCACACGCGCTTCAATGAAATCGGCTGATCTATTTCGGCGGGCTGCCGGGCTGGGCGCCACGACCGGAATTCTGGGCGTGGGGATGCATAGTTTTGTGGACTTTGGGCTGCAGATCACCGGCATAGCCGTGCTGTTTGCCGCACTGCTGGCCATTTTAAGCGCTGGGTTAAAAAAATAATCTGTCGTGTAAGCACTGGCTTTCGATACTGAATCAAAAAAAGACCGATGAATGTTCAATCTGACTCGAAGTCAAGAACCACGCTAAATTGGCGGGTATTGCTCAGATTCTTTTTAGCTTTGATAGTGTTGTATGGGTGTTACCACTTCAGCATCGAGGCGATTGACGAAGGCATCTCACGATTTATGTCGATGCTTGCGAT
>Ga0126375_10000291_pt1 | contig 12766 bp, 12 predicted proteins | sample PanSoiMetPlot_14_FD_109577 | JGI IMG/M metagenome (GOLD analysis project Ga0126375, IMG submission 109577) | Tropical forest soil microbial communities from Panama - MetaG Plot_14 | ecosystem: Environmental > Terrestrial > Soil > Tropical forest | place: Panama | collected 2016-02-17 | reverse complement strand
TGGCCCAGCCAAAGAGAGTGTTAACTATATCCATTCCTGTTAAAATGGATGACGGAACAGTTAAAGTTTTCACAGGCTTTCGTTCTCAACATAACGATGCTTTGGGACCATTTAAGGGAGGGATTCGATACCATCCACAGGTAACAATAGATGAAGTGAAAGCACTTTCAATGTGGATGACATGGAAATGCGCCATTGCAAATATACCCTATGGCGGTGGAAAAGGTGGTATAATTTGCGATCCTAAGAATATGTCCGAAGGAGAATTAGAAAGGATGACAAGAAGATATGCATATGGAATTTCAGACATTATAGGACCATACAAGGACATTCCTGCACCTGATGTATATACAGGTGGTAAAGAAATGGCATGGATAATGGACACATTCTCGGTAATAAAGGGAAATTATATTCAGCCTGAAGTAATTACCGGTAAACCTATACAGATCGGGGGCTCTCTTGGACGCAATGAGGCGACTGGTAGAGGGCTAGCCATTACTGTTAGGGAGGCCGCCAAAAAACTCAATATCGATATGAAAAATGCGAGTGTGGTTGTACAGGGATTTGGTAATGCTGGACAATTTGCTGCCCAGTTAGTTGAAGAACAGGGAGCAAAGATTATTGCGGCAAGCGATTCAAAGGGATGCATATTAAATAAAAATGGACTCGATACTATATCGCTAAGAAAACACAAAGAAAAGAACGGAACTGTATCAAATTTTCAGGGTAGCCAATCGATTTCCAATAAAGAACTACTTGAAACTGACTGTACTATCTTAATTCCTGCTGCACTGGAAAACCAAATTACAAAAGATAATGCTGGTAAAATCACTGCCAAGATAGTGGCTGAAGCTGCAAATGGACCCACAACACCTGAAGCTGACAAGATATTGTATAATAACAAAGTATTGGTTATACCTGATATTCTCGCAAACGGCGGTGGAGTTACCGTCTCGTATTTTGAATGGTTACAGAATTTACGGAGAGATTACTGGACAGAAGCCGAAGTAAATGATCGTTTGGATAGAAATATCACGAATGCATTCTTGGGCGTTTATGACACTCACCTTAAACGTAATACCGACATGAGAAAGGCAAGCATGATTGTTGCGCTAAATAGAGTTGTGGATGCTATAAAGATAAGAGGCTTTTGGCCTTAACTATTCATTTAGAATTAAAAACTAGCGAACAGTAAAACATCTAAAAAAAGTGATTAAAAAAATTCCTTTTACTCAGTTGAAAAGGAATGTCCGCATGAACACGACTTTGTCACGTTTGGATTATTTATCTTAAAACCAGAACCCATGAGACTCTCAATGTAATCAATGTTAGTACCTTTAAGGTATTTTTGACTGTAATTATCCACAATCATTTTAATGCCATTCTGATCAATAATGCTGTCATCTTCATCTGGTTTTTCTTCAAAACCCATTCCGTAAGATAGACCCGAACATCCGCCACCGGAGACATAAACTCTAAGATATAAACTATCCTTATTCTCTTGTTTCATGAATTCCACGACTTTTTCAGCTGCTTTTGGAGTTATTGTAATCAATTGCGTTTGGTGTGTACTTTCCATTATGAGTACATTCTCCTAATAAACTATAATAACCTTTTGAAAACTAAACAGTACTTAAAAAAATAGACTGCCACTGGAGAATATTATTTTAGGCTTTCCTTAATCCTATTCCATTTTGCCAGAGTTCCGGCTGCAGTAATCCAGGTAATTACAGAATGATATACAGGTATATTGAATGCCTCAATTTTTTTTGAGATCTCCTCAGTAAATGGACCCCCCATGGCACCTACAAGTAGTGGTTTTTTCTTCTGTTTTTGAAAATCTGCTAGGATATCGACTATTTTTTCTTCTAATGGATCATCTTGGAACACAAACCATGGCATGATGATATCTACATTGGGATCGTCTTGGAATGATTGAATTGCAAATCGATAGTCGTCTGCAGTGGCCGAGCCGGTAACATCACATGGATTACCAATTACGAAAGTGGCAGGATAATGATCCTTGAATGATTTTATAGTTTGATCACTTAATTGAGCCATTTCCAGATTTAACCTTTCGAAATTATCTATTGCTGCAATTATTGGTCCTGCCCCATTTGTCACCATGGCAACTTTATTTCCTTTTGGAACTGGTTGCCATGTCAAAGCCTTAAGAGCAGAAGTTAGTTCCTCATAACTGTCCAAGGAAATGATTCCTGTTTGTTCAAAAGCTCCGCTTATTACTGCAAACGAACCGCCCAGTGAGCCAGTATGAGAAGCCGCTTGCTTTGCGCCTTTCATCGATCGCCCATTCTTGAATACTACAATCGGCTTTTGATATTCTTTTATTACATCTTTAGCGGCATTCATAAATTTGCGACCATCGCCAAGGCCTTCAACGTAAAGACCAATTACATTCGTATTGGGATCCTGAGCTAGATAGTGTATCATGTCAGCTTCATCAACGTCAGATCTGTTACCATAAGAAATCATCTTACTTAATCCGAAGGCATCAGATGTCTCCATAAACGCAATACCAACGGTCCCACTTTGAGAAAGAAAAGCAACATTACCCTGTTTTGGCCTTAACATTCGCAAATGTCCTTGAAATGCACAATCCAATCTGTTTTCTCCGTTAAATATACCGATACAATTTGGACCAATAATTCTAATTTTTAATTCTCTAGATAGATCCTGAATTCGCTTCTCAATAGCTGCACGTTCACCACCTAATTCTTTACCACCTCCTGATATTATTACCATGTTATGGATATTCTTTTTACCGCATTCTGTAAGAAGATCTGGAACAAATTTGAGATCAACAGTTACTATGACAACATCTATCGGATCTTTTATGTCCAATAGATTTTTGAATGCCTTAACACCCATTATCTCGGAATAGCCTTTTGCGTTTACTGGATACACCTTTCCTTTGTAATCGTGTTTTGCAAGACTTTCCATAACAGAATTTCCTATCTTACCTGGCTCTGGTGATGCTCCTATTAAAGCCACGGAATTGGCATTAAAGAATAATTCCATGTGACTTGAATCAGGAACGGCTTTTGAAATAGCTTCATCTGATGATTTTTCCCTGAGTATAATCTTCGCGTCTACAACGAAATAATCATTGGGATATAGCACAACTGGATTAAAATCAATACTCTCGTATTTTCCAGCCAAGTCTACTCCCAACGACCCAATATTTACAATCGCTTCACTTAACATATCAATGTTGATCGGTTTTGAGCCTCTAAAGCCTTTGAGAATGTCCTTTCCTTTCAGAGAACCTAACATTTTTGATGCATCATTTTTTGTGACGGGAAGAACCCTGAATGAAACGTCCTTAAATAATTCCGTGTAAATACCTCCTAGACCGACCATTATGGAAGGTCCAAACTGTGAATCGTTTTGAAGCCCTATAATTAATTCCACACCATTTGGAACCATCTTTTCTAGCAAAACTCCCTTAACATCAAATTTTTCTTTAAGCCTAAAATACATATCATCAAATGCTTTTTTAACTTCAGCTTCGGAATTTAATCCCACTTTAACACCACCCACGTCAGTCTTGTGTAAGATATCTGCCGAAACTATTTTTGCAACCAACGGGAATCCAATCTCCTTTGATTTTTCTACTGCTTCATCAGTATTTGTAACAAGCGCATAATGTGGAACCCTTATTCCGTATTCGCCAAGTATTTCTTTTGATGAATCTTCAGTTATAACTTTTGGATTGCCTTTAGAGGAGTCAACGATATTTTGGATTTTTTGTTTGTCAACCATATTAATGAGAATGGGTTTTCTTTGTTTTTAATTAACTTTACTCCAACCAACAGCGAACCCAGTCATTTATGATATTATATAAGGCGGAAAAATACGGTTTTTGAGTTTGCCATCCAAACACATAATTCTTGAACGTATTTATTATTCAAATTTGGTTCAGAAATAGTTCAAAAATCCTTCAATTCAAACATATTTTTTATTCATTTATTATTCAAAATAAATTCAGGAATAATTACTATTCTATTAATTAACTCTTAAACTCAGCAGTAAAATATTAGTTCAAAATTGCTATTAATATTAACACAAAATATGACGTTACCAAAGAAAAGCTGGTCAAGATACGAAATATTTTAAGACTCTTGAAATGAACTATTGTAAGCTTTTAAATAAATTTGTCAACTTGGAGAATGGGTTATAATTATTATGTATTCCTGAATTCCCCCTAGTTTCTGAGTGTAACTGATTGCTTAATTCTTCATACATCTGTAAATAGTACATACCCTTTGGGGTAATGATACAGCTTGTTTCATTCCTCATACTTTTCAAAAGATTATATTTTTCCAACTCGAAAATAAATTTCATCAATTGTGCCATAGTAAGATGGATTTGGAATTTAGTGTACAACTCCTTATAGTTACAGCCTTTATTGGAACTCTTTAAAATGATCGATATAACATCTACTTTACTTAATGATTCCACAAAGGCTATAATATCATATAAAATAAAAACCTCGCCAAGAACTCTTATAGTAAATGAATTTTTGCTTTTACCAGTAATATTATCAGAATAATAATAAGAAAAAAGTAAATGTTGAATTGACCATTAATACTGACATGTTTTATATAAGATAAGCAATTCACAAGCACTTGTCTAACCCATCAGGAAATTAGTTGGAGATTCTGAAAAATTGTTGTTACTATGAGATGATATTAAAAACAAACTTGCAAATATTGACCAAACCCAAATCTCCAAAACTCATTCTGTGGATTTGTTCTTATCGACAAGAAGGTCTTAATCTGATTGTTTTCCAAAAACGTAGATGTTTGAGGTAAAATTGTATGCCTTTGATTCCTCGTACATTTCCAAGTAACTTTTTCCCTTGTCTGTAGTCTGGTACGTCGTAATGCCCTCAGATAGGTTGCTTCTCTCAATAACTAGACCATTTACAATTAAAATTTTTATATATTTTTTAATTTGTCCATAATTCAAATGTGCCTTCGACATTATTGATGATTTCCTTTCTCCGTTGATTGAAGTGAACAGTATCATCGCTATAATGTCTACAGGGCTTCTATAATTCAATACAACTTTGATAAAAATGAAATATATCTATAAGCAGCAGGGTAGACATTTATCTGGTTATTGAATAGCTAACATTTACTTTTTCTCAATTACCATTCACTACTTAACACTATTTATATGCCACAACGATTATCGCGCCCCCTAATAATTTTTTGGTGAACATTACTTTGGAAAATTTATTGTTTAGGAGTTCATACAGATCGCCATTCTTTGGCCAACGCAGAAAAGTTCCATACAAAGTCTTGAATTTCAAACCCCTCTTGCCAGAAACGGAAAATGCTATAATTCCTAAAATATATCTCAGGTAAAATTTTACGAGGCCTCTACTGAATGCGTTATCCGGCTTTCCTATATCAACAATAATGAATCTGCCATCAATTTTAAGAACCCTGTGTATTTCAGATATTGCTTCGATTAGCGAGAAGGCGTCACGTAGGGAATACCCACACAAAACAGCGTCCACGGAAGACTCCCTAAATGGCATATATTCAAATACTCCACATGAAAGGTTAAACCTCTGATTACTTCCATCCTGTGCGTAGTGAAGCATTTCAGTTATAGGATCATGCAGGATTATCTTAGCATCATTTTTTAGAATCTGAAGTGCTTTTGATGACATATTTCCAAAACCTGATCCTGCATCCAAGATCAAATCACCTGGATTAATTTGGCCGTTCAAACCATATTCACGATACTTATCATCTTGACCTAAGGATATACACTTGTTAACTTTATCGTAAATTGGGATAATATTCCTTAATACCCCGATGACCTCTTTCCAATAACTGAGTCCTAATCCAGACAATTAATAAAAGTCTGAAAAATGAGAGGCTATTTTTTACTTTGGAATAAAATCTAAAAATTTGCAAAGTGCACCTGGGACTATCCAAGAATAGATGGGAAGAGGAGTAAATTGCTAAATGGGTTCATAACCTTGATAAGGGACTCATAGTTATGAATTATTGTCTGAGGAAATGGAATACGTTTGCGAATCATGTGGCACGCTATTAATTCATAGTAACCCGACTACACTAGATAGTATGAAGGACGTTCACATTCAGTTGTGTTCCGTTAAGAGACAAAATATAGTAACCCCTATTCCGCAAGTTCCACAAGGAGCAGAAGTGCCTACAAAACCTGCTGTTTCGACAACTCCTTCTCAATCTCAAAGTGCTCTAAATCCGCCGTCAGCGCAACAAGCGGCTGCTACTCCATCACCAGGTGGACAAACTACTATTTCTCTAACTGGTGACGGTACAAGCTATTCAAAGGTAGAAGGCCCTATAGACCCTGAATTCAAATCAAAACGTCAGATTAAGGGTATGTATCAAGGAATAAAAGTATGGGGCCCAGTGGATGCTCCAGGACAGCTTGGAATTTGGGGAACAGAGGTTACAGTGGATTTCGATATTTGTGTTGCTGACGGTGCGTGTATTGAAGCCTGTCCGGTAAATGTTTATGAGTGGCTTGATACGCCGGGACATCCTGCTTCGGAGAAAAAACCATTCATGATTAGAGAAAAAGATTGCATTTTCTGCATGGCCTGCGAAAATGTTTGTCCTCCGCAATGTGTAAAGATATTTCAAAAAAGTTAGTATTGTAATACAGGTTCGGTTCAAGCTGAGGATTAATGTTTGATACTATTGCCACCGGTGGCACGTTTGACATATTGCATAAAGGACACTATACACTTTTGCAAAAGGCATTCGAAGTGGGAAGGCAAGTAATAATTGGAATAAGTAGTGACTACTATGCCTCTATCAAAAAGAAAAAGATTACTAATGAGTATCCAGTTCGGCTAAAAAATCTAAAAAGGTTTATTGAAGATAAATTCAATAAATCGAACTATTCAATTTATGAGTTGAATGACTTTTATGGACCTACAGTATTGACGAAGGCTGTACAGGCTCTCGTTACTACTGAAGGAACTATAGAAAACTGTATCAAAATTAATGGTTTAAGAAAATCAAAAGGATTGCCTCAATTAGAAATAATCGTCGTACCCTTGGTTCAGGGTCAAGATGGTAAGGTGATATCATCAACAAGGATACGAAAGGGCGAAATAGACGTTAACGGAAACAAATTGTCTGTCTGATTATTATCATTATATACACTTACATTCAATCTCAAAACATGAATTGATTATTTGTAGCTCTACATTTTAGAATAAAGTGAATTTATTTACAGCAATTGATACACTATGAAGTTTTATGAACAACGTTCAATATGTCTTCCTGACCAAATGTATTAATAACAATCATAGACCCGAAGATTAATTCTCTGACAAATTCTTTCAATTTTACAGCATTTAAGTTATCTTTCATAAGGACAGCATGACAAGATTTATCCTTTAACATTAAAACAATCTCATTATCTACAATTTTTACGACTTGGACAACAAAATGCACACTATCCTTATCTGGTAACAACATACTACCTAATTTTTCGGTTTCGTAAGAATCAAGACACTCAAATTTCGTAACTTTATCCAAATAGTCATCCATCCTCGCTGTACATATATTCAGGAACTAAATCTTTAGCTTTTTGTCTTCGTTCTTGAAACATTGTTATGAAACTTGTTGAGTGATTCGACAGATCATGTTTACACTCACCGCAGAGCAGATTACCACTTCTACACTTCAGTTCCCTTTGATGAGACTCAGTTGACGTATCAAACAGAAACTTAAGATATGAAAAAACGGAACATATATCTGGATTTCCACCCAGTTTTTTCTGAAGGGCTGTTGTTGGTTGTCCTCCAGTGAATGCATTTGAGACTTTTTCTTCTATTATTTTCGGTTCATCAGTAGTGAATAATGCTGTTTCAGGATTTGATGATGACATTTTTCCCGTCGTTTGTAAGCTTGGTAAAAATTTACTATGTATTTGTGCAGGTTTGTAAAATCCAATTTTTTCTGCAATATCTCGCGTTAATCTCCAATAAGGATCTTGGTCAATCGCGGCGGGTATGAGTACCGGAGTAGGTTTTCCTTCAATTATTGTAGGTAGAAAACAAGGTACTGCCTGTAGAGGTGGAAAACCGATCATGCCAACATTGGTTGAGTTAGTAAAACCAAATACACTTTTAGCAGTTGAAAAAGTTATTCTCTTGGCTATCTCTAGTGAATTCGAATAGAGGTGTTTTATGTGCCTTGAATTGACTATTATTTTTGTCCTGCTCTTTTTGAACCCTATTGCGATAATGTCCAGGATATTCTCATTTACATTTTTATTGATTTCGTCCATTGTCTTGTTACCAAACAAGAATTTTTCATCATCAGTTATTTGGAATAATAGATTCGAATCAAATTTATCTTGTAAATGTTTGGTTAAAAACCAAGGCATTAGATGACCCAGGTGAACCATCCCGGATGGTCCTCTTCCAGTGTACAAATAAAACTTTTCATCCATTTCATACTTGTTTAGTATCCAATCAAGATCTCTATGAGAAAAAAAGAATCTGTGCTCAAGTAATGGATGTAATTGTCCAGTAAATGATTGAATTTTCTCAAGTATTTCGTCAGTTATTTCTTGAGTTCCAAATTTTTTTATTAGCCTACCGTAATCAACGGCGCCTTCCACTTTCCATGGAGTTACTTCGAAATTATCAGAATCATGTTCTAATGAATCACTCATTTATTATAGATGATTCGAGAGCTTTAAACGTTTAAAAAGTATTCCATCAATGTCTGATCCATATTTACATGACGGTATTAAATTTGCACAAGATAGAGAAAAAAATTCTTCTAACTCTTGTAAAACATGATAAATTGGATAGTGAAGAATTATGCAGCACTACGAACCTCTCAGTTGATAGTGTAAGACGTGGGATTGAATGGCTAAAGTATAAGGGCTTGGTCTCTGTGTCAGTTCGAAAGGAATCATTAATTCAGCAGATTTCAAAAAAATCAGAAGCTAAAATTTCAGAGGATAAAATAGGTGTAATTGATCATTTGACATTACCAGAAAGAAGAATAATCGACGAAATAAAAAAAACAGGCAGAAAAGATATTACTATTAGCGAGCTTGCCAAACTAGGCCATTTATCAAATATTGAATTTAGTGCTGGAATACAAAATGCTATTAGGAATGAATGGTTGATTAAAGAAGCAGGTAGTCTAAATTTAACTAGTAACTACAATAAACCATCACCTGAAGAAGTTCTTTTAGAAAGAATCTCAAAATTAGAAGAAATCAAACTATCAGAATTAACAGATAAAGAGTCACAAGGCTACAATCTCTTAAAAAGACGTCCAGGATATATCAAAGAAATTATAGAAAAATCCTTCATAATTTCCCTCACAAGCGAGGGTAAAAAAGTAGGTTCCATATTAAAGAACGGAGATATTAACGAAATAGGAACTCTTACCTCTGAAATGCTAAATACGGGGAAATGGAAAAATCAGACATTTTCTGAGATAGACGTTACGTCCCCTGTTCGTACTTACATCATTGGAAGAACACATCCTCTAACCGAATTGATCAATGAAATTAGAGAGATTTTTGTTTCGATGGGATTTTCTGAGATTGGAGGATCAACAATTCAGTCTTGCTTTTGGAATTTTGATATATTATTTACTCCACAAGACCATCCTGCAAGAGATATGCAAGATACATTCTATCTATCAAACCTGACAGACGACGAAGAAGTGGATCCTATTATTAGTAATAAAGTATCAACCTTTCATAAAACGGAATGGAAATATGATTGGAATTTAGAGAAATCAAAAAAAACAGTACTCCGTACGCATACTACTCCTGTTACTATAAAGTATCTTTCAGAAAATAAGATTGAGTACGGTCGGATATTCTCAATAGGGCGAGTTTTCAGGAATGAAAAAATGTCATATAAACATTTGATGGAGTTTCATCAAATTGAAGGAATCGTGATAGGTGATTCAGTAAATATACGAGATTTGATGGGCCTACAAAAACAATTTTATTCCAAACTTGGTTTAACGAAAGTAAAATTTTGGCCAACTTATTTTCCTTACACCGAACCTTCACTGCAGTCAATGGTATACATAGATAAGCTAGGTAAGTGGGTCGAGTTATTCGGAATGGGTATGTTTAGACCTGAAGTAACTCAATCTGCGGGTATATTGAATAATGTGCTTGCTTGGGGTGGTGGACTTGAACGTATAGCTATGATTAGGTACGGATTAGATGATATTCGTGAACTCTATGATAATAAACTATCATGGTTACGGACTGAACCAATATGCCCGTTGTAGAATTTCCTCTGGAAGATATCAGTAGATTATTTCCTAATTACGATTTAAGCTATATTATAGATACACTACCCTTTATCGGCCTAGATCTAGAGTACAGAGATGACAAGTGTATTAGATTAGAATATAGTCCAAACCGTCCAGATTTTTCTACTTTTTATGGGATCGCCAGAGCATTGAATGGATTACTTGGAAAAGAACTAGGAATACCAAAATTTCAGGTCATTGAAAAAAAGAAAAACATAATCACCGTGGATACATCGGTTCACGGCGTGAGACCATTTATTGTGGGGATAGTTGCTAGAAACCATAAGTTGAGTAACAAGATAATAAAACAGTTTGTTTCTATGCAAGAAGATCTACATAATGGAATAGGAAGAAGAAGATCCAAGGCTTCTATAGGATTTCATAATTTGGGAAATATTGAATTTCCATTAGAGTACACCACTGCATTAGAAAATCTGAGTTTTACTCCACTTGAATATAATTCTGCGCTTACACTGACTGAAATATTGCACAAAACTGATTCAGGCAAAAAATTTGGAGAACTTGTAAACGGTTCAAATTATCCTATCATAAAGGATTCTAGGAATACGGTGATCTCCTTCCCTCCAATCATAAACAGCGAGTTTACAAGAATTGAAGAAGGCGTCGATAATTTGTTTGTTGAAGTTACGGGGACGGACAAGAAAACTGTAGACTATGTTCTAGCAAATATAATTGCAACGTTAGCTGACATTGGTTTTGAGTTGGAAAATGTAATAGTAAAACGGAATAGTAAGAATACTTTATCTTACGATTCAGAAATGAATATTATTTTAGAGAACATTAAATTGGACTATATCAATAAGGTATTGGGCCTATCTTTTACAAGTGAAGAAATTGTTGATTGTCTACATAAGTGCAGATTAGATGCAGAAGTCAATGCATCAGGAAGTATTAATTGTATTATCCCAAGTTATAGGATTGATATTTTTAGTCCCATCGATATTGTAGAGGAAGTGGCTATAGGATATGGGATATATAATTTAGAGCCTTCTCTGCCAGAATACATGCTTTATGGTAATAAAAGTAGGCAAAATTATTTTTTTGATAAGATTCGTCAGGTTATGGTGGGGCTGGGGCTCACTGAAAATATTAACTTCATTTTAGGCAACAAGGATATTCAATACAAACGTATGAAGATAGATAAATTAGCTCTCTTTATAGTGAATAACTCTAAGAGTGAAGAACATGATGTATTAAGAACATCACTACTGCCATCACTACTATATTCGTTGTCGAAAAATGTTCACGAGGAGTATCCTCAAAAACTGTTTGAAATAGGAGAAGTTTTTGTACCTAGAAAAAAGAAGTTTGAAAGATGGAATTTGTGTTGTATTTCTGCATTTAATGGAGTGACGTATAGTGAAATAAAATCAGTACTTCAAACGCTAATGGAAATCTGTTTTAACGTTAAATTTGAAACAAATCCCTCAGCAAATTCATCTTTCATTAGAGGTAGAAGTGCAGATATAATGTATAAAGAAAGGGTTATAGGACAAATAGGAGAAATCTCTCCCTTACTTTTAGAGGGTTTCAAAATAAAAATGCCAGTTGCGGCGTTTGAACTTGATCTTACAGAATTATTACCAATTTAACGATAAGATTTGTTGAAATGAACTTCTGTTCCTATTTTAGTTAGTCGGACAAACTCATGGTAAATCCTAAGAAAAGCTGGAGGAGAAAATCGTCTTAATTTTCATGTCCTTTGCAAAGCGCAGTTAAATTTACAATTAATTTTATATTGTGATCTCCAAATAACATTATTAGTGTATACGATAAATCATCATGGGAAGTTTTTCTTTTTCAATTGAATATATTATTGCTTGGCCGTTCCTAGTTATGAGTTATGTTTTTAGTTCCTTTATAGTATTGCTGCGAATTCTATATTTATCATTAAGTGAAGGTGAGAAAGCAACTGTTTTTATGTAATTTGCCCAAGTTCATATAGAATTCTATTGTTTCTGGCAAAACATCTTTCTAGTCGTGAACCAGAATTTCAACGGGACAACTTTCTGTCCTTTAAGATTTCCGGGATCTATTTGGTTGTACTTTATTTACCACTTGTTTTTGAAACAGGAATTTGAAGCGAAAAGGTCTGATGACTTTGCGTTATTGCAATTTTCATGATTGGGTAAACAAACAAATCGATCTTCCGGAGCAGCCGACACGTAGCACCAATCGAACGAATTATCTGATTTAGCGGACTCGGCTTCCATTGCACCATACGAAAACATGATGATCGCTCCAAGCATAGCAACAGGTAGAGTAGTTTTTATTGTAGGTACAGCTTTGTAGTTCATTAGCGTATTACTTGGTATTAGAAATAATTAACTGTTCAGCGAAAAATGATATGTATAATAATTCAGAATTGTGATACTACTATTTGGTTCCGTCCACTATTCTTC
>Ga0126375_10000290_pt1 | contig 12775 bp, 26 predicted proteins | sample PanSoiMetPlot_14_FD_109577 | JGI IMG/M metagenome (GOLD analysis project Ga0126375, IMG submission 109577) | Tropical forest soil microbial communities from Panama - MetaG Plot_14 | ecosystem: Environmental > Terrestrial > Soil > Tropical forest | place: Panama | collected 2016-02-17 | reverse complement strand
GGCTTAGAGCTCACACATCAAGTCTTTTTTCTGTCCCCCCGGCTTTCAAAAAAATTTCGATTGGCCGGATGATTTGAATCGGTAGGCCACCCATCTAAGGCTACCACCTTATCATATCCACGCTTCTCTATGGATTGCTTATTCGAATTGTGACACAACTCACAAAGGGATTGCAGATTATTAATATCAAAAAGAAGTGCAACATCACCCCTGTGAGGAGTCTTATGATCTACCGCGAATGCTAAAGAAACCCTACCTGCACCCATACACATCTCACACAGGGGGTGCCTACGACGGTACCACCGGGACAATCTATCCCAACGTGTAGAGTTATTTCCTGTAAGCTTTGCTACCAACAGACGCTCCGCGCGGTAACCTGACTTCAATCAGGTTCGAGAAAGATTAAGCAGCTTCCAAATTACCAATTACAAATTCAGCCTTCCAACCTAGGGAGGCCAAGAGAACGCTCTCACGCTGCTTACTAGTCATACCCTGGTACAACCCTAGAGAACCCTTAAATGGACCTTCAAGAACTCTCACAGATTGTCCAACTTGAAACTTTGGAAGCTCTACGCATCCGTGCACATCATGACGAGAACGCAATTCGTCAATGACCGAATCCTGCAACAGAGCTGGCTTGTCGCCTGACTGCAAAATATTCACGATGCCAAAAGTTCTTTTCACAATGTGCCAAACGCCAATCGCACGCACAAAAATATATCTGCCAAACAAAATTCGTTCACGAAAACGAACTTGCCCAGCCACAACTATCCGTTCACGAGATCTCGGCAAATAAGGCTCGAAGCCTTGGCGGATCAATTGATCCTCAACCAATCGCTCGCAATTAAGCTTCGTAACAGCGACTGCCCAGCTCATGGGAGCTAACTAGTGGGACGATTTGCCAAAAAAGGCAAGGAAAAGTTCACGGTGTGTCGGCACCGCGCGAACGCTGTGTGCAAACGAGCAAACTTTGGCCATTTTCCCTATTCTCCTCTTACTATGGTCTTCTCTCTCTCTCTCTATTATATCAACAGAAGGGGGAATTTAGCTAGAGTTTGTTCGTTTGCACACTCAAACGATAAAACGATTTGCGAAATTTCCATCTTTAAGACTTAATAAAAATTTCAAATGCAATATCAGCCATTTTTCCGTGCTCGTTTTTCCGAACGAATTCATCAAAATAAAACTTTCATTAACAATCGGTCCAGAAATCGTTTGCTCTGTTAACGGTTCGGGAGCACCCTCAACAACCAGCGATTCGGGAGCCACGAATCATGAAAGACCTCCTAGAACGCCTAGCCATCGACCGCCTCACACGCGGTGATGCCAAGGTTCCACGAAACTGGGACAGCATCAAGATCTACGAACTTCTCGTCAGCAAAGGGCTGGCCCGTGAAGTCGCGCAGCCCAATATTCTCATCCGTCAATTCACCGCGATGGAAAGCACATGAGCGAAACACGATCCGTGCACGACCCATTCATCAACAGAACCTTCGAAGTGAGCAACAAGCTCACTGACCGCTTGAGAGGAAAATATGCCTCAGGCCCAACAATCGCGAATGGCGAACCGGAATTCGGTTGGCGCCAATTTGAGACTCCGCCAATCCAGCACGAAGCTGCCGAAAGAATAGAACAACTGCAACTAGCCATCAAGAACGCCAGAGACCTCATCGGCGCAGTGAACGATCAACTGCCGCCAGCGATGAAGGAATCAAACATCAACCTGGCCTGGCACATCCTGGACAATCATTTATGAAATGTCCTAAGTGCAACGAAGACTGCGAGCGTGACAGCGTGAACGTCGGCGTTGGAATCATCTATGGACCATATGGTTGCTACACTTGCGGCTGGTCACAGGACAAAGAATACGATCTATCAACCGGCAAGGATCCAATACGATCAGACGGTTGTGCAATCGATCAATTCGGTAAGCTTCATCCACCAGGCTCAATCTATGCCACTGTTCTCCGTTGGTCGAGAAATCACAATGATTGACCAGCTCAAGAAATATCAAGCCACGGTCAAATTGCGCCATAACGCAAATCTAGGTGCAGTCCGTCCAGAAATGAATGAATACGATGGTGTAACAGCCACCTTCCGTCCATTATGGATTATCGACTGCCACGAAGATGAATACGCCAATCGCGGTTACGATCAAGAATGGGCAATGGAGTGTCCACAAGATTGGCCGATCATATGGATCGCGAGCGGTGATTTGATAAATATCAAGGAGATGTGATGACCAGATCAATCGGCTTTGAATTCATGTTTTGTTGCTTCCCAATTCGCGAACGGGCCAACTGGCATTGGGGTTGGGGAACTGATAAGACCTTCTGTGTCGGCCCAATGCGATTCAGAATTGAAGCTGTGACAATCCAGAGGTGAAAAATGAAAAACGAAATGCTCGGTGAAGAATATCGCAACAGTAAACAATATCTTGAACAAGTTAACCGTGAGCGCTTTGCAGTATCGTTGGCTAAAGCAACTGGAAAATCCATCACTTACATTGACAAAGATGGTTGCGAGGTGACCGCAACTCCATCCGGGCACGTTTTTCTCAATGCTGCTGACTGGTGGTGATGAATGACAACCGAAGAACCCACCTATCGTTCCATCCCGGCCCTGGCTGCATACATTGGACGCATAGGCGCAGAGGAGCTCAACTTCAGACGCTTCATGGTCCGGCAGTATTTCGGCCGCAGCGCATATTACACCGAACAATGCATCATTAAGATCAACAGCGATGGTTCCATTTACTGTTCACAAAAAGAATATGAGCCAACACAACAAGAAGCCAGGGAGATCAAGGAAGCCATTCTGGCGGCCAACTTTCCACTCACCATCAATGCTCGCGACAGCTCTGTTCTTCGAAACCAACTCGGCCATGACGCCAACATTTATGAATTCTGGGATCGCTCCACCAACGAGCTAGCGATGGTGCAGCAGCGCGTCAACTTTCCTAACGGCACAAAGGCTTACCTGCCTTGGACTTTTTTCTCTGATGGCAAATGGCGCCGCATGGAGCCGGACGGCGAGCTGCCATTCTGGAAACCCAAATCCTCCAGAAACCTTCCAAGAATCATGGTGCACGAAGGTGCGAAAGTAGCACATTTCATTGATGATCTAGTGAACAACCCAGAACGGCGAGATGAATTTCACGCGCATCCTTGGTGCGACACCTTGGTGCGCTATGAGCACTGGGGAATGATCGGGGGCGCACTAGCACCGCACCGCGCACGTTATGCAGAGCTAACCCGCGAATCACCGCAGGAAGTGATCTATGTCTGCGATAACGATTTTGAAGGAAAGTCAGTCCTACAAATCTTCTCGCGCCATTATCAGAAGTCTCTCAAGGGCATCATATTTGACGATAACTTCCCTGAGAAATGGGACATGGCCGATGCAATTCCCAAATCACTTTTCCGCAAGAATAATTACAATGGCCCAAATCTGGAACGCATGATGTGGCCTGCAACCTGGTCAACCAAACGAGTACCCAATGCCTCCGGCCGGGGGCCAGGAATAATTGTCCTCACAGATGAGTTCCGTAAGGAGTGGCTGCACTCTATTTCCCCTGAAGCATTCGTGCACATCAACTGGCCTAATCGCATCTTGACCGCAGCCGAGTTTAATGACGCTGTAGCGCCGTTCTCGGACGCTGCATCACCAGCTGATCTGTTCAAGAAAGATCAAGTCTCCAAGAAGCATCAGTTGAGTTACACTCCTGCTCACACCAAGGGAGTTTACCACGACCAGCGCGGCTCATTCATCAACACGCACGTTGCCTCTGACATCCGCATAATCAACGGCGATCCACAACCGTGGCTCAATTTCATGGAGCATCTTTGCCCTGATCCTAACGATCTCAAAGAATTAATGCGGTGGTGCGCCACGCTCATTGCCAAACCAGAAATTAGGATGCATTATGGAATATTAGCCATCAGCGAAACGCAAGGTGTAGGCAAGGGCACCTTGGGCGAAAAGATTCTAGCACCGCTAGTGGGCATGGGCAACGTCTCCTTTCCACCTGAGTCCGAGATCGTCGATTCAAATTACAATTATTGGATCTCCCATAAGCGTCTGGCTATTGTGCACGAAATTTACGCCGGGCATTCCTCGCGTGCCTACAACAAGCTGAAGTCCGCGATCACCGATCAACGCATCACAGTGACTCGCAAGTACATGGCCAATTACGAAGTGGAGAACTGGATTCACATATTTGCCTGCTCCAATTCTCTGCGTGCCTTAAAGCTCTCGGTGGATGATCGACGCTGGTTTGTGCCGCGCATTGTGGAAGCGCGCAAGCCGACAAACTATTGGCAGGAATTCAACACCTGGCTGGAGATGGAAGGAGGCTTGGGCATCATCAAGCATTGGGCTCAACAATACCTCCAAACAAATGAACCAGTCAGAACAGGCGATGCCGCTCCGAATTCCTCTCTCAAACGCGATGTGATCGAGGAGGGATTATCATCCGGTCAAGAGTTGGTCCTGCGCACGCTGAATCACATCAAGGAGCAGCTGAAGGAAATAGCAAACGGCAACAACGTCACTCTCAAGGAGGACTGGGAACGCCGAAAGTTTCTGCACAACGGCAACGTTATTGTACTTGACAAAACTTTGATCGAGCTTATCAAGCAGGAAATCTACCAGGGTCGTCCGAGTGAATATCTAGAGCGTCCGCAGACAGTGCGGCATATAGCCAAGTTGGCTGGCTGGACGCCATCTCCTCGCCGCGCCAAGATCAAGCAGTTGGGCCATCGCTACTTTCAGGCCTACACTATTTGTTCTTCCGGTGAGCTCGCCGCATTGGATCCGGTAGTGGTATTTGATCAGATGAATCTCATGCCGCTGCCGCTTGAATTGTTGCGTGATCCAATGTAACGGAGGCGGAAATGTGGACGCGAAAGAAGCCTGATCCTGATTATTTGGTCCGTCTGGCCTATGAGCATTCAAGGAAGTACGATCCTGAAGCAATAATCTCATGGGATGACCTTCCGGACGAAAAGAAGGAAGAGCAACGTGAGTCGTATCGCATGCTTGCAAGCAGAACTTTCTGAATCTTAACCAAGCTGCGGAGGAGGCGCCATGTAACCACTGCTGATGAACGCATACACCAACCAACCCACACGAACGTCCTGGGCATGACGCAAAACTGCCCACTCAAAAAATCTTAACAGAACCAAAATAAAAACTTGCTTTGTTTTGAAATCCGGTCCACCCTCCGCCTTGGAGCTGACAAAAATGCCAACAGAAGACGAAATTCTGCAATCGCTGCGGCCGCAGACCACCAACGCCACATTGATGGCGGTATCTGCTAAGGCGCACGAGGCTCGCAATCTGGAAAAACAGATTGAGGATCTGGAGGAACGGCTATCCACGCACAAAGCCGAGCTGCGTGGTATTTACGAACAAGACCTCCCAAATCTTTTTGACCAAGCCCAAATCACCAAGGTGTCTATTCCTGCGTCCGGTAATATGCCCGCGTACGACCTATCGCTGTCACCTTTTTATTCCGCGAATATCGCTGCCAATTGGCCCCCGGAAAAACGTCAAATCGCATTCACAGTCCTCAAGGATATGGGCCATCAAGATCTCATAAAGACCGAGATCACCATCATACTCCCGCGCGAGCAGCGTGCCAAGCTAGAAGAAATTCTTGATGCGCTTTACAACCTTCCATTCAATCTGGAAGCATCAACAAAAGAAACCGTGAACCACATGACGCTGAAGGCCTGGCTTAAAGAGCAGGTTGAACGCGGCAATCCGCTGCCTCCATTGGATACAATCGGCGCGTCCATCGGACGGATCGTCAAGATGAAGGAACGCAAGTCTTGATCGCCAATTGGAGATTAATAGAAACTGCTCCAAAGGATGGTACTATAATCCTCGGCTGTGATTCGCGAGAATCTGAATCGTCATATCGAGTTTACGAAATGAAATGGGATGAACAATATCACTGGATCGATCCAAACTGGGATGGAGGTTTCGATCCTACTCATTGGATGCCGAGGCCTGAAAGATGAGCACGCTGCTTTACGAGCACATGTTGCGCATTGAGGCAAACGGTCGTATTTGTCGCATTTGGCGTGAGATCCATCTGGACAACAGGCCAGCAGTAAGTAATGATGCCTTAAAAGAAAAAGCACAACTTATGTTGGAAGATAATGTAGGCATCAGCTTGATTACAGCAACTTTAGCCGGCCACGAGTTTGTCAACTCAGTCGAAGTGATTGACAAAGTCAGCGGCGACGGCGTCTGCGTCCACAAGGATTGGCCATGACTGTTCATGCTGTCAAATGCTGGCCGCAGTATTTTGCAGCCATCAAGTCCGGCGCCAAGACCTTTGATGTGCGCAAGGACGATCGCGGCTACCAGGTTGGCGACACCCTGCGGCTGAATGAATACAACATCCTGACGCACGAGCTGGGAGAAATCCTGGACAAGGAGATCACCTACATCCTGCGGGATGACTTCGAAGGTGTCCGATATGGCTATGTCGTGCTGGCACTCAAATAGGAGCAATCAACCATGTTCCACGATCGCAACATCCACCCAGACGCTCCATGGCGTGCGCTCTTGCTTAATGCTGCAAGCTTAATTGAAGTCCATGGCCACTGCAAGCTTGGCTTGATGGACGAACACGGCCGACTTTGTTTTGTTGGCGCCTTGGCCAAGGCGGAAACTGGCGATGCCAATGATGCAGTGTGTTACGGTGCCGCTGCAACGGATGCCTATTACAACTTCCGAGATTTTCTTGGCCAAGATCCGGTTGACTACAACAACCTGCCAACTACAAAGGCAAGAGATCTGATCTCTAAGATGCGTTTGTGTGCATACGAGTCAACCCCTGCACCGGCCCCTGAGTCAATGGGACCCAAAAGGTTCGCCTAAGGTAGGCAGGCAATGCCTTAGGACAGTTGATGGGCTGAGGCACCATCCGGCGCTAGTCTTACGTCGTAGCCAGAGATGCAAAGGGACAGACGGCCGGGAAAGACCGGCACCTTGGAACACCAAATGAAAACAGAGCACACGTACTTATGCATAGGCGGTCCAAAAGCTGGACAGCAAATTGCCGTCTTGCCGCCCAATACCCCCAGGATGATAGTTCTTATCAACAAAACAAAGTTTTCTTATGACTTTGATCCAGCAATTGTTTCTGAAAAAGTTGAAGTTGAATATTTTGAATATCGTGCGACTACTCTTCACACGCCGCAGAGCGATTTGACCTTTTGGGTTCCAATGGGCCAAACTGATCTTGAAACCATGCGGCTTCTGATGGAAGCTTACATCCGTTCACCAACCAAAGAGGAACAAAATGGCTAAAGCTGCAATGACCACCCAGAACACTGGCGCACTCACGCTAGCGCAGCAAGAAGAAGCGTTCGCACGCGAATTTGCTGGCGCTGGTGTTTCCACCAAGGCGGCTGACAACATCGTTCCGCAGGTGCGAATCCTGCAACCGCTATCACCGGAGATCGTGGACGATCCGCCGCTGAAGGATGCCAAGGCCGGTGACTTCCTGATGGGCTCGCTGCTCATCCCCGGCAAGAAGGGCTTCTGGTACCAGCCTTGTTTCTGGGACCAGCGCTGGTTTGAGTTCATGCCGCTCGACCAAGGTGGCGGCTTTGTGGCCTCTTACGAATGGCTGGGCGAGGACAAGGGAGTGCCGATCGCACCCAAGGATGCCAAGAAGATCGACGACTATCATTTCAAGATGGGCAACAACGAGCTGTTGCACTACCGGCAATGGGCCGGGATTGCCTGGATTGATCAGCGGCCGTTGGAGCGCGTCATCAACTTCAAGTCAACTGGCCACACAGTAGCACGCAACTGGAACAACACAGCACGTGAGGCAAATCGTTTTGCAGACGGCGCCAGCCGCCCGCTGTTCATGCATCTCTATCACCTCACTACTGAGAAGCGCTCCAATGCCTCTGGTACGTGGTTCAGCTTGAACGTCGGCCATCCGGTGCTGCTGTCTTCCTCCATTGATGCAGCCAAGGCAGTTGTTGGCGACGACATCATCGCCGTTGCCAAGCTTGGTGCCAATTTGTTCAATGCTTTCCAACAGGGCAGCAAGGTTGCAGAGCGTGATGAAAGAGTCCAAACAGACCAAAAGAAGGAAGGCGAGAACGTTCCGTTCTAGGATCACATTCGTCGGCGAGCTGCGTCGAGTCAATGTCCGTCCTGGCGACGTCTTCGTTCTAAAAAGTGAGCATCGCATCACAGACGAGATGGTTGATCATCTCATCAAGATGTGGAAGGACACTATGGGCGAAGATGTCAAACTTCTGGTGCTAGGCGACGGACTGAAGCTCGGAGTCATCCGTGGTCCTCAGACGTCTGAGGGTGAACCATCGTCACACTCAAGTCTGCTCCAAGACAGTCCGAGGCGCAAGCTGCATGGTCAGGCCACATGATGAACAGAAGATCATTCCTTCTTGGAACTGCAGCGGCACTTATCGTTCCAAAAGATTATGCGGTGTTTGGCGAAGCGCACATTAACTTCTCCGGCGCCAGCGATTACATCGAGGTTTCTGCGACTGAAGGATTTTATCTCGGCTCCGACGATTGGACCTTGACTGTTTGGCACAACGGTCATTTTTTTGAAAAAATTGAAAAGCCACAGCCCAGCGATCAAAAATGGAATTTTCGAGGAAAGTCCCATGACCATTGACATCATCGGTGCGGGATTAGCGGGCCTCCTTGCAGCTAATATGCTGCAGCACCGCCGTCCACGGGTTTACGAAAAGCAAACCGGCGTGCCGAACAACCATTCCGCTGTCCTAAGATTCAGGACATCGCAGATCGGTGACATCACTCACATTCCGTTCCGCAAGGTCACAATGATCAAGTGCACAGCACCCTGGCAAAGCCCAGTTGCAGACGCATTGGCCTACAGCTTCAAGAACACCGGCACTTATCGTTCTGATCGGTCAATCAACGCCGGCACCAAGGTGGAAGATCGCTTCATTGCACCACCAAATCTCATTCAGCAATTGGCTGACCGGGTTGAAGAGTATTATGGCACCTCAGAATACAAATTTGAAAAGACAGAAGCCTGGCAACCACGCATCTCCACCATCCCAATGCCACTGTTGATGGCAGCGCTAGATTACCCGGATCGTCACAAGGTGCTGTTCACCAATGTCTCTGGCGTCAACTTCACAGCCAAGATCGAGGACTGTGACGCCTACATTTCCGTGCTGGTGCCGGATCCTCGCGTGAATGTTTCGCGCATCTCGGTTACCGGCAACGAAGTGGTGGCAGAGTGCTACACAACTGACATTGACGCTAGACGCACTATGCTTGATGTGGCTGGCATCCTTGGCATACCATTCCAAAAGTTTTCAGCGTTCAGCCGCCATGAACAGAAATACGCCAAGATCAATCCGATCGATGATCGCATCAGAAAAGATTTTATGTTCTGGGCCACCGACAACTTTGGCATATTCTCCTTGGGGCGGTTCGCAACCTGGCGTCCGGGCTTGTTGTTGGACGATCTGGTGAAGGACATCCGTCTCATTGACGGTTGGATACAAAATTCCGACCGTTATGCAATAGCGAGGCACCGTTAGTAGGGCTGGCAGTTTCCCTCAAAACTGCATCATGAAGGAGAAGTAAGATGAAGAAGTATGATCTTTCAAAAATGTTAGGATTGTTAGGCATTTGCAAATCTTTAGATTTTCAAGAACGCTGCCGCCTTAAGGTGGCTCCCAATATGATGAAATTTCCTTCTGATGATTTGATGGTGATTGAATGCGAACGTTCTTCTTCAGGCGAGGATTTTTCAATTGCTCAAGGCAGCATCAAAGCTGGTTTGGATTGGGTCAGAAGCAAGTTGGCTCGACAGGCCATTGTCTTGCTGCTTGATGAAGGTGATTTTGTCAATCAAATGGATGTTAATCATTTGGCTATTGTCCTAGCAGGAATAACACCGCAGCAAAGCAAGAAGGAAGAATTCGGTCCATACTGGTGGGTGGATGACCAATTTCATTATTCAGGAGGCAGACCTGATGGCAGCCGGAACGAAATGATATCAGACATTCCATACTGAGGTGAAACAATGGGGCTAGACACAACACACGGCTGTTGGAACGGGCCTTACTCCGCCTTCCATCGCTGGCGCACAGAACTGGCAAGGCTCGCTGGCTATGGCCATCAATGGCCTGATGCCTTGATTGTCAGGAATGATGAAAATCCTGATGACATGGCTGAAGGAATTTGGAAGAACATTCCTGGTGATCCGTTAATGATTCTGCTGTTGCATTCTGACTGCGATGGCCACATCAAACCAGAACACGCAATACTGATCGCTGATCGCCTTGATCAGATCATATTCAAGCTCAATCCTGTGCATGAAGAATACTTCATCTCGCGCACCAAGCAATTCGCTGCTGGTCTTCGTGAAGCAGCCAAACTCAATGAACAGGTGGAGTTTTATTAATGAAACCGATCTGCGTGCCTTGCCAGAGATTTTATCGGCCAAAGAAAAATGGCTTCAGCTTTGTTGAAGGTATGCCAATCAATAATGCCAAGCCAGGCAAGGCCAACGCCGACAAATGGCGGCCGTATAAGCTCTGGTCCGGCGATCTTTGGGAATGTCCTGATTGCGGTCACCAAATTATTTCTGGCACCGGCCATACACCAATAGCCATCCAGCACGAACAAGGCTTCGACGAGCTGGTGAAGGGCTATAACGCCACCTTCCAAGTCAACGATTGTTAGGAGCAGCAGATGACCACACGACTGATTTACTTCACCGGCCAAGGCCGAGTTGACGAGCGCATCTACGCAGCGCGGCTACTTTGTTTCACCAAGAACACGCGGTTGCAGATGACACCGCAGGTTTTTGATGACTTCATGCGGTCAAAGGTTGACATGCTTCAGCTGACCAAGGAACTGGAATACATGTCCAATACCATCGCGTCCTCCTGGGAGTTTGTCGATCTCATTTTCGCGATCAACGATGTGAGCAGAGCCTGTGCCCAACAGATCACTCGCACCCGCACCGCTTCTTATGCCATGCAGTCGCAGCGTGTGACCAATATGAAGGACACCACCTGTCACATTCCTTCCACGGTGCCGGAAGATCTCCGCACGCACTATGAGTTAGCACTCAGCTCCTCGCTGGCATCCTATGACGGATTGGTGCAGGCTGGCGTCTCGCTGGAGGACGCACGTGGTGTATTGCCGATGAACACGCACTGCAACTTGCTGGCCAAGTACAACCTGCGGGCCTGGGTTGACCTGGTACGTGCTCGGGATTCCATGCGAGTGCAAGGCGAGTACCGTCAAGTGATACAGGAGATGCGCCAGGAGGTCTGTGCTGTTTGGCCATGGATCGAAGCATTCATTACGCCTAAGCAAGACAAGGCCATCAAGATGATCGAGCAGGTAGCTGAGACCTTGAATGATTATGATCATCCAGGCCAAAAGACCCTTCTGGCCAAGGCGGCTGACCAGCTCAAGAAGGAAACGGCGTGATGATCCTCGTCACCGATATTGACGGCACGCTAGCCAATGATCGTTGGCGGCGGAACATCCTTCCAAACTGGGATGAATATCACCGCATGTCTATTGATGATGAACCGAACAGAGTAATTGTTTACTTCATCAATTCGTTGAAACGAGATCAAACCACCGTGGTAGGTCTCACAGGACGTCCGGAACGGTGGAGACAGCTAACAAACACTTGGATGCTACGTCACAACATAATGCTGGACGAATTGATCATGCGACCGGATGACAACTTTATGTCTTCTCCGGACTTCAAGTTGGGAGCTCTGCTCTCACGCTTTGATCCGCACCAGACTGTAGTCATAGAAGACCGTGATGATGTTATTACCAAACTGCGCGGCGAAGGTTACAACGTCTTTCATTTTCAGAGTTGATCCATGGCACAAAAACTTTATCAGACCAAAGAAATCGATCTTAAGATTAATCACCAAATCATCATAAGAGGCGGCAAACGCACGGTGGCTGTGATTCGCAATCAGCGTGGTTTAAAAATTATCACGGATGTGAAGACATGGAAAAGAATATGAAAGTCATCATCACCGGCGCATCTAGCGGTCTGGGAGCCGCGATCGCAAAATGGATGAGCTCCTACGCAGACGTTATCAACTGGTCACTCAACACCGGCGTGGACGTCTCAGATCAATTGTCTGTGGAAGCTGCAGTCAAAAGTCTCAAATTTGACAAAGTTGATGTGTTGATCAATTGCGCTGGCGTCAACGACATCTGCTGGTTGCCGGAGTTGCAGGAAGAAGTCTATGATTACGTTATGAGCGTCAACGCCAAGGGGATATTCCTATGCACTCAGGCACTGCTCCATCTGATGCGAGGCGGAACCATAGTAAATATTGTGTCCAACGCTTCACATGTTCCGATGACCTGCTCCCTGGCGTACAACGCTTCCAAAGGTGCAGCTGCCATCATGACCAGACAGCTGGCCCGCGAGTTAAAGAAGACCAACGACATGACTGTGTTCGCAATCTCGCCAAACAAGCTCAAAGACACCGGCATGAGTAGGTTCATCGATGGTTCTGTGCAACGAGTCAGAGGCTGGACGCAAGAACAAGCCCACCAATACCAATTGGCAGCGCTTCCGGCTGGAGAAGAAACAGATCCAAACACGCTAGCAGAATTCATCGCGTTCCTGCTGTCATCCAAGGAACGCCACAAGTACCTCAATGGTTGCGACATTCCATACGGGGCATAAATGATGTTCTACTGCACAGCCGAATTAAATCACTGCTCTGATAAAGGG
>Ga0126375_10000287_pt1 | contig 12791 bp, 10 predicted proteins | sample PanSoiMetPlot_14_FD_109577 | JGI IMG/M metagenome (GOLD analysis project Ga0126375, IMG submission 109577) | Tropical forest soil microbial communities from Panama - MetaG Plot_14 | ecosystem: Environmental > Terrestrial > Soil > Tropical forest | place: Panama | collected 2016-02-17 | reverse complement strand
GGCCCAGCTCGTGGGCCATCACGTCGTTCACCACGTTGCCCTTCTGCTTGACCACGATGAGCTGCAGCCAGCCCTTCGCGCCGTCCGCCTCTCCCAGGTACGGTCCCAGCGCGCAGTAGATCTGCAGGTCGAGCTTCACCTTCTTGCCCGCCTTGACGAGGTCCCTCGCGGCGTCGGGCAGCTTGATGAACGCCCATCCGGGATTGGTCTTGCGGTCGACCCACAGATCGGCGTCGGAAAGCGCGCCGGTTCCTGCCCCGCCGTCCTCCTTCCAACTCCCCTTGATCAGCGTGCTCGACTCGTCCTTCATCTTCTTGGGGAAGAGGCCGCCGCCCACCCACACGTAGGTCCCCGGGTAGCTCTTGCCGTCGCTCCACGGCGTCTTCTTGGTGCCGTCCACCTCCACGTTGAGGAATTCCTTGGTGGTGGACGCTCCCAGGCAGTCGAACTGCGTGTGGCAGCACATCACGTGCACGCCGTGCGGGGTCTTCTGGTCGTCGAACTTGGCGTGGAAATGGTCCTTGTTGTGGTCGCCGACGTTCAGGAACTTCTTTCCCGGCTCGTTCAGCCATTCACCCGGGAACCAGGAGAGGTTGGGGCCGTCCTTCTCGTCGACCTCGATCTTCTTGTACTCCTCGTACTCGACGAACACGTCCTTGAGCGCAGCCACCATTCGCGACATGTCCGGCTTCGCGGTGCCCTTGGGAACGGTGAGCTGGTAGTAGAGCTTGCGCCAGTTCTCCACCAGGAGCGTCGACTCCTCGCACTTGTCGGTCGAGCCCACGCTGATGGTGCACTTGTCGCCGCCGGCCAGGCCCAGGTCCACCTTGAACTCGACCGGGTCGCCGTCCTTGGGGATCTGCAGCTTCTTGGTGAAGACTCCCTTCCCCTCGTCCTTGAACCCCTGCGCTTCGCGCTTGGGCTTGTCGCGCTTGCTGTTGTCCTTGTCGAACTCGACCTTGACGAAGATCGGGTCGTCCTTCTTCGACTTGCGCTCGCTGGCCTTCGCCTTGTCGTCGCCCTCCGCGCCGACCTTCACGGTGAGGACGTTCGCGTCCTTCTTGAGGTTCACGTACTGCTTGAAGTTGCCCGGCTCCGGAGAGTGGAAGACGACCCGGTACGGCGCGCGCGAGAACTGCGCCTTGCGCTTGCGGCCGACGGGGGTGACCCACTTGTCGAGCAGATAGGGCGAGACGGCGTCGATGGTGAAGTCTTCCGGGTTGGCCAGCTGGATGGCCGCCTTCCCGCCGGGGTCGCAGCGCCCCAGGACCTTTCCGCCGCCCTGGAGCAGCTTGTACTCCACCCAGGCAAACGCCTTGCTGTCCTTGTCGATCGCCTCGAGCTCGACCTTCTTGGGCCAGACCCGGTACTCGACTTCGCCCTCCAGCTTCTGGCCCCCGCCCTCGATGCTGTACGTGAACGAGTAGCTGTCCTCGTCGTCCTTGGCCTTGGGCAGCTTGAACTTGGTCTCGGCGTTGTCGTTCTTCAGCTCGACGGTCGCGTCGGCGATCTTGGACGCTCCGCCCTTCTGCTGGAAGGTGAACTTGACCTGCTTCTTGTCCTCCTTCTTCCCGCCGGTCACCTTGCCCTTCAGCGTGAGCTCGGACTCCTCGAAGACGTTTTTGATCGTGGCCATCCAGCTAGGTCCCTTCCGGAGAGATTGTCAGCTCAGGTGCTCGTCGGTGACTTCGAAATGCGGAGGCGGGCTCACCTCGGCCTCCCCTTCGACGTGCGGCGGCGCGGAGACGTCGGAAGACTCCTCCAGATGAACCGGAGGAACGGCGTCGCCGGCAGCGGTCAACCGCGCCTTCTCCACCACTTCCTTCTGCTTCTTGGGCTGCTCCTGCCCGGCCTGCTTCGCGGCCTGTTGCTTCTGGGCGTCGGCGCTGGACTTCTTGGAGATCCGCACCGCCTGGAAGCTGACCAGGTAGCCCTGCTTGCCGAAGGCGTGGCGGGCTTTCTCCACCCGGTACTTGCCGTCGAGCTTTTCGCCCATCTTGTCGAAGGTCACCAGCGCGCCGGGCTGGATGTCGGCGTTGCCGATCATCTCCACGTGGGCGGTGACGAATCCTTCGGCCAGCTTGCGCATGCGGCCCTTGGCCATGGCTTCGGCGGTGGCCACGTCGGCGGGGCTGTGCTCGTGGTCGGCGAAGTGGAGCGTGGCGCTGCCCCCGTGCTTCTTGCTGCCCTCGCCGATCTCCCCCTCCGCCTTCGCCTTGCCGACGATCTCCTTCTTCGTCTTCGGGTCCCAGCCGTGGACCGAGACTTCGCTGATCTGGCCGGCGGCCTTGATCTTGACGCGCATCTTCCGGAGGCCGTCCCCGGGGGCGACGGTAATCTCCTCCCCCTTGGGAGGCGGCCCGATGACGAGCTTCTTCCCCTCGATGCGCAGATGGTTGCCGCTCATGGCCGCCATCCTGCGCAGGAGCGTCGAGTCGGACACGTTGGCCTGGAGCACGTGCTCCTTGGTGCCCGAGGGCGCCTCGGCGGTGAGGCCGTGCTCCTGCGCGATCTTGCTGGCGATCTCCTTGGTGTCGACCTCCATCAGCGCCCGGGTCGAAGCCTTGAGCGCCAGGCGGTGGATCGATTCCTGGCAGACCACCCGGAGCGAGGGCGGCAGGTCGCGCCGGAACTGCGGCTCGAGCGCGACCACCTCGCCCTCGAAGATCGTGCCGAGCTTGGACCCGTGTCCGATCTCGACCTTGACCTGCGCCCCCGCCTTGAAGTCCTGGCCGTTGATCAAGGCGAGCTTGGGATCGTTGAACAGGAGCGCGCACTGACCGAACAGGTCGACGTCCAGATCCACGTCCACCCGGGTCAGACGGGCGTCCCGGTCGCCTTCCAGCTTCTTCCCGCCGACGCTGACCTTGCAGTCCGGGACCAGGTGCGCGTCGGGGTTGGCCACGGACGACCCTCGTCCCCACTGTGGCGGCCGCACGCGCGCCCGCGCTCCGGGACCCCATGAGTTTATCGGATTTGGAGGCATCCGTCCAGGCGCTCCTGGCCGGCGTTGACCCCAGGCGACTCCACCGGTACGCTCGGCCCCGCGGCCGGGTGCCGCCGTCGCATTCGGCGCCCGCCGCAACAAAAGGAACAGGAATGGCCACGCTGCGCGTGCTCAACGGATCCCTGGAAGGCCAGGAGATCGAGCTCCTCCCCGATCCTCAGACGCTGGGCCGCGGATCCAGCTGTCACATCCAGATCGGCGACGCCGGCGTGTCCTCCAAGCACGCGAAGATCTGGTGCGAGGACGGCGTGTTCTTCGTCATGGACCTGGGGTCCACCAACGGCACCTTCGTCAACGACCGCGACGTCGATCGGGAGCGGCTCGAGGACGGCGACACCCTCACCTTCGGGATGACCAAGGCGCAGTTCGTGGCCGACCAGCCCAAGCCTCGCGCGGCACCGCCCCAGGCCGCCGGGCGCGGCGCCGGCGCCGCGCGGGCGCGTACCCCGCCCGCCGCCGAGGAGCCGACCGTTCGCGAAGCGGCGCCGAGGCCCGCCATCGTCACCGACCAGCCCCGCCGCCCGGCGCAGCCGGCCCTGCGCGCCGAGGTGAAGACCAAGGACGAGGTCGAGATCGCCACCCTGCGCGGCAAGGTCGCCTTCTTCGAGGAGGAGAACCGCAAGCTCAAGGCGCAGATGGTCAAGGTCCAGGAGCAGGCGGCGCACGACGCGGCGGCGGGCGCCCGGGCGGAAGCGGAGAAGCTGCGCGGGCTGCTCAAGGGGCGGGACGACGAGCTGAAGAAGCTGCGCAAGGACCTCGACGAGAAGGACACGTACTACTCGCCGGCCGAGCTGGAGCGCGAGCGCAAGCGCATGGAGCAGGCCATCGACGCGGATCGGCGGCGCGAGCTCGAGACCTTGCAGCGGCAGATCAAGGAGCTGGAGCACCGGGTCGCGATCCGCGGCGCCGAGAGCGACACCGTCGCCCGGCAGCTCAAGGAGAAGGACGACCTCATCAAGATGCTCTCCGAGCGCGAGGACCAGATCCAGGCCGAGGTGAAGGGGCGCGACGCCAAGGTCCTGGAGCTGCAGGAGCAGATGAAGGCGCTCAAGGAATCGGCCAACGCCGCCGCGGGCAAGGAGAAGGAGCTGAACGACAAGCTCAAGGGAAAGAACGCGCAGCTGGCGCAGCTGGGCAAGGAGCGCGGCGAGCTGGTCCAGGAGCTGGCCAAGGCGCGGCTCATCATCGCCAAGGTGGGCGGAGCGGACGAAGCCGCCGCGGCCGTCGAGGAGCAGGAGCGCGCCACCAAGACCATGCAGGACCGCATCGCCCAGCTCGAGGGCGAGGTGGCCAAGGCGAGGGACGCGGCCAGCGTTCTGGGCGGCAAGCTCGACGCCATGGAGAGCGAGAAGAAGGACCTGGGCAAGCAGATCGAGGAGATGGAAGCCAAGGCCACCGACGCGGTCGACGCCCGCATGAAGGTGGAGGGGCAGCTCTCCGAGATGCTGCGCCGCTCGGGCGACCGGGACAGCTTCGAGAAGCAGCAGGCGATGCTGAAGGCGGACCGGGACGCGCGCGCAAAGGAAGCGCACGACGCGGCGGAGCGGGCGGTCGCGCTGGAGGCGCAGCTGGCCAAGATCCGCGGCACCTACGACGACATCGTGCGCGAGCGGGACGAGCTGAAGGCCCGCGTGGAGTCGCTGGAGGCGGACGCGCGGATGGCGCAGACCAGCTCGGAGCTGGGCTCCGATTGGGAGGCCCGCTACAAGTCGGCGTCGGAAGAGCTGGGCGACTTGCGCAAGCAGGTCGCCAAGTTGAGCGCGGAGCTTTCGCAGGCGCGGGAGCAGGCGGCGAAGGGAGGCGGCGCAGGCGGGGTGGACGAGTCGCAGGTCCGGCTGGCCGAGTCGCGCGCGCAGCTGCACGGCTCGCTCGTGCTGCAGATGCTGGACGGGGTGAACAACTCCGTCTCGCTCCTGCGGCGCAACTCGGAGCTCTTGCGCGGCTACGTCGAGGACTGCGGCCTTCTGGCGAACGCGGTGCGCAAGGTCGACTACACGCGGCTCGAGCCCGAGCAGCAGCAGATGCTGGTGGAGCTCATCGACCAGACGCAGCCGGACGTGATCGTCAAGAACATGCAGGGCATCTCCGAGGAGAACGCGGAGAGCATCGTCAAGGCGAAGAAGCTCATCCTCGACTATTCCGACGCCTTCAAGAGGGAGGAGATCCGCGGCATCGAGATGGACGCCGCCTTCGCCAAGGCGCAGGGGCTCTTCCACGCCGTCGATCCCCAGTCGGACGTGCCGGTGAAGATCGAGGCGGTGCTGCCGCCGGTCGAGGCCGACAAGGACGAGGCCGTCCTCTGGGCGTTTGCCCTCCTCCGGGAGGCCAAGGAGCACCCCGAGGAGGGCAAGAGCCCGGCCATCAAGATCGAGACCGACGGCCTCACCATCACCGCCACGGTGAGCGGCGTCGACGGCAAGCTGAAGGACCGCTACCGCGAGCCGGCCGACCCGCAGGCCCGCCTGGTGCGTGGCTTCGCCGTGGACCGGTGCGGGGGGAAGATCGACTTCAAGGACGACCCCGCCGGCCACGCCATGGTGGTGACGCTCAAGGCGAAGATGTGACCTCTGGTCTCTAGGATAAGAACCAGTAGGGCGGGTCGTCCGGGTACTCTCCGGTCCTCAGCCGGATGTGGAGCCACGCCTTTTCTCGCCACCGCACGATCCGATCCTCCTTGAGGCCCTTCGTGATCCGGTAGAGCCGCTCGACTTCCGGGAAGGGCATGCTTTCCGGATGCTCGAGAAACTCCGGGATTTCGGGGGGCTTGACTTTGACCGGTGCGGCGTCCGTGCCCGGGCGGTGCTTCCTCAAGAACTCCAGGTCCTCCTGGCTGACCATCGCAACCATCTGGTAGCCGTGGCGGGAGACGAGAACCCGCTGCCCGCCGGCAGCCACCTTGTTCGCGAGGTCCTTGAGGTGCACGCGAAACTCGCTCGCCGATACGCAAACTTCGTTCATGTCCCAACCCTGCCACACGGGTCCGACATCCCCACCCTCCGCGGTCCCCCAAAAAAAATAATTTTTTTTCTTGCTGGGCGAGTCTGGTCACACCCTGCCGGGAGCCAGCCCGGCAGCGCCCAACATGGGCTTCGGGTCGCAACGGGACAAGTCACGTCGTCCATCTTGGCGAAGAAGTGGATCGGCGACCCCGGATGCGAGGTCAAGGTTTGCGCAGCACCTGGTCCGCGAAGGGCTTCCACTGTCCCGTCGCGTCGTGCCCGCGGCCGTCCAGCGGCGCCGCCGCGAGCAGCGCCCCGAGCAGGATCCAGGTCATCGTGCGTTCCCGCTACTGCGAGATCTGCACCTTCACGTTCTGCGTGGGAATCTTCGAGCAGCTCCCGCTGGGGCGAACCTTGGAGAGGTTCGGGAAGGCCTGGTCCACCACGCACGAGTCGATCGGCGCTGGATTGGCGCCGGCCACCACGGTGCAGGCGGCGCCAGCGCGCACGCCGTGGTTGGAGCCCGCCGACACGGTCAGCATGCACCCGCCCGCCTTCTGGATCTCCAGCACCTCGGCGCTGATGAAGTTGGCCGGCTGCCAGATGGTCTGCAGTGCGTACTTCGCCTGCACCCCCGGCTCCGGGGCGCTGACCAGGATGTAGTAGTCGCCCGGCGCGTCCACGTCCTTGGTCACCGAAGTGCCGGTGATGCGGTCTCCGTCGTCGTCCGCGTTCTTCTTGAACACGGCCTGAACCTTGGAGCCTTTGGTCGGCTGCAGCACCTTGAAGACGATGGTGAGCTTCCCCTTCTCCTTGAGGCTCGCTTTGTAGAAGTGGTTCGCCTTGGCCTTGTTGAAGTCGACGTCCGAGGTCTTCGAGTCCTGCGGCAGCTTCAGCTCCTCCGCGCCGGCGATCTCGCAGGCGGGGCCGCCGTTCTCGCAGATGTCGCCCTGCACGAAGGTGCTGGTCAGCTCGTACTTGCCCGCATCGCCCGGCTCGTTGGCGTAGACCTTCACATAGTAGTCGCCGCCCGGCAGCTTGTCCTTCTTGAGCCCCACCGTCGGATCGATCTTCTCCGGAGCTCCCGAAGGAGGGATCAGCTCCGCGGTCAGGTTCGAGCCGCCCGGATTGAACTTGAGGTTCAGGCCACCGGCCGCGATGGACACCTTCCAGAACTGCGTCCGCTTCATGTTGGAGTAGTCGACGACGTCGGAGACGGTGCCGGTGGGCGAGAGGTCGCGCGCTCCCGCCTGCGTCTTGAACGGCCCGTTCGCCAGCTCCGGATCCTGCGGCTTGAACACCGTGACGACGGCCACGCGGGTCTTGATGGCGTCCTTCCACGGCTCAGACACCACCACGAAGAACGTGCCCGGGGTGAGGTCGGTCGCCTCCATCTTCTTGCCCGGCTCGCCCTTGGCAATCGGCTCGCTCCCGCCCCCATCGGTGTAGAGCGCGATGGTGATGGGCACCGAGGTGTTGACAGGCTTGGCCGTCGCGATGAGGCCGCCGTTCGCAGGGACTTCGTAGCGGATGCCGCCCGCGTAGAACTCGGCGTCGTCGGAGAGCTGGACGTCCATCTTCTTGCCCAGGACGCCCTCCTGGGACAGCGACCGGAAGTTGTAGGTCGGCGCGGACCCGATGACGGGGACGCGGGAGTGGCAGCCGCAGAGCCCCGCGAGGGTCAGCGCGGTCAGTGCGCGGCAGACGGTCTTCATCGGCGAAGTCCTTTCCGGTTGGCTATTCCAGGCCGTACTTCTGCGGGTTGTTGCTGATGATGGCGGCCGCGAGGATCTGCGGCACGTACTCGAGCGTTTCCTCGGGCAGCTTCTTCAGGCGGTAGAGGTGCCAGAAGTCCCGCTTCTCCTTGCGGAAGCCGCCCGGCTCCTGCGCGATCTGGTGGAGCACGCGGCGCATCCCGTTCTCGCCCTTGTTGTAGCTGGCGATGGCGAGCATGAACGAGTCGCTGCCGAACTCGGCGAGGAGGTTCGCCAGGTACCTGGCCGCGGCATGGGTCGACTTCACCACGTCGGTGCGCTCGTCCACCTTGGAGTCGACGCGCAGGCCCATCTCGCGGGCACGGAAGTCCATGAACTGCCACATCCCCCGGGCGTGGGCGGCGCTCTGCGCGTACGGGTCGAACTGCGACTCGACCCAGGCCACGTAGCCCATCTCCTCGGGCAGGCCCAGCGCGGAGAACTCCTTCACGATGATCGGCCAGTACTGCTTCTTGCGCTTGTAGACGACCGTTCGGGTGTTGCTGCGTTGCATCGTCTGCTGGATGTGGAACTTGAGCCGCTCCTTGAAGATGGGCGGCACCACGTAGGTATCGGCGTCGAACTTGCGCAGGATGCGCCGGATCTCGCGTTCCAGCTCGTCGCCCCCTTCGGCCATCTCCGCGGCGCGCGACCTGTCCTTCTGCTCCATCTCGCCGATGGCCGCCTGCGCCTTGCCGGTCAGCGCCTGCAGCCGCTCCTCCAGACCCTGCAAGCGCTCGGGGTCGGTCTCCAGCTGCATCTGCAGCTGGATCTTCTGGATCTCCTTGTCGGCGCTCTCCTTCTTCCGGGTGATCTTCTCGATCTGCTCCTTCTGCTGCCAGATCACCACGCCCATCGCGGCGAAGCCGACGAAGGCGACGGCCAGCACCCAGCCGACGACCTTCTTCCAGCGCTTGCCCGTCTTGCGCTCGGTGGTGGCCTCCACCTGCTTGAGGGTGTCGGCCATGATGAACATCGTCTGGCCGCTCGACTCGCCGCCGCTGATCGCCCGCGCCAGCGCGATCTTCTGCTGCGCCTCCACCGCCAGCGCGGAGGCGTCCTTCTCGGGCCCCGCCACGGGCGCGGCCATCGGCGGCGCCGCCGGCGGCTGCGCAAGCCTCGGGACGGGCGCTGCCGGCGGAAACGCCGCCTGCGACGCCATCCCGCCGTTCGAGTAGGCCCGCACTGCCGCCATCGAGTCGTCGATGTCGAAGCGCACTTCCGGCCCGCCCTGGGCGCCGAAGCGCAGCTTGTCGCCGGAGCGCAGCCGGTGCTCCCGGACCATCTTTCCGTTGAGCAGCGTGCCGTTGGAGGAGCCCACGTCCACGATCACGTAGTGCCCGTTCGAGAACCGGATCTCGGCGTGATAGGCGGAGACGCGCGTGTCGACCTGCGGATCGAACCGCACGTCGCACGCGGCGCCGCGGCCGATCCGGATCACCGCCTTGGGCGAGAGCGACGAGGTGCCCTGCAGGCTTCCGGAGAGGTGGGTCAGACGGACCATGCTCGCTACGTGCCGCTCTTCTGAGTGATCTCGGTCGCGTCGAGCGGCTCCTGATAGTACTCCGCGGTGTGCTCGCGCGCCTTGACCTTGCCCAGCGACTCCTCCAGCGCCGCGGAGACCTGCTCGCAGGACGGACCGGGGACGCACAGCACCTTGATCGACACTTCCCCGTTGGGAAGGATGGTGATCTCCATCTTCTGCTTCTCGGCCATCAGCGCCTCACCACTTGGAGACGCCCAGCTTGATGGTGCCGTCCGCCTGGACCTGCTCCTCATCCAGGGTGAAGCCCTGCGCGGCCACTTCCTTCTTCACCTTGTGGAGCGCGTACCGCTGGACGATGCGCTGGGTGATCTTCTCCTGCGTCTCGTTGGTTTCCTCTTCGATTCCCCACCAGTCGGCGACCAGCTTGTAGGTGCCTTCCTCGGTGAGCTGCAGGCCGATGTCGTAGCTCTTCGAGGCCTTGATCTTCGCCTCCGCCGAGAGCGTCGAGCCCTTCCAGCCGCGCACCTTGACCAGCGCGTTCTCGGTCGCTTCCTCGAATTCGAGCCCCAGGTCGGCGAGCGCGAGCTTCAGGCAGGCGAGATCGTTGATCTTCGTCTCCACCTGCGTGAAGTGGCTCACGGCGCCTTCCCCCCCGCAGCATCCAGGTCGAGAGCGCGGGCTCCGGCCTGCTCTTCGCGGTGGTAGTCCGACGAGGCCGGGCGGGCGCGGGTGCGGCACCAGGTCCGCAGCGCCGCGACCTTCTCCTTCATGGTGCGGGAGAGCGGGACGGTCTCCGAGAGCGAGTGGAGCACGCCCTCGGTGGCGAGGACTCCGGCCGAGCCGTGCCGGTCGTACTCGTCGAACAGCGCGCTCACCACCGCCTGCTCGATTTCCGCGCCGGTCATCCCTTCCGATTTCTCGGCGATCTTGTCCAGGTCGAACTGCGACGGGTCGCGGCCGCGCCGCTTCAAGTGGATGGCGCCGATCTCCGTGCGCTCGGGCAGCGTGGGCAGGTCGACGAAGAAGATCTCGTCGAAGCGGCCCTTGCGCATCATCTCGGGCGGCAGCTCGTCCACGTTGTTCGCGGTGGCGATGACGAACACCGGGCTCGTCTTCTCCTGCAGCCAGGTGATGAAGCTGCCGAACACGCGCGCCGCGGTGCCGGCGTCCGACTGGTTGGAGGAGCCGGTGCCGGAGAAGCCCTTCTCCAACTCGTCCACCCAGAGGATGGAGGGGGCCACCGCCTCGGCCATCTGGATGGCCCGGCGCATGTTCTCTTCCGACGACCCCACGATGCCGGCGAAGACCTTGCCCACGTCGAGGCGCAGCAGCGGCAGCCTCCAGGAGGCCCCGACCGCCTTGGCGGTGAGCGACTTGCCGCCGCCGGGGATGCCGATCATGAGGATTCCCTTGGGGCGCGGCAGCCCGAACTTGCGCGCCTCCTCGCTGAAGGCGCTCTGGCGCTTCTTCAGCCAGGTCTTGAGCTGATCGAGGCCGCCGATATCGTCCATCTTCTCGTGCGCGCGGAAGAACTCGAGCACACCGCTCTTGCGGACGATCCGCTCCTTCTCGCTCAGGATGACGTCGATGTCGAAGGTCCCGGTCTGCACCAGGGACTTGGCGAAGACGTTCTCCGCCTCGTCGGCGGTGAGGCCCAGCGCCGCCTCGATCACGTGCTCGCGCTCCTGGCCCGCGGGAGGCGCCTTGTTGGGCACCATGCTCATCACGCGGTCCAGGATGGTCCCGATCTCGGCCAGCTCGGGGAGCGGGTACTCGACGACCGCGATCTCCTTGTCGCACTCGGGAGGGATGACCAGGACCGGCGAGATGAGGAAGGCGGTCTTGAGGGTCTCCTTGAGGTTGCGGCCCAGATCGCGGAGCAGCCGCACCACCTCGGGGTTCTTGGTGAAGGCGTGCAGGTCGCGCAGGATGAAGACCGCCCGCTCGTCCTTCTTCGCCTCCAGCACGAAGCGCAGCGCCTTGAGCGGGTCCTTCGAGTCGCCCTGGGTCTCCGCGCCGAGGCGCACTCCCTCGGTGACGCTCCAGGTGTACACCTTGGTCTTGACGCCCTTGTCGCGCTCGCGGCTCTGCAGCACGCGGCGGATCGACTCCTCGACCCGCTTCTCCTCCGAGCTAAGGATGTAGATGAGCGGGTAGCGGGCCCGCATCAGGTGCTCGAGGTCCTTGTCCACCCGGCGCAGCTGGGCGGCGCGGGCCACTTCCTCAGCGACTTCCTTCGGTTGGCTGGACAATGCCATCGCGGGGGCCCCCGAGAACGACACGGGAGCCGGCTTCTTGGCGCCGAAAGGGTCCGCCTCGAAAGGAGTCATGGGGACGGGCATGGTACCATCCGGCCGGAAGCTCGATCAAACGGTATCCGAGCGGGCGGTTGCCGCTCCCCGCCTCGTGCGCTACCGTCCTTTCCCGTGGAATTCACCGCTCACCAGCACCAGATGGCGCTGCAGCGCCTGCGCGATCAGGGCGGGTTCAGCGGCGACCGGATCGCGGACTGCGAGCTCTCCACCGTGTACGCGAGCGGCTCCGACTGGCTCCAGGTGGTGGTGGAGAAGACGGACCTTTCCCAGGGAAATCTCGCCGGCGCGCGCATCCGCGAATCGACCTTCGCCCACACCGCCCTGCGCAAGGCGCGGCTGCGAGGCGCGCGGATGGAGCGCGTCGAGCTGTACTTCTGCGATCTGAACGAAGTGGACGCGAGCGAGCTGTCCGCGCGCAGGGCCAAGGTGCACGGATCGGAGGCGATGAACGCCGTCTTCACCGGCGCGCAGCTCGCGGTGGTGCGCTTCGAGGAGACCAAGCTGTACCGGGCGCGCTTCGACCAGTCGCTCCTGGTGCGCGTCGTCTTTCTCGACTCGCGCCTGGGCGGCCCCTCCCTGGAGAAGGCCGACTTCAGCGGCGCGCGGCTCGTCGACGTCTCCCTGCGGGCGGCGAACCTCCAAGCGGCGACGTTCTCGGGCGCCACGCTGGTCGGGGTGGACTTCACCGACGCGGCGCTGGAAGGTGCCGATTTCCGTGGAGCGGCGGCCATCGGGTGCCGCTTCCCGGCGGGCTTCTCGCCATGAGCGAAGAGACCAAGCTCCGGACGGACGTCGATCCCGCGGCGCTGGTGGCGCAGGAGCTTCGCGCCCGGCTGCGCGGCCTGCCGCCGGAGCAGGTCGTCGAGCTGTGCGCCCAGCTCCTGAACACGTACGTGGTCGAAGGCGTCCTGCCTCTCTCGCGGGCGGGCGATGCGGCAGACCTCGCCGCAGACGGCGCGGGCGAGGAGTCGTTCGCGCAGATGCTCAAGCGGCTCAAGGCCTCGCGCAAGGACCCGGTGCTGGAGCGGTTCCTGGTCGACGGCGAGAACATCTCGGTCCGCATCGACGGGTACGGGGTCCTCCCCATCACGGAGTACCGCCGTCCCGGAACTCCTCCCGGCGCTCCGGTGCAGCCGCGCCGCGAAACCGTTCCCGGCGCAGCGGGAAGCATCTACAACCGGGCGCTCTACCAGCCCGAGCAGGCGCCGGCGCGCGGCCCGCAGCCCACCCCGCCTCCTCCGGCCCAGCAGCAGCAACGCGCGCCGCAGGCGCCCGCCCAGCCTGCGCAGC